>Cebus_capucinus_imitator_PRJNA485217_SSR056__coassemble_628_pt1 | contig 27635 bp, 16 predicted proteins | sample Cebus_capucinus_imitator_PRJNA485217_SSR056__metabat2_high_PE_007 | metagenome-assembled genome bin Cebus_capucinus_imitator_PRJNA485217_SSR056
CGGCGAGACGACGGCGAGACGACGGCGAGACGACGGCGAGACGACGGCGAGACGACGAACGGCCGCGACGGAGGGCGGATCGCCTTCCGTCGCGGCCGTTCGGTCGGTGTTGGTTCCGTTTACCAGGAAGTGCGCCGCCTGACGATTATGATGGCAGCGACCAGCAGCACCGCAACGGCGACAGTGATGGCGATCGTCGTCGTGTTGAGCGACCGCCGTCCTGCGCTCTCCGACATCGACCGGCTCACGGATTCCGTGGTGAACGAGGAAACATCCATCGCGACCAGCGTCGTCGACCGTGCGGAACCAGCCGAGGGTGTGAGCAGCACGTACCAGATGCCGCCGTCTTGTGCGAACGTCCAGCCGGCGGCGTGGTCGAACGCTGTGCCGGAAAGGTCGGAAGACCGAGAAAGGCCGCGGTCTCCGGAACCATCTTCGCCGTCATTGGGCTCGGACGTCAGCATGCGTGTGACCGTGGGATCGTTTCTGTCGAATGTGTTCACACGAAGGGTGAACGCGTCGTCCATCGTGCCGGTGTCGTTGTCGGCGCCACTGCCGCGGTCGATGGAATACAGCAGTGTGCCGTCCGGATTGATGGCGGAGATGAGATCGCCCATGTCCAGCCACTGCATGGTGCCCTCGTCGGCGACGAGCCTGCCGTCCGTCATGCCGACGAGTAGCCGTGCGCCGTTTTGCGCAATCAGGATGCGGTCGAGCGGCAAATGCTGTTCGAACATCGTGCGCACCACCGTCGTCTCTTCTGTTGCCGATTCGGAGTCGTAGGAGTCGACGTCAACCGACAGCACCCGCGCATCGTCGGTGCCCACGTACAGCATGCGACGGTTAGCGGTGCCGATTGCGTACACGGTCGGCGATACGTCGTCCGCTATGTCGTCCATCACACCGGTGGCGATGTCGACCGCCATCAGCCGCAATGACGTCCCTTTATCGCCGACGCCATCGACGTCTCCGCTATCACCCATGCCTCCGCCGTCGTCGATCGCGTCATCGACGCCGACGAACCATACCGTCCCGGATGAATTCGTCGTGTATGGCGTGACGTCGTGAATCACGGTGACGGAATCGGCATCGTCGGCTCCGTCTGGATGTCGCAGAGGGACGGCTTCGACACCCCCTCCGCTCGCCGTCGAGAACGTGCGCAACGTCCACGAGTGAGACACGACATCGCCGTCTCCGCCGCCATTGGCGTCGGCAGGCTCAATCACGCCGATATACACACCGTCCGAGGACAGCATATAGTCGCTTCCGGTCGAAGGATGCAGCGTGGTCGTGAGGTCATTGACGTCGATTACGGCGACGCCTTGCGCGCCGTTGACGAGCATCGACGCGCCGTTCGGCGTGAACTCGACATGCGGTCGGGACGTGGCGAACCCGCCGTTCACTTGCGTGGTGCCCTGCGGGGACAGGTCCGTGGTCCGAATCCGGCATACCGTGCCGCCTTGGTCGATGGCGAACAGAAATCGGCCGGTGGGGTCGGATGCCAATGCGATGGGATTGTCGCCGAGGCAGGCAGCGTCGTGTATCGTCGCAACAGGCATCGCGCCGGTGCGGTCGAGCGCCGGTGCGGCGAGGGGTGCGGCCATGCAGAACGCGACCGCGGTGCAGAAGACAAGCGTGGAACGCAGTAGTGTGCGCGTCATCGCCGAAAGCGGTGTGACATGACCGAACATGGAGGGCTCCTTCATCATCCGTCGTTTTCAATCGGATGTTGTATCCGTAATCCCATCGTATCCGCGACGTTCCGCGCCGCCGTCGCAGACCTCCAAGAACATCAACTATTGTCGTGGATGGAGGCTGACATGGACCTCGTCGAAGATTCCCTCAACGTTTGATGATGAAGCGTCACACACACGAAGGCAACGCGCGCCGTCGTTTGGGAATCGGCGATACACTGCGGGTTATGGAACAGTCCGATGAAGTACACGAAAACGGTGATAGCGACGGGGCCGTCATCACGGTTGGCATCGTCGACAACGACGCCATCACCCTGTATGCGATGCGTGCGATTATTCCGCGAATGTCGGGCATGCGACTGGCATGGGAAGTGGCGAGTGGACGGGAGGCGTTCGTCCGATGTGTGGAGGACGGCGATCGTCCTGACATACTGCTGGTCGATATGGGGCTTTCGGATATGCCCGGACCGCGGTTGTGCCGCCTCATTCGATCCGCCGCGCCTCTTCCACCGATACTCGCCATCACCTCGTATCCAATCGAGCTGTATGCGTCGGATGCGGCCGAGGCGGGAGCGCAAAGCATCGTCGGTAAAACGGACGTACGCGACCTGCAGCGGGCGATACGGATAGTGGCCGCCGGCGGTACGGTACTGCCGCAGGTCGATCCCGACGTGCGTTTCGATGACGCCGAGACGGCGTTCCAACGCATTCGACGCGCGCCGGCCGAACCTGCGGCGACGCTGACGTGGCCGGAAATGGAGGTACTGAACCTGAGTGCACAGGGACTCAACCTCAACGAAATCGCACGCAAGCTCGGCATCCAACCGCCCACCGCCCGATCCCACGCGCGCCATGCGCGCATCAAACTGAACGCGCGGACGTTGGGGGAGGCTTTGGTCAAATGGAATCAATCGAAACGACACTGAACGAGGGTGGTAAGGCCAGTGCTAAGACCACGGGTTGGATGTTCGCCGCACTGCTGAGACCTGTCGACGACGATATGGCAGCCCACGGCATGCGCTGGCGTGCACTGCTCGGCAGTCTGACCACACTCGCCACCGCGGTTGCCTGGTGGATGGACACGGATACGGTGTTCGCTGCTTCCGTAGATTCCTCGACCATCGCCCTCGCCATGCTCTCCGTAGCGCAGATGATTGCATTGGTGGGGTTCATCTGGCTGCCGATTCCCGCCTGCGTGCTGTGTGTCGCCGATTATCTGCTGGCGGCGTTCGTTCCCGGAGGCCAGCCGGACATGCTGAGCCTTGGCGTGATGCTATGCGTCGGATACCTGTCGTACCGATTATGCACATGGGCGGCGCTCTGCGAGCTGCTCGTGGTCTGGACGGGACAAGGCCTATCTGCGGTGATATCGCGTGCACCGGTGGAGCGTCTCGGTACGGTGTTCCTCATCAATGTCGCCGCATTCATGGCCGGCACGGCATTCGCCTACCGCGGACGGCTCTCCTATGAACGGCGCCTCTCGGACAAGCTGCGTGCAGCTGGCGCGCTTCATGACGCCGTTACTGGAGAATTGTCGGCGATTGCGCTGCTGTCACAGAGCGCGGCGGAGGAAGGCTGCCACGGCACCGATGATTCGTATGGTTTTGTGAATTCCGGCGGCTCCGGTTCCGTCGGCGCTGATGTCTCCGGCTTTGCGGACCGAGATGCGTTGATGAGGGACATCAACAGGTTGTCTCTTGCGGCTCTGGACAACACCCATGAGGTCATTCGGCTGCTGTCCGAGGCCGACCCAACGCCGGGAGTGGCGGACGCCATACGTACGGGTGCATCGGACATGAACTGTCTGATTACTGCAGACATGACGGACGCGGCGGACTCGACCAGCATAACGGACCTGAAAGGCATGTTTGCCGCACCGGATGTCGTCCGGTGTTTCGGACGTCAGGAACAGCGGCTGCAGAATCTGGGATTTCACGGGCTGATGACGTTGGATATGGATGGTCTTGTCGCTCCGGGTATGACCCGGCTGCTCTGTGCATGCGTCAAGGAATTATGCGCCAACATCGCCCGTCATGCGGACCCATCGGAGCCTTATCGGTTGACGGTGCGATACGACGAAGGACTCGACGGCGGCATCATCGTCGAACAAAGCAACGGCGTCACGGAGCATACCGTTGGCGCTACCGGTCGGCGACTGTTGCGATCAGGCTTTGGTCTTGTCTTCCTGCGAGAGCAGATAGAGCGCCGTGGCGGCGCTCTATCTTATGGAATCCAAGACGGCGCTTGGCACATCCGCATCCGCCTGCCTCGTTAATCTTCGACCGGATGAATGCGCCGTACGATCAGCTCAACCGGATGGCATCGTATTTCCGTAGCGATGTGAAAGCATGGCAGTAGGATCCAGTTTCGTAATTATCAGGGTATGGGCCGCGAACAGGACTCCAAGTCCACCCATCTCCTCCGCGGTAATATTGAGTTCTGATTTGTCCTGCATATCTTCCAGGACAAACAAGGGAAACGCCAGTGGATAACGAGTATCCCATAGCGGAGGATGAGGTATAAGTGCCGGTACCACCCCAGCATTGATATGTGTAGCTATTGCCAAGGGTTCCGGGAAGGTGTGAAGTGATTACTTTGTAATTGCCGACACCGCAAACGCTTACCATTCCCGGCGTCCTTGTTTGTTTGACATATTGCGGGTTCTGCCATGTCGGCTGGAATTTGAGAGGACCGCCGATATATCCTTCCCAGCCTTCGCTGGTTGAGATATCGGTAAGTTGGACCGATACTTTTGCAATGACGGTATCGACGACTTCTGAATTGGAGATATAACCTTCTTCCAGTAGGTGGATTGTGCCTTCTGAACCAGAAGACATCGCATATGCGCTATTGGCTGTTATGGCCAAGCTGAAAACGGCCATGATCACTGTCATGGCTCCAGCGCCAATGACCTGAGCTAGATGTTTCATCGTGATGCTCCTTCTATCTGGAATGCAACGTTGCATCCACTTCAAAGCTACCTGCATTGGGGGCAGATTTGCCGTTCTTAGGACAGTTCATCATCAAACGTGCATTGGCATGCATTGAGGCCTGTTCGGTCGCTTCTGATGGTTGGCTGAAATAGTCTCCCTGATTGTCGTTTTGCCGGCAACCTCCGTCCATTTCTTCCACGTCCTCAGTCCCATACGTCGATTCTGGTGGGCGCGGAGTGGGACGGATCCTGGGATACGACAGAGACGACGAACGGCCGCGACGGAGGGCGGATCGCCTTCCGTCGCGGCCGTTCGGTCGGTGTTGGTTGTTGGTTGTTCAGTTATGCTGATCTTCGGTCATCGACATCCGATGGCGGACGGCCCTGAGGCTGACCTCGGACCGTCCGCGCCCGACTTCAGCCCTTGCGGCGGGCGAGGTAGCGCTTGACGGTCAGGACCTCCAGTCCGATGACCAGCACGGCGGTCACGCCCCACACCACGTAGGTGATGGTCTTCCAGATCGGGGTGGCGACCTCGGGCTCGCCGTCCGCGTACATCCAGCTGTTCACGGCGGTGTACAGGATGTTCTTGGTGGCCTGTCGCATCGCCTTGACGGAGGTGGCGGACTTGCTGGTGACGTGGTTGGTCACGTCGGTGGTGGCCAGCATGAAGTCGTTGCCGTTGCGGATGAGCTGGTCGGCGTTCTGGTAGCCGTAGCCGGCGAAGTAGTCGGTCAGGACCATGCCGCGGAAGCCCCACTCGTCACGCAGCACCGTGTTCTGCAACGGCGAGTATGCCGCGGCGTAGGTGGTGCCGAGGTAGTTGAAGGAGCTCATCACGGCCTGCGCGCCGCCGTCCTTGACGCTCATCTCGAACGGCTTGAGGTAGATCTCGCGGATGGACTGCTCGTTGGCCCAGGTGCAGATCATGTTGTTGCGGTTGGTTTCCTGATCGTTGAGGGCGAAGTGCTTCATGAAGGAGTACACGCCCTGCTCGCGGGCGCCGGCGATGGCGTTGGACGCCATCACGCCGGACAGGTAGCCGTCCTCCGAGTAGTACTCGAAGTTGCGGCCGCCGAACGCGGAGCGGTGGATGTTCATGGCGGGGGCGTACCAGCCGGTGACGTGCATGTCGTGCGCCATCTGGCCGATCATATCGCCGAACTGCTTGGCCAGGTCGGCGTTCCACGTGCAGGCGAAGGTGGTGGCGGCCGGGAAGCCGATGGAGCCGACGCCGGTGAAGTTGTTGTTCAGCGAGGCGGGGCCGTCGAGGTCGACGAGCGCGATCTTGCCGATGGAGTCGATGGCCGCGTTGCCGTAGCCGCCGAAGGCGATGAGGTTGTCCATCTCGTCGAAGGTGAGTTCGTCGAGCAGGTCCTCCCACAGTTCGTCGTCGTAGTCCTTGCCCGCGAGGTCGGCCAGACGCACGCCGTTCTTGGCGCCGGTGGTCGGCATCTCGTCGTCGGCATTGTCGTAGTCGGCCGGGTCGTAGTTGGAGTTGTTGACGAACGTGGCCTTGTATTCGTCGGACAGGCTCATGCTGGCCGGGGCGGCGGTGGCCTTCTCGTAGTTGGCGAAGTGGTCGGCGCGGGACAGGTAGGTCAGTTCGCCGTTCACGTCGTCGAACTGGTTGGTGGCCACGACGGCGTCGCCGTCGTGCGTGTTGTCCTCGGAGTCGTAGGTGATCGTCTCGTCCACGGTCACGGTCTTCTCGTCGATGACGGTGTGGGAGTCGGACTGGATGGAGATGTCGTAGTCGCCCTGCTCCAGCACGTACGCCTTGGCCTTCTGGTAGTCGTAGGAGGCCATGTCGTCGTCGTCGAATTCGATGGTGACGGTCTGCGATTCGCCCGGCGCGAGCTCGTCGGTCTTCTCGAAGGCGACCAGGTTGACGGACGCCTTCTCGATGCCGCCGTTGGTGTACGGCGGGTTGTAGTACGCCTCGACGACGTCCTTGCCGGCGGTCTTGCCGGTGTTGGTGACGGTCACGTCGAAGGTGATCTTGCCGTCCTCGCCGTAGGTCACGTCGCCCATCTCCTGCTCGAAGGTGGTGTAGGACAGGCCGTAGCCGAACGGGAACGCGACGGTCTGGTCGTAGTCGATGAAGCCTTCGTCGGCGGCGGTCTCGTAGAACTTGTAGCCCACGTAGATGCCTTCGACGTAGTCCACGAAGGACGGGATGGTCTCGTCGCCGGTGAAGCTGGAGGCGGCGAACTCATCCATGTTGTCGTATTCGAAGTCGCCGAAGTTGTTCCACGTCGGCGTCTTGGTCAGGTCCTTGACGAAGGTGTCGGAGGTCTTGCCGGACGGGTTGGCCTCGCCGGCGAGGATCTCGCCCAGGGCGCTGAAGCCGGTCTGGCCGGCCGGCGGGCACCACACCACGGACTTGATCTGCGGGTGGTCCTCCAGGAAGTCGAACTGGAAGGCGTTGGCGCCGTTGTACACGAGGGTGACGTTGTCGAAGTTCTCGGTGACGAGGTCGATCATGTCCTTCTCGGTCTGGCTGAGCTGCAGGAAGTGCTCGCCGTCCTTGAAGTCCGCGTAGTCGGAGGAGTTGTCGGTGTAGTTGATGCCCTCGCCCTTCATGTTGGTGGGCACGTCGGCGCCTTCGCCGCCGACGCGGGCGATGACGACCACGGCTTCGTCGGAGAAGTCCTTGGCCGCTTCGATGGTGCCGGACGGGTAGTCGGCCACGGGCAGTTCGGGCAGGGTCCAATCCTGCTCCCACATGCCCACGACCGGACGGTCGGCGCGGTAGTCGGTGTACAGCTTGGTGAGGTCGGTGTTGGTTTCGAGGCCGGCGGCCTTCATGCCATCGAGCAGGGACGTGGTCTCGTACTGGTCGGACATGGAGCCGGAGCCGGTGCCGCCGTAGACGGGGTTGGTGGAGCCCCAGCCGAACACGTTGACCTTCTTGTCGGACAGAGGCAGGTTGCCGTCCTCGTTGCGCAGCAGGGTGATGCCCTCGCGTTCCACGTTCGCGGCCAGCTCGTTGGCGGCGGCTACCGTGTCGTCGGACAGGGTGTACTTCTCGGCGGTGGCGTTGTTCAGCAGCGTCGCCAGCGGGCCGTACACCATCATGGACACCGCGACGACCGCGGCGACCAGGAACACGATCCACGATTCGGAGTGGATCAGCTTGCGGACGCCCGTATCCTTGACGGTCTTCTTGTTCACGCCGAAGGTCAGCGCCAACGCCAGGACCAGCACGACCGCGATGGCGATCAGCTGCGGCGCTACGGACGCGACGACGTTCCAGACGTCGCTCCAATTGATGCTCAGCATCTTTCTCCTCCTTGATTCTTCCTGACGACCCGCGCGCCGATTCCGTCATCGTCGCGCCCGCGCGACCGTGGCACTGCCCTGCACCAGGCCGACGCGTGGGGCGTTCGCTCGCTCGCCGTTGGGCCTACGCGCTGCCGCCGCCTATGTCGTATGTTTTCAGCTTTCCCAAACCGTCTTCCGACACTCCGCCGACTCTCCTATCCTGTCGTTTCGCGCGCATAATCTGCACCCGCCGTCGGAGCCCCGTCCTTGTCAAGGAATTCGCGGACGACATGCGTCGGCACATCGGCCATATGGATGCGTCTAAGCTTGCGATGGGCCCGCTTCACCGCTTCGGATCCGCAGGTCGCCAAATAGACCAGCCCTTCGCGCTGCAACGTCCACGGACATTCCAGGTCCAACATCGTCGCCGCGCTCATGCCCGCAGAGGTGCGCAGGCCAGCAGCCCACAGAGGTGCGCAGGCAGCAGCCCACGCAGGCCAGCAGCCCACGCAGGCGCCGCAAAGGGGAGGGCGGCGTAGGGTGTGTGCTGCGACCACCCCTATATCCCCCGGATTCGCACGATTGCGTGGCGTTCGGCGACGATGCGGCGGCTAGGATGGGGGCCATGAGCGATGTGAGTGCGTTGAATCTCGAATCAGGCGAGGTCGTGGGGGGCTACACGCTGATCTCCCGGCTGGGTTCCGGCGCGATGGGATCGGTGTGGCGCGTGCGTGACGACGGGGGTCAGACGTATGCGATGAAGATCCTGCGCGATTCCCTATCCGAGGATTCCTATGAGGAGGACTCCGAAGGACCGTTGGGGGGCGCGGAGTCGGACGGCCGTTCCGACGCCCGGAACGGCGATGCGCCCGCCCGGAGATCCCGCGCGCATCCGATGCGCGATCCGAACCTCAAGGAGAACGTGACGCCGCGCGAGCGTCTGCGCCGCGAGGCGCTGTCGTTGCGCAAGGTGAACCATCCGGGCGTGTGCGGCATCGTGGATATGGAGTTGGACGACGCGGTGGCGTTCATCGTGACCGATCTCATCGAGGGGCGCAATCTGCGTGACGATGTGGCGGTAAACGGCCGTTATGTGGGCAACGATCTGGAGCGTCTGGCGCGCAAGCTCATGGATGCGGTGCGCGCGGTCCACCGGGCGGGCATCGTGCACCGCGACATCAAACCGACGAATGTGATGGTGTCCGCCACGGGGCCGGTGCTGGTGGATTTCGGCATCGCGATGGGCGAGGGCGAGAGCCATGTGACGCGCACGGGTCTGGTGATGGGCACGCCGGGGTTCATCGCGCCGGAGATCATCGACGGCGCCGAATCGGATGAGGCGACGGACTGGTGGTCGGTCGCTTCGGTGTTGGCGTTCGCGGCGACGGGTCGGCCGGTGTTCGGCACGAAGCCGCTTATGGTGGTGTTGGAGCGCGAGGCCGCGGGCAATGCGAATCTGACGGGTCTGCCGCCGCATACGATGGCGGCGTTCCGCAGCGCGCTGCATCCGGATCCGTCGCGCCGGTGCACGCCGGAGCAGCTGCTGCACGCCATCGCGTTGGATGCGGTGAATCCGCTGTTCGCGGACGCTTCCGGCGCGGGGGTGATGCCCCCTTTTGATGGAGCGGAGGGGCGGGGCGTCGATCCGTCCGTCGAGCCGCGCGTGTGGTGGCGTTCGGCGTTCGCGGACGATGCGGCGGATCGCGCGACGTCCGAGGCGGCGTTGCGCGCGTTGCCGCCCGCGGCGTGCGCGGCGCCGTTGCCGAGCGACGCCTTGTGCGCGGACGATGTGCGTCCCGCGGTGCCGTCCGCGTTGGATTTCCTGTTGGATGACGACGATGCGGCGTCCGATGGCGCGTATGGCCTGACGTCCGATGGCGCGCAGGGCGTGCCGGTGGTGGATGCGGTGCGCGACGAGGAGTCGGATCATCCTTCGATGTTGGAATCGCCGATTCGTCCGGCCCTGCAGCGTGTGGCGGACAATGCGAATCTGGCGATTCCGGCGCCGCCTTTGCCTCCGATGCCGCCCACGTCGCGTGGGATGCGTGGCGCCGGGCCTATCGATGCGTCGGACGCGGATGGAAGCGCGGCGCCTCCGGACGCCGAAGCGACCGTCGTGATAGATGAGGCGACGGCCATGCCGCCGGACGTCCCCACAACCCCGGATGCTTCGGGCGTCCCGGACGCCGAGGCGACGGCGGTCCTCGGCGAGCCGACCAAGGCCATGCCCGAAGCGTCCGAGCAGCCGACCGCGGTGCTTGCCGAGAAGACCGCGACGCTCCCCGAGCGAACCACGGCTCTTCCGGAAGAGACCAAGGCCCTGCCCGAGGCGACCAGTCCCCTGCCCGACCAGGCTCCGCGCGCGTCACGCACCGCGCGCACCGCACGTTCCACCGCGCAGCCGCAGCGACCCCAGGGCCGGGAGCGCCGTCCGATCTCGGGGACCGCGCGCGACGTGCAGCCGACGTTCGCGGAGGTGATGCCGGAACGCACCACGGTCATCGGCACGGTGCCGGATTTTCTGCGCGAGGCCCAGGACCGCACGTCGGTGCTGCCGAACAGACGGACGCGACCGGATCCGCCGGCCTATCCCCCGCCGCCCGACGACGCGGTGCCGGTGACGCGGTCCGCGCCGCCGGTGGGATCGCCTTCGGATTGGCGCACGGTGGTGACGAACGCGGAGCCGATGTCGCCGTCCGACCGTTCGGCGCGGGACGACCGTCATCCGGGTTACGAGCGTGCCGACGACTACGACCAGCCGTCGCGCCGGCTGCCGGCGGGCGAGCGTCGCGCGCGGTACTACCGCGGCGGCGTGGCGCCGTTGGCATGGATGACGGTGGTGCCGGCGGTGGCGGCGTTGTTCGATCCGTCGTTCGCACTGCTGGCAGCGCTGTTGTTGTTCTGGGTGACGTTGACGGTGGGGTACAGCGCGCAGGCGCAGCTGGACCGTGAGGAGCGCCGCGGCGGTGTGCGCAGGGGTTCGGATGCGGCGTTGCGTGTGGTACAGCTGCCTTGGCATGCGGCGAAGGGGTTCGGTTTCGCCGTGTTGCGGGCCGCGTTGTTCGCGCTGGTGGATGCGGCGGCTTCATGGGCCGCGATGGCGGCGTTGAACCTGCCGTGGGGCTATGTGCGGGTGGACGTGTGGCCGTATACGCTGCCGTGGCCCGCGGGCGACCCGTTGTCGCGCACGTCGTTCGCGATGGCGGGCATGGCGGTGGTCGCGTGGCTGGTGACGGCGTTCTGGCCGCGCGCGCAGGTGCTTCGTCTGGGGGCGGGCGCGATGCGCGGCGCGGGCGCGGAGGACGCGGACGAGTAGTCCGCTCCGGTTTTCCGCCCCGGGCGTAGCGTTCCGATACACCGTCCGTGGGATACTGGCGTCTGATCGACGCCTTCGCGGCGTCGGATGACGTTTCGGCGCATGCGCGCGTTGGGCGGGCCGTGGGGTCCGCGGCGCGACGTCGCGCCGTCCGCGCGTGCCGTGGAAGGAAAGGACAGCGTAATGGCATCGAACGCGAATGTGGATAGGCGCAGGACGCGCGCCGAACGCCGTGCGGCCGAGGAGGCCGCGGCGAAGGCGCGTGCGGAGCAGGCGGCCAGGGAGAAGCGTCAGCAGACCGTGATCGGCGCGGCCGTGGTGGCGGTGCTGGTGGTGCTGGCGCTCATCATCAGCGTGGTGGTGTGGCGTGCGATGTTCCCGTCCGACGATGCCTCCAAGCAGGCGGACATGTCCGTCGAGGAGGCGTATGACGCGTTGCAGGCGGTGGAGACGAAGCCTTCGACGGCGGACGACAAGGGCGGCATCGTCATGTCCAAGGAGGGCGTGGGCGAAACCGTGGACGGCGTGCCGACGGTCGCCGTGTATATGGATTTCATGTGTTCAGGCTGCGGCAGTTTCGAGCGTTCCACGGGCGAGACGCTGAAGACCATGGTGGAGGCGGGCCAGATCAACCTGGAACTGCATCCGATGTCGTTCGGCGACCGTTGGAGCGAGGACGAGTATTCCACGCGCGCCGCGAACATGCTGCTGGCGCTGACGGAGCAGGACAAGAACGCTTCGCATATCCTCGGTTTCGTGGCGAACATGTTCGCGGAGGATTTCCAGCCGGCTGAGAATTCCGGCGTGACCACTTCGGACAAGCAGATGATCAGGCAGGCCACGGATGCGGGCGTGGACGCGGCCACGGCGAAGGCCGCGGTGACGGACCGCTACACCGCGTGGCTGGACGCCATCGACGTCTATACGCCCAAGCGTTCCGAACTGGCGAACGTGACCGGCAACTACAAGGGTTCGATGACCACGCCGACCATCACCATCAACGGCAATTTCTGGGACACGAACCAGCTGTCCTTGGCCGATATGAGCTCGAAGGAGGGGCTGCTGACCTCGCTGGGGCTGGAGGAGTCGCAGGTGGGCGTCGAAGGCGAGCTGCCGTCCATCGGCGCGGACGGCAAGCCCATCTCCGTGACCACCGGCGAATAGTCCGGCAACACGCCGTGACCCGCGGCGGATGCATTCCCGCGTCCGGAAGGCGGACGCGGCCCATCCCATCGCTCAGGCCACGCGGGACAAGACCGGCGAGCGAGTCCACGCCGCTCGCGGAACGGTTCGGCGCATCATGCGCGAACGGTTCCGCGGGCGGCGTTTTTGCATGGTTTCAAGGGATGCTGGTATGCTGGCTTTCGCGTGTGAGGCACCGTCGTCACATGCAGGCCTCTTTAGCTCAGATGGCCAGAGCGGCCGCCTTGTAAGCGGCAGGTCGTCGGTTCGATCCCGACAAGAGGCTCGTCGCGTCCCAAAAGGGCGTATACTGGCACGTGCGCTAAGGTTGGGCGACTTTTCAGCCGTGGCGTCATACCAATGCTTAACATGGGTAAGTCGTCTAGGAGCCTTCCCCCCCGATTACGGCGTCCTAGACCACAGGGCAGGAGCATCCCCCAACCAGCTCCTGTCCTCAGGGGGCGGGAACTTCCCCTTCTCTCCCGCCCCCTTTTTCTTTTTCTTTGCAGTTGGTGCGCTACGATGGGCACCGAGCGCGCGCAGGTCGCGCCGGGTGGGAAACGAGGTATCTGACTATGGCACGCCGATGGACTCCGCAACGCTTCGTGATGATGCGCCGTATCCGCGTGGCGCTGTGCGCCGCGGCTGTGGTGGCCGCGTCCACGGCGGCGTTCGGCGTGGGCGCGCGCAAGGCCGTGGCGCTCACGGTGAACGGCGAGACGTCCACGGTGACCACGTATGCGATGACCGTGGAGCGTCTGCTTGAAGAGCGGGATGTGGACGTCCGGACGCACGACCTCGTGCAGTCGTCCTCCGGCGACACGCTGTCCGATCATGCGGTGGTGACGGTGCGCAGCGCGTATCAGACCACGGTGAACGTGGACGGCGAGGATATCCCCTTCTGGACCGTCGCGGACAGCGCCGACCAGCTCATCGGGTTCTTCAAGGCGAACGAGTCCGCGGCGCAGCACATCACGGTGAACATCGGCAACGTGTACAACCAGCTCACCGGCGGCATGGTCGTCAACAAGGAGGGGCCGGTCACGGTCATCGCGGACGGCAAGACCTCGCAGGCGCCGAACGGCAAGCTGCCGGCCGCCTCCATCCTCGACTCCAAGGGCATCGTGGTGGGCAAGGAGGACCGCGTCAGCGTCACCGAGGAGAACGGCGAGACCATCCTGCGCGTGCAGCGGGTCACGCATGGTCAGGAGACGCGCACGCAGGCCATTCCCTTCGGCACGCAGACCGTGGTGGACTACACGTTGGAGCCGGGGCAGACGGTGATCCGACAGGAGGGTCGTGACGGCGAACTCACGCAGGTGTATGACGTGACGTATGTGGACGGCGAGGCGGAAAGCGAGACGTTGGTCAGCGAGTCGACGACGCAGGTGGCGTTGGATCAGATCATCGCGGTCGGCCCGTCCCCCTCCGAGGATTCCCCGTCCGATGGCGATGCGTCCGATGCCTCCAAGGACGATGCCGGCAAGACCGACGGCAAGACCGACGATTCCGGTTCCGACAAGACCGACAAGACCGACAAGACCGACGCGTCCGATGCCTCCAAGGACGATGCCGGCAAGACCGATACGGACAAGGACGACGGCAAGACCGACGATTCCGGCAACGATTCCGGAGGCAACGGCGGCAATGATTCCGGCGGCGGCAACAACGGCGGCGGTTCCGATGCCGGCAACTCCGGCGGCGGCAATTCAGGCAACGATTCCGGCGGCAACTCGGGCAACAACTCCGGCGGCTCCGATTCCGGCGGCGGCGCGGCCACCGGACGTCTGTGGCACCCGAGCGTCTCCCAAGCGCAGACCTACGCGGCCGCCGCGGCCGCGCAGCGCGGCTGGACCGGCGAGGAATGGGACGCCATCGTCTGGTTGTGGAACAAGGAATCCGGCTGGCGTTGGAACGCCGCCAACCCCTACTCGGACGCCTACGGCATCCCCCAGGCGCTGCCCGGCTCGAAGATGGGCACCGGCTGGCAGGACGACGGCGCCGTCCAGATCGATTGGGGCCTGAGCTACATCGCCCAACGGTACGGCTCCCCCACCGAATGCAAACGCATGTGGCTCATCCAAGGCTGGTACTAGACGACCACCATCGGACGCAGATCAATGAACGACACAGCACGAACGCAGGTGAAAGACGACATGACCAACGCAACGCAGAACCCCCACGCCGTCCCGACCGAACATGAGGGCGGCCGGCTGCTCGGCGCGGCCGACATCCGTCGCATCGCCGACGAGGCGGGCGTCAGCCCCACCAAGAAGTTCGGACAGAACTTCGTCATCGACCCGGGCACCGTGCGCCGCATCGTGCGCGAGGCGCGCATCGACGCCTCCTCGCATGTGCTGGAGGTCGGACCGGGACTCGGCTCGCTCACGCTCGCCATCCTCGAAACCGGCGCGCGCATGACCGCCGTCGAAATCGACCCGCCGCTGGCCGAACGCCTGCCGGACACCATCGGCGCATACATGCCCGAAGCGGCCGAACGCTTCCGCGTCGTCAACCGCGACGCCCTCACCGTCTCCCCCGCGAACCTCGCCGACTTCGCCGACGGCGAGCCGTTCACGCTCGTCGCCAACCTGCCGTACAACGTGGCCACGCCCATCATCCTCACCCTGCTGGAACGCTTCGCCAACCTCGATTCGTTCCTCGTCATGGTGCAGAAGGAGGTCGCCGACCGTCTCGCCGCCACGCCCGGATCGAAGATCTACGGCACGCCCAGCGTGAAGCTCGCCTGGTACGGCGAGGCCGAACGCGCCGGCATCATCGGGCGCAACGTCTTCTGGCCCGCGCCGAACGTCGACTCCGCGCTCGTAAGGTTCACGCGCACGCGCGCCGTGCCCGCCGCGGCCGAGGACGCCGCGGCCGAGGAACGCCTGCGCGGGACCACGTTCCGCCTCATCGACGCGGCCTTCGGACAGCGCCGCAAGACCCTCAACGCCGCGTTGAGGAAGACCGTGCCCGCCGGCACGTTCGAGCGTGCCGGCATCGACGCCGCCAGACGCGGCGAGACGCTCACCATCGGCGAGTTCATCGCCCTCGCCGAGGCCGCGGAGGCGTTGGCTACCGAGGCCGAGGCCGGAACCGCGGAGGCCCTCTGATGGCCGCCGCACCGGGCGCGGGCTTTCCCGTGAGCGTCAGCGTCGACTGTCCCGCCAAAACGAACCTCACGCTGCACGTCGGCCCTTCCCATAAGGAGTGGGGCGGACGCCACGAACTCGACACCGTCTACTGCGCCATAAGCCTCACGGACACCGTCACCGCCACGCGCAAGGCGCCCGGCGAGGGCTTCTCGTTGGAGATCGCCGGCGAACACCTCGGCGATCTCGCCTCCTCCTCCGCCGACATGCGCCGCAACCACGCCGTGCTCGCCCTGTTCGCCATGGCCAAGGCCGCCGGACGCGAACCGGACGTGGCGCTCACCATCGAAAAACGCATTCCCGTCGGCGCCGGACTGGGCGGAGGCTCGGCTGACGCCGCCGCCGCCATCCTCGCGCTCAACGCGCTCTGGCAGCTCGACTGGCCCGTCGAACGCCTGCGCGAGGTAGCCGCCACGCTCGGCGCGGACATGCCGTTCTGCATGTCCGGAGGCTACGCGCACGGCACCGGCTACGGACAGCTCATCGACCCCATCGGGGAAGGCTCCGCCAAAGCGGCGGAACTCGCGGCGCGGGGATTCACCGGACCGCTGCTCGTCGGCGCCTACCGCGCCCAGTTGAGCACGCCCGAAGTGTACGCGTCGTTCGACGAGGTCGGAGCCGGCGAACGCGACCGCAACCACCTGCAGCGGGCCGCCATCAGCCTCCACCCGCGTTCCGGACGCGCCATCGCCTGCGCGTTGGAGGCCGGCGCGAGCCACGCGTTCCTGTCCGGATCGGGCCCGTCCGTGGTGGCGTTCACGCCGGACGCCGACGTGCGCCGCGCCGTCATCGCCGCTTGGAGCGCCGCCTGCTGCGTGGACCGCATCATCGCGGCCGAGGCGCCCGCCGTGCCCAAGGTAAGCGTCACGGTTGCACGATAAGGTGAACGAAGCCCGGCGCGAATCCCGGGCGTACACGGACCAGGCGGGGCGGCGCCGAGGAATCGGGGCCGCAGGAACCTCGGAGGAAAGGGAAAGCCATGGATGAACGGTATGACGAACGCGAGGCGCGCAAGGCGTACGTGCACCGACGTCAGCGGGTCGTGTTCTCCGTCACCGGCGCGATCCTCGCGGTGACGCTCATCGTCGCGTTCCTGTTCTATTTCAGGGTCATCGACGCGGACGGCCAGAAGAAGACCGCCGTCGAGCCGAACTTCGGTCAGGCCGTGCCCTGCGCCGCCAAGAACGAGGACGGCACCGCCATGAAGTGGGCGGACAACAACACCGTGCCCGTGGAGGTGCTCAACGGCACCAATTCGCGCGGCCTGGCCGGCGCGGTCAGCGAGGCGCTGGAGGACCTCCAGTTCAACGTCGTCGCCACCGGCAACTACACGTCCTCCAACGTGGAGCGCACCACCATCTACTACGGCGTGAACGCCATCAATCCGGCGTACACGCTCAACGAATACTTCAGCGACGCGGTCATGGTGATGGACGACCGTCAGGACCGCACCGTGGACCTCGTCATCGGCTCCACCTTCAAGGATCTCAAGACCGAGTCCGAGGTGAAGAACAGCGATGCGATCGTCGACTTCGAGGGCTGCGAGACCGTCGAGGAGATGCAGCAGACGGGTCTGCCCGCCACCTTCAAGCACGTCGAATCGCTCTGACGGCCTCTTCGCCGATACACTTCATGCGAAAAGCCCCCTCGTCCAGGGGGGCTTTTCGCATAACCGGCCTTCGTCCGCCTTTCGTCCGGGCTTCGTTCGGCCTTCATCCGCCTTTCGCCGTCCGCTTTCGTCCACCTCGGGCGGACCGCGTCAGGCTTCCCGCTCGTACCAGCGCCTGAGCTCGGCCACGGCCTCGTCGTGCTCGACGGGACCGTGGTCGAGACGGTAGTCGAGCATGTGCCGGTAGGCGCGGCCGACCATCGGACCGGGCTCCAGACCGAGCAGCGCCATGATCTCGTTGCCGTCCACGTCTGGGCGGATGGCGTCGAAGTCCTCCTTCTCCTTCAAGACGCGCACGCGTGCCTCCATCTCGTCCATCGCGGAGGCGAAGATGCGCGCCTTGCGCCGGTTCTGCGTGGTCGCGTCGGCGCGGGTGAGGCGGTTGAGGCGCTCGTAGAGGGGGCCGGCGTCCTTGACGTAGCGTCGGACGGCGGCATCGGTCCACGGCTCGTCCACGTAGCCGTGGAAGCGCAGGTGGAGGTTGACGAGTTCGCTGACGTCTTCGACGAGATGGTTGTCGAAGTGCAGCGCCTTGAGGCGTTTGCGGGTCATCTTCGCGCCGACGGCGTCGTGATGGTGGAAGCTTACCTTGCCGCCGGCCTCGAAGCGGCGGGTGCGCGGCTTGCCGATGTCATGGACGAGCGCGGCGAGGCGCAGGGTCAGGTCGGGGCCGGGCACGGGGCCTTCCTCATCGGTTTCGAGCGCGACGGCCTTGTCGATGACGATCATGGTGTGCTCGAACACGTCCTTGTGGCGGTGGTGTTCGTCGATCTCCAGCTGCAGGGCGGGGATTTCGGGGAACACGACCTCCGCGAGTCCGGATTCGACGAGCGCTTCGATGCCGGCGCGGGGACGGTCGCTGAGCAGGAGTTTGGTGAGTTCGTCGCGCACGCGTTCGGCGGAGACGATGTCGATGCGGTCGGTCATGGCGCAGATCGCCTCGGCGGTCTCCGGTTCGATGCGGAAGCCGAGTTGGGCGACGAAACGGACGGCGCGCATCATGCGCAGAGGGTCGTCGTCGAACGATTGGCGCGGGTCGACGGGCGTGCGCAGGATGCCTTTGGCGAGGTCGTTGGCGCCGCCGAACGGGTCGACGAATTCCAGTTCGGGCACGCGCAGCGCCATCGCGTTGACGGTGAAGTCGCGGCGCGACAGGTCGCCTTCGAGCGTGTCGCCGTAGGCGACTTCGGGCTTGCGTGAGTCGGGGTCGTACGTGTCGGAACGGTAGGTGGTGACCTCCACCTGCACTTCGGTGCCGTCGGCACGGCGGCGCATGGCTCCGAGCGTGCCGAATTTGCGTCCCATGTCCCAGAATCCGTCGCGGCCGAATCGGCGCAGGATGGGTTCGAACTCCTCCGGCTTCGCGGAGGTGCAGAAGTCCAGATCGTGGCTGTGCCGGTGCAGCAGCAGGTCGCGCACCGGGCCTCCGACCAACGCCAGTTCGTATCCCTCCGCGGCGAACATGCGTCCCAGTTCAATGGCCTCCGGCCATACTTCGAAATTCACGCCATCCCTTTCGGCCCGTTTCCTCTTGTCGCTTCCAGCATACCGTCACTCGACTTGCACACGGACTTGAGTAAGGTGGAAACCATGATTACGCCCGCAGACATGGCGCGCATGATGAGCCGCGCCGACGAAGCTGCGGCCAGCCATGCCCAAAACGCCTCGGAGAGCAGCGTGCTGCTGTACACCTCGCAGTCCGCGCCGAGGGGGTCCGCGCCCGGCCGTGACGCCTCGCCCCCGGCATCGTCGCCGGAGGCTTCCTCGCCGTCCGCATCGTCCGCATCGTCGGAGACGCCGGAGACGCCGGAAGCGTCGAGGGAACCGGCGTCCGATGGTGCGGCGCACGTCCGCCCGTCCGAAGGACCGTCCGATGCGTCCGGTCCGGCCGACGCGCCGCAGGCGACGCGTCCGGTCCGCCCCACGCCGGCGACGGTGTTCGCCCGCGTGCGTATGGCGAGCAGCGAGACGACGGCGAACGGACAGCGCATCACCACACGCGTCGAGGCTTCGGTCACGGCGTCCATCGAACCGGCGCCGGAGGGGGTTTCGATGGCGGCGGCGGACGCGGCTGGGACGGCGGGGACGCTGTCCGTGTCCGATCTGGTGGCCGATTTGGTGCCGGGACTGGACGTGTCCGGGATTCCCGTGCCGGACATTCCCCTGCCGGACCTGCCGATGCCCGATCCCATCGTCCTGCCGACGGAGCCGACGCCGGCCGCGTTGGAGATCCCGTCCCGTCCTCACGCGCGCGGCAGTGCGAAGGCGCCCACGCCGGCGGTGATGCCGCGGCGCAGGACTTCGGACGGCCCTACGACGTTCGCCTCGCTGGACGCGCAGGAGTTGCCGGTGGTGCGCGAATATTCGGCGGGAGGATTGGTCTTCGACGAGCATGGCCGCGTGGCGATCATCGCACGGCATTCGCGCAGCGGACACTTGGAATGGTGTCTGCCGAAGGGGCATATCGAGAAGGGCGAGACGCCGCAGCAGACCGCGGTGCGCGAGGTCCACGAGGAGACCGGCATCCTGGGCGAGGTGGTCGATTCCATCGCCACCATCGACTATTGGTTCACCGGCACCACGCAGCGCGTGCATAAGCTCGTCCACCATTACGCGCTGCGTCAGGTGGGCGGCGAGCTCACCGTGGAAGGCGACCCCGACCATGAGGCGGAGGACGCCATCTGGGTGAATTTCCGGGACCTGGACGACGTGCTCAGCTACCCTAATGAACGCAAGATCGCATGGCTTTACGCCAGGAAACTGAACAGGCAGGCAGACGAGTGAACCGAAACGCCCCCACGGGGCGCGCGCACGCACGGTGGCGCGCCCTGGCAGGACTGTTGTTCGTCGTCGCGTTCGCGCTCGGGGGCATGACGCCCGCCGCGGCGCGCGCGGACGACCAGACCGCATCGAACGCATCGAACGCCGTCGCTTCGGCCGAATCCGGCGCGAAGGCGAACCGGCAGCCCATCGTCCTGGACGAGGCCACCGCGGTGGTGAGCGACACATCCGGATACCATCTCAAGGCCACGGTCACGAACGTGTCGGACACGGCCTATGAGGCGGGCTCGCTGGTCCTGACCGTCAATCCGATGTACACGTTCGTCTCCCGCACCGACATGCAGGAATGGGCGCAGGAGGACGGGGACATCCCCGCCCCCTCGGAGATCGGACGCGCGTCCGTGCCCGCCCTGCAGCCGGGCCAAAGCGCGACCGTCACCATCGACGCGGCCGCGGACGCCGAAGCGCTTACCTCCATCGTCACATGGGGGCCGAAGCCGCTGCTCGTCTCCTACCTGCACGACGACGACGCGCAGGAGCTGCGCACGTTCCTCACCCGCTCGCAGGCCGGGATGGAAGGCGAGGCGACGCCCGCCATGCGCATCACCATGGTGATGCCGCTCACCAGCTCGCATTGGACCGCGGACACGCAGGCCATCGACGACATGGTCGCCACGGCCGTGCCGGACGAGGACTCCTCCGACGACTCCAGCGCGACCGCCGCATCGGACGCCGTCGCCTTGGACCGGGACCATGAGCGTTTCGACCGCACGATGGACATGGCCCTGTCGCGTCACACCGGACTGCAGACCGTCGCCGACCCCACGTACCTGGACGCGCTTGCCGTGCCGCCGCAGGTCGACGCGCTCATGCAGCCCGCCGACTTCGACATCACCGCCTACGCCTACCATGCGGACGCGCAAGGCTATGCCGAGGCCGGCGTCGAGGACGCGGATTGGAACGCGCAGGCCGCGCTCGACGGCTACCGCAGCGCGCTCGGCGACGACACGGCCGCCTCGGACGTGGTCGCATGGCAGGGCGACGGCCAATGGACGCTCGCCGCGCTCACCGAAGCGAAACGCCAAGGCTACGACGTGGTCGTCTCCACGCACGACTTCGAATCCGACGAGACGGAGACCGTCCACACCGGCAACGTCGTCGTGCCCACCGAGGCGGGCGACGTGACCGTGCTCGTCGAACAGCGTGAACTCGGCCAGCTCGCCAAAGGCAAGGCCACCAGCCGCAAGGCGAAGGCGGAACGCAGCGAGGCCGGACGCGTCGCGCGCTTCGTCGCCCAAAGCGCCTTCTACCAGATGGAACAGCCGTACACGCAACGCAACCTGCTCGTCTGCTTCGACGACGACGCCTCCGCGGACACCGTCGACCGGTTCATGAACGCGGTGGAATCGTCCACCTGGCTCGAACAGGCCGACCTGAACACGCTCATCGGAGCCGAACCGTACGCCGCGGGCGACGACGCTACCGCCATCGTGCCGGAGAGCTCCGGCATCAAGACGGAGGACGCGGCCACGCTCGCCGGAACGCTGGCCACGCTGAACGCCGGACGCGACGACATCGTCCGCTTCCGCGACGCCGTGCTCACTCCCGCCGAAGCGGACGACGAGGACGGCGCGAAGGCGCGCGAACGCTGGATCGCTCGCCTCATCGACGCGCACGACGAACTCGCGCTGCACGTCCTCTCCGCCGAAGACCCGGCCTCCCCGTCCCAAGACGCGGACGACGCCACCGCATCGGACGCCACGGCGCAGACGCGCATCGACGTGCTCGCGGGCGCGCAGCGCCTGTCGTCCGCACTGCTCGAAAGCGTGAGCCTGACGCCGTCCGAAGCGGTCACCATGGTCTCCGAAACCGCGTCCATGCCGATCATCATCGGCAACCACACCCCGTTCCCGGTCACGCTGCGAGTCTCCTCCATCACCGATTCGCCCGAACTCGTCACCTCCCGCCATGTGGACGTGAGCGTCGCGCCGGCCACCGAGGAACAGGTCACGCTCACGCTGCGCGCCGCCACCTCCACCTCGACCACCGCGCACGTCACCCTTCAGGACCGTGACGGCGTCGCGTTCGGCACCGAACAGACCACGTCCATCAGCTGCCTGCTCAAGATCAGCGACAAGACCGGCTTCATCATCATCGGCTTCGCCGTGGCCCTCGGCCTGCTCGGCCTGTGGCGCCAATTCCACCGCAAGAAGGATCCCGACGAATGAGTTCCACCCCCAGACACGCCGCCTCCTCCAGGACCGCAAACCCGGTCGGTTCCGCCGGTCCGACCGAAACCGCAGGTCCGACCGGTTCCGCCGCGAAGGACGCCGCATCCGCGCCGCAGACCTCCAATGTGGGACGCAACTCCCTCATCATGGCCTCCGGCACCATGGCCTCGCGCCTCACCGGCCAGATCCGCACCATCCTGCTCGCCGCGTGCCTCGGCACCACCGGCGTGGCCGCCAACGCGTACCAGACCGGTTCCATGATTCCGCAGGTGCTGTTCACCGTCATCTCCGGCGGCATCTTCAACGCGGTGCTCGTGCCGCAGATCGTGCGCACCCTCAAGGAGCATGACGCGCAGGAACGCCTCAACAAGCTCATCACGCTCGCCATCGCCATGCTCGCCGCCATGACGCTGCTCATGATGGCCGCCACGCCGCTGCTCACCATGCTCTACCTCGACTCCAGCTGGGGTCCCGCGCAGCGCGCGCTCGTCAACGCGTTCACGCTGTGGTGCATGCCGCAGATCTTCTTCTACGGCCTGTACACGGTGCTCGGGCAGATCCTCGCCGCGAAGGACGACTTCGTCACCTACGCGTGGAGCTCCGTGGGTGCCAACGTCATCAGCTGCGCCGGCTTCGCCGCGTTCCTCGCGCTCTTCGGCAAGGCCAGCCGCGCCCCGCTGGAGTTCTGGACCACGTCCAAGATCATGCTCACCGCCGGCACGTGGACGCTCGGCGTGGCCTTCCAGGCGCTCATCCTGTTCGCTCCGCTGCTGCGCATGGGCTTCCGTTACCGCCCGCAGTGGGGCCTGTCCGGCATCGGCCTGAAATCCATGGGACCGGTGGCCGCATGGAGCGTGGGCGTCATGGGCGTTCAGGAGATCTCCAACATCGTCACCGCACGCATCACCAACGGCGCCCCGTTCGCCGGCGGGGACCTGTACGGCATCGCCGGCAACGGCTCCTACCAGAACGCGTTCACGCTGTACATCCTGCCGTATTCACTCGTCGCGGTGTCCGTGGGCACGGCCGTCTTCCCGAAGATCTCGCGCGCGCTGGCCGACCACGACCTCGCCGCGGCCCGCGCCGACCTGAGCGGCTCGCTGCGCAGCGTGGGCGTGCTCATGATGTACTTCGCCATGGCGATCATCGTGATGCCCGTGCCGATCATCATCGCACTGCTGCCGAGCGTGAACCTCGCCGAAGCGCGGCTCATCGCCGGTCCGATGGTGGCGTTGGCGTTCGGCCTGCCGCTCACCAGCGCGTACCTGCTCATCCAGCGCACGTTCTTCGCATTCGAGGACGGCAAGCATCCGTTCCTGTTCCAACTGTCCGTCAACGTGTGCCAGATCGTGTTGGAGGTGTCGTTCACGTTCATCTTCCCGCCGCAGTACTGGGCCACGGGCGTGGGCGCCGCCATCACGCTGGGATATCTGCTCAGTTTCCCCTCATTGGTGATGATGTTGCGCAGAAGATTCGAGGGACATCTGGACGGCAGGCGCATCGCCGCCACCTATCTCAAGGCCCTCGCGGCGGCCGTGGCGGCCGCCCTCGCGGCGTTGCTCGCCACCGGCCCGCTCATGGCCCTGCTCGGCGCGGACATGGCCCACGACCGCCTCAACTGGCCGCAGGCGTTCGGTTTCTGCGCCCTCATGGCCGCGCTCACCGCGGTCGTCTACGCGCTCGTGCTGACCCTGCTGCGATGCGAGGAATTCACGTCCATGCTCGCCGGCGTGCGGCGCCGCTTCGGCCATGCCCGTGGCTAGAATGGCAACCGGCCTCCGGGTCTTCGGGGGCCGGTCGCCATCACGTTGCCGCACGGAGTCGAAGGAACTATGAAGCCTCAGCTGGGAGACACCCTTTTCAACCGTTACACGCTGGTCGCCCTGCTGCGCGACGAGCCCGGAATCCAAGCGTGGAAGGCCAACGACCGCGTGCTGGACCATGACAGCCAGCTGTTCGTCATCACCGCGCCGCAGGTCATCGGCCACGTCTCCTCCACCGCCTCCACCGTGGGCCGCCAGGCCGGCTTCACCCCCGTGCTGCAGTTCCGCAAGGCCGGCGACGCCGCCGTCCTCGTCACCCGTCTGGAAGCGGGCCTGTCCCTCACCGAATACCTGCGCGGACGCGCGGGCGGCACGCTCAGCTATGAGGCGATGCGCGCCATCATCGGCGAATCCGCGCAGCACGCCTCCGGCCTGCGTCTGCCCCGCTTCTCCACGGACACCGTCCGCGTGGCCTCCACCGGCCTGGAGATCGCGGACGCGCCGCTGGCGCCGCTGCTCGCCGAACCGACCGGCGCGCCCGAACGCGTCGTGGGCGAACAGCTCACCATCCGCCAGCTCGCCTCCGTGCTGTACGCCATGCTCACGCGCGTCCCGTCCGCCGCGGACACCGTCTACGATCTGGCGCACCTGCCTTCGGACGTGCCCACCGAATTCCGTGTGATCATCGCGCGCGGTCTGGAACTGCCCGGCCGTGACGGCGAACGCACCGAGCCGATGCTGTCCTTGGGGGAGCTCATCGCACTGTTGGGCGACTGGCAGCCGCTCACGTCGCTGCCCGATTCGGACATCATCCTGCCGTCCGAATCCGGTGCCGGCTCCATCGCGTCCGCGCGTCTGGAGACGCAGGACGAGGCGACGCTCGTGGAGTTGGACGCGCAGTTCGTCACCGCGGAGAAACTCAACAATCTCGTCATCGACCGTGCGCCCAGCGAGGCGGAGGCCGCGCGTCACGCCGAACGCGTCGTGGCGGAGCAGAACCGCCGCATGGTCTCGCAGGTAGCCGCGGAGCTCTCCGACGACGCCCCCTTCGACACGGCCGCGCCCATGCAGGGCCATTCGCTGCGTCACCTGTTCCAGATGCCCGATCTGCCGGAGCGTCCGGACGGCGCGGCTTCGGGCGCGGATGCGCGCGCGGCGCGTCCCGACCGTGCCGTGCGCGCCGAGGAGCGCCGTCGCAAGGTCCTGCCGGACACGGTGCAGAGCACGGACCTGTTCCACGATTTCTCCTTCCAGACGCAGCCGGTTCCGATGGCCGTGTCCGACGATTTCAACCCGGGTGAGGAGACCACCCGCATTCCCATCTTCTCCGATCCGAACCAGCCCACCATGGCCTTCGACGTCTCCTCCATCCGTGGCGGTTCCAACGCCTACGGCGTGCATTTGGGCGATGGTTCCGCCATCTCGATGGCGAACGTGGATGAGACGGTCCATATCCCATCCTCCGATGCCGCGGCCGCCGGTATGGCCGGTGCGGCCGGCACGTCCGTCATGGCGTCCGATGGGGCCGGTGCGGACGCGGCGAACGGCATGGCCGATATGAATGTCACGACCGGTGCGAGCGGCGCGGCCAACGCTGCCGGTAACGGTTCCGCCGTCAACGGCATGTTCCAACCGTCCGATGCGTCCGGTGCCGCAGGTACGCACGGAGCGGTCGGTACGGTCGGTATTGACCGCGAGGGCGACGGCGCATCCGGAGAGGAAGGCATGTCCGGCTCCGGCACCGATGACGCGAACGGTGCGATCAATGCCGGAACCCATGGTTCCGACGCGGCCCACGTTGTCGGAGCGAACAGCACGGTCGGCACCGGTCCCGCCTCTGCAGCCAACGGCTTCGACGGCGCCCCCGCACCGTCCTTCGCCCCCGCGAACACCGCCAACGCTCCCGCCGCGACCAACGCACCGTCCTTCGTCCCGTCGTTCACGCCGTCCGGCGCGTCCGGCGTCGCCGGCACGCAGCCGCCGAGCTTCGCGCCGCGTCAGAAGCCGGCGCAGACCCCCGCAGAAGATGAGGATCTGGCGGGCAGGAAGCTGTTCGGAGGCCGTTTCACCGCCGCGACCGTCGCAATGGCCGTGGTGGGCGTCGTGGTAGCCATCGCGCTCGTGTTCGCCGTCGTGACGTTCATGAACGCCAACTCCAACCCGGACGATCCTACCGATAACGGCCAGCAGTGGCCCGACGATTCCAACGTCCCCTTCGGCGACGAAACCCCCGCCTCCGACGACACCGCATCGGATGACGGCGCGATCTCCGCCGCCGAGGACATCGTCTCCATCCCCGTAGCCTGGCCCCGCTGAACGAACCCACCGCTTTCCGCTCCGGGCGTCAGTCTCTCGTCTGCGCCGCTCCCTGCTAGGCTGGCCGGTATGAGTATGCATGACGTGGTGATCATCGGTTCCGGACCGGCCGGCTATACGGCCGCCATCTACACCGCCCGTGCGGGCTTGCGCCCGCTGATGTTGACCGGCGCGTTGACGCCTGGCGGACAGTTGATGAACACCACCGAGGTGGAGAATTTCCCCGGCTTCCCGGATGGCGTGCTCGGCCCCGAGCTCATGGACGCGATGCGTGCCCAGGCGGCGCGTTTCGGCACCGTCTTCCGTGCCGAGGACGTCGTCTCCGTCGAACCGATTCCCGAGCGTACGGACGCCGACGCTTCGGCTCCGTCGGACGCTCCGTCGGACGCAGGACATCCCGTGAAGGCGATCACGTTGTCCTCCGGAGAGGTGCTTCATGCGCGAGCGGTCATCGTCACGACCGGCTCGTCGTATCGGAAGCTGGGCGTGCCCGGCGAGGCCGCATACGCCGGCCACGGCGTCTCCTACTGCGCGACGTGCGACGGTTTCTTCTTCAAAGACAAGCCGATCGTCGTGGTCGGCGGCGGCGACAGCGCGTTCGAGGAGGCGATGTATCTCACCCGATTCGGATCTTCGGTCACGCTCGTACACCGTCGTGACGAATTCCGAGCCTCCGCGATCATGGTCGATCGCGCCCGTGCCACGGACAAGCTCACCCTGCTCACCAATACCGTCGTCGAGGCCATCCACGGCACCACCGACGCCCCCACAGCCGTGTACGCCGATGCTTCGACCACTACCGCCGCCACCAAGGCTGATACCGTCAATGCCGTACATCCGGCCATAGGCGGCGCACCGACCATCGGCTTGACATCGTCGAGCTCCGAAGCTTCCGCCGTATCCTCGGACGGCTCCATCAGCGCCGTATCCGCACGAACCGTGGAATCCCCCATCGGACGGCTCTCCGCGGACGATGCCGACCCCACACAGCCGTCCGGCCCCACTCTGGGTTCGTTCGGACTGCGCCGTTCCGCACTCACCATGCCCCGTCCGGCCGCGTCGCCGTCCGTTTCCAATGCTTTCCCGCCGTCCCCCGCTCCCGCTTCGGTGACTTCGGTGACGCTGCGTGACACGGTGACGGGCGAAACCCGCACCGTGCCCGCGGCCGCCGTGTTCGTGGCCATCGGGCATACGCCGGCCACCGCGTTCCTGGGCGATGCGGTCGCCAAGGACGAGGACGGCTACGTGCTGGTCGATGGTGCGAGCACGCGCACCTCCCTCGATGGCGTTTTCGCTGCGGGTGACTGCGTGGACCGCGTCTACCGTCAGGCC
>Cebus_capucinus_imitator_PRJNA485217_SSR056__coassemble_636_pt1 | contig 26752 bp, 23 predicted proteins | sample Cebus_capucinus_imitator_PRJNA485217_SSR056__metabat2_high_PE_007 | metagenome-assembled genome bin Cebus_capucinus_imitator_PRJNA485217_SSR056
CGGCCACGTTGGGGCGCGAGGACCGTAAGGTCGACTTCGGCATCAAGAAGACGCGTCCGCGGGCGTAGGCGATGCCGGACGAAGCGTCCGCGCCGCGCGGAGGCGGGCGCGCGGTCGGCGTATGCCGCTAGGCTGAGGCGATTGTAAGACCCCAAACCGTTCAAACCAGAAGGTGCATTGTGGCTCAGTCCAAACTCGATGAAGTCGTATCCCTCGCGAAGCGTCGCGGATTCGTTTTCCCCGCCGGCGAGATCTACGGCGGAACCCGTTCCGCCTGGGACTACGGTCCGCTCGGCGTGGCCCTCAAAGACAACATCAAGCGCGAATGGTGGCGCTCGATGGTCGTCACCCGCCCCGACGTCGTCGGCGTCGACACCTCCATCATCCTGCCGCCGGCCGTGTGGGTGGCCTCCGGACACGTCTCCGTGTTCAACGACCCGTTGGTCGAATGCCTCAAATGCCACAAGCGCAACCGCGCCGACAAGCTTGAGGAGTCCTACGCCGAAAAGCACGGCGACAAGCTCCCCGAGAACGGCATGAAGGACATCGTCTGCCCCGACTGCGGCACCCGCGGCGAATGGACCGAACCGCGCGACTTCAACATGATGCTGCGCACCAGCCTCGGCCCCGTGGAGGACGAGAACAGCCTGCACTACCTGCGTCCCGAAACCGCGCAGGGCATCTTCGTGGACTTCAAGAACGTGATGACCTCCTCGCGTTCCAAGCCGCCGTTCGGCATCGCCAACATGGGCAAGAGCTTCCGCAACGAGATCACGCCCGGCAACTTCATCTTCCGCACCCGCGAGTTCGAGCAGATGGAGATGGAGTTCTTCGTGGTGCCCGGCACCGACGAGGACTGGCACCAGTACTGGATCGACGCCCGCACCCAGTGGTACATCGACCTGGGCGTCAAGCCGGAGAACCTGCGCCACTACGAGCATCCCAAGGAGAAGCTGTCGCACTACTCGAAGCGCACCGTCGACATCGAGTACAAGTTCGGCTTCCAGGGCTCCGACTGGGGCGAGCTCGAAGGCATCGCCAACCGCACCGACTACGATCTGACCGCCCACGGCCAGCACTCCGGCGAGGACCTGAGCTACTTCAACCAGGCCACCGGCGAACGCTTCGTGCCGTACGTCATCGAGCCCGCGGCCGGCCTGACCCGCTCCCTCATGTGCTTCCTCGTGGACGCCTACGACGTGGACGAGGCCCCGAACACCAAGGGCGGCGTGGACAAGCGCACCGTGCTGCGCCTCGACCCGCGACTGGCTCCCGTCAAGGCCGCCGTGCTGCCGCTCAGCAAGAAGCCCGAACTGCAGACCGTGGCCCAGAACCTCGCCTACGACCTGCGCTGCAACGAGTGGATGATCGACTATGACGAGTCCGGCGCCATCGGCCGCCGTTACCGCCGCGAGGACGAGATTGGCACCCCGCTGTGCATCACCGTGGACTTCGACACCCTCGAAGACCAGGCCGTCACCATCCGCGACCGCGACACCATGAACCAGGAGCGCGTCTCCCTGGACAAGGTCGCCGACTACGTGGCCGAACGCATCGGCGAACGCCGCACCCGCGTCCCGCTCAAGCCCGTCTCCATGGGCGGCGAGGCGTGGCCGGACTCCGTGAAGATCAACGAAGCCGGCGGTCTGTACTAAGTTGACGTTCCCCAACGAAACCGTTCTCGACGAGCGCGGCGACTCCCTGACCGGGGAGGACCCGCGCTCGCCGCGTCATACCGGCGTCGAAACCTCAGCCGCTCCCGGCGTCTCCGCCGCCACGCCCGCCATCGCGCCCGTCATGCTCGGACCGGTCAGCGTGCCCACACCCGTGGTACTGTCCCCGATGGCCGGCGTGACCAACTGGCCCTTTCGTCTCCTGTGCGAGGAGTACGGCCCCGACGGTCTCTACGTGGCGGAGATGATCACCGCCCGCGCCCTCGTGGCCCGCAACCCCAAGGCGCTGCGCCTGTGCCGCTTCGCGCCCGCGGAACGCGTGCGCTCCCTGCAGCTGTACGGCGTCAACCCCGCCATCGTGGAACAGGCCGCGCGCATCGTGGTGGACGAAGACATGGCCGACCACGTGGACCTCAACTTCGGATGCCCCGTGCCCAAGGTCACGCGCCGCGGCGGCGGCTCAGCCCTGCCGTGGAAGAGCGACATCTACACCGATGTCATCCGACGCGTGGTCAAGGTGTGCGAGGGCGCGAACATCCCCGTCACCGCGAAGATCCGCGTGGGCATCGACCACGAGCATGAGACGTTCCTCGAAGCCGGGCGCATAGCGCAGGAGGAGGGCTGCAAGGCCGTCACCCTGCACGCGCGCACCACCGCCGAATACTACGGCGGCCACTCGGATTGGAACCGCATCGGCGAACTCAAGGCCGCGCTCGACGTTCCCGTCTTCGGCAACGGCGACATCTGGGGCGCCGACGACGCCCTTGACATGATGCGCCAGACCGGCTGCGACGGCGTGGCCATCGGCCGCGGATGCCAAGGCCGCCCGTGGCTGTTCGCCGATATCCGCCACGCCTTCCAAGGCTCCGCGGAACGCTTCAACCCCACCTTGGGTGAAGTGGGGCGCGTCATCCGCCGTCACGCCGAACTGCTCACCGAGTTCTACGACGGCGACGAGCGCATGGCCGTGCACGACCTGCGCAAACACGTGGCCTGGTATCTCAAGGGCTTCCCCGTGGGCGGCTCCACCCGCCGCGCGTTCATGGAATGCGAATCCCTCGCCGACGTGGACCGCGAACTGGAACGCCTTGACCCGCAGGTGGAGTTCCCCGAGCGCGTGGTGGACAAGCCCCGTGGACGCGTGCGCTTCGCCAAGAAGGTGCATCTGCCGTACGGATGGCTGGACTCCCGGACCACCAGCCACGAGGAGCGAGAGACGCTCTTCGGCGACGATCCGATGGACGCCAGCTACTGACGTCCCGGAGCCTTCGCGCCCGTTCCCGCCGCCGTCCGTGGCGGCGGGGGAGCGCCAAGGCCCCGAAAGCCGGGGCGAACCGGCGAAAAACCGTCCTATAATTGCGCTACACGCGCGAAAATAACACACATAACGGCATGGCCCTGCGCTACTCTAGGGTGTAACCGTGAAGTGACAGGAGCCAAACGTGAGCGAGATCGCCCAGACTGAGTTGAACGACAAGACCAACATCAAGGTCGTCGGCGTCGGCGGTGCCGGCGGCAATGCCGTGAACCGCATGATCGCCGACGGTCTGCAGAACGTCGAATTCGTGGCCGTCAACACCGACGCCAAGGACCTGCTGCGTTCCGACGCCGATGTGAAGATCTCCCTGTCCGACCAGTCGAACCGAGGGCTCGGCGCCGGAGCCGACCCGGAGAAGGGCTCGAAGGCCGCCCAGGACCACCAGTCCGACATCGAGGAGGCCGTCAAGGGCGCCGACATGGTCTTCGTGACCTGCGGCGAGGGCGGCGGCACCGGCACCGGCGCCAGCCCCATCGTGGCGCGCGCCGCGCACCAGCAGGGCGCCCTGACCATCGCCGTGGTCACCCGCCCGTTCTCCTTCGAGGGACCGCAGCGCTCCGCGTCCGCCGAACTCGGCATCAACAACCTCCGCCAGGAGGTCGACGCCCTCATCGTCATCCCCAACGACCGCCTGCTGGAGATGGCCGACCGTTCCATCTCCATCATGGACGCGTTCAAGACCGCCGACGGCGCGCTGCTGGCCGGCGTGCAGGGCATCACGGACCTCATCACCTCCAACTCCTACATCCACGTGGACTTCGCCGACGTGACCGCCATCCTGCGCGGCGCCGGCACCGCCCTGTTCGGCATCGGCTCGGCGCGAGGCGAGGACCGCGCCACCCAGGCCGCCGAACTCGCCATCAGCTCCCCGCTGCTGGAGGAAAGCATCGAAGGCGCCCACGGCGCGCTCATCAACGTGGCCGGCCCCACGGACATCGGCCTGTGGGAGGCCTCCGCCGCCGTGGAGCTGGTGCGCAAGGCCATCCACCCCGAAGCGCAGATCATCTGGGGTCTGGCCCTCGACGACGCCTACGGCGACGAGGTGCGCGTCACCGTCATCGCCGCCGGCTTCGACAACGTCAAGAAGACCGCCGAACAGCAGGCCTCCCAGCCCATCGCCACGATGGCGCAGGCTCCGGCAGTCCCGGCCCAGCCGGTTCAGCAGAGCCAGCCGGTCCAGTCCCGCCCGCAGGCCCCCATGCCGTCCGCGCAGTCCGTGCCGCAGCCGGCCGCCCCGGCCCAGCAGCAGGCCGCCGCCCAGACGCAGGGCGCGATGCCGGTCCAGCCGCAGACCTCCACGCAGACCGCCATGCCGGTCCAGCAGCCGGTCTCGCAGCCCATGCCGGTGCAGCCCGTCCAGGCGCAGCCCATGGCGCAGCCGATCTATCAGCCGGTCCAGCCCATCTCCCAGCCGATGCCGACGGTCCCCTCGCCGTTCACCTTCGCGCAGCCGGGCATGCCCCAGGCGCAGCAGGTGGACCCGTATTCGACCGGCTCGAACGATCTGGGCGATCTGGACATCCCGGACTTCCTGCGCTGAACCGCGCACCACGCATCCGAACCAAACGCCCCGCGCCACGCCGCCATGTGCGGCACGGGGCGCACCGCGCATGAGAAAGGGTTGAGACATGGCTGGATTCATGAAGAACGCGATGTCCTATCTGGGTATGTCCGACGTGGCCGAGGACGACGACTTCGAAGTCGAGACCGAGTCCGAGGCCGCCGCGCCCGCCACCTCCTTCGACTCGGACCACACCGTCACGCCGATGCCGACGAAGCCCGCCGCGCCCGCCTCCCAGGCGGCCATGACGGCTTCGCCCTCGCGCGTCAACGCGAACTTCCAGAACCGTCTGAGCCGCATCACCACCATCCACCCCAAGTCCTATGAGGATGCGCAGATGGTGGGCCGCGCCATCCGCGACGGCGTGCCCGTGGTGCTCAACCTCACCGGCGTGTCCGAATCGATAGCGTACCGCATCGTGGACTTCTCCGCCGGCGTGGTGTTCGGCGTGCACGGTTCGATGGAACGCGTCACACCCCGCGTGTTCCTCCTGAGCCCGGCCCAGGTGAACATCAAGGTGGAGGAGCCGTCTTCGCCCGGCGGCGCGCGCGACCTCTTCTCCGACTGACGCGCGTTTCCGATCGCGATGCAACGACCGCCCCCGTGCGGCGTAAGGCCCACGGGGTTTCGTTTTGCTTCGGCTTGGCCTGCGTCGCTTCCGGGCGACGCGATGCCACGGTCTTTGCGGAACCTTTGCGCGGGCTTTACGGGAACGTCCGGTAGGCTTCCAGCGAACCTTCCGCGCGCGGTTGACGACCCTTGGTACGGTGTGCCTATGCTGTTCTACATTCTGCTGCGCATCATCAACACCCTCATCGACGCGTACATCACCGTGCTGTTCGCCCGCATGATCCTCGACTGGGTGGCGGTGCTTTCCCCGCGCTGGTATCCGCGAGGCGTGGTCGCGCAGGTCATCGACCTCGTCTACCGTCTGACCGAACCGCCGCTGCGTTGGCTGCGCCGCTACATCCCGCCGCTGCGTCTGGGCATGGTCGCCTTGGACATGAGCTTCATCGTGCTCTACTTCCTGCTGGCCCTGCTGCGCGTGCTCATCTGACGTTCCGCTCCGATTGGCCGACGGGACGCGTTTCCTGCGCGGAATGTGACCCACATCACGCCTTCCCCCGGCATGTCGCGCGACGGCGTCGTGGACGAACCCTTCACGAAACCGCCGATAAACGCCGCAGAATCCCCACGAATGGTGGGGTACGTGGTAAGGTCATGTGTTGAAACAAACGTAAGCGAGGACAGTCCCAAAGCGAGGTGTAGATTTATGGCTCTGTTGACGCCCAAGGACATCAGGGAACGCACGTTCCAGACAGTGCGGTTCAAGGAAGGATACGACGTCGACGAGGTCGACGACTTCCTGGATCAGGTCACCGAGACCGTGGAGGCGCTCGGCAAGCAGGCCGTCGCCGGGGGACAGGCCACGCAGGCGCTGGGGCCGGACGTGACCGCCCTCAACCAGAAGATCTCCGAGCTGAACGCCACGGTCCAGCAATTGCAGGATGAGAACGCGCAGCTGCAGGCCTCCGCCCAGCAGGCCGCCGCCGCCGAAGGCGACGAGAAGCTCCAGCTGGCCGTCACCAGGCTGTCCGAGGCCGAGGAGACCAACCGTGCGCTCGGCGGACAGAACGAGCAGCTGAAGGCCCAGGTGGATCAGCTCAACTCCCAGATCGACCAGCTCACCGCGCAGGTCTCCCAGGCCTCCGGCAATCAGGACGCCGTCGCCCAGCAGATCGCCGCCATCCAGCAGGAGCGCGACCAGTACCGTGCCCAGATGGAGGAATTCGCCCGCCAGATCAACGCCTACCAGCAGCAGGCCTCCGCCCTGCAGCAGCAGGCGCAGCAGGCCGTGGAACTCGCCCGTCAGCTGGAGGAGTCCAAGCAGCGCGAGCAGCAGCTGCGCGAGCAGGTCTCCAAGGTCGAGCCGAACACCGAGACCGGCTCCCTACAGAAGATCGCGGGCGCCGCGGCCGGCGCGGGCACCGAGCCCGAGCGCGCCACCGCCATGCTCACCTTGGCCATGCAGCTGCACGACCAGTACGTGGACAAGGGCAAGGCCAAGGCCAAGGAGATGAGCGAGAAGAGCCAGCGCGAGTACAAGGAGCTCATCGACAAGGCCAACGACTACAACGACCGCACCCGCACCGAGGCCGACGAGTACAACAAGCGCGTCCACGCCGAGGCCGACGGCTACTCCGAGCATACCCGCTCCGAGGCGGATTCCTACTCCGTCAAGACCCGTCAGGATGCGGACACCTACCTGACCGACAAGCACAACGAGGCCGACCAGTACGAGGCCGAAGTACAGCGCCGCGCCGCCGAGCACGACCAGAAGGTCCGCGCCACCGCCGCCGAATACGATCAGAAGGTCCGCAACGCGGCCGACGACTACGGCAAGAAGACCCGCGCCGAGGCCGAGGCCTACGGCCAGCAGGTGCGCGACGAGGCCGAGACCTACGGCAAGAACACCCGCAACGCCGCCGACGACTACGCCGATCAGGTCCGCACGAACCTGACCAACGAGTCCAAGGTCATCGAAGGCAACATCCAGGGTCTCAAGCAGTTCGAGACCGAATACCGCGCCCGCCTCACCGAGTTCCTCGGCCAGCTGGTCAATCAGGTTTCGGACACGAACAACTACAGCCAGACCGAGCAGTCGGGTCAGTGACCGCAGGCTGAAGCCAACGTATGAACATGGTTCATAAGGGACGGCCGCGCGCACGCGTGGCCGTCTTTGCTTGTGTCTCGATCGTCGCCCTCGCGTTCGATCAGCTCACCAAACTGTGGGCGTTGGGCGCGTTGGGGGACGGACGCACCATACGGCTCGTGCCGGGGCTGCTGTCCCTGACGCTGGTGCGCAATCCCGGAGCCTCGTTGGGCTTCGGCTCGGGGGCGACGTGGATGATCTCCCTGCTGGCGCTCGTCGCCTGCGTGGCGTTGGCGGTGTTGGCGGCGCGCACCGTCTCGGCGAAATGGTCGCTGGCGTTCGCGTTCGCGTTCGCCGGTGCGCTGGGCAACCTCATCGACCGCGTCGTGTACGCCGACGGCTTCCTGAACGGCAGGGTCGTCGACTTTCTGAACTACGGATGGTCCGTGGGCAACGTGGCCGACGTGTATCTCGTCGTCGCCGGCGTGGCCATCGCGGTGATGATCCTACGTAACGAGCCGTTCTCCCGTAAGGACCTGCAGGATTCGCAACCCAAGGAGGATACGGCTCGATGAGTCGTCTGGTACCCGCCCCCGACGCGTTGGTCGGCAAGCGATTCGATGTGGCCGTGGCCAAGATGCTCGGAGTGTCCCGTTCGAAGGCCGCCGAACTCATCGACTCGGGTCAGGCCCGCGTGTTGGGGCGCCAGATCGCGCGCTCCGGCGCCCTGCAGGCGGGGGAGACCGTCGAGTTCGACCTCGTGGAGGAACGCCGCGAGCCCGAACCCATCGCCGACGACATGGCCGTGGTCTATGAGGACGACGACGTGGTGGTGGTGGACAAGCCCGTGGGCGTGGCCGCGCACGCCTCCGTGGGCTGGACCGGTCCCACGGTGCTGGGTTCGCTGCGCGACCGCGGCGTGCGCATCACCTCCTATGGCGCCGCGGGACGCGAGGGCATCGTCTCCCGTCTGGACGTGGGCACTTCGGGACTGATGCTCGTATGCAAGTCCGAACTGGCTTACGTGGAGATGCGCCGCCAGTTCGCCGAGCATGAGGTGGTCAAGACGTATCATGCGATGGTGCAGGGATCCCTGCGCCAGGACAAGGCCACCATCGAAGCGCCCATCGGACGGGCCAAGGTCTCCGACTTCCGCTTCTGCGTGACGCCCGCAGGCAAGCCTGCGGTGACGCACTGGGATGTGATGGAGCGTTTTGCTTCCGAGGCCACGCTGGTGTCCGTGAACCTGGAGACGGGCCGTACCCATCAGATCCGCGTGCATTTCTCCTCCATAGGACATCCGCTCGTGGGCGACCACATGTACGGAGCCAACCCGGTGCTTGCCGCCCTGACCGGATTGGAACGCCAATGGCTGCACGCCATGCAGTTGGAGTTCCGCCATCCGCGCACGCATCTGTGGACCACGGTGCGGTCGCAGTACCCCGCGGACCTGTCCCACGCGCTCAAGGTGATGCGCGAACGTCACATGGAAGACGACGCCGTCCAGAGGTGAAGCGCCGCGAACGACAGTAGGGGAGCGGCCGACAGCACCAGACCGGCCACGGCCAAACCCATGCCGCCCAATGGGTGGGAGTGGGTGTTCCACGCGGTGTTCCACGGAACCTCGCCGGGACTGTCGCGCGGGTGGAAGGTCCGACGTCCGGACCTCCTGATCAGTACGATCGCCAGCGTCGCCAGCACGCATCCGAGCACGGCCACCATCGGGCAGAGGCCCAACGCCGCCGCGCCGGCCAGCAGGGCGAGCAGCAGCAGCGGCGAATCGCCGGTCAGTCCCGCCGTGCCCCATATGCCGAACGCCAGCAGCATCAGGGCTACCACGCCGACCGCGAACGCCGCCACGGCCAGCGGCGAAGATCCAGGTCGCATTCCCGTATCAGGTCGGACCGGGACCCTCGCCTGTCCCGTGCGCCCCAATCGGCCACGGACTCCCGGTTGGGGGCCGTCTGGCCCGTCATACGGGTCTGGCCCGTCTTCCGCGGCCGGTCCGCCACGGACATCCGACCCTCCCGTCATGACCGGCTCGCCCATAGGCGGCGGAACATCCCGCATCGTCATCATCGCTCCTTTCCATAAACCATGACGCCGAACGCCACGGCTCCCGAACGCCACGTCCGATCCCATCATCGGACGCGGCGACCCATGCGCGCCAATCGAACCGGACATGTGGACGAATGGCCCCCGTCATCACCCTTTATATGGTGATGGCGGGGAAGGGCGAGGAGTTATCCACATCATCGGTACAAGGCGACGATGCGTTCGGCCGTCTCGCGCATCATCGCGCGCAGCGAAGGCGGTTCCACCACCTCGATGGACCCCGCATCCGCATACTGCAGCAGCCACCACAGCGTGGCCCGCTCATTGGCCATGACGCGCACGTCGTACTCGCAGGGCCCCATACGCGTCACTTGGGCGCGGTCGAACCAGTCGTACAACGGCTCCAACGCGCCCGTCACCCTCAGCCGTATCGGCACCGCGGGCCCGCCCATAGGATACGGGCGTTCGTCCATATGCCGCTCCATGTCGAACGGCTCGCCAGGCACATCGCTGAAATCATCCAACGGACGCGTCAGAGGCCGGTCCTCCCCGCCCACCATCAGATCGCGCAGCCGCTCCACATGCAGGTAGGAGAGGTCGTCATACTGGTGCAGGTGGCACACCAGATAGTATTTGCTGTTCTTATAGCGCAGATCGTACGGATCCGCGTGATAGCGCTTCGGCGTGCCGTCCGCGAGCAGGCGTGGCACCAGCGAACCATCCTCGGCGTACGCGCAGTAGTGGAAGCTGATGGACCGCCCCAACGAGATGGCGTCGCTGAGCAGTTCGATATTGTTGAGGAACTCCGTGTTGTAGCCGCGCGGCGTGGACGGCACGGACGAGCCGCGAGTCTTTCCGGCGCGCCCGGCGAGCGCGTGGATGCGGTCGATGAGGTCGCGCAGGTATTCGCCGTCCGAATGCGCCAGCAGCGCGCCGTCCGTGAGCAGTCGCATCTGCGCCACGTCCAGCACCGGTTCGAGATACCAGCCGGGCTGGGGGTCGGCGCTTTCCGCATGCGCCACGTCGTCGCGGTCGAGCCGGCCGAGCCGACGGCCGAACGGACGCATGGCCTCCAAGGTGCGCAGATGCCGGCGCACGGTCTTCTCGTTGACGCCGAGCTCGGCGGCGATGCGCGCCGCGCTCATCCCATGCTCGCGGTCCGTGCGGCGGTCCAGCAGTTCGAGGATCTCCACCACGATCTGCGCGGTGGGAGCCGGAGCGGCAGCCGCGGCGGACGGTGTGGCGTGCGGCGCTCCGGCGCGCGCCGTGGAGACGCCGGATGCCGTCGTGCCGGATGCCGTCGCTGCGGATGACGCGCCGCGGCCGGAGGCGAAGGCGTCGGCGCGCGTCGTCACGGCGTCGGCCGCCTCATCCACGCGTCCGTCACGGCCTTCTTTCCCGGCCTGGCCAACGTTTCCCATGACGTCGCCTCCTTCGCTGCGCATGGTCCGATTATATAAACGGTCCGTCCGCGTCCCCATCGAACCGTCCCCATCGGGCCGTCCCGTCCAAGCCGCCCGTGCGCATGCCGTCCTCGCGCCACGCCCGCCGCCGCCCCTCGCGCCAGGTCAGGGGAAAGGAGACCGGAACGGTGCGGTAAGGTGGAGGGCATGGCTCAATCGGCAAACTTCGTCCACCTGCACAACCACACGCATTACTCGCTGCTCGACGGCGCATCGAAGATCCCCAACCTCGCCAAACGCGCGGCGGAACTGGGCATGCCGGCCGTGGGCATCACCGACCACGGCAACATGCACGGCGCATACGAGATGTTCACCAACTGCGTGTCCGCCGGAGTCAAACCGATCATCGGCATCGAGGCGTACGGCACGCCGGAGACCGCCCGCCAGGATCCCAGCCGTGTGAGCTGGGATACGAACTGGGATCCCAACATCGACCCCAAGCATCGCCGCCGCAACCCCAACGACGTGTCCGGCGGCGGCCTCATCACCCATCTGACGTTGTGGGCCGAAACCAACGAAGGTCTGCGCAACCTGCTCAAGGCCAGCTCCGTCGCCAACCTCGAAGGCCGCGTCCAACGCTATCCGCGCATGGACAACGACGTGCTCGCCACCTACTCCAAAGGCGTGATCTGCGGTTCGGGCTGTCCCTCCGGCGTCATCCAGACCAGGCTGGCGCTCGGTCAGTTCGACGAGGCGCTGCGCGCCGCCGGCGAACTGCAGGACATCTACGGACGCGACAATTTCTTCATCGAGATCATGGACCACAATCTCGATATCGAGCGGCGCAACATCGACGGCCTGCTGGAGATCGCGCGCAGACTCAACGCGCCGCTGCTCGCCACCAACGACTCCCACTACGTGGACGCCAAGGACGCCGAAGCGCAGGACGCCATGCTGTGCATCAACTCCGGCTCCCGGCTGGACGACCCCGACCGCTTCAAATTCGACGGGGAAGGCTACTATCTGCGTCCCGCCGAGGAGATGCGCGAACTGTTCAAGGACTTCCCGGGCGCCTGCGACAACACGTTGGAGATCGCCGAACGCTGCAACGTCATCTTCGACGACCACGAGGACGGCGCGTTCATGCCCGAATATCCCTGCCCCGAAGGCTGGGACGAGGCGAGCCTGTTCCTCAAGAAGGTGGAGGAGGGGCTGGAACGCCGCTATGAGGACGGCGTGCCCGAGGAGGTGTCCCGGCAGGCCGACTACGAGTGCGGCGTGATCTGCCAGATGCAGTTCTGCGGCTACTTCCTCGTGGTGGCCGACTACATCCAATGGGCCAAGGACCACGGCATCATGGTGGGGCCGGGGCGAGGCTCCGCCGCAGGCTCCATGGTGGCGTACGCCATGGGCATCACCGAACTCGACCCGCTCCAGCACGGCCTCATCTTCGAGCGCTTCCTCAACCCCGAACGCGTGTCCCTGCCGGATATCGACGTGGACTTCGACCCGGACGGACGCCTCGACGTCATCAACTACTGCGGCGAGAAATACGGCCACGACAAGGTAGCCCAATGCGTGATCTACGGCGTCATCAAAACCAAACAGGCCCTGAAGGACTCCGCGCGCATCATGGGCTACGAGTTCTCCATGGGCGAGCGCATCACCAAAGCGCTGCCGCCCAGCAAGAACGGCAAGGACGCCTCCCTCAAGGAGATCTTCGACCCCGCGTCGAAGCGCTACGCCGAAGCGCGCGAATTCCGCGAACTGTACGAGTCGGACCACGACGCCCACCAGATCATCGACAAGGCCAAACAGCTGGAGGGCCTGATCCGTCAGACCGGAGTCCACGCGTGCGCCACCATCATGGGCAGCGAACCCATCACGGACACCTCGCCGCTGCTGGAACGCGTGGACGACACCGTCACCACCACGTTCGAATACCACACGTGCGAAACGCTCGGCCTGGTGAAGATGGACTTCCTGGGCCTGTCCAACTTGACGGTCATCCAGGACACGCTCAAGAACATCGTGGCCAACGGCAAGGAGCCCATCGACTACACGAAGATCCCCCTGGATGACCGGGAGACGTACCAGCTGCTCTCGCGCGGCGACACGCTCGGCGTCTTCCAGCTCGATTCCGACGGCATGCGGGCCCTGCTCAAATCCCTCAAGCCGGACAACTTCAACGACATCTCCGCGCTCATCGCGCTGTACCGTCCCGGCCCGATGGATATGGACTCGCACAACAACTACGCCAAACGCAAGAACGGCATGCAGCGCATCGAACCCATCCACCCGGAGCTGGAGGAGCCGCTCAAGCAGGTGCTGGACGAGACGTACGGCCTCATCGTGTACCAGGAGCAGGTGCAGTCCGCCGCGCGTATCCTCGCCGGCTATTCGCTCGGCAAGGCCGACGTGCTGCGCCGAGCCATGGGCAAGAAGAAGCCCGAGGTGCTGGCCAAGGAGAAGATACCCTTCTTCGCCGGCATGAAGGAGCACGGCTATTCCGAGGAGGCCGCGCAGGCCGTGTGGGACGTGCTCGTGCCGTTCTCCGGCTACGCGTTCAACAAGGCGCACTCCGCCGCCTACGGCCTCATCTCCTATTGGACCGCCTACCTCAAGGCCCACTATCCGGTGGAGTTCATGGCCGCCCTCCTGCAGGGCACCAAGGACAACAAGGACAAGACCGCCCTCTACCTGGGCGAGGCGCGGCGCATGGGCATCAAGGTGCTCTCCCCGGACGTCAACGAATCGCAGTTCGCCTATTCCGCCGTCGGCGACGTGGTCCGCTTCGGTCTGGGCGCCATCCGCAACGTGGGCGACAAGGCCGTTGCGGACATCATCGCCGAACGCGAAGGCGAACGCGGGCGCTTCGTGAACTTCATGGATTTCGTGCGCCGCGTGCCCCTGACCGCCCTGAACCGAAGGTTGGTCGAATCGCTCATCAAGGCCGGCGCCTTCGACTCCATAGACCCGAACCGTCGCGCCCTGTTCGAAGTGCACGAGACCGCCATCGAATCCGTAGTGGGCATCAAACGCAAGCAGGCCGAAGGCCAGTTCGACCTCTTCGCCGACTCGGAGGGCGACGACGACGCGCTCGGCGACGCCTCCGTGCCCATTCCGGACATGGAGGACTGGGACAAGAAGACCCGCCTCAACTTCGAACGCGAGATGCTGGGCCTGTACGTCTCCGACCATCCGCTCTCCGGCATGACCGCCGTGCTGGCGGGCCTGCGCGAGATGTCCATCGCGCACCTCGTGGACCGCGCCAAAACCATGGGCGAGAACCACCAGCAGGTCACCATCGCCGGTCTCATCACCGGCGTGGACCGCCGCGTGTCCAAGAAGGGCAACACGTGGGCGCTGGTCACGGTGGAGGATCTGGAAAGCTCCATCCAATGCATGTTCTTCGGCAAGGCCTACGAGGCCGCGGCCCCGTTCCTCAAACAGGACGAGGTGGTGCAGATCCGCGGCCAGGTGGACGTGCGCGAGGAGGCCGTCTCCCTGCGGGCCACCGAAATGCAGGTTCCCTCGCTCGAATCCGAGGACGAACGGCCCCTCGTCATCACCCTGCCCGAAGCCGCGTTGGACCGCGAACGCGTCACCAACCTGGCCAGGACCCTGACGAACCATCCGGGCTGCTGCGAGGTCAAACTCGCCGTCATGGACGAGCGGGGCCGCGCCGAAGTGCTCACCTTCGGCGACCGCTTCCGCGTGCGGCGCGACACGTCCCTGTACGCGGAGATCAAGATCCTCTTCGGTCCAAGCTGCCTGCCCTCCGCCTGAGGGAACCGGCGCGGCGGGGCGGCGGGGCGGCGGGGCGGCGGGGCGCCACCCGTCCGCGCGCGAAGCAACGAACGCAGGCCCCGCCCCGCGTCGTTGCGGAACGCAGGCCCCGTACCGCGTCGTTGCGGAACGCGGGGCGGGGCCTTCCGTCCCATAGGCGCGCGCCGGAGCCGAAACTGGAGCCGAAACCGGAGCCGCATCGGGGCAGGGCCGGCCCGGCCCCGTTCAGCCGCGCCGTACGGCAGAGAGCTCGAACACCTCGTCCGACTGCTCGGCCACGGCCGGGCTGTGCGTCACGATGATCACGCAACGCCCCTCCTCATGCGCGAGGGCGCGGAAGATGGCCATGATGTCGTCCTGCGTGCGCGGATCGAGATTGCCGGTGGGCTCGTCCGCCAGCACGACGGACGGCTCATGGCTGAGCGCGCGTGCGATGGCCACACGCTGTTGCTCGCCGCCGGACAGGTGCAGGATGCGCTCGCCGGCGTATTCGGCGGGCAGCCGCACCTTGGCGAGGAGTTCGGCGACGATCTCGCGTTTGGGGCGCGTGAACTGACGTCCGGACGCCTCCATGGACAGGATGATGTTCTCCTCCACGCTGAGCGCGGGTAGAAGGTTGAAGCTTTGGAAGATCACGCCGATGTCGTGGCTGCGGTAGCGGTACCGGTCGGTTTTGGCGAGGTCCCTGCCCTGGTGGAGGATGCGGCCCGAAATGGGGGAGGTCAGTCCGGACAGCAACGAGAGCACGGTGGTCTTGCCGGCGCCGGAGGGGCCGGTGATGGCGGTGACGCGTCCGGCGAGGAAGGCATGGGTGAGGTCGTCGACGACGCGTTTGCCTCCTTTGGTGTAGGAGTAGGAGACGTGGTCCATGGCCAGGGCGGGGACGTTGGGCGCGTCCGTCCGGTCCGTGGCGGCGTTGGCGTTGGCGTGTCCGACGGTATGTCCGACGGTGGCCTTCGCGGCGTTCGCGGTGCCGGCTGCGATGGTGCGTGCGATGTCGTTCATGGGTGTCCTTCCCGTTCAGGACCGGTCCGCGAGGATCTGGAGCGGTTCATAGCGGATGATGGCGATGATGCCGGCCAACGCGGAGACGATCGTCAGCGCGAGGCCGATGAGGATGAGGCGGGCGACGACGGCGAGGTCGACGGTGGCGTCGATGTCCGTGACGTAGTCGGCTGCGCGTTCGAAGGCGTTCGAGGTTTGCGACGGGGCGAAGACTCCCTCCGACCCGTTCGACTCAGGCGTGTCCGATGCGTCCGATGCGGCGCCGTCCGTGTCGGTGCCGCCGGCGCCCGCGGACGTTCCGGGGGCGCCCGGCGCGCCGGACATGTCCGTGTCGCGGCCGAAGCGTTCGCGCGCGTCGCTCGCCTGCGATTGCTGGGAGGCGACCTGCTGGGCGAGGAGCTGGTCGGAGACGGGAACGGAGGCGACGGTGCCGCCGGCCACGCCGAGGGCGATGCCGATCATGGTGACGATGAGCAGTTCGATGACGAACTGCGCGGCGACCTTGGATTTGCGGATGCCGATGGCGAGGAGGACGCCGACCTCGTATCTGCGTTCGCGGATGTTGAACAGGTTGATGACGACGAGCACGACGGCGCCGACGGCCAGGACGATGACGAGGAGCGTGAGCGCGAAGTCGGAGAGGTTGTCCAAGGGCACGAGCGACGCCTCGTACTGGTCGACGTCGGTGGAGGAGACGGCGTAGCCGTCGGCGAGGCCGGCCTGTTCCACGTCCCTGGCGAACGTCTCGTAGGCGTCCTTGCCGTCCAGCACGTAGGTGAAGGCGAGCTGGGTGCGGCTTTGGGAGGTGGCGGTCGCGGTGGAATCTCCGGAGGCGTCCGAATCATCGGTGGTGTCGGAGGAGCCGTCGCCCGCGCTCAGTCCGAGATGTTCCAGCGTGGAGACGGAGGTGTAGATGGCGTTGTCCGGGTCGGAGGAGGTGCCGCCCATGGGGCCGTTCATGCCGGTGTTGGCGGTGGAGTCGTTCTTGTAGACGCCCACGACGGTCAGTCGATAGACGGCGTCGTCCGAGGAGAGGTCGGCCACGGTGATGACGTCGCCCACCGAGATGCCGTTGAAGTCGGCGAGGGCCTTGGGGATGATGACGTCGCCGTCGGAGGATGAGTCATAGCCGAACACCTGGCCCTCGCTCATGGTGAAGGAGCCGTTGGACGCCGCCGCCACGGCCGCGTCCGAGGAGAATCCCACGAGGGAGAAGTCGCCGGAGTCCATGCCGCCGCCGTTCCTGCCGCCTTCCATGCCGAAACCGACGGAATCTCCGGAGTCTCCGGAGGGGGATTCCGAGGCTCCGGCGGTGTTCGAGGTGGTGGATTCGACGGGTTGGAAGCCGTCGGTGGCGTTGACGGAGGTGGTTTCGGTGTAGTAGGTGTCCACGGGCACGCTGGACGCCTTCGCGTACTTGCGATAGTCGGCGAGGGTGAGGGCGTCGCGGTCGAGCGCGGCGCGCATGGCGTCGACGTCGGGCTTGCCGGAGTCGGAGCCTTCGCCCGAGGAACCGGTGGCGGATTCGGAGGCGGAGGCCATCATGGCCTCGCGGTCCACGCCGATGGTGGCGGTGACGCTGGTGGAGGCGAGGCCCTCGGCGCGCGCCGTCTCGGCGGCGTTGCGGATCGCGAGGCCTATGGTGGCGGCCGCCGCGATGATGGCGACGACGACCACGATGAGCGCGTTGCGTCCCTTGCCGCGCACGACCGATCGCCATGCGTTCTTCAACACGAACATGCGGGTTTCCTTGCGGTAGGTGCGGCGCCTTGTGCGCCGCGGCACGTTCCCCAGCATGTAGGGCGCGTCTTGGAAGCGCCCCGTAGCCGGCCGGAAGGAAAACCGGAAATCCTCGCACAAGCGCCGTAACGTTCGCTGGACGGTTCCTGAACGCGGTCGGCCGGCGTGCGCTTCAGCGGTCCACGGGCTCGGTCTGCACGGACGCTTCGGGCGTGGGGTTCACGAGATCGTCATGGCTCATCCTCCCCTCGTAGTATTGCGTCTCCCTGAGCTCGCCGGCGATGACGCCGGCGAAGTGGCGTTCGTGCTCCATGACGGCGGGCGAGCCGAGGTCGGTGGCGTTGCGATAGGCGGCCTGATGGTATTTGAGCCAATGGCTCAGTTCCATCTTTCCCGAGGAGTCCCTGACGGGCGCCGCGGCGTAGGGGCTGCTGCCCCGCACGTTTGAGGAGATGGAAGGCGTGCAGGAGCCGTCCTCGTTGAGGGTGGGCGTGGTCTCGTCCGGCGCTTTGGAGACGGAGCCGCGCACGGTGAGCCAATGGTCGGTGGCGGGGTTCTCGGCGCCGTCCAACGCGGCCACGAGCTCCTGGTCGATCTCGATGCTCGTCACCCACGTCTTCTCCGGTATGGGATGGTTCGCCACCGGAGAGCCGGCGGTGACGACGTGTTGGATGTCGAAGCGTTCGGACTGGTCGGCGGCGATCTGCGCGGCGACGATGCCTCCCTGCGAGTGGCCGATGAGCGCGACCGGCTCGTCGGGGGCGATGCCGGCCCGTTCCATCGCCTCCACGACCATGCGCGAGCTGTCCGCGGCACGGCGTTGGCGTTCGTCCACGCTCATGAGCTCCACGTTCTGCTCCCATCCGAACGGCGAATCGTATTTGCCGTCCGTGCCGGGGATGGTCACCAGCCACGCGTTCGTGCCGTCCGCCCGCTCGTAGCGCTGCACCGCGATGGTGGCGTAGGAGAGGCCCGAATCGAGGTCTATCTTGCCCAACCGTTCCTCGGCGAGACGGCGCAGGTTCTCCAACGATTGCGCCACCGACGTGGACGAGCGGACCACGTGTGCGTCCGTGGTGACGCGGCGCACCTCCAGACGGTCGCCCTGCAGGAGGTTCTTGGCCGGGGCGCTGGCCTTGCCTATGGTGCCGGCGGCCATGTTGACCTCGTTGGTGAGGAGCACGCCCAGGCCGTCGGGTATGCGGGTGAGTTTCCCGCCTATCCCGCTGAGATAGCCTTCCTGGAATGGGGCGGTGGCGTAGGAGGCCGCCGCGGGGTTCGGCTTGCCCTCGCCCAGCCAGCCGGCGCCGAGCCCGCCGGCCGCGATGGCCGCCATGGACAGCGACGCCCAACCGGGGTGGGCCTGCGTGCCGGCCTGTACGAGCTCCGTGAGGGTGCGTCGCGCGCGCATGTCCGCCTGCTCGTACAGGCTGTGGGCGCGGGTGAGCAGATCGGCCAGTCCTTTAAGCCGCACGCCTTCGGCCTCGGCCTCTTCGGCGCGTTCCCGGCATTGCGCGATGAGCGCCGCATAGGGGAGCGTCTCGTGCTCGGCGGACAGGCCCATGCCCGTATCCGTGCCCGTGGAAAGCGCGGGGCATAGGGGTGCGCTCACGCGTTCGGCGCCCAGATCGAAGGCGGCCTGCGACCATGAGGAGGCCAACGCGCACATGGAGGAGCCGGCGTCCTCCAACGCGCTGGCCATGGCCCGGTATTCCTGCAAGGTGGCGGGGGAGGAGCGGCGTCCGCCGTAGATTCTTGACGTGACCTGCCATCCCATGCCGATCACCCGCCCTGCGCGAGCCGGACCGTGGCCTGCACGGCGCTCTCGTGCGCTTCGAGTTCGCCGGACATGCCGTCGAGGCGGGAACGGAAGAGGTCGGCGGCGTTGCCCTCCCAGTCCACGCCGCGACAGGAGGCGACCGCCTCGCGTACCGAGGAGGTGACGGTGGCGGTGTTGGCCGCGAGGTTCGTGACGCGGGCTCGCCCTTGGCGCACGAGCTCGTGGCAGCGGCATCCGGAGGATTCCCACATGGGCGTGGGCATGGCGCCCAGCGTGTTGGTCGAGCCGGGGAAGGCGAAGGCCCGTAACGGGCGGTGGCGGAGTGTTGCGGTGTTCATACGCCCATTGAACGCCATCGACGCATGCGATGTTCTTTTTTCCGGACCCTGTGGACGAAGCCCCGCCATCGAGGAAAACAAGGCCCCGGACCGTATCGGCGTACGGTCCGGGGCCGGAGCTCACCACGGTTTGGCGGTGTCGTTCTTGGAGACGCCCGAATCGTCCCCGTTCTCGTCCGATCGGGACGGCGTGGACTGCTGGTTGGCTTTGAGCAGATCCTCCACCTGACGTTTCTGCTCGTCGGTCAGGCCGTCGCCCTTCCTGGCGTTGCGTCCCGAACCGTCCACCGTGTCCGAGGAGGACGACGAGTCGCCTTGCCGTTCGCGCAGCGCACGGTTCACACGCTCGGTGAGCGTGGCGGACGTCTTCCGATTGCGTTCGATGGCCTCCCTCACCACAGGCAGCAGCACCGTCTCCAGCGCGGCCGCGTCCTCGAACTGCGCGTCGGTCTGCTGCTGTCCCGCGGCCAAGGCGTCCAGATCCACGTCGCTCTGCGCCGCGGCGTCCAGATGCTCGTACAAACCGGCCGTGGCCTCGTTGAACCGCAATACCGCGCTCAGATTCACCGCGGTCAGCACGCTCAGCGCCAACGCCAGCACGGCCAGCATGGCCACGGCCGCGCGCACCGCGAACGACGCGCGCGCCTCGGCGCCCTTCCCCGCCCGTCTCATATCAGTCTCCTCGACAACGCCAGATGCGCGCCCAACTCCCACGCCAACACCAGCACGAGCGCCACGGCCGCCGGCCAGACCACCGGAGCGGTCCTCGTGCGCGCCTTATCCGTCTCGGTCATACGCCACCGGTCTGAAACCTTCGCGGACATGCCCGCCTCCATCGTGGTGGAGGAGGACAAGGCCACGAACGATCCGCCCATCTCGTCGGCGACGTCCTTGAGCGTGTCCTCGTCCATCACGGACACGCCCGGCAGACCGGTGTCCGGATCCGTGACCCACTGGTCATCGCCTTCGACCGCGGACCCGTCCGAGGAGACGCCGTCGGCGACCTTGGGAATGCCGCCGCCCTGCACGGAGCCGACGCCCACGGCGAAGGCGTCGTCCAGATAGCCGCGCAGCGTGGAGAAGGTGCGGCGCGTCGCGGCGGACGTCTGCTCGCCGTCGGTGACGACGTACAGGACGATGGCGTCCTCCGGACGCTCCTCGCGCATGGTCCTGAGCGTGGTGACGAGCTGGTCGAGCGGCGCGTCCAACGACGACCCGGAGGACACGCTCGTCGCCTCCGGCGCCAACGTCGACGCCCACGCGCGCACGGCGTTCACATCCGGCGTCAACGGCACGTCCAACGTGCCCGAGGCGCCGAAACGCAGCGCGGCGAAACTCGAATCGGGGTACATCGCGGTCAGGTCGTCCACGGCCCGACGCGCCGCGTCCAGACGCGACATCGTCTCCTCGGAGCCGTACGAGGCGTCCCGGACCGCCATCGAACCGGTCACGTCCACCGCCACGACCACGTCCGTGGCGTTCACGGCGCGAGACGTGGTCGGCGCGGCCACGCTCGGCGTCAGCACGATGAGCGCGCACAGCACGCACGCCAGCACGCGGCGCACGCACGATCCCGTCGTCTCGTCGCCGGCCATGCCGCGCGCATGACGGACCACGCACCACAGGGCGCAGCAGAGCATCGCGGCCGTCAGCGCTCCGGCGACGGGCCAGCCGAGCGCCGGGGAGAGCATCCATCCGTTCATCGCTTCAACCTCCAAACCGTCAGCAGCCACAGTACGACGGCGACGCACAGGGCGAGCGCCCACCACTTGGGATCGTCCACCATGGCGGCCATGCGGCGGTCTTCCTGCTCATGGTCGCGTCGGCTTTCGATCTGGCGCACCAGCTGCGAGACGTCGCCGCCCGACTGCGTGAGGAACACGCCGCCATGCGCCTCGATGAGCTCCTTCATATCCTGCGTGGCGGTCTCCGACTCGCTCTGCGTGGGGCCGGAGAACAGGCCGTCGACGTCGATGTGCGCCTGGTCCGCCAGATCCAACGCCTCGGCGAGCGTGTAGACGGGCGTGCCGGAGACCACGTTGTCCGTGGCGAGCACGATGGACGCGGCGCGCGTGCGCTCGCCGTCCGTGTCGGAGCCGTATGCGAAGCCGGGCAGCATCGCGGCGCAGGAGACCACGCCGTCGCCGATGAGCGACGTCGTGTCCGTGCGGTTCTGCGTGCCCTCCAGCCAGTCGGCGATGCGCTGGTAGTCCTCGTCGCTCATGGCGTCGATGTCGTCCTGCGATTCGACGCCATGCAACGCCTCGGACGCGGCCTTGAGCTGCGAGGAGACCAGTTCGTAGTCGTCCGTAAGCGGGAAGACCGTGCGCGACGTGGAATTGAAGATGCTCATGCCGATGCGTTCGCCGCGGAACCCCTCCACCAGCTGCAGGTACGTGTCGATGACCTGCCTGTCGTAGGGCAGGGTGGATCCGGACACGTCCAGGCACAGGACGATGTCGCGGCTCGAGGCGCGTTCCTCGCCCCGATCCACCGTGCCCGGACGCGAGACCAACGCCGCCGCCAGGGCGATGGACGCCGCCAGCAGCGCCGCCGCCAGGCGAGACAGCGTGCGCCACAAGCGGAACAGGTGCGAGGCGCGCTCCGTGTTGAGGTCGTCGTCCAACGAGAAGACGCGGTCCGCGTCCGCCGCCGCGCCCGCGGCGTCGCGCCGGTCGCGACGGCGTCCCATCCACGCCACGAACAGCACCGTCAGAGCCGTCAGCGCGAGCGCGAGCACGGCCGCCCACGGCCATTGCCAGGCCAGACGCATCATCGTCCCCACCTTTCCACCAGATTCGACACCCAGCCGGCCGCCTCACTCACGTCGGCCGTGCGTGCATGCGCGTTGACGCGCACGTCGGCGAACTCCGGCGGATACAGGGCCGCGATGGTGGTGCGCAGCAGATCCACGCCGCCCGCGGCGCGCGTCTCACGGCGGATGTCCGTCAACGTATGCGCGTTGAAGTCGCGTCCGGTCCGCTCCGAGGCGAACTCGCGGGCGATGGAGGCCAATTCGGCGAACGCCTCCTCGCGCGTCAGCGAGCCCCCCTCATGACGCGTCACCACGTCGGCGATGCGCGCGCGCCACACGTCACGCCCGTGGGCGCCGCTGTGCGCACCCTTCGGACGCGGCGCCGCCTTCGGACGCTTCGGCCGCGACAGGAACCACACGGCGAACGCCGAAGCGGCCGCCGTCAGCAGCAACGCCACGGCCACGGCGCCGAACGCGCCGGCCGAGGCGAACGGCTCCGCCGGAACCAGATCGTCCAACTTGATGCCCGACGTCACCCGACACCCCCTTCGCTTCCCGCAGCCGGCACGGACGGGACCATCGCGCGTCCCGCCGGCGACGAGCCCGCCGCCGCACGTGAGATGAGACGCACGAACGCGTCGAACATCTCCTCGCTGGAGCCGGCGCGGATCAGACGGGCGCCGCAACGCGTCAGCTCGCGCTCCAACGCGGCGGCCGCATACGCGCGATGCGTGTCCACCTCGCGTGCGGCGCGCGCGTCACGCAGGAACGCCGGCAGACGCCGTCCTCCCATACCGTCCAACACCACTCCGGAACGCTGCGGCGTGAACGGATTGAGCGTCGCCACGTCGATGAGCACCAACGGATGCGTGCGCGCCACCATACGCAGCGCCTCCAGGTCGTCCCCGCCCAGCGCATGCTCGTCCGTGGCCAACACCACCAGCGCGTCGCGGTCCTTGATGCGGCGCGCGTACTCCACCAGCGCGCCCACATTGCGCGGCCTGTCCCACGCGCGGTCCAACGCACGGTCCAACACGCGCTGGAACCGCGCAAACCCTCCATGGAACGGCACGCGCGTGATGCTCTCCGCATCGGACAGCACCAAGGAGACCTCGTCCGAACGGCGCAGCGACAACGCCGCGAACATGCGCAGCGCGTTCGCCGCGACCCGCCAGGCCGGCTCGCCCGACTCGCACACGCCCGTCATCTCCCGGCCCACATCCAACAGCAGCCACGCGCGCGACGTCGCCGGACGCTCGCGGCGCGCCACCATCGGACGCCCCTGCCGGGCGCTCGTCTTCCACTCGATGAGACGCGCCTCGTCGCCGGGCTCGTAGGCGCGCACGTCCAACAGCTCATCCGAACCGCCCGGACGGCGCGACGCATGCTCGCCCTCGATCACGCCCAACGCCCTGCGCACGGTCGGCAGGCTCAGACGCGACCCCAACGCCTCGATGCGCGTCCTGATGGGATCGTCGATCATGGAACGGGAACCGCCCTGACGATGCGCTCGACGACCTGATCGGCGGTCACGCCATCCGCCAACGCCTCGAACGTCAGCAGCACGCGGTGACGCAGCACCTCGGCCGCATGGGCCTTCACATCCTCCGGCACCACATAGTCGCGGCCGTTGAGCAGCGCGCTCGCCTGACCGATGCGCACCAGCGCGATCGAGGCGCGCGGCGAGGCGCCCAAACGCACCAGCGAACCCAGCGAGGCCACCGGATGCGAACCCGCGCCGCGCGACGTGGCCGCCAGATCCACCGCATAGCGCATGATCGCTTCCGAGACGTGCACGCGCCGGGCCGCCGCGCGCAGGAACTCCACGTCGCGGATCGAGACGAGCTCGGTCTGCAGCTGCGCCGGATCGAACATGTCCGTGCCGCGGCGGGCCAGCAGCGCCAACATGCGCGCCTCCTCGTCCGGCGTCGGATACGTCATGACCGCCTTCATCATGAAACGGTCCATCTGCGCCTCGGGAAGCGGGAACGTGCCCTCCTCCTCCACGGGGTTCTGCGTGGCTACCACCATGAACGGGCGGGGCAGGGCTATGCGCTCGCCGCCGATGGTGGTGGCCCCCTCCGCCATGGCCTCAAGCATGGCGGACTGCGTCTTGGCGTTGGAACGGTTGATCTCGTCCAGCAGCACGAAGTTGGCGTGGATGGGGCCGATCTGCGTGGTGAAGCGCTGGGAGGCGAAGTCGAAGATCTGCGTGCCCACCAGGTCGGAGGGCATGAGGTCGGGCGTGCACTGCACGCGTTTGAACGTGCCCGACACCGACGTGGCGAGCGTGCGGGCGGCCGTGGTCTTGGCCAGGCCCGGCACGGATTCGATGAGGATGTGGCCGCCTGCCACCATGGTCAGGATCAGCGCCTCGCGCAGCGGCTCCTGACCGATGAGCGTGAGCGCGAAACGCGCGCGGATGCGGTCCGCCAACGCGGCGGCGCGCTTGAGGTCGTCCGGGGCGAGCGCGCTGGCCGCCGCGGGAACGCGCGTCGGGGAGGGTTGGGGTGGCATCTGGGGTTTCGGAGGGAAAATAGCCATGCGCCCCACTGTACCAGCGCGGGTGGTTCCTTTCCGCGGCCGGACGGGGGTGTCCGGCGTCCGATGGGAGCGGGGGCGGTCGGGGCGGGTGAGGCCGGACGCCGCCATGCGGTCCGCCATGGGCCTCGCGGGAGGTCTGGCGTGGTGTGGGACGGACTCAGGGCAGACGCCAGTCGATGGGGGAGGCGCCCATGCGCTCCAAGGCCTCGTTGGCGCGGGAGAACGGATGCGAGCCGAAGAATCCGCGCGATGCGGACAGCGGGCTCGGATGAGGGGATTTGATGACGACCGCCTCGGTCAGCAGCGGTTCCAGCGTCTGCGCGTTGCGGCCCCACAGTATCGCCACGAGCGGAACCGGACGGCCCGTGGTCGGGTCGACGCGGGCGTTCAGCGCGCGGATGGCGGCCTCGGTGACCTCCTCCCAGCCCTTGCCCTGATGCGAGTTGGGGCGTCCCACGCCCACGGTCAGGCATCTGTTGAGCAGGAGCACGCCGCGCTGCGTCCACGGGGTCAGATCGCCGTTGGAGGGCATGGGCACGCCGAGGTCGTCCACGAGCTCCTTGTAGATGTTGGCCAGACTGCGGGGGACGGGACTCACCCGCGGATCCACGCAGAAGCTCAGGCCCACCGGATGGCCCGGGGTGGGGTAGGGGTCCTGCCCCACGATGAGCACGCGCACCGAATCGAACGGTATGGTGAAGGCGCGCAGCACGTCGCGGCTCGCCGGCAGCCAGGGGCGTCCGGCGCGGTTCTCGGCACGCAGGAACTCGCCCATGCGGTGCACGGTCGGCTCGACCTCGGCCAGGGCCTTGGCCCAGCCGGATTCCACCAACGCCTCCAGGGGTTTGATCTCGCTCATGGCCACCACTGTAGCAAGGGAAGGGACGCCGGAGGCCGTGCGGGCATACGGTGAAGTACACTACCGGTAGTTTGACGAATGGAGGATCAACATGGCGAACAGCGACAGGCACGTTCCCGGCTCCTACGAGCGGGATGCGTTCGACAATCCGCCGAAGGGTCCGGCCGGCGTGCACCGCGGAGGCAGGAGCTTCGCGGCGAGGACGGCCCCGTTCGTGGCCGTGGTGCTCGTGGCGGCGCTGTGCGGTCTCGGCGCGTGGGCGGTGCTTTCCGGCGAGATCGGCAAGATGGGCCTGCCGTGGTCGAATTCGTCCGTGCGGGCGGACGGTTCCGACGGCTCCGCGAAGAAGGATTCCTCCTCTTCCTCCGACGACGCGGACTCCAAGAAGCAGTCCGGGGGCGACGCGGCGCAGCAGGCCGGTGGGGACGAGGCCTCGCAGGACGCTCAGAACGACGCCGGCATCGATCAGGCGCAGGCCGAGGCCGACGCGGCCGCGCAGGCCGAGCAGGAGGCGCAGCAGCAGGCCGCCCAGCCGAACAAGGCCACCGCGGTGCGCGTGGTCAACGGCACCTCCATCAACGGCTACGCCGCCGACCGTCAGAGCGTGCTCCAGCAGGCCGGATACACGGACGTGACCGCCGCCAATCCTTCGGGCTCGCTGCCCTCCTACACCGTGGTGTGGTACGAGAACGAATCCGATCTGGCCACCGCGCAGGACGTGGCCGCCCAGCTCGGCATCGCCGACGTGCAGCAGGTCTCCGGACTGGCCGCGCCCATCGTGGTGGTGCTGCTCGGCTGACGCGCGCTACGGAGCCCCGCCGCATGGCCCGCACGGGCGCGGCGCGGCGGGCGCCGGAGCGTGCGGCCCGCGCGTGGAGCGTATTCCCGCGCGGGCCTTTTCATGCCCAAAGCGCAATCGCCGACGGGCATGTTGGCACTCGGCGGGGGAGAGTGCTAATGTCGCAGTTAGCACTCGGGGGCCGAGAGTGATAATCCGCAGCTGACGGCGGACGTTCGCGGCCCTGCGGGTGGGACATGACATCAACCGCCATTTGGAGGAAACAACACCATGGCAAAGATCATCGCGTACGACGAGGAAGCCCGTCAGGGCATGGTCGCGGGCCTCGACAAGCTCGCCAACACCGTCAAGGTCACGCTGGGTCCGAAGGGCCGCAACGTGGTTCTGGACAAGGCCTACGGCGCCCCGACCATCACCAACGACGGTGTCTCCATCGCCAAGGAGATCGATCTGGACGATCCGTTCGAGCGCATCGGCGCC
>Cebus_capucinus_imitator_PRJNA485217_SSR056__coassemble_643_pt1 | contig 25827 bp, 22 predicted proteins | sample Cebus_capucinus_imitator_PRJNA485217_SSR056__metabat2_high_PE_007 | metagenome-assembled genome bin Cebus_capucinus_imitator_PRJNA485217_SSR056
TCAAGACCGGCGCCCCGGCCCGCGGCGAGCGCATCGCCAAGTACAACCGCCTGCTCGAGATCGAGGAGGAGCTCGGCTCCACCGCTCAGTACGCCGGCTACAGCGCCTTCAAGGCCTGCAAGCAGTACATGTGAGCGGCAGGGCTCGCCGAGGAAGCGTCGCGTGACCTTCCATAGGCGGCTTTGCGCAAGGCTGTGACGACGTCCGCCGTGTCCGTGAGGATGCGGCGGACGTTCGCTATTCGGCAAAATACCATCGATGGTTCCGCGCCGGACGGCGACGTCGTCTTCGACATCCCCTCGTACGCCGTGTTCTCCTTGGAGGAGGAGCTGCTGTCCCCGATGAACGACAATGCGGTCAAGCTGCTGGCCGAAGAGGAACCGGTCGATGAGGCGTTGCGTGAGATCCAGCGACGGAAGCCCTTGGTGGACGTTTCGACGGAAAGCGGCGGCGCGTCCGCGCGGTCGGATGAACGTAAGTCCGATGGAGCTGAGACCATGGCGCTTCCATCGGCCTCCATGGTGGCGGGCGTGGTGCTGGGCGGCGCAGGGGTGTTGCTTGCGGTGCTACGCGTTCGCATGCGAAAACGCGCCGGCCGTCCCCGATGAGCCGGGCAAGGTCCGCCACGCGGCCGCATGAACGCCCGTCGCAGTCGGCTTCGGTCGATTGCGGCGGGTAGTTTATGCCTCATGAGCACACGCAACAGGACCGCCTCCCGGAGGAACGGGGCCGGCGAGACGAAAACGCCGGGCGGGAACGCCGCGAGCGGCGCGAGGAACCGGGGCGGTCGGGGAGCCAGGGGAGGGGCCAAGCGCCGCGGGCGCACCGGGGACTTCGGTCCCATCGCGTTCTTCGTGTCCCTGTTCATCGTGGCCGTGGGCGCCATCCAGCTGGTGTCCGCGTTCAACACGTACGCGCAGGACCTCGCCCACCTCAACAGCCTCAAACGCGAGGAGGCCGCGCTCATCGCCCAGAAACAGGAGCTGGAGAACGACATCTCCCGTTGGGACGACAAGAACTACGTGGCCGCCCAAGCGCGCGACCGTCTCGGATTCGTCTTCCCCGGCGAACAATCCGTGCACGTCATGAACCCGCAGGCCGTCACCGGCGAGGACTCCGCCCGGGAGCAGGACACGCGCAAGGACGCCGAGACGCAGAAGCGGCTGCCTTGGTACAGTGAACTCGCATACGCGTTCGAGCAGGCGGACGAACCAGTGGACGACGATTCGGACGCCGCGGACGCGAAGACCTCATCCGAAGGCTCCGCATCCTCCGACGCCTCCGGCGCGGATACGGAGACGGGCGGCCAGCAGGACCAGCAGCAAGAGAAAGGTACAGATCAGTGAGCCATATCGACCCGGTGGAACTGGCGGAACGCATCCTGGCCAATCCGGCCACCGACGAGGACGTCGCCGTCGTGGAACGCGAACTGGGACGCTACCCGCGCGGCATGGTCGGCGTGGGCGCCCGATGCGTGTGCGGCAGGCCGCTCGCCGTCGTCACCCGTCCGCTGCTGCCCGGCGGCGTGCCGTTCCCCACCACCTGCTATCTGACCAGCCCGGAGGCCGTCAAGGCCGCCTCCCATGTGGAAGCCGACGGCGTGATGCGCGAATACACCGAACTCGTCGAACACGACGAGACCGTGCGCGAAGCCTACCTGAAGGCGCACGAACTCTACCTCGCGTTCCGCCACGAGCTCGCCGTCAGGCTCGGCGACGACGAAACGCACATCGAAGGCACCTCCGCCGGAGGCATGCCCGTGCGCGTCAAGTGCCTGCACGCGCTCATCGCCCAGTCGCTGGTGATGGGACCGGGTGCCAACCCCATCGGCGATATGGTGCTGGAACGCGTGCGCGATGAATTCGACCCCGCCGTGTGCCGCTGCACCGTCGAGGACTGAAACGGAAAACAACCGGAAGGGAAGCTTGGATATGGGCGCGAGTGTGACCGTCGCGGGCATCGACTGCGGCACCAACTCCATCCGTCTCAAAGTGGCGCGCGTGGACGAGTACGGCATGAGCGACGTCGTGCCGCGCCGGCTGCGCGTCATCCGACTGGGACAGGACGTGGACAAAACCCACCGTTTCGCGCCCGACGCATTGGAACGCGCCTATGAGGCCGCACGCGAATTCGCCGGCATCCTCGCCGAACACGAGGTGGACGCCATCCGTTTCGTGGCCACGTCCGCCACGCGCGACGCGGCCAACCGCGAGGAGTTCGAGGACGGCATCGAATCCATCCTCGGCGTGCGCCCCGAAGTCATCCCCGGCACCGAGGAGGCCGACCTGAGCTTCCTGGCCGCCACCAGCGTGACGGACCGTTCGGAATTGCCCGCGCCCTACCTCGTGGTCGACCTGGGCGGCGGTTCCACGGAACTCGTGCTCGGCGGCGACGGCGTGGACGCGCCCGTCGACCGGGTGCAGGCCGCCTACTCCATGAACGTCGGCTCCGTGCGCATGACCGAACGCCACCTGCTGGACGACCCGCCCACCGAGGAGCAGATCCGCGCCGCCGTCGAGGACGTCGACCGCCACATCGATGAGGCGCTGCGCGTCGTGCCCGCCGGACGGGCCCGCACCATCATCGGCGTGTCCGGCACGGTCACCACCATGACGGCGCTCGCCATGGGCATGGGGGAATACGACCATACGGCCGTCGACGGTCATCGGCTCTCCCTGGAGGAGGTGTACGCGGTGGATGACCGCTTCCTGCGCATGACGCGCGCCGAACGTCTCACCCACCGCACCATCCATCCCGGGCGCGTGGACGTGGTCGGCGGCGGCGCCGTCGTATGGAACCGCGTGCTCGCCAAGGTGAGCGAGGCCGCCGCCAGGGACCACGGCACGCCCATCGACTCGTTCGTCGCCAGCGAACACGGCCTGCTCGACGGCATCTGCCTCGACCTGGGCCGTCGTCTGCTGCGCGCCTGACGTTTCCGGCGTCCGCGCGGCGGTCGGCGTGTCCGATCGGTCATGCGACGGACGTCTGCGGCGCGCGTCTTCCCGGCGCGCGCCGCATGCCGTACAATGTAACGGTCGGCCATGCGCCGGCAGGCCTCCATGGCGAAATCGGTATACGCAGTCGACTTAAAATCGATCGCTTCGGCTTGCGGGTTCGAGTCCCGCTGGAGGCACTTCTTCCCTCGTGCGATTCGCGCCGTCACGGCGGCGTCGCACGTTCCGGGCCGGTAGGATGGACCGGATGTTCAGTATTCTCGACATGTTCTCCATCGGCGTGGGGCCGAGCTCGTCGCATACCGTGGGGCCGATGCGTGCCGCGCGCGCCTTCGCCCTGTCCCTCAAGGAGCGCGGCCTGCTGGAACGCGTCGACGGCGTGCGCGTCGTCCTGTACGGCTCGCTGTCCCTGACGGGCCTCGGCCACGGCACCGACCGCGCCGTCATCCTCGGATTGGAGGGTGCCGCGCCCGAGACCGCGGACACCGCGCGTCTGGCCGACATCCACGCGATCTGCGACGCCGAACACGCCATCGACCTAGCCGGAACCAAACGCATCGGCTTCGAACGCGAACGTGACATCGCCTTCGACATGTGGCGCCGGCTGGCCGCCCACCCCAACGGCATGCGGCTGAGCGCGCTGGACGCCTCCGGCGCGACCGTGGACGAGCAGGTCTGGTATTCGGTCGGCGGCGGCTTCGTGCGCCGCGGCGGCGTGGACGACCCGATCATCGGCAACCACGAGCGCATGGCCGCATCCGAGGAGGCGTCCGCCATGTCCGGCGAATCCGAGACCGCGGACGCGTCCGACGGCTCCGCCGACTTCGCGCCCGGCACGCCCTACCCGTTCCGCACCTGCGACGAACTCATCGCGCACACCAAGGCCACCGGTCTGTCCATCGCACGGATCGTCATGGCCAACGAGGCCTTCGGCAGGTCGGAAGGCGAGGTGCGCGCGGACCTGGCGCGCGTCTGGCGGGTCATGCGCGAGTGCGTGCGCGACGGCTGCTCCAGCACGCAGCGCGTCCTGCCCGGCGGCCTCGACGTGCCCCGGCGCGCCCCTCGCATGTACGAGCGTCTCTCCGCCGACTCGGACGTGCTGCGCCGCGACCTGCGCCGCCGCGACACCGTGCTCGAACGCTCCGACGCCGCATGGGTGGACCTGTTCGCACTGGCGGTCTCCGAGGAGAACGCCGGCGGTGGACGCGTCGTCACCGCGCCCACGAACGGTTCGGCCGGCATCATCCCCGCCGTGCTGCACTACTACTGGCATTTCGTGGAGACCGCGGACGAGGAGGGCGTGTTCGCTTTCCTGCTCACCGCCGGCGCCATCGGCTACCTGTTCAAACGCAACGCGTCCATCTCAGGCGCGGAGGTAGGATGCCAGGGCGAGGTGGGCGTGGCCTGCTCCATGGCCGCCGCGGGACTGGCCGCCGTGATGGGCGGCACGCCGGCGCAGGTGGAGAACGCCGCGGAGATCGGCATCGAACACAATCTGGGCCTGACCTGCGATCCGGTGGGCGGTCTGGTGCAGATCCCGTGCATCGAACGCAACGCGATGGCCGCGAACACCGCCATCAACGCGGTGCGCATGGCCATGCTCGGCGACGGCACGCACATCGTCACCCTCGATCAGGCGATCCGCACCATGAAGGAGACCGGCGAGGACATGATGGCCAAATACAAGGAGACCTCCAAGGGCGGTCTGGCCGTGAACGTGGTGGAATGCTGAGGGCGGACCGCGTCTGCATGCGACCGTCCCGCGTCTGATTCGCACCCGATCCGCGCCCGCGTTCCGTGCCGTGCCCCGCGCCCCACGCGACGGGCGTAATCGCCCGCACGTGCCGCGCGGTGGTAGTATAGGCGGCATTGTGTCTCAACGGAGGATGTCTTAAGGAGGCAAACCCATGGCTGATATGCCCATCGTGCAGGCTGAGTTCGGCGCCACGCCGGTCATCGAGTTCCCGTCCGGGCAGGCCCCGGCCGGTCTGAAGGTCGTCGAGCTGGTCGAAGGCGACGGTCCGATGGTGCGTCGCGGCGACACCGTCACCGTGAACTACCACGGCGTGGTCTGGGGCGGCGAGCAGCCGTTCGATTCCAGCTTCCTGCGCCACCAGCCGGCCAGCTTCGGCATCGGCGTGGGCCAGGTCATCAAGGGCTGGGACCAGACCGTGCCGGGGCATAACGTCGGCTCCCGTCTGATGGTCTCCATCCCGCCGGAGTACGGTTACGGCTCCCGCGGCGTGCCGCAGGCCGGCATCGGCGGCGAGGACACGCTCGTCTTCGTCATCGACATCATCTCCACGCGCTGAGCGCGGGCGGAACGGTCCGCCGTTTTTTTCAGGAAAGGACAGGCATATGGCGGAGGACAAGGATCTCCTGCTCACCCAGGAGGCGTACGACAAAATGAAGGAGGAGCTCGCCTGGCGCGAGGGCGAGTACCGCGACGAGATCCTCTCGAAGGTGGCCGCGGCGCGCGCCGAGGGCGATCTGAGCGAGAACGGCGGCTACCAGGCCGCACGCGAGGCGCAGCGCGTCAACCAGGGCCGCATCGACGAGCTGACCGTCAAGCTGCGCCATGCGAAGATCCTCACCGCCCCGCCGGCCGGCAAGGTGGGCGACGGCTCCCTGGTCACGCTCGACGTGATGGGACGCGAGAAGGTCTTCGTGCTGGGCACGCGCGATCTGGCCATCGCCACCGACCACGACATCATCAGTCCCGAGTCGCCGATCGGCGCGGCCATCAACGGCGCGTCCGCCGGCGACACGGTCACCTACAAGGCGCCCAACGGCCGTGAGATCTCCGTGACCATCAAGGAGTCCAAGCCGCTCGCCTGACCGGCAGGGTAGGGGAAGGCCCCGCGTCGAACGTTCGTTCGCGCGGGGCCTTCGTCGTTGCGGTCGTTGCGGCGCCGCCGAGATCAGGCCGCGCCCCACAGCGCCACGATGACCATGTAGATGGCGACCATGTGGCAGGCGTAGCCGGCGACGGTGCCGCAGTGGAAGATCTCGTGGAAGCCGAACACGCGCGGCCACGGGTCGGGGCGGCGCAGCGCGTAGCACACGGCGCCGGCGATGTAGCACACGCCGCCGGCGATGAGCAGGACCACCACGGCCGGTCCGGCGTAGGGGGAGGTCCAGAAGAGCGTCATGAACGCCAGTCCGTAGACGCCGAAGACGATGTACACCATGGTGTACAGCCAGCGCGGCGCGTTGATCCAGATGACGTGGATGACGATGGCCACGGCGGTGCACGCCCACATGGAGCCGATGATGAAGTCGCGCCAGAACGGTTCGAGGGCGAACGAGACCGGCGTGTAGGTGCCGGCGATGAGCAGGAAGATGTTCACGTGGTCGATGCGGCGCAGGACGTCCGTGACCTTCGGACTCCAGTCGCCCAGATGGTAGCAGGCGGAGTTGCCGAAGAGGATGAGCGAGGCCGTCATGAACACGGCGCACGCGCCTTTGAGTCCGGCGCCGCGCGCCAGGCAGATGAGCACGATGCCGGCCGCCAGGGACAGCGGCGTGGCGACGGCGTGGATCCATCCGCGCATGGCGGGTTTGGGGCGTCCGTGCACGTCGAGGCGGATGCGCCGTGCGCCTTGGGGCGGTTCGACGCCCAGCAGGCGCGAGGCCTTCACCTCTCCCTTGGCCAGGGCCCTTTTGGCGCGCGCGTCGGCCTTGAGCCTGATGGTCTGCGCCTTGAGCGACGCCTTGGCGCGCACGGCGTCCACGCGCGCCTGCAGCGCCTCGTCCTTGGTTCTGGCGATCTCGCGCAGCCGTTCCTCGCGCTCCTCGTCCGTGATGGTGACCATGTGCCCTCCGCTCGGTCCGTTGACGAAACATGAACTTACGTTACCGTAACTTACGATAGCGTAGGTTGGTGGGAAGTCAAGCCTTCCGGCGTTCCCCGCCGTTCCTCCGCATTCCCCGATGGGGCCGGCGGACCCGGCGCGGCCGGCCGCGCCCGCCGAGGCCTTGCGTATGATGGAGGGCATGGCAGATTTCACCCAGATACTCGCGACCCGACCCGACCTCGACGACAAGGACCGGGAGTGGCTGCATCAGCTCGTCGCCGACTGGCAGGTCATCGCGGACCTCAGCTTCGCGGACCTCCTGCTCATCATGCAGAACGGCGACGGACGCTACGTGGTGGCCGAACAGTGCCGCCCCTCCACCGTGATGACCCTGCGTACCGACGACGTGGTGGGCGCCGTCATGCCCGACGCGATGACCGGCGAACTCGACGCCGCCATGGAATCCGCCGTGGTGTTCCGCTCCACCGTGCTGCGCACCGTCGGCAAGTCCACCGTATGCAACGTGTACGCGCCCGTGCGCCACAACGGCAAGACCCTCGGTCTGGTGGTGCGCGAGACCAACATGGCCACCCGAGAATCCAACGGCCGCTACGAGTCCGAAAGCATCAACGCCGGCAAGCAGCTCTACGAGATGATCCCGCGCGGCCAGTTCCCCTACTCCGACTCCGTGATGAGCCAGCGCCACATGGCCCGCGTGGCAGACGGCTTCATCGTGCTCACCGTCGACGGCATCGTCCGCTACGCCTCACCGAACGCCATCAGCTGCTTCCGCCGCCTCGGCCTGCTCACCATCATGCAGGGCCATTATCTGAGCGAACTAGGCACCGACCTGCTCCAGGATCAACAGGACACGGTGGACGAACAGCTGCCGCTCGTGCTCAGCGGCAAGGCCGCCGTGGACTGTGAGATCACCTCCAACCGCTCCGCCGTGTCCGTGAGGTCGCTGCCGCTGTACGACCTCAACGGCCGCACCGGAGGCATCGTGCTGTGCCGCGACGTGACCGAGCTGCGCCGCCGCGAGCAGGAGCTGCAGACCAAGGACGCCGCGATCTCCGAGATCCACCACCGCGTGAAGAACAACCTCCAGGCCGTCTCCGCGCTGCTGCGCCTGCAGGCGCGCAAGACCAACTCCCCGGAGGTCAAGAAGGAGCTCAACGAGGCGCAGCGCCGCGTGCAGACCATCGCCATGGTGCACGAGGGTCTGAGCCAGACCGTGGACGAGATCGTCGACTTCGACAAGGTCATCGCCAGCCTGCTCAAGATGGCCGTGGATGTGGCCACGATGCGCGACCAGCACATCGACATCGACTTCGTCGGCAAGTTCGGCATGATGCCCGCGCAGGACGCCACGCCGCTGTCGCTGGTGCTCACCGAACTCATCACGAACTGCGTGGAGCACGGTTTCGAAGGCCGCAAGGAAGGACGCGTCACCATCTCCGTGGGACGCTCCGGATCGAACCTCAACGTCGTGGTGGAGGACAACGGCAACGGCCTCGACCACGAGGAGCAGGACGGCATGGCCAAATCCTCCGGCTCCGGTCTGGGCACGCAGATCATCAACACCTTCGTCACCAACGACTTCGGCGGCACCGTGCGTTGGGAGCCGCGCCGTGAGGGCGGCACGCGCGTGGTGCTGGACATGATCCTGCGCGCGGCCCAGAAGGAGTAGCGCTCCGGCATGCCGGCCGGGCGGAGCGCCGCGGGCCAAGGCCGCGCGCATGACGAAGGCCCCGGATCTCGGTCGAGGTCCGGGGCCTTCCGCGTTCGGCTCGGATGCGTCAGATCTGCATCTGCATGGCCTGGGAACGACGCAGGCGCATCGCCTTGCGCTTGAGCTGACGGCGCTCATCCTCGCTCAGACCGCCCCACACGCCGTAATCCTGGTTGGTGTCCAGCGCGCACTTGAGACAGGCGTCGATGACCTTGCACGTGCGGCACACGGCCTTGGCCTCCTCGATCTGCTGGTACGCGGCGCCGGTGTTGCCCACCGGGAAGAACAATTCGGGATCCTTGTCGCGGCATGCGGCCTTGGCACGCCAATCAAAGGCACTGCTCATATCCGTCTCCTTTCCTGTGCGAAAGCCTTCCTTACGATTCCGTCCTGTACTAGATAAGCACGTTCATACGGCTTTTTCAAGGGTTTTCCTCGAAAAGCCGCCCGACGTCCTCCCACGCCCCGGCGGGAGGCGCGCACTGGACGGGGAAGGCGCCCGAACCGTCGACGAGCACGGCGCGCCCAGGCACGCCCGCCGCCCGCGCACCCATCGAGGACCACAGCTCGCCCGGCACGCCGTGCATGAGGTCGCTGGCCCGGTCGCCGGTGGGGAAGACCACACGCAGCGCACACTGCTCCGGCACGCGCACATGCCGGCATGAGTCGGCGGCGAACAGCACCGTCACTCCATGGTCGTCCAACGCCTCGCGGAATTCCTCGCGCAGCGGATCGACGCAGAAGGGGTCGAAGAGCGCGCCGGCGTCGTCCACGATCCACACCCGCCTCGCCTCCCGCTCCATGTCCGAGACGTCGTCATGTCCGTCATGACCGCCACGCCCGTCATGTCCGCCCGTCGCGCCGTCGAAATGTCCGACGGTGCGGTAGCCTTCGCGCGAACGCACGGTCATACGATGGGAGACGCCCACGCGGCGCAGCTCCTGCGCCACACGCCGCAGCATCGTGGTCTTGCCGCGGCCATGCTGGCCGAAGACGGCGACGTTGCCGCGGTCCAACGCCAACCGCGCCGCGGACAGACGCGCGCCGTCGTCGAGCAGACCGAACACCACCGACCGCGGCGAGGACGCGTCGCGGATCTCACCGGCCTCGCGCGGCAGGGGCGCGGTGAACAGCAGGGGAGGAGGCACGCCGCCGTGGAAACGCGCCGCGATGCGGGCCGCATCGACCAACGCGTCGACGTCGCGCGCGACGGCGCACCGGCACGCCTCCACGCGCTCTCCGTCGTTGAGGTAGCACATGCCGGGCGCTGACGGCGGGATGCGCGTGGCTCGCGCGTCGCCGAGCAGCTCCGTGGACTGGGCCGGGTCGCGCACGCGCAGGCACAGGTTCAACGCCATATTGGCCTTCATGTCCGCGCCGACCTGCGCGGAGGGATGCTGCGTGCAGGCGATGACGTGCATGCCGAGCGCCCTTCCCAGCGAGGCGATGCGCACCAGACGCTCCACGCCGTCCGGCAGGCGGGCGCGCAGCGCGTGGAATTCGTCCACGGCGACGACGAGCCGCGGCGGTGGATCGTCCAATTCCCGCACGTCCTGCACGCCATGCCGCGCGGCCAGCGTCTCGCGCGCGGTCAGCTCACGCTCCAGGGCGCGCAGGGCGCGCGAGGCGTGCTCCACGTCGAGGTCGCTGACGGCGCCCACGCAGTGGGGGAGGCGTTCGAGCGGCCGGAACGCCGTACCGCCCTTGAAGTCGAGGAACACGAAGCGCAGCCGGTCAGGCCCGTTGCGGCACGCCATCGCCAGACACCAGCCGCGCAGCAGCACGGATTTGCCGGAACCGGTGGTGCCGGCCACCAGCGCGTGCGGTCCTTGGGAGGCGAGGTCGATGCGGAACGGGCCGTGCGTGCCCATGCCCACGGGCACGTCGAGCGAAGGCGGCTCCAGCCAGTATCTGGCCACGGAACGCCACGGCAGGGGATCGTCCGCGGGGGAGAGCGCCAGCAGGGACTCCAGCGAGGCCGATTCCATGTCCGGTGGAGGTCCGTCGTGCGAGGGGAGACGGGCATGGGAGTCCGGGGACGGGCCGCTCGACGCCCGGGCGAACGCGACGCGGCGACGCTCCCGCTCCTCGGCGTCGCGCCGGTTGCGTTCGCGTACGCGCTGCAGGCCGATCATGGCCAGACATCCCACGATGGTGGGGCACAGCATGAGTGCGTACAGCCAGCGGCGCATCGCCAGCAGTGCGGCGAACATGACGAGTTGGGCGATGAGGGGCGCGACCGCGGCCAGCGTGGTGAGTCGTCGTTCGCGCGTCGCGGCCCTAGCCTCGTCCGGGTCCGGCGCGTCCGGAAGGTCCGCTTCGGCCCGCTCGCCCGCAGCAGGAGCCGTCCGCGTCGTCGTCTTCGGTGTGGGCGCGCCGGGGCTGCGCCGTCCGTGCCGTCGTTCCATCCATCGCATGGTTCCAGTGTGGAGGAACGGACCGCTTCGCTGGGTGCGAAACGGGACCTGTGGACGAATCACCCTCGATAGTCCCCTTCATGGCGGGGTCGTCGGCAATCGACGGGGGCAGAACGTCCGTCAGCTGTTTTCCGCGAGCGTGCCGACGCTGCCGGCGGCGTGCGTGCCTGCGGCGAGTTCGGAGAACAGTTCGATGTTGCGGCTGTCGTCGAGCAGGACGGAGGAGCCGACGCCGTCTACCTGATAGTCCGGATCGGTCCAGTAGACGCTGCCGGTGACGCCTTGGGAACCGGTGGCGCTCTTGAACGCCAAGGCCATCTGCACGAGCGTGTACGGCGAGGTCTTGGCGTCCACGGTCACGGCGGCGAGACCCGCGTCCGCGGCCTTCATGAGCTTGGCCGGATTGCCGAGCACCGTCTTGGACGAGCCTTTGGCCACGATGGCGGAGATGACCTGGCGTTGGCGCTGCGCGCGTCCGAAGTCGCCGTTCGCGTCCGCATAGCGCATGCGTGAGAACGCCAGCGCGGTGGAGCCGTCCACCACATGGCAGCCGGCCTGCCAGTCGAGTTCGGAATACACGTCGCTGACGGTCTGGTCGTAGCATAGCTCCACGCCGCCGATGGCGTCCACCACGTCGGTCAGTCCGCCGAATTTGATTTTGGCGATGTGGTCGATCTTCTGCCCCGTGATCTGCTCCACCGCGCCCACGAGCGCGCTGTTGCCGTACAGCATGGCCACGGCGTTGATCTTCATGTATTCGCCGTCCACCTGCGTCAGGGAGTCGCGCGGGATGGAGACGAGCGAGCTGGGGCCGTTCTTCGGCTTGGTGAGCACGAGGATGGTGTCGGTGCGGAATCCCGGGGTGTCGTCCGCGGAACCGCCGGCGGTGCCGTCGCGTTCGTCGGAGCCGAGGATGAGCCATGACTGCGCCGGCGTGTTCGACATGGAGGTGAGCCAGCCGGATTCCTTGTTGAGACGCGCGTCCACCCAGTTCCATGCGCCGAACACGGACAGCAGCAGCGCCACGAGCAGCAGTGTCACGGCCACGGCCGCCGCATGCGCCGGATTGCGTCGCCCGCGGCGGCCGCGCGAGGCCAAGACCGTACGCGCGGTGCCGGGAACGGCACGCGTATGCGCCCCTCCCATGCCGTATTCGCCGCTCCTGCGCGATTCGGGCCGTGCGGAGACGTTCTCGGAACGTCCGGCGCGCGCCGAAACGGAACGGGACGTTCCATGGACGCGCGTGCCCTCCGAGCCGGAGGCGCGGCGGACGGAGCGCGAACGAGCAGGAGCGTAGCTCGCCGGCGCGGCGGGGGAATCGTCGGACGGATTCTGCGAGGAGGCGTCCGTGGAACGCGCGTGCGCCGAGCGGCTCGCGGACATGGACGAGGCGGTCGGCGCAGGTGAGAAGGATGGCGCCTCGGCATGTCCGGAGGCGCGGCGCGACGATGGGGACGAGGACGAGGCGCGCGGTGTGAACGAGGCCGGCTGCGGGCTTGCCTCGCGCACCGTCTGACGAGAGGCGCTCGGCATGAAACTCGGCGGCGCGGCGGGGGATACGGGCCGTTCTCCCACGGCGGCGCGCATCGCGCCCGCGTTCTCGGACGCGGAGGCGGGGGGCAGGGGGCCGCCGCGTTCCTGCGGACGCCGGCGGACGCCCGAGGGGATGAAACTCGGCGGGACCTCCTGTGAACTCATCCCCGCTCCTTTCCATTGTTCCGTGGAAGGGCCGTGCATGGCCCGAATGCCGTTGCATGACGCGGCCACGGCCGGAAACCCCGACCGTGGCCACGCCGTATGTCACTTGTCACTGTGGCACATCATATGCGCCGCTGGGACAGGTCCGCCTCTTTTTCCTCATTTCCGGCACAAGCGCGCCGGACCGGGCATCCGGTCAGTTCACCGGGCAGGCCACGTTGTTGAGGTACGACTCGGAGATGCCGACCACCAGACCGGTGTACGGGTCCTTGATGATGCCGGTCTCCGTGTCGATGACGCCGCCGGTGGCGGTGTCGATGTAGGAGCCGTCCGCGTCCATCACGACGCCCGAGGCGACCTCGACGCTCTGCTGAGCGTTCCGGTCGCCCGACTCCGCGTTCGCATCGGCGTTCGCATCGGCGTCCGCGTCCGTGGAACCGCCGTCAGCGCTTTGGGAGCCGTCCGCGGAGCCGTCCGCGGCGGAGCCGGCGCCCGAGCCGGCGTCCTGCGCTCCGTCCGCGTCCGACTGCCCGGCCTGTTCCACGAACGGCTGGCCGTTGCGCATCCTGGCCCACAGCGTGTCCGCGTCGGAGGACCACACCACGCGGTTGGCGTCGTAGGGGGATTCGACCACCGGCACGGTGCGCGTGTAGAAGTGGGAGACGTCCAGGTCCTTGAGGCTCATGGCCAGACCGGCCAGCGTGGTGCTGTTGGCCAGACCCTTGGAGATGTTGAGCGACTTGAGCGCCGCCTTGGCCAACTGGTAGAGCTGGCCGGACTGCGTGAGCAGGTCCTTGTCCAACGCCTGCTGCAGCAGCTGTTTGACGAGATACTGCTGGCGGGCCGTGCGCTGCACGTCCGAGCCGTCGCCGGCGCCGTGGCGCATGCGCGCGTACTGGGTGGCGGCCGTGCCGTCGAGATGCTGCCATCCCTTGCTGAGCGTGAGCGTCGTGTACACGTCGTCGATGTCGGAGGGGATGCAGATGTCCACGCCGCCGATGGCGTCGATCATGGACTTCAGACCGTTGAAGTCCACCACGATGAAGTTCTGGATGTCCAGACCGGTCAACGAGTTGACCGCATTGAGCGTGCAGCTCGCCGCCGAGGCCAGGTCGCCGCCCATGCGGTATGCGGAGGCGAACACGGAATTGAACATCACGTTGTACTGCGCGCCCATCGTGCCCGCCGAGGTCTCGCAGCTGGGCACGTCCACCATGGAGTCGCGCGGGATGGACATGAGGTTGATGTAGGAACGGTCCGCGGAGATCTGCACCACCATGGTGGTGTCCGCCTGATGCTGGTCCTGCACGTCCTCGAAATCGCCGCCGATGGCGGTGTTGCCCGCGCCCTCGCGCGTATCCTGCCCCAGCACGAGGATCTCGATGGGCTTGCCCGCGTTCGGATCGACGACCTGCGCGGACGCGCTCTGCCCGTTCTGGGGGATGACGTCCACCATGCCGTCGTCGATGGTGCGGTTGATGTCCAGCAGCGTGGCTCCGGCCGCGGCGCCAACGAAGCACAGCAGCGCGACGACGGCGCAGGCCACCGCGTCCCGCACGCGATGACGGACCTGGAACGCGGTGCCGTGACGGGGGCTGACGTCGTTCCAGCCGGTGATGTTGGGAATCTCCGCCTGTGAACGACGGGCGCGTCCGGATCGCTTCAAACTCACGCCGAAAACCTTCCTGCGAGGGGGCAAATCGTCTTGATTGTACGGCATGGCACCTAAAAGAAAGCTGGACGGGACCGCACTTGACAAAAACGAAGCCGCGTGTGTGTAATTTAAATCGCGAACGAACGGACCGGGCGAGGAGGATGATGGCATGTGGGGGCTCGCCGAGGAAACCGCCGATGAACCGGTGGCGGCGCTGCTGTGGGGACTGTTCCCACCCGAAGGCGACATCTCCTGGCAGCGCCGGGCGCTGTGCTCCCAAACCGACCCCGAGGCCTTCTTCCCCGAAAAGGGCGGCTCCACCAGGGATGCCAAACGCGTATGCTCGCAATGCGAAGTGCGTGAGCAATGCCTGCAATGGGCCATCGACCACGACGAACGCTTCGGCATCTGGGGCGGCATGAGCGAACGTGAACGACGCCGGTACAAGAAAACGCGCAAGGAGCAAGCGTGAACCAGAATCTCGAACAGACCCCCACGGGCGGCGTGCGCCGGGTATTGGCCGACGCATTGGCCGCCCGTCCCTATTCCCACGCCCAAAGCGTGGACGGCGCGCTGGCCGCCGTCGTCACCGTCGAGGACGACCTGCGCTTCCTGCCCGCCACCGTCGCCGCCCTGCTGCGTCAGACCCTCCTGCCCGGCGTCATCGTCATCGCCGACTGCACCGGAGGCACCACCCAATCCATCGAAACCTCCTTCGAGGTCATCGCCGCCTCCAACGAACCGCTCAACCGCATGCCGGAGACCAAAACCGTCAGCGTGCAGATCGTCCGCGCCCACGGCGCCCGCAGCTTCGGCGACGCCGTCACCCGCGGCCTGCGCCAATCCAGACTCGACCCCGCCACACGCGCCCTCTGGCTCCTGCACGACGACTCCCGCCCCAACGGCGAACGCTGCCTCGAACACCTCGCCGAAGCCTGGCGCAACACCCCCGGCGCCTCCCTGCTCGGCGCCAAGCAACTCGACTGGGAAGGAGAACGCCTCCACGGCGTCGGCGCCTACGCCATCGGACACGACACCGCCACCCTCGTCGTCGACGGCGAACCCGACCAGGAACAATACGACACCCGCGCCGACGTCTTCTCCGTATCCCTCGCCGGCGCCCTCATCCCCGTCGAAACCCTCCACGGCAACGGCATCGCCGACTGGTTCACCACCTACGCCCAAGGCGCCGACCTCTGCCGACGCATCTGCCGCGGCGGCGGACGCGTCGTCGTCGTACCCCAGGCCGGCATCGCCCACCGCCGGGCCCGCTATGAAGGCATCCGCTCCAGGAACGGCGAACCCTACGAGGCCGAGGAACCCAAAAACACCGCCATGGCCGTCCTTGACGCACGCCAACGCTACCGCTACACCGACGTACGCCCCGCACGCTGGCCGCTCATGTGGATCCTCTCCCTCATCACCGCCGTCGTATCCTCCATCGGACGCCTCATCGCCAAACAACCCTACGAGGCATGGTGCGAACTGTGCCTGCCCTGGCGCGCCCTCGCGGCCCTCCCCGGCGCCGGCGAAGCACGCCGCGCCGTAGGCCGCGCCACACGCCGCAGCCGCGCCCAACTCGCCATGCTCACCGCCAGCCGCGAACAGATCGCCCAATGGCGCGAACGCGAACGCGCGCTCGCCGACCAGCGCGGCACCGTGCTGTTCGGCCCGCTGGTGCGTTCCCACCTACGCCGCCGCGCCGTGCGCCGTTGGGGGCTGGCCGCCGCCATGGCGTCCCTCGCCTTCGCCGCCGTGCTCGTCCTCGACTGGACCATGTTCCGCGACGCCTTGGGCGGCGGCTCGCTGGTCTCGTCGCTGTGGCCCGCCACCGACGCCTCCTTCGCCCAGCTGCTCGACGCGGCCACCACGCAATGGTCGTGGGGCGTGGGCGTGGGCGTGTCCGTGCCTCCCGCGCCCTGGCTGTGGGTGCTGACGGCCGCCTCCGTCCTCACCTGCGGCAACGTGGCCGCGGCCACCACCGCCATGTTCTTCCTCGCCGCGCCCTTGTCCTCCCTGTCCTTCTGGGCGCTGGCCGGCGTCTTCACCCGTTCGGACGCGGTGCGCGTCGTCGTGGCGCTGGCGTGGACCTCGCTCGGCCTGGCCCTGGGCCTGTACTCCACGGCCAACCTGCCCATGCTCACCGTGGCGGTGTTCCTGCCCGCCGCGTTCGCGTTCACGTTCCGCGCGGTCGGCATGTACCACACCGAGGACCCCGTCCGCCCGCGCCCCTCCGTGCAGGCCGCCGCGGCCGCCGCGTTGTGCTACATGCCGGTCGTGGCCGCCGAACCGCAGCTGCTGCTGCCGCTGCTGGCCGCGTTCCTCGCCTTCCTCGTCTTCGTGCCCCGCCACCGCGCGATGCTGCTGCTCATGCCGGTGCCCGCCGCGCTGCTGACGGCCCCCACGCTCACGGCGTGCGTGCGCTACGCCGCCCGCGGCGAATGGCGCCAGCTCTTCGCGGACATGACCGTGCCGAACGCGTCCGTCAACGGCGCGCCGGGCGCGCCGAACCTGTTCGACGTGGTGGTCCGCGCCTTCGGCCTGCGCGCCGACGCCGACTACGGACGCGTGCTGTCCGTGGGATTCGGCGTGGCCACCCTATCCATGCTGGCCGTGCTCGTGGCGCTCGCCGTGGTCTCGCTTGTGCTGCCGTTCGCCCTGCGCGCCTCGCGCATGATGTGGGTGGTGCTGGTCGCGGGCTGTGCGCTGAGCCTCGTCTCGGCGCGCGTGGCCGTGGCCCCCGCCGCCGAAGGCTCGGGAGCGGTGGCCGGCTCCGTCCTGCCCGGACTGCTCATGGCCATGCTGGGCGTCCTGTCATGCGTGTGTCTGGTGGCCGGCGGCGCGGTGCGGCGCTTCACGGCCCTGCGCGTCGAAGGCGAAAGCATCGAATCCCACGACCGTCCCGCGCGCAGCCTGCCGGTGACCGTCGGACGCGTGCTGCTGACATGCGTGCTGGCCGTCGGCGTGGTCGCCTGGACCGGCTTCTCCGTGGCCCGCCACGTGCCCGGCAGCGTGTCCGTCAGCGACGGCGGACTGCCCATGATCGCGCGCGACGCGATGGACGGCGACGCGTCCGTGCGCGTCCTCGCGCTCGCCGCGGACGACGAGACCGACGTCTCCTACGCGGTCATGCGCACCTCGCGCGGCGACCTCATCGACTCGTCGCCCGCATGGTGCGCCCGCAAGGCCGCAGGCCAAAGCGACGCCGCGGACCTGCGCATCGGCGAACTGTCCGCCCGTCTGCTGTCCAACGCGGACGACGAGGCCGTCGCCGAACTCGCCTCGATGGGCTTCGGCGGCGTGTTCGTCCTCGCCGACGGCGCGGGATCCGACCGTCTTACCACCAATGTGACCGCATCCGACGGCACGCAGGCCGTCGTCGCGGGCACCGACGGCACGTACTACCGTCTGACCGTCGCCTCCGGGGTCGGCGTGGACGCCGCCGGGCATGACGCGATGGCGTCGAGCCCGTGGCGCGCCGCATGGCTCGTCGTCCTCGCCGTGGCCACCGTACTGTACGCGCTCGTCGCCGTGCCCCGCCGCCATCGTCAGGAACGTCAGGAGGAAGCATGAGCACCCATCGCCAACCGTCGCACGTAGGCAAGGCGATTCTCGCCGTCGTCACCTGTCTCGCCCTGCTGGGCGCGTTCGCCCTGCTCGCCGTCGCGCGCATGCCGCGCACGTTCGTGGACCGGGCGTCCGCCGCCGCGTCCGCCTCGCATCGCATCGTCCAACAGCGTCTGGAATCCTACTGTCCGGCGCGCATGGAACTGTCCGACTCCACCGACTGGGGCGACAGTGAATACCGCGCCTCCGAGGGCGACCTGGCCACCACCTCCACGTATGCGGCGTTCGGCTCGGTCTACGCCTCCACGGCCTCCGCGCTCGACGCGCTCGCCGACGCCGCCGCCACCGTCCTGTCCGCGCCGGAGAACCCCACCAGCCGCGACGCGATGGTCGGCCGCGACGGCGTCGGCGTGTCCCGCGTGGCCGTCACGAACCTGCTGGAGGCCGGCGACGGATCCGGCATGGCCGGCATCGTCGCCTCGCACGCCTCCGAGGGCGACCTGCGCGGCATCTCCGCCGCCACCTGCACGACGCCCGCCATGGAGCAGTCGTTCCTGCTGACCGCCACCTCCACCGGCGTCTCCCAGCATCTCGTCCTGGCCAACCCATCGTCGAAGGCCACGACCGTCTCCATCGAAGTGCGCGGCACCGCCGCCGCAGGCGCGATGACCATGTCCACGGGAGGCACCGCCACCGTGGCCGCCGAAGGCGAGACCGTCGTGGACCTGTCCGCCGCGGCCTCCGGTCAGGACGGCCTGTACGTCACCGTCTCCAGCAAGGACGCGCCCGTGGGCGCCGTGGTGCGCGCCGTGGCCTCGGACGGACTGACGCCCAAAGGCTCCGACTTCGCCATGCCCGCCGCCGAAGCGACGGACGTGAACGCCATCGCCTCCCTCCAGGAGGGCGATGCGACCGTCCTGTACCTGTACGGCGCGAAGAAGACCACGGCGCGCGTCTCCTGGATCACGGACGAGGGATTGCGGGACGCGGGCGACCACGAGACCTCCGCGGACCGCGTGGACGTGGTGGATCTGGGCGAATCTCCGGAAGGCGCGCGCGGGCTGCTCGTCGAATCCGACGAACCGCTGCGCGCGATGGCCTCGGCCACCCGCTCCGGCAAGGACGGACAGCAGGACTTCGCCATCCTGCCCGCCTCCCCGTCCGCCGCGTCCTCCGGCGCGGCCCTGCCCGAAGGATTCGACGCGAGGCTCACGTTCGTGAACGCCTCCGACGAGGACGTGACCGTCACGCTCTCCTTCATGGACGAGACCGGCAAAGCCGGCGAGGAACGTGAGGTGGATGTGCCCGCGCACGCCGGCGTCGCGGTCGACGGCGAAGGCTCCGCCGCCTATGTGGAGGACGCCTCGGATTCCGTCTCCTGGGGCGTGCGCCTGTCCGGCGCGGGTCTCGATCCGGACGTCGTGGCCGGCCTGTCCGTCACCGCCCCGACCGCGCTCGCCGTGCGTGAGGAGACGGTGCGCTCCACGCCGGACGGCACGCTGGTGCGCTGAGAGCGCGTCGCCGCCGCGTTGAAGCCGCGTTGAAGCCGCGCGCTACCAGCGGAAGTCCGGATCCAACTCCTCGGGTCTGCGCCCGTACAGTTCGGACAGGCGGATGACCAGCTCGTCACGGATGGCCCACTGCAGCTCATCGCGGCCGCGCGTGCGCGACTGCAGCGGCATACGGTAGAGCACGATGCGCGCCGGCGTGCCGTGGCCGGAGGGGAACAGGCGCGAATACACACTCGGCTCCAACTCCCACGGGGCCGGATCGGAGGGCGGCACGTCCTCCACCGCGAACTGCACCGGACGCACCAGTTCCGGCCATGCCTCGCCCAATCGGCGGATGTGCGAGGCGGCCAGATCGTCGAACATGCCGGATCTGGTGCGGTATCGGGGCAGACGCGTGCCGAACATCGGGGTCCTCACGCCGCGTCCGTGGCGGTTGCGGTAGACTCGTGCATTCCAAGGGGCTTCTAGCATGGGCTCCACTGTAGGCCAAGGCTGCGGCAATGCTAGGATACTGACTACCGGCGGGCCGTCCGGCGTGCAAAGGCGCGTGGTGCACATGCGGCCGGTGCGGACTGCATGGCTCGCGTGGCCTGCATGGCCTGCGTTGCACGTGCGGCCTGCGCGGCCTGCGCGACCTGCGTGGCCTGCGTGGCCTGCGCGGACGCATGGTTCGACGACGAAGGGAGATGCGGATGATCAAGGCGTGGGACCGGTGGGATCTGGACGACGTGTGCCGCCATGTGCGTCTGGTCTGCTTCGATCTGGACAATACGCTCGCCAATTCCAAACGGCCCATGCGCCCGGAGATGGCGGCGCCGTTCAGCGAGCTCACGCGTCGCGTGGACGTGGCCGTGGTCACCGGCGGGCGCGAGTCGCTCGTCTTCAGCCAGGTCCTCGACGCGCTCACCGCGGACGCGGACCCGACCGGACTGCATCTCATGCCCACGCTGGGCACGCGCTACCGCAGATGGGACGGGGCCTCCTGGCGCACCGTGTTCAGCTACGACCTGGACGAGGGCCAGCGCGTACGCGTCTTCGCCAGTCTGGAGCGCCGCGCCCGCGAGCGGGGGCTGTGGCTGGACGAGGTGTGGGGCGAGCGGATCGAGGACCGCGGCTCGCAGATCACGTTCTCCGTGTTGGGCCAGCAGGCGCCGCTGGAACGCAAGCTGGCGTTCGACCCGTCCGGCGCGCTCCTGCGCGGGCTGGCCGCCGCGGTGGCCGCCGACCTGCCGGATCTGAAGGTGCAGGCGGGCGGGTACACCAGCGTGGACGTGGCCGCGTTGGGGATAGACAAGGCGTTCGCGGTGCGCCGCCTGTCCGAGCTGACGGGTGTGGCGCTGGGGGACATGATGTTCGTGGGGGACCGCATGGAGCCGGGAGGCAACGATTATCCGGCCGCGATGGCGGGCACGATGGGATTCAGGGTGTCGTCCCCGGCGGACACGCTGCGTCTGCTGGAGGGCCTGTTGGAGCGTCTGCCCGTGCGGCTGCGCCCCGCGTTGGGCGCGTGAGAGGCGCGGGAGACCATAGGGGAGCGCGGGCGATGGATGGCGTGTGGCGTGCGATGGCGGGGCTGGCGCTGCCGCGCGGCTGCGCCGGCTGCGACGCGCCGGACGAGGTGCTGTGCCCCGACTGCCTGCGTCTGTTCTCGCATGTGCTGCCCTGCCCGATGCCGGATGCGGGGTTCGGCGTGTATGCGTGCGCGCGTTATGAGGGCGCGGTGCGCCGTGCCGTGCTGTCGTGGAAGGACCACGGCGACGAGGAGTGCGACGGCGTCTTCGCCGACCGTCTGTGCACCCTGTTCGACGCCTCATTGGCCGGGGTTCTGCCGAAGGACCGTCCGCTGGCGGTGGTTCCGGCGCCGTCCTCGCCGCGTTCGGCCAGGGCGAGGGGACGGCGGCATATGCGTCCGATGGCGCGTGCCGTGGCCCGCCATGCCCGTGCGTGCGGCTATGAGGCGCGGTGTCTGGAGGCGCTGCGCGTGGAGGGGTCGGGCAAATCCGTGCAGGCCAGGGGCGCGACGGACCGTGCGGCCAGGATGGGCGGTGGGCGCGTGAGTCTTGCGGATGATGGGAGGGTGCGGGGACTGCTGCGCGGCGCGCGCGTGCTGATGGTGGACGACATCGTCACCACGGGCGCCACGATGCGCGCGTGCATGGCCGCGTTCGGCGCGGCGGGGACGGGGGAGACGGCGGGCGCGCTGGCCTTGGCCGTCACTCCCCGATATGGTATTTCGGCAGGATGATCTCGAAGTTCGCGCCGCGCATGTCGTCGACGACGCGCACGTCGCCGCCGTGCAGCTGCGCAGCCCACCGCGCGATGGACAGGCCCAGTCCGGTGCCTCCGGATTCGGTGCCCGGTCCGGAACGTCCCTTGACGAAGCGGCGGAAGATGTCGGCGCGCGATTCGGGCGCGATGCGCGACCCTAAGTTGACGACGTTGGTGACGACGGTGCCGCAGCCGTCGTCCTCGTGCACCTCCACGAGGACCGTGGTGCCGTCGGGCGAGTGCTTGAGCGCGTTGCCGATGATGTTGGTGAACAGCTGGCGCAGCCGGTCCTTGTCGCCTTCGAGGGTGAGCCCTTCGTCCACGGACATGCGGATGTCGTGCGCGTGTCCGCCGTCCGCCAGCTCCAACGGTTCGATTACCTCATCGAGGAACTGCGCGAAGTCGAAGCGTTCCACCTCCAGACTGGCCGCTCCGGCCTCCACCCGACTCGAATCGAGTAGGAAAGCGATGAGGTCGGTGAGCCGGTGCGTCTGGTCGAGGATGCCTTCCAGGTTGGCGGGGGTGGGCTCGGTGACTCCGTCGGCCATGTTCTCGACCTGCGCCTGCAGCGCGGAGATGGGGGTGCGCAGCTCGTGGCTGACGTTGGCGATCATGTCGCGGCGCATGCGGTCGGCGTGTTCGAGTTCGGCGGCCATCTCGTTGAACGACACGGACAGTTGTCCCACCTCGTCCAGGTCTCCGTCGTCGTTGGGCACGCGCACGCTGTAGTCGCCTTCGGCCATGGCCTCGGCGGCGTCGCGCAGCTGGCGCAGGCGCGCGGTGAGGCCGCGCGAGAAGTAGTAGGTGATGCCCAGTGCGGTGGCCAGCGTGACCGGCATGGCGAACCATCCGCTCCAGCCGAATTTGAACAGGAACCAGCACATGGAGAACGCGATGGCGGTGGCGATGACGATGAGCGTGCCCAGTTCGAGCTTGAGCGAGGGGAACATGCCGAGCGGGCGCACGCGTGGGCCCGCTCGGATGGGGCCTCGGGGGTCTCGGAGCTTGTCCGTCCGGCGGCTCAACGCCCGACCGCCGGAGGCTCGAAGGCGTAGCCCACGCCGTGCACGGTGCGGATCATGTCCGGGCCGAGCTTGTGGCGCAGCGCCTTGACGTGGCTGTCCACGGTGCGCGTGCCGGAGGCGTCCACCCAATCCCACACCTCTTCGAGGAGCTTCTCGCGGGTGAGCACGGACTTGGGCTTGCGCGCCAGCGTGGCCAGCAGGTCGAACTCGGTGGGCGTCAGGTGCACGAAGGCGCCGTCGACGCTCACGGTGCGCTGCGCCGGGTCGATGACCAGCGAGCCGAAATCGAGGATCTTCTCGTTCTCGGCGTTCTTGGCGATGACCTTGGCGCGCTCCACGCGGCGCAGCAGCGCCTTGCAGCGTGCGATGAGCTCGCGCATGGAGAACGGTTTGGTCATGTAGTCATCGGCGCCGGCGCCCAACCCGATGACCTTGTCCGCCTCGTCGTCGCGGGCGGTGAGGATGAGCACCGGAACCGGACGGGCGGCCACGATGCGTTTGGTCGCTTCGAGGCCGTCCATCACGGGCAGCATGATGTCCATGATCACCAGGTCGGGTCTGAGTTGGGTCGCCGCCTGCACGGCGCTGGCGCCGTCGCCGGCCACGCGCGCGGTCCACCCTTCGGCGGTGATGCGCTGCGCGATGGCCGTGGCGAGCGTCGGTTCGTCCTCGACGACCAGCACCGTGCGGGGTGCGGCCTGTTGACGTGCCGTGGTATTGAGCATGTTCGGTTGCTCCCTTTCAAGCGGTGGTGGCTAACGGTATGTCCTTCACTCTTCCGGCTTCAAGAATACAACCGCCAGCGCCGGGACGGTGATTCGCGCCGAGGCGGGACGCGCATGGTACTTGCCCGCGTCCGCCTCGAAGGTGCCGTTGGAGATGCCGGAGCCGCCGTAGGCCGCGCCGTCGGTGCTGAGCACCTCGGTCCAGCGTCCGCCCCTGGGCAGCGCCACCTGGTAGTCCTGCCAGGCCTCGCCGGAGAAGTTGGCCACGACCACGCACTCGTCGCCGTCCTTGCCGATGCGCACGAAGCTCAGCGTGTTGTGGTCGGCGTCGTCGCTGGTGAGCCACTGGAAGCCGTCCGGAGTGAAGTCCTGGCTCCACAGGGCCGAGGTCTCCTTGTACAGCTTGTTGAGGTCGCACACCAGACGCCGCACGCCGCGGTGGTCCTCCCATTCGAGGGCCTCCCAGTCGATGGCCTTGTCGTGGTTCCATTCGCCCCACTGCGCCAGCTCGTTGCCCATGAAGGTGAGGTTCTTGCCCGGATGCGCCCACTGGTAGGCGAACAGGGCGCGCACGCCGGCGTACTTCTGCCAGTCGTCGCCCGGCATCTTGCCGAACAGCGAGCCCTTGCCGTATACGACCTCGTCGTGGCTGAGCGGCAGCACGTAGTGCTCGGAGTAGGCGTACACCATGGAGAAGGTGATCTCGCCATGATGCCACTTGCGGTTGATCGGCTCCTCGTGCAGGTACTGGAGCGTGTCGTGCATCCAGCCCATGTTCCATTTGAGGCCGAAGCCGAGGCCGCCGGCGTCGGTGGGGGCCGTGACGCCCGGGTAGGCGGTGGATTCCTCGGCGATCATCATGATGCCGGGGTTGTTCTTGTAGGCGGTGGCGTTGGCCTCCTTGATGAAGTCGATGGCTTCGAGGTTCTCGCGTCCGCCGTAGATGTTCGGATGCCACTGGCCGTCCTCGCGGCTGTAGTCGAGGTAGAGCATGGAGCTGACCGCGTCGACGCGCAGCGCGTCCACATGGTATTCGCCGAGCCAGAAGCAGGCGTTGGCCACGAGGAAGTTGCGCACCTCGCGCCGTCCGAAGTTGAAGATGTAGGTGCCCCAATCCGGGTGTTCGCCGCGCGTGGGGTCCGGATCCTCGTACAGCGGTGTGCCGTCGAAGCGGCCGAGCGCGAACGCGTCCTTGGGGAAGTGTGCGGGCACCCAGTCCATGATGACGCCGATGCCGGCCTCGTGCAGGCGGTCGACGAGGTACTTGAAGTCGTCGGGGCCGCCGAGGCGGGAGTCGACCGCATAGTAGCCGGTGACCTGGTAGCCCCAGGAGCCGGTGAACGGGTATTCGGCCAGCGGCATGAACTCGACGTGCGTGAAGCCGGTCTCGGCGAGGTAGGGGACGAGCTTGTCCGCGAGCTCGCGATAGTCGGAGACGTCCTTGCGCCAGCTGACGGCGTTCATCTCGTAGATGGAGACGGGGCCCTCGTGCGGGTCGGTGACGCGCCTGCGCGCCATCCACTCGTCGTCGCCCCACTCGTGCGTGGATTCGACCACCACGGAGCCGGTCGCCGGCGGCACCTCGTGCGAGCGCTCCATCGGGTCGGCCTTCTCGATCCATCCCTGATGCTGGGTGAGGATCTGGTACTTGTACACCTCGCCGGCGTGCACGCCCGGGATGAAGATCTCCCAAATGCCGGAGGAGCCGAGGACGCGCATGGCGTGGCGGCGACCGTCCCAGGAGTTGAAGTTGCCGATGACGCGCACGGCGCGCGCGTTGGGCGCCCATACTGCGAAGGCCACGCCCTCGACCTGTTCGCCGGGCGTGCCGTCGGCGCCGCCCATCGGGTCGTCGTAGCGGATGACGCGCGCGCCGAGGGCCTCCCACAGGTGTTCGTGGCGTCCCTCGCCGAACAGATAGGTGTCCATCTCTCCCAAGGTGGGCAGGTAGCGGTAGGGGTCGTCCTCGACGACGACGTCGCCGTTCTCGTAGGCGGTGCGGATGCGGTAGTCGGGGACGCCGTAGTCGTGCTCGGTCCTGCAGGAGGGGACCACGGCCACGAACACGCCGTTGAGTTCATGGCGGGCCTCGTACTCGCCGTCCTGTGTGATCACGGTGACGGTCTTGGCCATGGGGCGCAGCACGCGCACCGTGGTGAGCGCGGCGTGGACGCCTTCGGGCAAGTGGCCGCCGAGGACCGCGTGGGGGTTATAGAACTCGGCGTTGCTGACCTGTTCGAGGTCCCCCTGATAGACGGGGACGGCAACGGTATCATCTTTGATCTTCGTGTTATTAGCCATGGGCACAGTATATAGCTACAAACGTTGTCATCATGGTCGCGGCACGTCGAAATGGACGATTTTTTCGATTTCGCTTGCCGTGTCCGTCGTTTCCCCGTCGTCCCTGTCTCCCGCCCCCCCTTCTCCCCCCCCCCCCCCCCCCCCCCCCCCCCCCCCCCCCCCCCCCCCCCCCCCCCCC
>Cebus_capucinus_imitator_PRJNA485217_SSR056__coassemble_652_pt1 | contig 24943 bp, 18 predicted proteins | sample Cebus_capucinus_imitator_PRJNA485217_SSR056__metabat2_high_PE_007 | metagenome-assembled genome bin Cebus_capucinus_imitator_PRJNA485217_SSR056
CCGACGCGGGGTGGAGCAGCTCGGTAGCTCGCTGGGCTCATAACCCAGAGGTCCATGGTTCAAATCCATGCCCCGCTACCAACGAACCGCCGTTCTTGGAATCCGGAACGGCGGTTTTTCGTATCTGCTCGTACCTCAATTGGTGAGGACGCCCAATCCAAACCGCATCCAACCACACCTAACATCCAAGGAGGTGCCTGTGATCAACGCAGACAAGCCCTATCGTTGGAATGAGGACAGCCAAGCGTCGATTCTGCAATATAACGACTGGTTCTTTGAGTACGCCCCAAAGACCTACCAGTCCGCGCGCGGAGCATGCATCGAAGGCGCCCACCGCCTCCTTGACGACACCAACCATCTTCAATCTCTCAATGAACAGTACCTTTGGGACCATCCTGAAGATCTTGCGATAGCTCGCATGTTCTGCTCCCCGCCCATAGCTCGCGAAAGGCTTGCCGGCCTCGCCCAGGTCAGTAAAACGATTGTTCAGTCCATGGAGAAAGGCAATGCTCCACGAGGACGCTCCCGCATACAGCGGCGAGAAGCCATCAGCCGCATAGTCCCCGTCCTTAAGCATCTAGCGGATACCCAATTGTGCGCATGGCTCAAGGAAGACACACACCCATCCGACAGAGAGATTGAAATCGCATCCTGCGTTGTCGGTGATCGTTTGTGCGGCTCACTGACTGACCCACTAATCAGAAATGAACAAGAACACCGCCAACTGTCCAAGTTGGATGCATACCTGAACGCGCGTGGATATCGACGAGTCGAGGATTCATCCACACAGACTTTCGATATGCGCCCCGGCACATACAGCCATCATAAAAACGTCAGCATGTACAAAAACGCCACCGATGCATCGGACGGCATGGTGAACACCCCTGTCGATATGGCGATCATGCCCTTCAACGCCGAGCGTCCATTGCTCATTGAATGCAAATGCGCCGGAGATGCGACCAACACCAATAAGCGCAGGAAAGAAGAGGATACAAAAGTATCTCAGCTTCGTGGAACTTACGGCGATGTGACTCTTTATCTATTTCTCTGTGGATATTTTGAAGCGACATATCTAGGTTATGAAGCCGCCAACCATATGGATTGGGTTTGGGAACATCGTATCGAAGACTTTGACGAGTTGGTGCCCCATGCAGAGTGAAAACGAAATCATCAGACGGCAAGAGCAGGAACTCTTTGACTCCTCCCGTTCACAGGAGGAACGCAACAGGTGCGGTCAGTTCGCCACGCCATATTCTTTGGCATGCATGATTGCCGAAGATCTATTTTCTCGGGTAGGAAAAAATGTTTCCGTGCTTGAACCTTCATGCGGCACAGGAGCATTCATCTCTGCACTGTTATCAATAAGCGATCAGGCTGAGATCACAGGTATAGAAAAAGACCCAGCACTTTACCAAACAGCACAACAACTGTGGTCGAGCGACACTTGCCACATCATCAATGATGATTTCTTTGATTACGCCTCAATGAAATCCCAACAATTCGACGCGATTATCTCTAACCCGCCATATTCGCGTCATCACCATCTGTCACAGCCCGAGAAGCATCTCTACGCTCAGCTCACAGCCACTTTTTCCGGGGTCAACCTTTCCGGCTTAGCAGGACTGCATGCATACTTCCTATTGACCGGAACAGGAATGCTGAAAGAGAACGGAGTGGGGTCATGGCTTATTCCATCCGAACTTTTCTCCGTAAATTACGGAGCACCTATTCGCAGGTTTCTTACTCAGAACGTTTCACTAGAGCGAATTCATTTCTTTGATCCGGAAAATCTTCAATTCGACGATGCATTAGTCACATCCTGCGTCGCTATTATCAGAAAAAGGAGACCACATATTGGATCATGTGCCGTATTTACCTATGGTGATTTTCTATCTCCTCGCAGAACAGTAAAAATCCCCTTGAAGAAATTGACAAACCTGCCAAGATGGCAACATCTTGAAGACTATTCAGGTGAGAACACATCAAGCCTCCACACACTGGGTGATTACTTTAAAACCAAGAGAGGCATTGCCACTGGCGGAAACTCTTTCTTTATTCACCCTCGTAGCGAATGGCACCAAAAAGGCATCTCAGACGAATGGCTGTCGCCCATTTTGCCACCTCCAAGAACTTTCCATTTGTCCGAGATCACCTCAGATGACGACGGCTGGCCGCAAGAATCCGATAGCGCATTGCTGAATATACCCAAGTCCTCCAGTTATGCGGCACTTCCGCTTGCTTTGCGAAATTATCTTGAGGGCTGTCCGGAAAAAATCAGGAACGGTTATATCCTTAAGCATCGAACCCCGTGGTATTCGATTGGCAATGCATCATCCGCGCCTATCGTCTGCACCTATATGAGCCGCTCCGAGAAGACGCCTTTCAGATTCATCAGGAACCGATCGAATGCGACGATCACCAACACCTATCTGGGGCTCTATCCACACTCGCCCATGTCCGAGACGGAATTGGATGATATGTGCGAAGCTCTCAACAAGATTCCCGCCGAAACACTCATCAACGGAGGGCGAGAATATGGCGGCGGCTTGAAGAAACTAGAGCCGCGGGAGCTCATGTCGCTGCCGGTCGCTTTTCCAAGTGACATCAAGAAGGCATGACACGCTCTCTTTAGCATCCCCTAAGCGAAGAACGGGGAGAGGAGCACGTATCCGACCACGGGAGACGCTCGGGCCGCGACGTTTCCGCCACGGTCCGAGGACTCCGCCATTGAGCGAGGTCGGGTTAGAGGCTTCGGCGGCGGATGGCGGCTATGGTCAGGGCGCCCACGGCCAGGGCGGCGACGGCGGTCAGGGCGAGCGCGCCGAGCGCCGAGCCGGTGACGGGCAGGGGTTCGGGCTCTTCGGGTTCCTCCGGCGTCTCAGGTTCCTCGGGTTCCTCCGGTTCCTCGCCGGTGACGCGCGTGTGCTCCCAACGGTCGTCGTAGCGGCTGGCGGCGGCTTCGACGCGGTCGTCTCCTCCGAAGCTGTAGACGAACACGTACCAGCCGTGGGTTTCCGCGATGATGTTCACGGCTTCGCCGTGCGCGTCCTCGCTGCCGCCGCCCACGCGGATGCGTCCGTTGGCCGCGGGATAGTCCCACGTGCCGACGAGCTTGTGGTTGGCGTCCTCCTGTGGCGGGTCGGCGCCTTGCGGAGCGTAGGCGTCGTCGTTGTCCGGGTTCTCCGGGTCGCCGGACCACCATACGCTGACCTGCGCGAGGGGCTCGTCCGCGCCGATGCCGTATTCCTCATCCCCTGCGAACAGACCGTGGTCGTCCGGGAATCCGCTGACGGTGATGACGTCGCTGAGATGCGATCCCACGACGGCGGAGTGTTCGGTGGCGCTGGATTCCACGTCGAGCTTGGAACGGTTGGAGCCGGTCTCCGCGGCTTCGAGGAATCCGCTGACCGCATCCGCCAACACGTATTCGCGGGCCTGCGCGCTTTGGTCGGTAGCATCGAAGGCCCACACCCAGGTGCCGACGCCGCCGCGTTCCGGCGTGAGGTACTCCTCGCCCGCTGCGGTGTGTGCGGTGACGACGCGCGTCTGTCCGACGTCCGTGAAGGCGGCTTCGCCGTAGGCGGCGGGCGTGTATCCGCGGCGTTCCACGCGTGCGAGGAAGTCCTCCACGCTTTCGCCGTCCTTGGGGTTCATGCGGTCCACGAGTCGTTTGGCGGGGATGTCGTCGAAGTAGTAGCCTTCGGCGACGAGTTCCAGTCCGGCCGGCCAGTGGCTGTCATCGCCCGATACCCCCGAGGTGACTTCGTCGGAAACGGGCCGCCCGGCGTCCACGATCTTCTCGACGGCGACGGTGGACAGTGACGGGGTGAAGTCCTTGCGCACTTGGAAGGTGACGCCCACGTTGGAGACGGTATCCTTGCCGCCGTAGCGGATGTAGTCCTGTTCGCTGACGAGCTGTTGGAGCCGATGTCGGTCGTATTCGACGTTCACTTTGACCTCTCCCCTGCCGGTGGCGACCCAATGGTGGCGCACGGCCTGCTCCTGCGAGACGCCGGACACGCTCGCTCCCAACGGCGCGCCGTCCTCGTCCACGAACTGCGCGGGCCCTTCGATGACGGCCCGGTAGGTCACGCCGACCACGGCGCCTTGGTCACCGTTGAGGATGTGCGCGTCCACCCATCCGCTGCGGATGCCGTCCACCACGTTCACGCCCACGCCCACGCCTTCGGGCGCGTTCGCCGCAGCCTCGCGGTCGAGTTCCCGGGCGCGCGCGTCCAGTGTGGGGTACTGCGCTTCGATGGAGGCGCGGTGGCGCGCCCATTCGGCGGGGTTGCCGTCGAATGCGTCGTGGACGAGCAGTCCGATGGCGGCCTGCGTGTGCGCGTCCCGTGTGGCGCGGTAGCGGTCCACCAGCCATGCGACGCGCGCGGCTTGGGCACTGTCGGCCACGTCCAGTTCGTCCGAATAGTCGTATTGGGCGTCCTTGCCCGCCTCCATGCAGTAGACGAGGCGTCCTTCCGCGTCCTGTCCGATGGCGCCCACCCACAGTTCGCGTCCGTCCACCGTGTAGGTGAGGTAGGTGCCGTCCGGCGGCGCGGCGAGCGTTCCGGCGCTGGCCGCCGGTGCCAGTCCGATGGCGCATGCGGCGGCCGTGGCGAGCATGGCCAGCAGCGCGGCCATGCTCCGTCGTATCCGCATGATGGTTCCCTTCCGCGACGTTCGTGGTTCCTTCGTTGCCGTCATGGCGTTCCTTCCCCGCGGCGCGCCCGCATGGCCCTTCATGCGGGCGCGTCCCGTCTGTTCGTCGTTCCGTCCGTCCGTTCCGGACGGCTGTTTCCAGACTCGCAGGCGCGACGTGCGCGGCGGGAAAAATCCGGCCCCTGTGGACGAAGGCTCCCCGTCGGGCCCGTTGTGGACAACCTCACGCTTCGTCCACGGCGGGGACGCACGTGACGCATGTCGGCCCCATCGGATGCCGTCGAACGCCCGCCTCCCTCCCTTTTCGCCGCTTTCCGGGCGGAAGACAACGTTTTCGGCACCATCGCCCTACAATGGGTGGCGTTGGCAACATCCACAGCCATACAGGTACAGGTAAGGAGAGGGCCGCCATGTCGAAGACGACGACCACGAACGAAGAGCAGAACACCGATCAGGTCGCCACGCCGGAGGAGAAGCCGGCCAAGCGCGCCGCACGCAAGACCACCAGGACACGCAAGCCGCGCGCCTCCAAGACCAAGGCCGCAGTCTTGCCCGCGACCGCCGGCGAGGCCCCCGCGCCGCAGATCGCCATCGAGGAGCCCGGCCAGTTCGGCCGCGTCAACGTGATGGACGTCACCCCGTGCGCCGAGGGCGGACTGTACCCGGCGCGCGTCGAACTGGGCGAGGCGTTCGAGGTCACCGCGCAGGTGTTCATCGAGGGACGCACCAAGGTGGGCGCCACCGCGGTGGTGCGCAACCCGCGCGGCAAGGAGACGCTGCGCATGCCCATGACCTGCGTCAACGCGGGTCTGGACCGTTGGGCCGTGACCCTCGCCTGCGGCGAGCATTCCGATGCCAAGCCTTGGGAACCCGAGTTCGCGCCCGTCAAGCGCCAGCTGGGCGAATGGACCGTCACCGTGGAGGGCTGGGAGGACACGTACCGTTCCTGGCTGCATGACGCCGAGATCAAGGTCCGCGTCAACGACGACGTCTCCAACGCGCTCATCTCCGGCTCTCGCCTGCTCGCCCGCTGGGCCGTCACCCCGGATGCGAAGCTCAAGGCCGCGCAGCGCAAGGTGCTGGAGGCCGCCGCCGAGACCATGGCGAACGAATCCCTCACCCCGCAGGAACGTCTGGCCGCCGCCACCGCACCGGAGATCGCCGAACTGCATGAGACGAACCCGCTGCGCGACGGCCTGTCCGCGGGCGCGCCGCAACGTTTCAAGGTGGAGCGTCCGAAGTCCAGCTTCGCCGCCTGGTACCAGTTCTTCCCCCGCTCCGAAGGCGCCTACCGCGACGAGGAGACCGGCAAGATCGTGCCGGGCACGCTCAAGACGTCCATCGCGGGTCTGGAGCGCGCCAAGGCCGAAGGCTTCGACATCGTCTACCTGCCGCCCATCTTCCCCATCGGCGTGACGAACCGCAAGGGCCGCAACAACTCCCTCGTGGCCGGACCGGACGACCCGGGCTCGCCGTTCGGCATCGGCGCGGCCGAGGGTGGCCATGACACCGTAGACCCGAAGCTCGGCACCATGGAGGACTTCAAGGCCCTCACCGCCAAGGCGCATGAGCTTGGTCTGGAGATCTCGCTCGACTTCGCCCTGCAGTGCTCGCCGGACCATCCGTGGGTCAAGGAGCATCCGAACTGGTTCCGCAGCAAGCCGGACGGCACCATCGCGTTCGCGGAGAACCCGCCGAAGAAGTATCAGGACATCTACCCCATCGACTTCAACGCGGACATGCCGGGCATCGAGAAGGAGGTGGAGCGCATCCTCAACCTGTGGATCGAGGCGGGCGTGACCATCTTCCGCATCGACAACCCGCACACCAAGCCGGTGCGCTTCTGGCAGGACGTCATCGCCTCCGTCACGAAAAAGCATCCGGAGGTCCTGTTCCTCGCCGAGGCGTTCACCCGCCCGGGCATGATGCGCGCGCTGAGCTACGTGGGCTTCACCCAGTCGCACTGCTACTTCCCGTGGCGCAACACTAAGGAGGAGCTGGAGGAGTACCTGTCCACCACGAACGGCAACGAAGGCTACTACCAGCACAACACGTTCTGGCCCACCACGCCGGACATCCTCACCGCCTACGTGCGCGACAACGGCATCGCCGGCCATGCGGTGCGCGCGGTGCTCGCCGCCATGGGCTCGCCAAGCTGGGGCATCTACAACGGCTACGAGCTCATCGAGAACCGTCAGCGTCCCGGCTTCGAGGAGCAGATCGACAACGAGAAGTACGAGGTCAAGGTGCGCGACTGGGACCGCGCCGGCGAGTTCGGCATCGCCGACCTGCTCACCTCGCTCAACCGCATCCGCCGCGAGCATGTGGAGGCGTTCAGCTACCACAACGTGCATCTGCTGGAGACCTCGGATCCGAACATCCTGGCCTTCGCCCGCCACACGCCGTCCACGCTGACCTCCTCCGGCAAGCCGGAGACGCTCATCGTGGTGGTCAACCTCGACGGCCGCAACGCGCATCAGGCGATGGTGCACGTCGAGCTCACGGACTTCGAGATCGACCCGCAGTGGGGCGCGCACGTGCGCGACGAGCTGACCGGCCGCGACTTCGCGTGGGGTTGGGACAACTTCGTCTCCCTCGCCCCGTGGGCGGACGTCGCGCACGTGTTCACCGTGGTCCACGAGTAAGCCGTCCGTCACGGGGCCGGATCGAAGCCCCCATGACGGACCGTCACCGCCCCGCGGCGCGTACGGACCGGCGGTTCCCCGCCCGTTTCGGGTGGGTCGCCGCCGGTTCGCGGTATGGTGATAACGAACGTCAACCAACCTGTCAACCAATCTAAGGAGAACGACATGGCAGAGACCTTCAACGTCGTGGTGGAGATTCCGCGCGGCTCGAAGAACAAGTACGAGGTCGACCACGAGACCGGCCGCGTGTTCCTGGACCGCGAGCTGTTCACCGCGATGGGCTACCCGGACGACTACGGCTACATCGACGGCACCTTGGGCGAGGACGGCGATCCGCTGGACGCGCTCGTCATGATCAACCAGTCCGTGTTCCCGGGCTGCGTGGTCGAGTGCCGCGCCGTGGGCCTGTACCACATGGTCGATGAAGCCGGCGGCGACGACAAGGTGCTGTGCGTGCCAGCCGACGTCCGCTACGACCACATCAAGGACATCGAGGACGTCTCCGAGTTCCACAAGGGCGAGATCAAGCACTTCTTCGAGCAGTACAAGGCTCTGGAGCCGGGCAAGGAGGTCCTCCCGGGCGACTACTGGACCAACGTCGAGGTCGCCGAGAAGGAGATCAAGGAGGCGCGCGAGCGTCTCGCCGCCGCCGGCGAGTGAGTTCGCGGTGACGCATGGGGCTTCTCTCCGTGGGGAGCCCCTTTTTCATGCCCGGACGGCACGGACTGCGGGCGGCATGGCGGCAGGTCGGCAGGAGCGGCAAGGGCACCCACGGCCGGCACGGACGCCGCAGACGGCACAGGCGATATAGGCGATATAATGGCCCGGTTGTTTCAAATCAGGCGTAGGCGGCGTGTGGGAGCGCTGGTCGAGGCCCATGCCGCGCGGTGCGAGGGAACGCGCACGGGGCATGAACCCTTTTGCACACCTATGATTGCGATGATCGTACAGACCCTGCTCATCTCCGTTTCCGTGGCGATGGACGCGTTCGCCGTGTCCATCGGCAAAGGATTGACCGTCCGGCGCGCGCGCTTCTCCGACGCGCTCAAGTGCGGCCTGTGGTTCGGCGGCTTCCAGGCGCTGTTCCCCGCCGTCGGCTATCTGGCGGCGGCCGCGTTCGCCTCGTATGTGAGCGCCGTGGACCATTGGATCATCTTCGCCCTACTCGTGTTCATCGGCGGCAATATGATTCGCGAGGCGTTCGGCGAGGAGGAGGAGAACGCGAAGGAGACGCCCGAATTCGATTGGCGGCATATGCTGCCGCTCGCCGTGGCGTGCAGCATCGACGCGTTCGCGGTGGGCGTGAGCCTGGGGCTCATGGACATCAGCATCGTGTTCGCCATCGCCTCGATGGGCGTGGTGACGGCCCTGTTCTCCATCGCGGGCATCTACATCGGCCGCGCGTTCGGCGCGCGTTGGCAGATGCCGGCGCAGGTGGCGGGCGGCGTGGTGCTCATCGTCATCGGCGTGAAGGTGCTGTTGGAGCATTTGGGCGTCCTCGCCCTGTGACGTCGGCACCGCGCGGTGCTACGGCAGTCGCGTATGCGAACGCCCGCCCCATCTGCTTGGGGCGGGCGTTTGTCATTCGGCGGCCGACGGCGGCCGGCTCGCGTTTCGCCGCACCGCCTACAGCAGCGTCAGCGCGATGGCGGAGGCGAAGACGACGATGCCGGACAGCATGACCGGCAGGAGAGCGACGCCGATCCACGGTTCGCGCGCTTCGGGTGTGGGGTCGAGTTCCCTGAGCCACCAGACGGATGCCGCGCACAGTGCGAGGACGAGCAGGACGGCGATGGCGACGACGACGGCGGACAGCGGCATGGGGGCGGTCGCGCCGGCCTCGACCGCTTCGGGCAGGAAGCACCAGCCGGCGAGCGCGACGGAGGCGGTGCCGCCGGTCAGGCAGTGCGAGAGGGCGCGGATAAGGTGGGAGCGTTCCTCGCGCAGCATTTGGCGTGCGAAGGAGACGATGGTGAGCAGGACGAGCAGTCCGGCGAAGCATCCGGCCCATTGGATGAGGGGGATGAGGTCCGTTCCGATGGCGGCGTCGACGCGGCTTCGGGGCAGGAAGGCGTCGGCCGCGCCGGTGCAGGCGAAGGTCAGAGAGCAGATGCCGGCGATGAGTCCGATGACGCGTTCGGCGTATCCGGTGCGGAAGGGCCAGCAGAGGGCGAGGAGGATGAGCATGACGAAGGCGGGCCGGTGGGTGCCGCCGCGGTCGAGCAGGCCGGCGGCGAGGAGGAGGACGATGGCGACGGCTTCCAACGCGATCATGGCGCCGACGCGGCCGTTCCTTGCCTGTGACGTTTCGTGGTGCATGCTTCCGCTCCCCGTGGTCCGTGCCGCGACGTCGGCGCGTGTCCGTCCGCCGTACGGCCTTGTACTCCCGTATTGCTGTGCCTCATCCTACCCACTGCGCCGGATGCGGCGCGATTCGGACGCCGGCGCGTTGTCCCCCGGTCCAGCATGCGGACGCCGGTCGCTTCATGTAACATGCCGCCTTTAGACCGTTATGGAGCCGCCGTTCGGAGGATGCGCGTACTATTGGCGTGATCGTCCGGACGCGGATGGTTTTCGATGGTAAGGGGTGCAGCATGACCGATCTGACGTTGATGACGTTCGCCGCCGACCCCGCCACCGTGCTGCCGTCGTTGGCGCTGCTGTCGCATCGGGTGCGCGTGCTGCCGATGGAGACGACGAGTCTGTTGAAACTGCCCGAGCAGACCGTGCTGTTTTTGGACGCGCGCGACGATCTGGCCACCGCGAAGACGTTGTGCGGTCTCATCCGCGCTTCCGGCCTGTCCGCACGGATCATTCTGGTGTTGACGGAGGGCGGGTTCACGGCGGTGAACGCGCAGTGGGGCGTCGCGGACGTGGTCGTGGCCTCGGCCTCCCCCGCGGAGGTGGAGGGGCGCATCCGCATTGTGGCGGAGCGCGCCGCCGCGCCATCCTCCACGGCGAATCCGCCCGCCGAGGAAGGTCTTGCGGAGGCCGACGGGCAGATTCGTTCCGGCGATCTCATCGTGGATACGAACGGCTATACCGCCTCGCTGCATGGGCATCCCATCGATTTGGCGTACAAGGAGTTCGAACTGCTCAAGTATCTCGTGCAGCATCCGGGACGCGTCTTCACGCGTGCGCAGCTGCTGCAGGAGGTGTGGGGCTACGATTATTACGGCGGCACCCGTACCGTGGACGTGCATATCCGACGTCTGCGCGCCAAACTGGGCGGCGAATACGAGCATCTCATCGGCACCGTGCGCAATGTGGGTTACCGGTTCGACCCCCAGGAGGAGACGCAGGAGGAGGACGCCGGAAGCAAGGGCGGCCGGGCATGACGCCCCGGGGCAGGAGGACGCATGGCACGTGAATCGAAGACGAACCGGCTCGCACGCATGAGACGTGAGGCGGATCTGCTCGCCGCACGCTATCCCGCGCCGCGGTGCGCGCTGCGTTTCTCCAATCCGTTCCAGCTCATTGTGGCCACCGTGCTCAGCGCGCAGACCACGGACCGTCGCGTCAACACCGTCACGCCGGAACTGTTCGCGCGCTTCCCCGAAGCGGCCGATTTGGCCCGCGCGAACCCCGAGGAGGTGGAGGAGATCATCCGCCCGCTCGGCTTCTTCCGTTCCAAGACCAAGCATCTGCTCGGTCTGGCCGCGGCCTTGGACGAGCGGTTCGCCGGGCGCGTGCCTCGCACCATGGAAGAGCTCACTTCCCTGCCCGGCGTGGGGCGCAAAACCGCCAACGTGGTGCTCGGCAACGCGTTCGGCGTTCCGGGCTTCCCCGTGGACACGCACGTCATGCGCGTGACCGGACGGCTGCGCTGGCGTTCCGATTGGAAGGACGCGCACCCCGACCCCGTCGCCGTGGAACGGGAGATCACCGTCTGCTTCCCGCCCGAAGAGTGGACCGACCTCAGCCATCGGCTCATCCTCCACGGCCGTGAGACCTGCCATGCGCGCACCCCCGACTGCGCCGCCTGCCCGCTGTTGGACGACTGTCCCGGCGCACGGCCCTGAACGCGCGCACGCGTACACTGGAGGTCATGCAACATCGCGAATCCCGGCACGGTCTGGTCAACTGGCTCGTCTTCCTCGGCGTGGCGGCGGCGCTCGCCGCGCTCGTCTGGACCGGGTGGTCGCTGCTCAACCATCGCAACCCCATCCCCGCCTTCCAGAACACCGTCGTGTCGCGTTCGTCCGTCACCGTGGGCCTGACCGACGCGCCAGACACCCTGGACATCCGCACCGCCGACTCCACGGCCCTCGACCGCGCGCTCATCGGCAACGTGTACGAAACGCTGCTCGGCGTGGACGAGAACAACAGCCCCTCCCCCGGCGTCGCCTCCGCATGGACCGTCTCCGAAGACGGCCTCACCCTCGATTTCACGCTGCGCAAGGGTCTCACCTTCTCCAACGGCCATACGCTCGACTCCTCCGACGTCGTCCAATCCATCCAACAGGCCGTCGAAGGCCAATGGCCCGACGCCGCGGCCAAATTCGCGCACCTCGCCTCCGTCACCAACCCGGACGCGAACACCGTGCGCATCGAACTGAGCGAACCCGACGCGACCCTGCCGTACACGCTCGCCGGACGGCTCGGCATCGTCTACGACGCCGAAGCGGACATCGACTACGCCACCGAAGCCGTCGGATCCGGACCGTTCACCGTCGCACGCTTCAAACAGGACAAATGGACCGAAATCCGCCTCGCCGCACGCGAAGACGGCGAAGCCAAAACCGAATCCGTCATCCTGCACTACTATCCCGACGACTCCTCCCTGCTCAAAGCGGCCGAATACGGCAACGTCGACCTCATCGTGCCCGAAGACCCCGCCAACGCCGACGGCCTCGCCGACGCCCCCTCCTACACCGTCACGCACGGCGTGAGCACGCGCAAGACCGTCCTCGTCTACAACAACGACGCCGACTCCATCCTCTCCGACCAACGCGCCCGCCAGGCCATGCGCCTCATGCTCGACAAACAGTCCCTCACCGAGGGACGCGCCGACGTGACCCAAACGCTCGGCGGCCCCATCGGACCGTTGGAACCCGGCTACGAGGACCTCACCTCCGTCCTGCCCTACGACCGGACCGCCGGACAATCCATGCTCTCCTACTTCTCCGCCAGCTACATCGGCACCATCGTCCTCATCGCACCACAGAACATGCAGACGCTCGCCCAAAGCATCGCCGACCAATATGGCCAGGCCGGCCTCGACGTCAGACTCGACACGCTCGACGACGCGACCTTCGCCCAACGCCTCGCGGACCGCGACTTCCAACTCGCCCTCACCGAAACGGACGGCGCCGACGGCACCGCCGCCTACGCCGACCCGCAGTGGGACGCGCACTACACCAACGCGGACGCCCAGACCCAATACCGTAACGCCGTGCGCGCCACCGGCGACGACGCCTACCGCCAAGGCCTCATGACCTACGCGCGCACCATCAGCGAAGACGCCGCCAGCGACTGGCTGTACGTCGAACGCACCGCCGTCGCCGCGTCGAACGACCTCACCGGAGTCCCCGGCAACATGACCGACACGCGACTGCCGCTCACAGACCTCGCACGCCAGTAGACGCGCCGCGCACGGCCGGACATCGTCCCGCCATCCGAAACAAGACGACCCCTGCCCCGCACGCGCGCCTCCCCGGGCCCGCGAACGGCGGAACTCGGCCCATCGCGGGCCGTCCCGCCTGTCGCACTTCATGCCTAAACTCGCACGTATGACTGAAGCCAAATCCATCACCGCGAATCTGACCGCCCTGCCCGACAAGGTCGGCGTGGACGGCCTTGAGGACAAGTGGCGCGCCGTCTGGGACGACGAAGGCACCTACGCGTTCCGCAACACGCGCGACCGCAAAGCCGTCTACTCCATCGACACCCCGCCGCCCACCGTGTCCGGCTCCCTGCACGTGGGCCACGTCTTCTCCTACACCCACACCGACGTGATCGCCCGCTTCAAGCGCATGCAGGGCTACGACGTCTTCTACCCGATGGGCTGGGACGACAACGGTCTGCCCACCGAACGCCGCGTGCAGAACTACTACGGCGTGCGCGTCGACACCTCCCTCAAGTACGATCCCGACTTCGTGCCGCCGTTCGAGGGCACCGACGGCAAGAAGATCGACGCCAAGGACCAGGTGCCGATCTCGCGCCAGAACTTCATCGAACTGTGCGAGAAGCTCACCGCCCAGGACGAGCAGCTGTTCGAGGCGCTGTGGCGCAAGCTGGGCCTGTCCATCGACTGGACGCAGACCTACCACACCATCGGCGAGCATCCGCGCCGCGTCGCCCAGAAGGCGTTCCTGCGCAACCTCAAGCGCGGCGAAGCCTACCAGAAGGACGCCCCCGGCCTGTGGGACGTGACCTTCCAGACCGCCGTGGCCCAGGCCGAGCTCGAATCGCGCGAATACCCGGGCTTCTACCACAAGATCGCCTTCCGCTTCGAGGACGGCACCCCCATCTACATCGAAACCACCCGCCCCGAACTGCTCGCCGCCTGCGGCGCGCTCATCGCCCACCCGGACGACGAGCGCTACCAGCCGTACTTCGGCCAGAGCGTGTACTCCCCGCTGTTCAAGGTGCGCGTGCCCATCCTCGCCCACAAGGCCGCCGAAATGGACAAGGGCGCCGGCATCGCCATGTGCTGCACCTTCGGCGACATGACCGACGTGGAATGGTGGCGCGACCTCGGCCTGCCCACCCGCTCCATCATCCAGCGCAACGGCCGCATCATCATGAACGTGCCCGAATGGATCGAGGACGAGCAGGGCAAGGCCGTCTTCGAGGAGCTCGAAGGCAAGACCACCTTCTCCGCCCGCAAGATCGTGGTGGACAAGCTGCGCGAATCCGGAGACCTGGACGGCGAGCCCACGCCCACCAAGCGTATGACGAACTTCTACGAGAAGGGCGACAAGCCGCTCGAAATCGTCACCTCCCGCCAGTGGTACCTCAAGAACGGCGGCACCGACACCGCCCTCAACCAGCAGCTCATCGAACGCGGACGCGAACTCGAATTCCACCCGGACTTCATGCGCGTGCGCTACGAGAACTGGGTCAACGGCCTCAACGGCGACTGGCTCATCTCCCGCCAGCGCTTCTTCGGCGTGCCGTTCCCGCTGTGGTACCCGCTGGACGAAAACGGCGAGGCCGACTATGAGCATCCCATCGTCCCCTCCGAGGACATCCTGCCCGTGGACCCCACCTCCGACGTGCCGGCCGGCTACACCGAGGACCAGCGCGACGTGCCCGGCGGCTTCACCGCCGAGAAGGACATCATGGACACGTGGGCGACCTCCTCGCTCACCCCGCAGATCGTGACCCGCTGGGCCGAACCCGGCGAGGAGAACGAGGCGCTGTTCAACGCCACCTTCCCCATGGACCTGCGCCCGCAGGGCCAGGACATCATCCGCACCTGGCTGTTCTCCACCGTGGATCGCGCGCACCTCGAAAACGGCTGCCTGCCGTGGGCGCACGCCACCCTCTCCGGCTGGATCCTCGACCCGGACCACAAGAAGATGTCCAAGTCCAAGGGCAACGTCGTCGTCCCCAACGAGCCCATCGAGAAGTTCGGCGCCGACGCGGTCCGCTACTGGTCCGCCGCCGCCCGACTCGGCCTCGACGCCACCTACGACGAAGGCCAGATGAAGATCGGCCGCCGTCTGGCCATCAAGCTGCTCAACGCCACCAAGTTCGCGCTGGCCATCGGACGCGAGGACGAGCACCATCACGTGGGCTCCGCCGCCACCGCCGTGTGGGATCCGGCCAACGTGACCGAGCCGCTCGACCGCGCCGCCATGGCGCGTATGGCGCTCGTCGTGCGAGAAGCCACCAACGCGCTTGACGCCTACGAACATTCCAAGGCGCTCGAAGCCATCGAGAACTACTTCTGGCAGTTCTGCGACGACTACATCGAACTCGTCAAGAACCGCGCGTACGGCACCGCCGACGCCACCGGCCGCGTGCCCTCCGAAGCCGCCGTGCTTTCCGCGCGCACCGCGCTCGGCCTCGGCCTCGACGCGTTCGCCCGACTCCTCGCCCCGTTCCTGCCCTACGCCTCCGAAGAGGTGTGGAGCTGGATGCATGCCGGCGCCGGCTCCGTGCACCGCGCCGCCTGGCCCACTCCGGACGTGTACGAGGCCGCCGCGTTCAAGGTCGCGCCGGAACTCCTCAACCACGCCGGCGAGGCGTTGGCCGCGCTGCGAGGCATCAAGTCCAAGGCGAAGGTCTCCATGAAGACCCCGATCCTCTCCGTCACGCTCGGCGTGGCCGAGGACGTGCGCGAATCCCTCTCCTGCGCGATGGACGACATCGCCGAAGCGGGACGCGTGGTCGGCAAGATCAGCTTCGCCGGCGTCGCCGCCGCGGTCAAGGCCGCCAAGGCCACCGCGTCCGCCGCCAAGGAGGCCGTGGAGGAAGCCAAGGCGGAGACCGCCGAGGCCGTCGCCATCATCGTCGAGCAGTCCGAGCTCGGCGAACCGCCGGCCAAGAAGCCGAAGCAGTGAGTGGCCTTCGACAGGTGATCCGCTTCACATGCCGGCTGTGACGGCCAACCGTCAGACGCCATACGCAGGGGTCCCGCATCGCGCACCACGTGATGCGGGACCCTTGCGTATGGCTTCGCGCCGATTACCGCTACGCCTCATCCAGCATCACGAACGGCTTCGTCATCGAAACCAACGCACTACCGCATCCCCGCGTCTCATGCCGCCGAGTTACAACTCCGTCTCATCCCAATGGGTGATATCCGGCACATGACGCAGGCTCGGACACGCCATCGTCACCGCAAGCGCGCACAGCACCGCGCATAGGCACACCGCGATAGCGCCGCCAAACCCGATTTTGTCCAACAGCACACCGGACACGGCGCCTGTACACATCGACAGCAGCTGCGCGGGCACGGCCACCACCATGCTCACCCGCCCCTGCATCCGGTTCGGGGTTTTCGCCAAGATGAAGCCCATCACCATGGCATTGAACAACGGCAACGGTATGAACGCCAACGAGGAGCAGACCAACAGGGACGGATAACCGTCGGATACGACCATGGGAACCATGCACACCGCATAGCACGATAAGGTGACGACCATGCTCACCGAGACCGAAATCCTTGACGACAACCGCGATGCCACCAGCGAACCGACCAGCATCGCCAACCCCGCTCCAGCCTCGATGGTGCCGACGTGCCACGCTTCCGCTCCGGAATCGATCAGATGCAACTGCACCGCATAAATCATGCCGTTGGCGCCGAAATTCATCAGGCAGGCCACCCCCGCGAACAACGGCACACGGCGATGCCGCAACGACCAATGCCATCCCTCGACATAATCATCCAGAAAACCAGATCGGCAGGCGGCATCAGGCCGACGGGCGCTATCCCCCATTGCCGGCAACCGAGACGCCGCAAACGCCGCCGCCAAGTCACACAGCGACATCGCACCAAAAGGCATCCACGAGGCGACTGCGTACAACAGTCCGGCCGCAGGGCCGCCGGCCAACGAGACGCTCGCATCCCGCCCCTCATTCAGGCTACGAGCCCGTGGATAATCGGCGGTCGGCACCACGGCACGCAGTATGGCGTCGGTGGCGCCGCCGCATAATCCATCGACCGCGCACACAACACACGCGACCGCCACCAAGAACACACAGGAGAGATGCCCGGACAACAGCATCATGCTCGCACCCAGCCATAGGACCGCACCGGTAAGGTCATCGACCAGCATCAGCGTACGTCGGTTGTGCCGGTCCACAAACGTACCGCCGAACAGGGCGAATCCCTGACGTACGATCTGCATCGCACTGACCAGCATCCCAGCCAGCACGGAGGAATGCGTCACCGCAGACGCGGTCCACAGCACAGCGACTCCTCGCATCGAAGAACCGCATGCGGCCGCCGTATCGGCGACGAACCAACGACGGTACGACTGTGAACGCCATAACGATTCGGCGGTCTCCCCCTTCTCGTCTTTGCCGACCCTCATCGTCACGCCAGCCAAGGAAACGCTTGGATGATCAACGCGACATCCCGCGTTCCATCCTCCTCCCGATTCCGACGGCCTTCGCTGACATGCAGCCAGCGGCGCATCACCGTCTCCAGTTCCGCGGTCATCGCCGTGAACTCATCGAACGTCAGCCGCAAAGCCGTGTCGAGGTTCGTTGCACCCTCGGCCCAAGGCCGCTCCATCGTCCCCATATTGTCAAGGAACCGCTCATAGACGTCACGGTAGGTCTTTGACACCGACCGCTTGTATTCAACGACCGAATCGGACTCAGCCGTCCCAGTCAACGGAGCAGGAGACATGGCCGCATGACGCGACCGCCACCATCGTTGACGTCCATCAGCGCCGGCGGTCGAATCCTGCAACACCAATCCCGCACGTTCCAATTGCCGCATATGGTAACTCACAGAGCCCGATGCGACACCTACCGCTTCACCTATCTCCCCCACGGTCATCGCACCCCGGACACGCAGCAGTCCCAGAATCCGCATTCTGGTTGGATTGGACACCGCACGCATCGCACTCTCATCCAGCGACGCCGTCACGGCGATGGAGCCATCGGCACCGTCCGCCGTCGAATCTGAAATCCCCGTCTCCGCAGAAGTCTTCACCGAAGTCTCCAACGCAGTCTTCACCGACGATCGCTCATCTCGACTCATCCGATTCTCTTTCCGTTCCACTACAGCCGTTACAGGCGTCCCGTACGCTCCGCCCCTCCGACAGATTATCACAACAAAAATTGCGCAAGAGAACTTGTATAAATTAGCCGGCGGATATGCCGTCGGGTGAACACCCTCGCGCCGTCTCCCACTACCGGGGACGACGCGCAATCGATGAGTGGGACCACAGGGAAGCCCCTCCCCCGTGGAAAATGGGCAAGTCGCACTGCCTATCCGCCACGGTGGGTTGGAATCGTGGATATTCGGCTCACCGTGGCAGGATTTTCTGCCACGGTGGGCGCAATCCGGTGTTTATAGAGGACCGTGGCAGGCACCTCTTGAAGCCCCTACACAACCGGCCAACGCAATCGTTGGAAAATCAACGATTGCTCGCAGCGACTTTTGCCACGGTGCGTGAATATAACGATTGATGTGGGAACCGTGGCGGGCTTGTCTGCCATGGTCACGAAAAATCGGCTGTTTTACACCATCGTGGCAAAAATTCCTGGGCTCTTCTGTTGTTTTCGTGGGTGGTGGTTCGTCGTTGAGCCGTTGTAGGAGTAAGAGAAGAGCGCTTCCCGGGTAGGATGTTTTCGACCAAGATAAACACACAACCAAAAAGCGCCTGACGGACAGCATATTCAACCAGCTTCTCAACGTCAAAGGCACGGTGGTCGAGGACGCGCGCATCGCCGACTCGCCGTTGCGCCCCGAACCCGTCCTCGAGGTCCGCGTGCGTCCGCGCGCGGGCATGCTCAGATGCTCCCGATGCGGGCGGAAGCGTCCCGGCTACGACCGGGGCAGCGGCATGCGCCGCTGGCGTCACCAGGACTTCGGCCGCTTCAGGGTCGAGCCGGTCGCCGCGATGCCGCGCGTGGACCGCCCGCAGTGCGGGGTCGTGGTCGCGTCCGTGCCGTGGGTCGAGCCCGGCAGCCGGTTCACCAGGGATTTCGAGGCGGAGCGCGCGTGGCTGACGACGGTCACGGACCGGAAGACGGTCAGCGGTTTCCTGCACGTCGCATGGCGCACCGCCGGCGTCGTCGCCCATCGGGTCGCCGAACGGGCGAAATCGATGATGCCGTCGCCGTTCGACGGGCTCACGTCGATCGGCGTGGACGAGACCAGCTACAGGAAGGGCCACACGTACATCACCGTGGTCGTCGACCACGAACGGCATCGGGTGATATGGGCGCACGACGGGTACGGCAGGGACGTGTTCGACCTGTTCTTCCAGACGCTGACGCCCGAACAACGCGCCTCCATCAAGGTCGCCGCCGGCGACGGGGCCCGGTGGATCGACTCGTGCGTCGCCGAGCACTGCCCTAACGCCGAGCGCGTGCTAGACGGGTTCCGCATCGTCTCGTGGATGACCGACGCGCTCGACGGGGTCAGGAAACGACTGTGGAACCAGGCCAGGCGCGCCGGCGACGGGGAGGCGGCGAAGCGCCTGCGCGGCGTCGGGTACGCGGTGCTGAAGAACCCGGAGGACCTGACCGACCGGCAGTCCGAGGCGTTCGACCGTCTCGCGGACACGGACCCCAGGGGCCGGCCGTACCGGGCGTGGCGGCTCAAGGAACTCCTGCGCACGCCGCTCAGGCACCCGGTCGAACGGGCCGAGGGCGAACCGGACCACTGGATGTTCCGGGCGTCCCACAGCCGCATCCCCGAGATCGTCGAACTGGCGAAGAAGATCAGGAGAGCCGGCCCGACATCCTCAGGACCATCCGGCTCGGATACCCCAACACGAGACTCGAGCCGTCCGACAACAGGATCAAGGTCGCCATCCGCATGGCGTACGGGTTCCGCCACGTGAGCAACCTCATCGCGCTGGTCATGCTCCGCTGCGGCGGACTCGACATCCGACTATCACAACCCACGATCTAACCCACGAAAACAGCAGAAGCCAATAATGGCGATGGGGACTACGCATTGCGTTGTCCCATCGCCATCGGTGATTACCGTCGTGTTCACCGACTAGGCCTCATCCAATTCACTCAGACTCAGTCCACTGGTCTCACGCGCACTGAAAGCGGAGATGGCGGCGGCGACCAGACAGACCGCGATGAAGATCGCCACGGGAATCCATCCTGTCGGACCAGGCTTGACCAAAGTCGCCGCGATGGTCGGGGCGAATCCCACCACAATGAGACCGATCTGCGTACCGACCGCGTAACCGGTGTAACGCACACGGGAGGGGAACATCTCCGTGTACATCGGAGCTTGAACGATGTTGCCGCCCGCCGCGACGATCTGCAAAAGCACCATGACCGCCATGATGATCAGCCAATTATGCGTGTGCATCGAAGCGAACAATGCGGGGAAAAGCACGGCCATGCCCAACACGGAGATAATGAACACCGGGCGGCGTCCGATACGGTCACTGATCCAAGCCCACAACAAACTGATCGGAATGATCACCAAGCCCAACACCGAGGTCAAGCCCAGATACATGGCGGAATCCAACTCCGCATACTGCGTGGCATAGGTCAGACCGAACACGCTCGTCATGGAACCGGCCAGAGCATACAAGGAGCATACAATGACACGCAGCAGGTTAGGCCAGTGATGGCGCAGCACCTCGGCCAGCGGACCGCCGGAGCCTTCGCCTGAGCGTTCCTCTGCTGCTGTTGCTCGGTAAAGACCTTGGGCTCCTTGACCTTGGCTCGAATCCACAACGTGAACAGCATCAACGGCCCTGCCAGCAGGAAGGGAATCCTCCAACCGAATCCCAGCAGGAACTCATCGCCGAGAGCGGCAATCGGCACGAAGGCCACCGAGCCCAACATGGTGCCCACGGACACGCCGATCATGGTCCAACCAGTGAAGATACCGCGCTTCTCCTTCGGCGCGTTCTCGCTGCTCAGCGAATTCGATCCAGCCTGTTCACCGCCTGCGGACAGACCTTGGATGAGTCGCAGAACAACCAGCAGGATGGGAGCCGCCACTCCGATGGTTTCGGCGGTCGGCAGACATCCCACCAAGAAGGTGGCCACGCCCATAAGCAGCAATGTGATGATCAACGTATGGGTTCGACCGATACGGTCTCCCAACGTTCCGAAAATCACCGCTCCGAGAGGTCGGGCGATATAGGCCACACCAAAAGTGGCGAACGAGGCGATGGTACCTCCCACCGCTCCGACGCCGGAGAAAAACACTTTGCTGAACACCAGTGCCGAAGCGGTGGCGAAACAGACAAAGTCGAAATACTCGATAGTGGATCCGAAAAAGCCCGAGACGGCAGCCAGCCGCGCGTTCTTACGGTCCTCCACGCTCATCATCGAGTTTGAATCACTGCTGATCTTCGTCTTGCCGGAAGACGACATCGCCTTTGTTTCCGTTGTCATTGGTTCCTCCTTGAACCCGGAACGACCGTTCCCATGAACATCCATCTGTTTTATCGAAAATGAAGCATGGCAACGGAGCATCACTGATGCTCCGTTGCCTCACACCGCCTGTGGTGTGTAGTCATAGGGAGCGATTCCATCCACGCACCGTCGCCAGAGCTCCTCTTCCACACGGCGCAGCAAAGCATGTCCATGTGGTTCCAGATACCCTTCCGATTCCAGGGCGTCATCCGTCTCGTCGCAAGCGGACAGATACGTCTCCAACGTCGGATAAGTACGTAGAACCTCCTCCGCGTCATGCAATCGCATGGTGCCGCTGACACCTCCCTCCAGCGACGCCGGATGAAGTTCCGCTATCGGGTGCGTCACCAGTCCCAGACGGATACCACCGTCCAGCAAACCGGATTCACCGAGGGCGAATCGATCACCGGACTGTTCGTAAGTGAAATATCTGCTTTCGGGGGCCGGAACGCCGTCTTCGACCCAACGCAGCAGGGCAGCCATCGCCGCGGTGATAATCGGCTCCACTGGAATCGTAATCAACGATCTCAGCCATTCGGCGCTACGAGACCGCGGGAGTCTTCCGGCCTTCACGATTTGATCATCGCGGGGAATCACTCGTGAACGCGCGTCGGAATGAGGAACACCCGCCACATGCCAATGGCGGCGGAGGGGACCATCCCCCGTCATGAATGGAGCGTTATCCGTTCCCAACCCCGAAAACAGGTGCGTATCCGCTTCCGTGCTGACGACTATCACAGGCGCGTCGATCTGCGCCGGCTCCACCAGTTCCGGCCGGAAAGCCGCGTCCACTTCCTTCGGCTGTTTCAGACCACGGCAGAGCACCGCGCCCGCTCCCGGAAGATAGCCATCAAACAGACGGCCTCCCCGTTCGTCGGTCAGCAACGCATCAAAATACGTCAGGTACGTATTCGCATATACCGCCGACTGGGACTGTCCCATCATGAACACGCGTCTCAACGCGGGGAACGACTCCCCTGAACGCGCCCAAACCGCGGTTTGGGCAAGGATATCCCAGACCAGACCCTCCTCGTTGCCGGGAATCGTCTGGAACGGATTCCAGCCAGGCTCCGCCTGTAATCTTGGCGTAGGCCCGCCCCAAGTCAGCTCGGCATAACGATCCGGATCAAAATTACGCAAGGCATCCACATTGATGGGCTTGGCGGTCACACCCACATACGTGTCGCCTCTGGCGATGATATAGTCCCAGGCTCTGCGCCAATCATCCTCAATGTCATATCCTTGAGACGCATTCAGGATACTCAGCCATGCCACACCGCTTCCCTGCGCTATCGGTCTGCGCACCAGAACACGGGTCACATAATGGACCGGAGCATCATCCGCCACAGCGGCTCCCGCTTCATCCTTCTCATACGTATCAGCCATGCCCGTCAGGAAGTATTCCTCCTCCGCATAGCCATACGCAGCCAAATCCACGGGGCCGTTCGCATAAATCATCGAGCTGAAAGGATAGCTGTCCGAGGTCGCCGGCAGAGGCCCTTCGACCTGTGGCATTCGTTCATGAATCGTCATATATCATCCTCCTTTGGATACGATCATCATCGCCGCTTCGCGATGAGCCTCATCGTAAATGGAAATCGACGTATCGCACCGGGATGAATCTGCATGATTGTCTCGCCTAAGAACCCTGTAGGAGCATTAGTACGCACTAATGCCATACGTACGACGTTCGTTCCTATCGAATCAGTCCGAGCTGTCTGGCTCTCGCAACCGCGGCCGCGCTGCTGTGGACGCCCAGCTTATTCAAGAGATTGGTGCGATGAGTACGCACCGTGTTCGGACTGATGAACAGCTGTCCGGCGATTTCCCGACTGGTCATCCCCGCGCCGATCAGACGCAACACCATCAGTTCACGTTCGGAGAACAAGTCGGAGGGAATGCTCGCAGACGTCTCCCCAAGTTGCATGTTCACGGCATTGTTCCCCGACTCAGTCTGATCCGTCGGCATCATCTCGACCGCTTGGGCTTGTCTTTTGAGCCTGTAGGCGCTGGATTGACCGTCTTTGCGATATATCGTCGCATAATCCGCATCGTCGAGAGCAATCGTCAGAACCCGCCCCAAGAGCCTCAGCTTTGAGACGTCCGCACCATCGAACGCTCGCCCCGGCGTCCAAACGCTCACCCACAGCGCGCCCAACAAACGTTCGCCCAGACGAATCGGTTGTCCCAACATCTGATGAGGCTCATGGCTTCCGGCAAAGGAAGACCGCATGCGCTCCTGTACCGACGGATCATCCGAGACCAATGTTTCCCGCACCGTCTTGGCGCTTTTGAGACAAAGCTCCCTTCCCATGGCGGAAACCAGGCGATCGCCCGCATCGACCACCATCGTGCTGGGGAAACTTGGATATCCCAATACGCCAAGCACCGCATAGGCTTCCATATCCTCGATGCCCACGCATATCGTGACCCCATCGGCGGAAGGCAACGATTCATGAACCGCGACGGCCATATACCGGGCGATATCCCGCGCGTCCCGTTGGTGATGAAGATACTCACCAGCGGATACCAACCGTTCCGCGAAGGACAACCCATAGCCGTTCATGACCACACCTCTTCCGTTTCGCCAAGTGTTTCACGCCGCACCGCACATCGTCCCTACAGCATACCCAACCTCGTATGCCGCCGTCATGTTGCTTACGGTCGGGCCTCTTGGACATACGCCCAAAGACCCGACCAAACCATGCGCCTGCCTTTACTCCCGGACGGGATCCCGAACCATAGGCCGCATTCCGTTCGTAGGCCGCACTCCACCCGTCAGGCGAAAACGTCGAGGACACCCGGATCGCCGCCGGCGTCCGCGATGCGCTGGTGACGCTTCTTCGCCTCGGTGACGACGAACTCGCGGTAGATCTCGGCGATCTCGGGGTCGAGGCCGGCGTCCATGGCGAGACGGTGGAGGCGTTCGATCTGATAGTCCTCGCGCTTGTAGTCGGCGGGGGCGAAGCCGGCGCGCGCCTTGAGCACGCCCACCTGCGTGGTGTATTTGAACCGTTCCGCCAGCAGGGCGATGATCGCCATGTCCACGTTGTCGATGGACTGGCGCAGCATCTTGATCTTCGCCACCTCCATCGCGGTTTCGGGATGGTCCTGCGCCTGCGCGGAGTCGATGGTGGACTCACGCCAATCACTTTCGTTATCGCTCATACGCACAGCCTACCGTGCGCGCGCAACCATCAGTCATCCACCGCACGGACGCGCATACGGCGAAGGCCGGAACCCCACCATCGAAACCCCGATGGTCAGCCCCGGCCTCATACGGTGCGCATGCGAGCGTCAGTTGCCGTTGACGGCGCCGCCGCCCTGCTGCTGGACGATGGCGGCGAGGAAGTCGCGGTTGGACGCGGTCTTCTTGAGTCGCGGCACGAGCGTCTGATACGCCTGTTCCGGTTCCATGCCGCCGAACAGTCGGCGCAGTCGGTACACGACGGGCAGCTCCTGCGGGTTCGTGATGAGCTCCTCGCGGCGCGTGCCGGACGCGTTGATGTCGATGGCGGGGAACAGGCGCTTCTCCGCCAGTTCGCGGCTGAGTTTGAGCTCCATGTTGCCGGTGCCCTTGAACTCCTCGAAGATCACCTCGTCCATCT
>Cebus_capucinus_imitator_PRJNA485217_SSR056__coassemble_654_pt1 | contig 24771 bp, 21 predicted proteins | sample Cebus_capucinus_imitator_PRJNA485217_SSR056__metabat2_high_PE_007 | metagenome-assembled genome bin Cebus_capucinus_imitator_PRJNA485217_SSR056
GAGGGGACGGAACCGGCATCCGCGGAGGGGACGGAACCGGCATCCGCGGAGGGGACGGAACCGGCATCCGCGGAGGGGAACGGCCTCACGCGGCCGCGCCGGACAGGGCGAGCGCGATGCGTCGGACGCGATCGGTCAGCATCGAGGCTACCTCGGCGTAGACGGCGTCGTCGCGGCGGTGAGGATCGGTGATGTCCTGCGGCTTGGGCAGCAGGGGACGTTTGAACGGCGCGGCCAGGAGCACCGCCTGCAGACGCTCCCCGGCGCCGGCCGCAGCCCCCAAGGCGTTCGCCGTCAGCTCGCCGGTGGCCGCGCATGCGTCGCACAGGTTGGCGAAGTCGTCCAGCAGGTACGCTTTGCGTGACGCGGCGGGCGCGTAGCTGAGGATGTCGTCCAACTGGCGGTCCGTGAAGGTGAGGATGAGGTCGGCGTCCGTCATGAGGCGCGGCGCGAACGGGGTGGACGTGTGCGCGGAGGCGTCTACGCCGCGTTCGGCGAGCAGCCGCACGTAGCGTTCGTCCATGGGGATGCCGTCCAGCCGCAGCAGGCCGCAGCTGGCGGCGGTCACGTCCGTGAGGCCGAGTTCGGCGGCGGCTTCGTTCATGAGGTATTCGCAGAGTGCGGAACGGCAGACGTTGCCGTCGCACACGAACATGATGCGCATGGTGTTCCTTTTCAAGGCGATGGATGATGGCCGCGATGGCGGCCGGTGGAAAGACGGCGGTCGGTGGAAAGTCGGCGGCCGGCGGATGATGGCCGATGGCCGCCGGAAGGCAAGCGAAGGGCAAACGGCAGGTAAGCAAAAGGGAAGGCCCGTGCGGCACGGTTGCCTTCCCTTCTCCGGCGGCCCGCTCGTGCGGGCCGGAACGCGATGGCGTGTGGTTCAGCGGCGTGAACGCTCGCCGGTCATGCGCACGGCGACCAGCGCGATGGCGGCGGCGGCCAGCAGGATGACGGCGGTCACGTACGGCATGAGCGCGGCGCCGGTCTGGGCGACCTTGTCGCCGGTGGAGCCGTTGCCCTGGTCGCCCTCGCCGGTGGCGGGGATGTTGTAGTCGAGGACGGTGCTGCCGTCGGCGGTCACGACGAGCTTGTCCTCGTAGGTGGCGATGTCCGCGGCGTTGGCGAGCTTCTCCTTGGCCATGAAGACCTGGATTTCGACGGTGCCGGCGGTGGCGCGCATGGCGTCCGTGATCTGCAGCGACAGCTTGAACTGGTCGTGGTCGACGGTGCCGAGGTACTTGTAGGTGTTGATGGACGCGGCCAGGACCACGTCGGAGACCTGGGCCCTGTCGTAGCCGGCGTAGACGTGCGTGTAGCCGGCTTCGACGGCGTCGTCGGCGTCGATCGGGACGGTGAGGATGCCGGTGGCCGGGTCGTAGGAGACGCCGGTGGTGATGATGGTGGGCGCGTAGGTGTCGGCGGCCTGGGCGGTGACGGCGGTGAAGCCGAAGCCGAGCACCGCGGCGATGGTGGCCAGCACGGCCATGATCTGCTTCTTCATGAAGTCCTCCTGGAATCTTGCAACGCCGCCCACCTTACACACGGGGGTGCGCCGGACGTTCGCGCGCGGTGGAGCGGGTGCGACATCGCCGTCACATGGCGTGCGATGGATGTCGCACGGCCGGGGCGTGCGCCCGAGGCGCGCGTGCGGGGCGCGTGCAAGTGCGGAAACGTTGCGGCGCTTGGGAAATCGGGGTGCGGTCCGATGGTGCGGAGGCGGAAAAGTCGCGGCGACACGCCGAAGACGGCGCGCGGCGCCGGTTTCAGCGTTCGTCGTCGAAGCTGAACAGATCCTCGACGGTGGTGCCGAAGACGCGCGCGAGGTCCATCGCCAGCCGTAGCGAAGGACAGTATTGGCCCTGTTCGAGACGTCCGATGGTCTCGCGGCGCACATTGACCAGATCGGCGAGCTCCGACTGCTTCATGCCGCGTTCCAGCCGGCGCAGTCTGACGTTGGTCCTCATCGCGCGGCCTCTTCACGGCGTTCGTCTGCTTCGTCTGCCTCGTCGGCCTCCTCGTCCTCGTCGTCGCAGTAGGCGTCGCCGCCGGCGTGCTCCAGCCACAGATAGCGGCCGTCCGCGAGGGCGAGCGCGGCCATGGCGAGCGCGGGCAGGGCCATGGCGGGGATCTCATGGGTCTCATGGGAGAGGAGCGTGAGCAGCATGGCGCCGAAGCCGACCGCGCACAGCATGACGATGAGCGCCGTGCACGCGAACCGATAGGCGTGCAGCTGATGCTGGTCGGACAGTTCGTCCGAACGCGGGTTGGCCCGTCTGAAGCGCACCATCACCCAGATCTCGCCTCCGATCCACACGAGGGCCACCAGCGCGGTGGCGACGAGTCCGGCGATGGTGTGCGAGCGCAGCGACTGCAGCAGGCACGCGAAGGCGCCCACGGCCTCGGTGGCCATGCGCAGCAGAATGTAGCGGTTGAAGGTCAACGCGCGTCCTTTCCTTCAAGTCTTATGCGAACCGCCGTCCGATGGACTCGGCGCGGGTTTCGGCAGGCGGTGGCGGCCGTCCGATGGGGGTCGGCCGCCACGCCGTCCGGCCCCGTGGAGGACGCTACTTCGCGGTCGGGGCCTGACCGGCCGCGGACGCAAGGTCCAGCCTGCGCGCCTGGTCGATGAGGTCGTCCAAATCGGCGGCCTGCAGGGCGCCCGCCTGCTGGAACACCACCTGGCCCTGCTTGACGATCATCAGCGTGGGCACCGCCTGGATGCCCGCGGCGGCGGCCAGATCCTGATTCTGGTCGATGTCCACCTTGGCGAAGAACACGTCCTGGTTCTCCGGCCGTTCGCTCGCCGCCTCATAGATAGGACCGAACGCGCGGCACGGGCCGCACCACGTGGCCCAGAAATCCACGAACACCAGGTCGTTGCCGGACACGGTCTGCTCGAACTGCGCCGAAGTGATCTGCGTGGTCGCCATGACCCACCTCATTTCCCTTGCTCTGATAAGTGCCGAAGACGCGAAACCGCGCCAAGCCCAAGCAAACCAGCAGCACCCAACAACGGCGAGCGGTTGCGCCAACGGAGGAACGCGCCCGGGGCGCGCGCCGCGGTCAGCAAGCCGCGTGATAATGGAGCGCATGCCAGTGATGAATGATGAGGTGCCGGACGACGGCGACTACGACGCCGGCCGCGCACGCGGGGAATTCGACCACGTCACCCCCGAGGACTTCATACGCCCCTCGGGCGGCTCGCGCTCCGGACGGGACAATCCGCCCGGATGGCTCACGCCCGACGCCATCGACCACGTGCGCGGACGCATGCCCATCGCCTACGTGGAGGTCGTGCCCGTGCGCACCGACGAATTCGGCCGCATCGGCCAGGTCGGCTCCCTCCTGCGCGTCACCGACGACGGCTCCGTGGAACGCGCCCTCATCTCCGGACGCGTCCTCTTCCACGAGACCCTGCGCGAAGCCATCGCGCGCAACATCGCCAAAGACCTGGGAAGCCTCGCCCTGCCCCAGCTGCCCGTGACCCCGCAGCCCTTCACCGTGGCCGAATTCTTCCCCACGCCAGGCATCGGCGAATACCACGATCCGCGCCAGCACGCCATCGCCCTGTGCTACGTGGTGCCCATCGCCGGCGACTGCCGCCCGCAGGACGAAACCCTCGACGTGGAATGGGTGGACCCCCGTTCCGAACTGCTGGACATGTTCCTCGACCAGATGGGCGGCGGCCATGACCGCATTGTGCGCGCCGCGCTCGCCTGGGCCGGCGTCTGAACCGGCATCCAACCGGCGCGCCCGCGCCGACAACCTTGGAAAGGACACCATGAGCATCACCATCCACAACCGCATCCTGCACGAAGGCGAAGGCACGCCGCTCGTCCTGCTCAACGCCTACCCCATCGACGGACGCATGTGGGAGGAATGCGCCGCACGCCTCGTGGCGCGCGCCGAAGCCGCCGGCGTCCCCGCCCCCGCCATCTGGGCCCCGGACATGCCAGGCTCCGGCCAATCGCCCACCCCCGGCGCCGCCGACAGCGGCCGACGCCTGCCCAACGGCTCCTACCCGGACGCGCTCGACCGCGTCGCCGAAGCCTATGTGGCCATGCTGCGCGCAGCCGGCCACGACCGGGCCGTCTGGTGCGGACTGTCCATGGGAGGATACCTCGCCTGCGACATCGCACGCCTCCACCCCGAAACCGTGGCCGGCCTCGCGCTGTGCGACACCATGGCCTCCTCCGACGGCGTCGGCGGCGAAGGACGCCTGCGCATGGCCGACGCCGCCGAAGGCGAAGCCGGACTCGAAGCCGTCATGCACTTCGCACGCCCCGCCGAAGGCGACTCCGCCATCAAACGCTCCCCGGCGTTCATCACACGCATGAGCGCATGGATCGGCGAACAGCACGTCGAAGGCGTCGCCTGGCGCCAGCGCATGACCCACGGCCGCCCCGACCTCACCGGCGTGCCCGAAACCGTGGACGCGCCCATCGCCGTCGTCACCGGCACCCTCGACCCCACCAGCAACCCCGACGTGATGCGCCCCCTCGCCGAACGCATCGGAGAGCGCGCCGCACTCACCGTCATCGAGGACTGCGGCCACTTCAGCGCCGTCGAACACCCCGACGAAGTCGCCCGGGCACTGCTCGCGCTCGTCGCGCGCGCACGCGAAAACTGACCCCCATCCACCGAAAACACGGAACCGAACCGACCATGAGCATCGCATTCAACCCGCTCGCCCTCACCCGCGCCCTGCCCTTCCTGCCCCTGGCGCAAGGCGACATCGACTACCAGAGCGAACGCCGCGGCGAACCCGACCTCATCGCACGCACCCTGAACGAACCCGCCGCCAAAGTCATCCTCACCCGCGGCGGACTCGTCGCCGTACCCCGCGGCCAAGGCGCGCTCGCCGACCGCGAGAACGTGCGCATGCGCCTCGCCACCCTGCCCGGCGCCTACGTGGCCGAAGACCTCCGACGCCACCCGCAGGCCGTCGCCATGTTCCTCGGCGGCTACGGCGGCCGACGCGACGAACACGTCGTCGCCGTGGACGTCACCCGGCTCGCAGTCATCGGCGACGCCGCCTCCAACGGCGCCGACGACGCCTTCGACGACAGTCCCGCCTCGCCCAGGACCGGCGCACGCGCCAGCGTCCTCGAACAGGCCGTCGAACGCTTCGACTGGGTAGACCTGCGCGGCTTCGCGCCCCACGCGGGCGCCCGCGAATCCGGACAGGCCACCACCGCCGTATCCCTCGGCGCATGGCACGCGCGCCAACGCCACTGCCCGACCTGCGGCGCGGCCACCGAAACCGCCATGGGCGGATGGGCGCAGCGCTGCACCGACGAAACGGACGGGCGCCGCCTGCTCTTCCCGCGCGTCGAACCCGCCGTCATCACCATCATCGTCGACGCCGAAGGACGCGCCCTCATGCAGCACAACAGCGCATGGCGCAACCCCACCCTCTACTCCGTGTCCGCCGGATTCGTCGAAGCCGGCGAGAACCTCGAACACGCCGTGCGCCGCGAAGCCATGGAGGAGGTGGGACTGAAGATCGGCGAGGTGAAATACCTCGGCTCGCAGCCCTGGCCCTACCCCGCCTCCCTCATGGTCGCGTTCAAAGCGCAGGCGCTCACCACCGACGTGCGCGTGGACGGCGAGGAAACCCTCGACGCACGCTGGGTCACCCCCGACGAATACACGCGTGAACTCATCGCCGGACGCATGAGCGCGCCCGGCAAATCCACCATCGCGCGCTACATGATCGAGGAATGGCTCGGCCGCGAACTGTGACGGACGAATCGCCGTCCACGGACGGCGGCGGGCGCCGCGCGCTGGCGGGGGAGTGATGTACAGTCGGGAACGGTTCCGGCGACGGTCCCCAGCCAGCGCCGGAGCTGAACGGAGAACAGAGCACACCAGACGGGGAAGAACCTCGGGGACGAACCTGACATCTAAGGATCGGAAATGACTGACGAACGCGATCAGCAGCCGGACGGGCGCTACGACGCCCTCTCCGACGATTTCGAAGACTTCGCGGCCACGCAGGCCATGCCGCCGCTGTCCGCGGACACGGCGGCGGGAGCGATCGCCGACCTCACCTACGGCAGCGTGGCCGACGCGGCCCGCCGCAACGCGCGCGCCGCCGGAACCGCCGGCGCCTATGCCGCGCCCGTCATGCCGGCCGAGCCGGCCGACGACGGCTTCGTGCCGCTCGGCACGCCCGCCGTGCCCGTTACGCCCGCCGCCGCGGCCCCCAACGAATCCGCGGGCATCGGCTCCGCGGACGCCACCCGGGTCTTCACGGCCGGTGCGCCCGCCGAAGCATCCGGCCTCGCCGGATTCCAGGACGTGCCCGACCTAGGCGCCGCCGGCACCGTCGCCTACGGCGTGCCCGCCACGAACGACGCGCCCTCCGTCCTCGCCGTGCCCGCCGCGCCGGCGGTGCCGGCCGCGCCCGAAAGCCTCGACCCGGGCGCCGTGACCGCACGACGCTCCCGCAAAGGCCTCGTCGTCACCCTGTGCGTCGTGCTCGCGCTCCTCGCCGCGCTCGTCGGATCCTTCCTCTACGCGCGCTCCCACTACGCCGACCGCGTCGCCCCCGGCGTGCGCTTCGGCGCCGCGGACGTCACCGGCAAAACCCGCGACGAACTCGCCGCCATCGTCCAACAGGCCGTCAAGGACTCCGGCATCACCGTCAAGGACACCAACGGCGCCGGCGTCACCGCCACCCTCGAAGACCTCGGCGTGAACGTCGACGTCGACAAAACCGTCGACGACCTCATGAACGCCAAGACCGCGTCCAACCTCCTTCAGGACGTGACGCGCGTCATCCCGTTCGTCCACGAAAACGTCGCGCTCGCCGCGGACACGGACAAGGGCAAGCTCGAAGCGTTCCTGTCCGAAAAGCTCATCGACGAAAGCGAACGCGCCGTGCCGTCCTCCATCGCCTACGACGGCTCACAGCATCTCTTCACCGCCACCGAAGGCCGCTCCGGCAAGACGCCGTCCGCCTCCGGAGTGAAGGACGCCGTGGACGCGGCCATCGCCAGCCCCGGCACCGCGGCCACCCTCACCATCGACGACGAGACCGTCGACGCGCCCATCGCGCTCGCGGCCGCCCAAAGCGCCGCCGACGCCGCCAACCAGCGGCTGGCCAACAAGATAGTCATGACCGCCGGCGACGCCAAACAGTTCGAAGTGCCCGTGGACGACGTGGCCTCCTGGATCAAGGCCGAGTCCGACAGCGCCAAGGGCACCATCGAACTGTCCTACGACGCGACCGCCATCCGCAAGTACATGGCCGAACAGTTGCCCGCCCAACTCAACCAGGACATGGTCTCGCAGGAGGACATCGTGGACGAGAACGGCGCCGTGCTCGTGGAGGCCAAGACCGCCGGCGTCAACGGCGTGGCCGTCAAGGACACCGACCAGGCCGCCGAGCAGGTCGTCGCCGCGCTCGAAACGGGCGACGGCGCGCAGGTCCAGGTAGCCGCCGACGTGACCCGGTTCGACGTCAAGCAGAAGAAGAGCGAATGGCGCATCGTGGTGGACAAGAGCAGCCAGCTCGCCACCGTCTACCAGAACGGCAACGCCGTCAAGACGTTCAACGTCTGCACTGGAACCGACAACCACCAGACCACCAACGGCACCTGGTACATCTACCTCAAATACCGCGTGCAGGACATGACCGGCCTGAACGACGACGGCTCGCGCTACCTGTCCAAGGGCGTGGAATGGGTCAGCTACTTCAACGGCGGCGAGGGCTTCCACACCGCCACCTGGAACTATGACGGCATCGCCGACGGCGACCCCGTCAGCCGAGGCTCGCACGGATGCGTCAACATGTACGCTTCCGACGCGCAGTGGGTGTACCAGAATTGCCCCGAAGGCACCATCGTGCAGGTGGTCGGCTCGCAGCCGTCCGGCGCGGTGCGCTGAGCCCGTCGCTCCGGACGGGAGGCCGGGCGCGTTGGGCCGAGGGCGAACACGGGTGCGGTTGGCACGACTTGGTACTGTGGTGGCCATGAGTGACGAATCCAACGATCAGCTGCACCTCGACGTGCCCGACCATCTCCAGTACTCCGCCGACCACGTCTGGGTCGACGCCTCCGAGGACCTCGCCGTCATCGGCATCACCGAATACGCCGCCGAACGTCTCGGCGAACTCGTCTACGTGGACCTGCCCGAACCCGGCACGCACGTGGAGGCCGGCGACGAGATCCTCGAACTGGAATCCTCCAAAGCCGTCGAACCGCTCATCGCGCCCGTCGCCGGCACCGTGCGCTACGTCAACCATGCCGTGGCGGACGATCCGAGCGTCATCAACGGCGATCCGTACGGCGAAGGCTGGATCATGAAACTCGAACCCGAGGACGACGAGCCCGAACTGCTCAACGCCGAAGAGTACGCGAAAGCCGTCCGATGAGCTCTACGGCGAGGGAAGGCGAGCCGGGCATGGCGGACGGTAGCATGCGGACGGCGGCTCCGTCCGCATCCGCGGACGACACGCCCACCATGCCCATTCCGGCCCGACATGCGGTCACCACGTTCGACGCGGCCTCGCGCCGCGAGCGCTACGAGATCCAACCGCCGCTGGAGCGTCTCGTGCGCCGCGCCGTCACCGGCGCGTTCGGCGCATGGGTGCGCATGGCCACGCGCGCGGTCCGACGTCTCGACTGGTTCCCCCGCGTCGACCCGTACGTCGGCTACGGCACCGACGACTATTCGCGGCTCATCTGCCGCACCGTCTACGCGCCCGCGCGCAGCCTCTACGGGCGCGCCACGCGCGGCATCCGCGGCATGCTCGCCATCCCCTCGCCGCACACGCAGGTCAAGATCCGCATCGACGGCGTGCCGTTGGAGACCGTCCAGGTGGGGCGGAGCGAACGCTACGACGCGCCCGACTCCCGCCCCGAAGTGGACAGCGAATACGCCATCTCCGACACCTCCGGATACCTCGACCTCGTGGCCGAACACCGTCTCGAACCCGGCATCCACGAAGTGTCCTACCGCGTCAACGGGCGCCGGGCCGTCACCTCCAGCCTGTTCACCATCCCCAAAGGCGCCAAGGTGGGCATCATCTCCGACGTGGACGACACCATCATGGTCACGCAGGCGCCCACGCCGTGGAAGGCCGCCTGGAACCTGCTGCTGCTCAACCCGCTCAAAAAAGCCTCCGTGCCCGGCATGAGCGTGCTGTTCAACCGCCTGTCCGACCTGTACCCGGACGCGCCGTTCTTCTACCTGTCCACCTCGCCGTGGAACGTGGAGGGCTCCATCCGCCACTTCATCGCCAACCATGGCTTCCCCGCGGGCCCGCTCCTGCTGCGCGACCTCGACCCGCGTCCCAAGACCTTCGTGCCCACCGGCGTGCAGCACAAGCTCGAATTCGCCGAACAGCTCATGGCCGACTTCCCGGACATGCGCTTCATCCTCGTGGGTGACGACGGGCAGAAGGACCCCACCACCTACGCGACCATCGCACGCCGCTATCCGGGCCGTGTCATCGCCATCGCCATCCGCCAGCTCACCCCGCGCGAATCCGGGCCGCTCGCCGCGCCCATCGGCATCACCTCCACGCAGCCCACGCCCGTCACGGACGTGCCCGTCTTCACCGGCACCACCGGCGCCAACCTCATGAAGACGATGCTGCCGTACCTCAGATCGAAGCGCTGAGGCCTTCAGGGTTCCGCATTCCCGCACGCGGGCATCTGCCGGGTATCTGCCGGGCGTCCTCGGGCGTCCGTGGGCGTCCGCGCGCGGCACGGCGCCGGCTTGAGCACGTGCCGCGTATAATCGCCCCTATGACTGACGAGAAGAGCATTCCCGGCGACGCGGCCGAAACGGCGGCCGTCGGTCCGGAGGAACTGCCCCAGGCCGTGCGCGACATGGCCGAGGCAGCGCAACGCACCGCACACCAGCAGCAGGCCACGGCCGAAGCGGGGGCGCAGGCCATGGCCGCGCTGACCATCCCGCCGCTGGTGCCCCAAGCCGTGCGCGAAACCACCCTGCGCGAACACCACGGGGACGTGTTCGAGGACCCCTACGAGTGGATGCGAGACAAGGACGCGCCCCGCACCCGCGAATACGTGGATGCGCAGAACCGCCTGTGCGAGGCGCGCACCGCCCACCTGTCCGGCCTGCGCGACACCCTCTTCGACGAACTCAGATCGCACGTGCAGGAGAACGACATGTCCGTGCCGGTACGCATGGACGACTACTGGTACTTCGCGCGCACGCAGGAAGGCAGCCAGTACGCGGTGCAGTGCCGCATGCCCGTGCGCGGAGCCGACGACTGGGACGCTCCCGAAGTCAACCCGCAGGGCGCGCCCGGATCCCTCGAAGGCGAGCAGATCGTCTTCGACGCGAACGAGGAGGCCGAAGGTCACGACTTCTTCCGTCTGGGAGGCATGGACCTCAGCCGCGACGGCCGATGGATGCTGTACGGCGTGGACACCGCCGGCGACGAACGCTACGACTACCGCATCCGCGACCTCAACACCGGCGTGGACCTGCCCGAACTGTTCGCCGGCGTGGGCGGCGCATGCCTCACGCCCGTCGGCGACTACGTGTACTGGACCGAACTGGACGACGCCTGGCGTCCCTGCGCCATCTGGCGGCACAAGGTCGGCAGGCCCGTCGAGGACGACGTGTGCGTCTACCGCGAGGACGACGAACGCTTCTGGGTGGGCGTGGGACTGAGCTACGACGAACGCAACGTGGTCATCGGCACCGGATCGAAGACCACCACCGAAGTGCTCATGCTGCCCGTGAGCGACCCCGAAGGCGAATTCCGCGCGTTCATCCCGCGCCGCGACGGCGTCGAATACGACGTGAGCTTCGCCTGCTTCGAGCAGGCCGGCGAACACGGCGAGGACATCCCGCTCGCCGTCGTCTACCACAACGCGAAGAACCCCAACTTCGAGATCGACGTCATCGACATGCGCCGCCACGAGCCTCCCTACGCGCTCGGCGAAGGCGTCGTCGTGGCCGAAGGCTCGCCCTACGGCTGCGAGGCCGGAGAGCATGCGGACGAGGCCATCACCCGCCCCTACCGCAACGAGCGCAATCCGGACATCCTCCAGGGATTGCACGGACTGGGCGTCGAAGGCATCGCCATCCACCGCCACTTCGTGTCCCTGAGCTACCGCGCGGACGGCTCGCCGCACCTCGCCGTCATGCCCAAGGCCCATGCCGCCGAGGACTTCCTGGCCGGCAGGCCCTGGCGCTTCACCGAACTGCTGCCCCCGCCACTGGAGAACGACTGGGACCTCGTGGCCGCCGACCGCGCCGACGCAACCGGCGACCACGGCGAAATCCTCTGGGGACACGACCAGACCTCCTCCTCCGACGGCGCCAGCGACGACCTGCTGCCAGGCGAGACCCGACGCCTCTACACCATCGGCGCCGGCGGCAACCCCTCCTACGACGCCCCGCGCATGCGCTACTCGTTCACCAGCTACACGCGTCCGGGCGAACTGCACGAAGTCGACCCCGCCACCGGCGAGGACCGCCTGCTCAAACGCGGCACCGTGCTCGGCGACTTCGACCCGCGCGACTACATGGAACGCCGCGTGTGGATCACCGCGCGCGACGGCGAACGCATCCCGGTCTCCCTCGTCTGGCGGCGCGACATCCCCATCCAGGACGCCCCCATGTTCATCACCGGATACGGCGCCTACGAGATCAGCTCCGACCCCGGATTCTCCGTGGCCCGACTGAGCATGCTCGACCGCGGCGTGCTCTACGCCGTGCCGCACATCCGCGGCGGCGGCGAACTCGGCCGCGCCTGGTACGAGCAGGGACGCCGCCTCAACAAGAAGCACACCTTCGAGGACTTCGTGGACGCCACCCGCGCCCTGCAGGACGCGCATCTGGCCGACCCGCGCCGCACCGTAGCCGACGGCGGCTCCGCGGGAGGCCTGCTCATGGGCGCCGTGGCCAACCTCGCGCCGGAACTGTACGCCGGCATCGAGGCGGACGTGCCCTTCGTGGACGCGCTCACCTCCATCCTCGACCCGTCTCTGCCGCTCACCGTCACCGAATGGGACGAATGGGGCGACCCGCTCCACGACGAGGAGACCTACCGGTACATGAAGTCGTACACCCCGTACGAGAACCTGCCCGAAGCGGGCGCGCCGTTCCCGCGCATCCTCATCACCACCTCGATGAACGACACGCGCGTGCTGTACGTCGAACCGCTCAAATGGCTCGCCGCGATGCAGTCGCGCGGCTTCGACGCCATCGCCAAGATCGAGGTCGAGGCCGGACACGGCGGCATCTCCGGACGCTACAAGCAGTGGCGCGAGGTCTCCTACGAGAACGCGTGGTGCCTGGACGTGATGGGGCTGTCGCGCTGAGCGCGGCGTGGCGCCCCTCCATCCGACGCTCAACGAACGTCCCGACCGTCCATGGCCGGGACGTTCGTCCATTTGATGGACCCCTCGCATGGGCCTCGGTGCGGCGCGAGTAACGTCACGTGCCATGAGCGAAAACACCGCAACGAAGAAGTACACGATCGCCGTGATCCCCGGCGACGGCATCGGCAAGGAAGTGACCCCCTGGGCTCAGAAGGCGTTGGAGAAGGCCGCCGAAGGCGTGGCCGAATTCGCCTACGAACCGTTCGACCTCGGCGCCGAACGCTATCTGCGCGACGGCGCCATCCTGCCCGAGGACGAGGAGGAGCGCATCAAGGCCACCGACGCCATCCTGCTCGGCGCGGTCGGCGACCCGCGCATCAAGGCCGGCATCCTCGAACGCGGCCTGCTGCTCAAACTGCGCTTCGACCTCGACCAGTTCGTCAACCTGCGCCCCTCCAAACTCTACCGTGGCGTCACCTCGCCGCTGGCGAACCCCGGCGACATCGACTTCGTGGTCGTGCGTGAAGGCACCGAAGGCCTCTACTGCGGAGCGGGCGGCGCCGTCCGCCGCGACACCCCCGCCGAAGTCGCCACCGAAGTGTCCATCAACACCGCGTACGGCGTCGAACGCGTGGTCCGCTACGCCTTCCGGCTCGCTATGAAGCGCCGCAGGCACGTCACCCTCGTCCACAAGAAGAACGTGCTCGTCAACGCCGGCGACATGTGGCAGCGCATCGTGGACAAGGTCGGCGAGGAATACCCCGAAGTCACCCACGACTACTCGCACATCGACGCCGCCACCATCTACCTCGTGTCCGACCCGTCGCGCTTCGACGTGATCCTCACCGACAACCTCTTCGGCGACATCCTCACCGACGAGGCCGGTGCGGTCGTCGGCGGCGTGGGCTACTCCGCCTCCGGCTGCATCAACGCCACCGACGAATACCCCTCCATGTTCGAGCCCATCCACGGCTCCGCCCCGGACATCGCCGGCCGGAACAAGGCCAACCCCACCGCCGCGATCCTCTCCGCCGCGATGCTGCTGGAACACCTCGGCTTCGACGAGGCCGCGCGTCGCATCCACCAGGCCGTCGAGGCGGACATCGCCGAACTCGGCTCCACCGTGCGCTCCACCGACGAGGTCGGCCGCGACATCCTCGCGCGCATGTAGACGGATGACGTGACGCGTCGGGACCCCGCCTTGGGCGAACGCCCGGGCGGGGTCCTCGCGTCCGTTGGTATCGTGAAGGCGTGAAACCACAGCACGACGCACAGCACACGGCACACTTCGGAACGACGGTCCATACGGTCCATAAGGATTCGACGGGGTATGCGTCCCATACGGCATCGGACGCCGGCCTCGAAGGGACGGCCGCGCACGCGCCGCGGACGACGGACGCGCCGGACACGTCCCCCGCGCGCGTCTGGCGCGGCGAACGCAAGACGCCGGGCGGCAAACTCGTCGCCGTGAACGTCTGGCGCGAACCCGACGGATCGGACGCGGACGTCGTGCCTGCGGGCGAAGGCGTCCTCCGATGCCGCATAGACGGGGACTTCTTCATCGAAGCGGACGGCGACGCCGCCGCGCGAGCGCTCCTGCATGCCGTCGAACGCGCGTTGGAACGTGGCGAGGAGCCGGCGCGCGCCATCGCGGCGCACCCCGGGGCCACGCTCGTCGGCACCGACGCGCGCGCCATCGGAGAGGCGTACCGGCGCGCGCTCGCCGCCATGCGCGCGCACGACGATACGTCCGGCGATGCGTTCGACGGCACGTCCGCCGATACGTCTGGCGGAGCGGGCGACGGTGCGGCAGGCGGTGTGGCCGACGGCACGTCGGAAGGCGCGGCGGCCACCGTGGCGGACGCGCCCGCCGCGACGCGGACGCCCGCCGTCGAGACCGACGACGAGACGGACTTCGACGCGCGATGGCGGCGCCTGCTCGACGAACTCGTCATCGTCCACGACCGGCCGCGCCCGCCGCGCGAGCAGATGGCGACCGACGAACGATGGGCGCGAGAGGTCGCGGCGGGGGAGCGGGCCGCCACCCTGCGTCTGTGGGAATGGAGCGCGCCGTGCGTGGTCGTCGGACGGTTCCAATCCATCCCGGACGAGGTGCATGGGGACGAGGCCGCACGCGAAGGCATCGAAGTGGTGCGCCGATGCACCGGCGGCGGCGCCATGTTCATCGAACCGGGCAACACCATCACCTACTCGCTGTACGCGCCGCTGTGGTTCGTGGAAGGCGTGGACGTCGCCGCGTCCTACCGGCTGTGCGACCGGTGGCTCGTGCGTGCGCTGCGCTCGCTGGGCCTCGACGTGCGCTTCGCCGGACTCAACGACATCGCCTCCCAGCACGGCAAGATCGGCGGCGCGGCGCAACGGCGCTTCCCCGCCGGTCAGGGACGGCCCGGGGCGGTGCTGCATCACGTGACGATGGCGTATGACATCGACGCGGCGAAGATGACGCGCGTGCTCAACGTCGGCGGCGAGAAGATCAGCGACAAGGCCGTGAAATCCGCCGTCAGACGCGTGGATCCCATGCGCTCGCAGACCGGCATGGGACGTGGGCGGATCATCGCCCACCTGCTGCGTTCCCTGCGTGAGGCGCGGGGCGGGGCCTGACGGCTGATCGGAAATCTATGGGGCGGCCGGGCCACGGCCCGGCCGTAGTCGGGACGAAACGTAAGTCGGCGACGGGGACGACTTGCGTTTCGTTCCCTCATCTCAGGACAACTCTTCCACGGCGTGGCTGAAGCGCCCCGCCATCAGATTCACGGACGCGACATCGATGCGACGTGTTCGCGCACGGGGCACCGCTTGAGACAGCGCCGACCGCAACGTGTCCCTCCATCGCGCCGCGTATGCGTCGCCCACACCGAACAACGCCAGCACATCCGGCGAAGTCAGCGCATCCACAGTCACTTCGGCGTCTCCGAGCAGCGCCGTCTGATGGGAGTCGGACACGGTCGCGTCATACGGCTCCGGATTCATGTCGAAGGCCGGGGCGAGCCTCCACGCATTATTCACCCGCAGATAGCCATGGTTGCGCAGATGATCGTCGAGGTTGCCGATGGCGGCCCCGAACATGGCCCGACGCCACAGTTCCACGGTGTCGCCTCCCGCGGCACGCGTGAATTCAGCCAGATCGATCCAGTCGCCTCCGGCTCCGTCCTGCGTTTCCAAAGCGGTCATGGCGGACATGTATGGGATTCGCCGCATTCTCCCGTCCCTCACATCCGCGGTGCGGTCGAAACGTTTGGTCAACAGCACGGTGCGCGTTCGTCCATCGCCGTCCTTCACCGTTAAAGTGCGGTGTTCGGACACGTCGAGGCCTGCCAGACGCGCGATTTCCAGCGTCACCGCTTCCCATCCGATGATGTCCCAGTCATCGCCGTTCGGTTTGGGGAATTTCGCCAACCACAACGCGCCTCGGTCGACGACCGACGCTTTGGGACGCGCTCCGCCCAACGAACCCGTCGCTCGGTACAGGCGTCGCAGGGAGACATCGCTGACGTCACGGTTCTGTTCCACCGCATCCGCGGCATCCAGCAGGTCCGGCAGGTTCGCCAGCACCGGCACGCCTTCGTCGCCGGCCACGGGTTCGCCGTCCACAACGAAACGGACCGCGCCCTGTCGGGTCTCGTCGTTCACGCCGAACAGATATTCCGATTCGCTGACGCGGACACGTTTCAGTCCGCGCGCGAATACCTTCCGTCCCCACCTGTCTGGCGCGGAGTCCGAGAACGGGCCGAGTCCGGAGAAGAAGAACGGAGCCATCGAACGCGGCAGGCTCGGGAACAGGTCAAACGATCGTCGATCGACCAGATAGTCCGTGTCGTAACGAAAGGACAGATTGTCGCCGTTGGCGTACAACGTGCCGGCGACGATTTCCTCGCCGTCGCCCAGCGTGGTCAGCACGGACGCCGTCACCGTTTTCGCCGCCATAGTCATCTCCTGACCCTCCTGGGCAACCGTTCGGTGGCACGCATCCGTCCAAGATCGGTATCATAAGGGTCGCAGGCCTTGACCACCGCGTCGGCAAGACCGAGCACGCGGGCCACACTCAGCAGGGAATCGGTGCGCGTTGCTTTGCCTTGTTCCAGGTTCGACACGGTCGTCGGACTGACGCCCGCACGCTGGGCCACATCCGCCACCGTCAACGCCAGCAGTCTGCGTTGCTGGGACAGCCGCTCCCCCATCAATCGCAAATCGCGTCTCACCGCAGTTGGCACATAACGCATAGATACTCTCCTTTAAACAGATATTGACGAAAATACTGTTGCATATCTTACTTACTCACTAATATCTTGTGGCTTAAGCTTTTCCAAGCTTATCCGTCACATCCAGTCATGCAGGGAGCGCAGGCAGGGGACTGACGGCTGATCGGAAATCTATGGAGCGGCCGGGCCACGGCCCGGCCGTAGTCGGGACGAAACGCAAGTCGGCGACGGGGACGACTTACGTTTCGGGACGTTTCGAGAGGTGCGAACGGGACGGAACGCAAGTCGATGTCGTGGCTGACTTGCGTTTCGTCCCGCCGGCGGGTCGTGGGCGGACGATGGTGGCGGGGATGGATGGACGATGGTGGGCGGTGGGCGGGATGGGTGTGGTGGAAGTGGGTGTGTATGGGGATGGCAACGGGTGGCATCGGATGGGTGAGGCGGCGGACGGTGGGTTACAATGTACGGACGTCCCGGGGCGAGGAGACGCCGTCCGGGCCGGAACGTCACGGATTCGACGAAATCGACGGAATCGACGATGGGATGGTGGTGCGAGGTGGCGGATAGCCCGAATGCGATGATCGAACGGGAGAACGTGCTGCTGCACACCGCGCTGTTCAAGCAGGTGTCGCCCCAGCAGGCCGGAGAGCTCATCCCCCACCTGCGCGAGGGGGTGTACGACAAGGGCGAGGCCATCTTCGAGCAGGGCGGCACCGACCATCGCATGTATCTGTTGGAAAGCGGGCGCGTCAAGCTCATCCGCGAATCCGCCGACCGCCGCATCCAGCTGCTGTCCATCCACGCGCCGGGCGAGGTGCTCGGCGAGATCCCCGTCTTCGACCCGACCGGCGGCCCGCGCACCGCCTCGGCGCTTGCCATGCGCAACGGCACTCGCGTGGTGTGGCTCGAACACGACGCGCTGTTCCGCTGGCTCGACCAGCATCCGCGCGTCGCCATCGACATGCTGCAGGTCATGGCCGGACGCATGCGTTCCAACAACGAGCGCATCTCCGACCTGGTGTTCATGGACGTGCCGGCCCGATTGGCCAAGACGCTGCTCAATCTGGGCGCGCGCTTCGGCGAGCCGGTGGAGGAAGGCCTCAAAGTGCCGCACGATCTGACGCAGGAGGAGATGGCGCAGCTCGTCGGCTCCAGCAGGGAGACGGTGAACAAGGCGCTCATGGACTTCGCCAACCGCGGGTGGATCGCGAGGGAGGGCCGCGCCATCATCATCTACCAGCCCGGCATGCTCATCCGCCGTTCGAGACGCTGACGAAGGGAGCTGCGGCTCCGGTCCGTGGTCCGAGGGGAGGGACGAGGTCCGATGGCGGGTCCCACGGCCGCGTCCGACGGCGGGGATGGGGGCCGACGGAAGGGGCGTCCGGACAACGTTCGGACGTTTCCCAGCGAGTGCGGTTCCTGTGAACGATTCCGCCATGCGGGACGTTCGGACGGCGCGCGGTATACCCGCACACTTAGAATGGGCCGCATGCCGAATCCGAACAAGAACTCCCTGACGCTCAAACGCGTCTTCACCCTGTTGTTGACCTATATCATGCTGTGCGTCGGCGGCGGCGCGGTGCTCGCGGTGCTGGTCTCGCCGGCCGTGTTCGGCGCGAACACCATGGCGCGGGCCGTGGTGCCCTCGCTCAAGGTCGAGGGCGTGGACTTCGATGTGACGTCGCTGCCGCAGAAGTCCGTGATGTACGCTTCGGACGGCACGACCAAGATCACCGAATTCTACGCGGACAACCGCACCGTGGTGCCGTTGAAGAAGATCTCCAAGTACATGCAGCAGGCCGTGGTGGCCCGTGAGGACCGCCGCTTCTTCTCGCACAACGGCGTGGACGTGCAGGGCGTGATGCGCGCGTTCTTCAAGACCTTCGTGCAGGGCGGCGACACGCAGGGCGGCTCCACGCTCACCCAGCAGTACGTGAAGAACGTGCTCGCCATGCAGGCGCGCGAGGACGACGACCCCATCGCCGAATACCATGCCTCCGAGCAGACCATCGCGCGCAAGGTGCGCGAGATGCTCATCGCGGTGCAGATGGAGAAGCAGTATTCGAAGCTGGAGATCCTGCAGGGCTACCTCAACATCGCGCAGTTCGGCAACCACAACCTGTACGGCGTGGAAAGCGCCGCGAAACGCTACTTCAACGTGTCCGCCGCGGACCTGAACGTGGCGCAGGCGGCCACCATCGCCGCCATCACCAAGAACCCCGCCAAGTACGACCCCTCCAGCGAGGAGAACGTGGAGGAGGCGCAGAACCAGCGCGACACCGTGCTGCAGCTCATGCTCGACCAGGGGTTCATCGACCAGTCGCAGTACGACGAGGCCGTGGCCACGCCGCTCAAGGACATGCTCGACATCCAGAGCATCGAATCGGGCTGCCAGGTGGCCGGCGACGCCGCGTTCTTCTGCGATTACGTGACCCGTCAGATCCTCAAGAACGAGGAGTTCGGCAAGACCGAGGAGGAGCGCAACAAGCTCCTCAAGGAGGGCGGTCTGACCATCGTCACCACGATGGACGTGAACGCCAACAACGCGGCCATGCAGGCGGCCCGCGACACCATCCCCGCCGACGATCCGAGCGGTTTCGAGGTGGCCATCGCGGCCATCCGCCCGGGCACGGGCGAAGTGCTCGGCTTCGGCATCAACCGCACCTACGACGCCACCGATCTGGCCAAGACCGACTCCACCCGAACGGCCGTGAACTACGCGGTGGACGAGGCCGACGGCGGCGGCTGGGGCTTCCAGGTCGGCTCCACGTGGAAGCCCATCAACCTCGTCGCATGGATGCAGCAGGGCCATTCCATCAACGAATACCTGCGCACCAGCACCAGCTACAACACCGCGAACTTCAGCTGCGGCGACTACTCGTTCGCCGGCACCTGGTCGGTGCAGAACTCCGGCGGCGGCACCAGCAACGAGACCGCCCTGCAGGGCCTCGTGCTCTCGCACAACACCACGCAGGCCTCGATGGCCCAGCAGATCGGCCTGTGCTCCATCGCGGACACGGCCAAATCCATGGGCTACCACAACTCCATCAAGGGCCAGGAGGACGTGTACTCCACGAACTCCTTCCAGCCGCCGATGATCATCGGCACCGTACAGGCCTCGCCGCTGACCATGGCCAACGTGTACGCGACCATCGCCGCCAAGGGCGTGGAATGCACGCCCATCGCCATCACCAAGATGACCGACCGTTCCGGCAAGGAATACGACGTGCCGTCCGCCAACTGCCATCAGGCCATCGATCCGGAGATCGCGGAGACCGCGGCCTACGCCATCAACCAGGGCGTGGTGCGCTCCAACGGCAACGCCGTGGACGCCCAGCTCAACGACGGGCGCAAGACCTTCGCCAAGACGGGCACCAACGAGGACACGTACATGCTGACGGCCGGCTTCACCACGCAGGTGGCCGCGTTCGTGGGCGTGGGCAACGCGGAGACGCCGCAGTCGTTCAACTACAAGACCATCAACGGCGTGTACCGTCCCACCTGGTACGGCATGTACATCGCCGAGCCGGCGTGGCGCCAGTTCATGCAGACGTATCTGGACGCCATCGGCGCGCCTATGGACAACGACTACGGCAACCCCAGCGCCAAGTACACCGCGGGATCCGGCAGCTCCTCCAGCGGTTCCTCCGGGACGCAGCAGCAGAGCACGCAGCAGCAACAGCAGGAGTACTACACGCAGGAGGAGGACACGACCAGTCAGGAAGGTACCACGGACGAGGAGTACTACTACGAGGAGGAAGCGCAGTAGTCGCCCCGGCCCCGCGCCCCTTGCGGAACGCCCGTCGCGCATGTTCGCGGCGGGCGTTCCGCCGTATCCGCGCCTGACGGATACAATGGGAGGCGGAAAGCATCGCCCGGACGAAAGGGGAGCGGCATGGCGCAGGACGACGAGGCGCGCGACGGCGCAGGCGAGGCATATGCGGGAGACGACGGTGGGGCGGGAGTCATCGAAGGGCCCAGCGGGTTCGACTTCCGCGGACTCGACGTGCCCAGCCTGACCGGCGGCAAGCATAAGGTGAAGAAGCGTCATGGCGGCGACGGCGCGGCCAAGGACGCCAAACGCGGGACGTCGAAGAAGCGCGGCAAAGGCGGCAGGCGCAGTCCGGACACGTCGGAGGCGGGCAGGAGGAAGTCCGATGGCGCACGCGCGGCGCGCGGAGCCGAAGACGCCACGCCGCTGCTGTTCCGGCCGATGACGCTGCGCGGACTGACCATCCGCAACCGCATCTGGCTGCCGCCGATGGACACCTATTCGGCGTTCGCGCGCGACGGACGGCCCACGCCGTTCCACTACCAGCATTACGTTTCGCGCGCCATGGGCGGCTTCGGCATGATCATCGCCGAAGCGACGGCCGTCACGCCCGAAGGCCGCATCTCGCCGTGCGACGTGGGACTGTGGGAGGACGGGCAGATCGACGCGTGGCGTTGGATCGTCGACGGCATCAAGGACGCCGGCGCGGTCGCCGCCGTCCAGCTCAACCACGCCGGCCGCAAAGGCTCCACCGGCTGCTTCGGCGTCGGCCATGAAGGCGGCAGCGTGCCCGAGGAGGAGGGCGGATGGCGCACCGTCGGGCCCACGGACCGTCCCTTCGGCGATCTGGACGAGCCTCGCGCGATGAGCGTGGAGGAGATCCACGACGTCGTCGGAGCGTTCGCCGCGGCCGCCCGCCGCGCCGTCCTCGCGGGCTTCCAGGCCGTCGAGATCCACGCCGCGCACGGCTACCTCATCTCCCAGTTCCTCGACCCGCTCGTCAACGAACGCGAGGACGAATACGGCCACGGCTTCTCCGGCCGCATCCGCCTGCTGCTGGAGGTGGTGGACGCCGTGCGCGCCGCCATCCCCGAAACCATGCCCCTGCTCGTGCGCGTCTCCGCGACCGACTGGGCCGAAGGCGGCTGGGACACGCCGCAGACCGTCGCGCTCGCGCGCATCCTCAAGGTGCGCGGCGTGGACCTCATGGACGTGTCCACCGGCGGCGTCCTGCCCGACGTGACCATTCCCGTCAAGCCCGGCTACCAGGTGCCCTTCGCCGCGCAGGTGCGCGCCGGCGCCGGCATGCCGGTCACCGCAGTCGGACTCGTCACCAAGGCGAAGCAGGCCGAACGCATCCTGGAGAAGGGGCGGGCGGACGCCGTCGAGATCGGCCGCGCCGCGCTGCGCGACCCGTACTGGCCGCTGCGCGCCGCCGCCAAACTCGGCATGGACCGCCATCGGGCGCCCTATCCGGCGCAGTACGTGCGCGGCGCGTACTGACTTGACGCCGCGCGCCTCGACCCGGCGCGCGGCGTACCGTCCGCATTCCAGCATCCCCACGCATCCAACGAAGGAAACCCACATGCAGCACTACGTATCCGAGAACTTCTGGCACGACGCGGTCAACAAGGCGACCTGCGACCTGTTCACCTTCGGCTACAAGCACGTCATCAAACCCAACTTCGTGTTCAACGTGCCGCCGGACGAGGCGCACGACCGCATGATCGCGTTCTGCAAGGTCACCAAGCGCATCCCGCCGCTCATGTGGGCGTGCCGCACCATGCTCAACTACACCGACCCCATCCTCGAAACGCGCGTCATGGGCGTGGACTTCGCCAACCCGTTCGGCCTGTCCGCGGGACTGGACAAGAACTGCGAGATGCCCGTCCTGCTCGACAAGGCCGGATTCGGCTTCGAGACCGTCGGCTCCACCACCTCGCGCGTCTGCCCGGGCAACCCCAAGCCCTGGTTCCACCGTCTGCCCGAATACGATTCCATGATGGTGCACGTGGGTCTGGCCAACATCGGCTCCGACAAGGTCATCGCCCGCGCCGAACGGGCGTGGACGCACGCCGACGACATGCAGATCTCCGTGTCCATCGCGCGCACCAACGACGCGCTCGTGGGCGACCTCGACGAAGGCATCGAGGACTACTGCACGTCCATGCGCCGCGCGGCCGGACGCACCGCCATGGTCGAGGTCAACGTGTCCTGCCCCAACACCACGGCCGGCGAACCCTTCACCGCCGACCCCGACAACCTCGACCGGCTGTTCGCCGCGTTGGACCGCATCGAACGCCCGCAGCCCACGCTCGTCAAGCTGCCGCTCGACAAGCCGTGGGAGGAGCTGCGCGACCTGCTCGACGTGCTCGCCGACCACAACGTGCAGGGCGTCTGCCTCGCCAACCTGCGCAAGGACCGCACCGGCCTGCAGATCCCGCGCGAATGGGAGGGCGGCCTGTCCGGCGCGCCCTGCGCCAGGGCCAGCGAGGAGCTCGTGGCCAAGACGTACCGCGACTACGGCGACCGCTTCGCCATCGCCGGCATCGGCGGCGTGTCCACGCCCGAACAGGCGTACGCCAAGATCCGCAACGGCGCCGGCCTCGTCATGTTCGTCTCCTCGCTCATGTACCGCGGCCCCCAGCAGATCACCGTGCTCAAGCGCGGTCTGGCGGACCTGCTGCGGCGCGACGGCTTCTCCAGCGTGTCCGAGGCCGTGGGCGTGGACGTGGCATGAGGCGCGCGGGGACGGGCCGTCCGCCGTGCGGTCCGTCCCGGCCTTGTCGGATGAGGCGGGACATGGCGGGGTGTGATGTTTTGTTCGCAAACGTTTGCAATACGGGTGGAATGTGATGCAAAACGCACATGACGGGTTGTGACATGCGCGATTGTGTGCGATAATGTTCGTATGATTTCGTCACAACGTCAACACCTGATCTTGAGCAGGCTTCGGACTCGCGGCGCCGTGCGCATCACGGCGCTGAGCAAGGAGCTCGGCGTCTCGGCGATGACCATCCGCCGCGACATCTCCGAACTCGCCGACAAAGGCCTGCTCAAACGTGTGCACGGCGGTGCGGTGACGACCAGCACCCTCCTGAGCGAACCGTTGTTCTCCGTGAAGTCGCAGATGGACATCGGACTCAAAGACGCCATCGCCCGGGAGGCCGTGAAATACGTGGCGCCCGGAGACGTCATCGCCATCGGAGGCGGCACCACGGCCTACGTGTTCGCGCAGCACCTGCTGGAAAGCCAGCAGGCCAGCGGCATCACCATCCTCACCAATTCGATCCCCGTCGCCGAACTCGTGCAGGCGCTCGAATCGAAGGACGTGGAGGTCATCGTCACCGGAGGCGTGATCACCCGCTCCAACTCGCTGGTCGGACCCATAGCGGACAAGGTAGTCGCCTCGCTCCGCGTCAACACCGTCTTCCTCGGCACGCACTCCGTGTCGATCCCGCGCGGCTTCCTCATGCCCAACTCGCTTGAGGCGGCCACCGACATGGCGATGATGGACATCGCCGACCGCACCATCATCCTGACCGACCACACCAAGTGGAGCTGCACATCGCTGTCGCTGTTCGCACGGTTCGACCAAGTGGACACGGTCATCACCGACGACGGCCTCAACCCCGAGACCGCCGCCAAAACCAAGGAACTGGTCAACGAACTCGTGCTGGCCGAACAGACCGAGCCGAACCAGGACATCGAACAGGAGTAACCATGACCGAATTCACGGCATACGAACCCGGCGAATACGCGAAGCGGCATATCCGCATCACCCCCACCACCCTCGCCGACGGACGCGACTTCTTCTACCTCGACGACGACCCCGCCTACGTCTCCGGCGCCAAGACGCGCGAACTCGACGACCCCCGCCAGCTCGCCTACCGCTTCAGCAACCAGCTCAACGCGGCCGGCGAGGAAGTGCCCTACGCCGCGCCCGAAATGCGCCGCGACCCGCTCACCGGCGACTGGATCCCCATGGCCACCGCGCGCATGAACCGCCCCATCACCGCCGGCCCCGGCGCCACCGCCACCGGCAACCCGCTCGCCGCCCGCAAGCCCGGCGACCCCTACCAGGACGGCGAAGTGCCGGACACCGACTACAACGTCGTCGTCTTCGAGAACCGCTTCCCCTCCATGGTGCGCGTGCCCGGCCGCAGCGAAGCCGTCGAACACGTCGACGGCAACCCGCTGTGGGAGAAGAAGCTCGCCACCGGCCGCTGCGAGGTCATCTGCTTCGACCCCAACGAGACCGGCCTGCCCGCCGACCTGCCCGTGAGCCGCCTGCGCACCGTCGTGGAGGCATGGGCGTTCCGCACCGCCGAAATCTCCAGGATGGAAGGCATCGAACAGATCTTCCCCTTCGAGAACCACGGCGCGGAAATCGGCGTCTCCCTCGCGCACCCGCACGGCCAGGTCTACTGCTACCCGTTCATCGCCCCCAAGATGGAGACCG
>Cebus_capucinus_imitator_PRJNA485217_SSR056__coassemble_659_pt1 | contig 24569 bp, 16 predicted proteins | sample Cebus_capucinus_imitator_PRJNA485217_SSR056__metabat2_high_PE_007 | metagenome-assembled genome bin Cebus_capucinus_imitator_PRJNA485217_SSR056
ATGATGACTCAACGCCACAACTATTGATTAAGCATCTTATAAAGTCACATGACTCGAAGTGGACCAGGACCAGTGCGTGTGCGTGTCCGCCGACGAGGTCGTCGTCACCGACTTCTACGGCAACGTCGTGTCCGAACCCAAGACCTACACCGTGGACTGGGACGCCTCTGCCGCGGAGAAGGGCGGCTGGGAGTCCTTCATGGACAAGGAGATCCACGAGGACCCCGCCGCCGTCCAGCGCACCCTGCTCGGACGCCTCGACGAATCCGGCGACCTCAACCTTGACGAGGTGCGCATCGACGAACACGAGTTCAAAGCCATCGACAAGATCATCGTCATCGCGTGCGGCACCGCCGCCTACGCCGGACAGGTCGCCAAATACGCCATCGAACACTGGGTGCGCATCCCCGTGGAGGTGGAGCTCGCGCACGAATTCCGCTACCGCGACCCGATCCTCACGCCGCGCACGCTCATCGTGGCCATCTCCCAGTCCGGCGAGACCATGGACACGCTCATGGCGCTGCGCCACGCGCGCGAACAGGGTTCCAAGGTGCTCGCCATCTGCAACACGCAGGGCGCGTCCATCCCGCGCGAATCCGACGCGGTGCTCTACACGCATGCCGGACCCGAAGTCGCCGTCGCCTCCACCAAGGCGTTCGTGGCGCAGATCACCGCCGCCTACGTGCTCGGCCTCTACCTGGCGCAGGTCAAGGGCGCCATGTTCCGCGACGAGATCCAGTCCACGCTCGACGCGCTCAAGGACATGCCGCGCAAGATCCAGTGGGTCCTCGACACGCAGACCAAGGCCGTGCACGCCGCCGCCGAACAGATGGCCGACGCGCGCTCCGTGCTCTTCCTCGGCCGCCACGTGGGCTACCCGGTGGCCATGGAGGGCGCGCTCAAGCTCAAGGAGATCGCGTACACGTTCACCGAGGGCTTCGCCGCGGGCGAGCTCAAGCACGGACCCATCGCGCTCGTGGACGAAGGCGAGCCGGTCGTGTTCATCGTGCCGCCCGAACGCGGCCGCAACGTGCTGCACGCCAAGGTCATCTCCGGCATCGAGGAGGTCAAGGCGCGCGGCGCGTACATCATCGCCGTGGCCGAGGAGGGAGACAAGGACGTGGAACGCTACGCGGACGTCATCTTCCGGCGTCCCAAGTGCCCCACGCTCCTGAGCCCCCTCGTGGACGTGGTGCCGCTGCAGCTGTTCGCCATGGACATGGCCAAGCTCAAGGGCTACGACGTGGACAAGCCGCGCAATCTCGCCAAGTCCGTCACGGTGGAGTGATGCCGAAGCCGCACCGGTATGTGACCGACGAGCCGTGCATCCCGTTCGACCTCGACGTGCTGTACGAGGACTCGGGCATCATCGTGGCCGACAAGCCGCACTTCCTGGCCACCACGCCGCGCGGCATGTGGTACCGGCAGACGGCGCTCATCCGTCTGCGCGAGGCGTATGGCGAGGAGGGCATCATCCCGGCCCATCGGCTCGACCGCATGACCGCCGGCATCGTGGTGTTCGTGCGTGACCCGGCGCTGCGCGGCGCCTACCAGACGCTGTTCCAGGAACGCCGGACCGTGAAGACGTATGAATGCCTGGCGCCTTGCGCGCCGGTGCGGCGTCCCCGTACCGGCACCATCGAACGTCTGGAGGCGCCGAGGACGTTCCCGCTGCGGCGCCGGTCTCGCATCGTCAAAACGCGCGGCGTCCTGCAGGCGTACGAGGAGCCGGGCGTGCCGAACGCCGAGACGGTGGTGGCGCTCGCCCGGGACGCCGGCCGTTCCGACGGCCTGCGCGCGTACGTGCTGCGGCCGAAGACCGGCAAGACGCACCAGCTGCGCGTCCATATGAACGCGCTCGGCCTGCCCATCTGCGGAGACGACCTCTACCCGCGTATCGAGACGCGCCCCTACGACGACTTCACCCGTCCGCTAGAGCTGGTGGCGAGACGGCTGGAGTTCACCGATCCCGTGACCGGTGCCCATCGGACCTTCACCTCCCGCATCCCGCTGGGAGATGGACGCTGACCGTTGGCCGGTGGATCCGCCGGTAGGCCGGCCGGTCTGTCCGTGGGGCAGGAAGTGGTCGGCCGACACGTCAGTCGGTGAGGTCCCGGACGGAGGTACGCTCCACGAATTCGGTGGGGATGACGGTCTTGATGCCGGTGGGGACGCGTTCGCCCTCGCATTGGCGGCGGACCATGGAGAAGGCGGCGGCGCCGATCTCGTCGAATTTGATGCGCATGGTGGTCAGGCCGAGGCGGGGCACGGTGCCGACGAGCGAGTCGTCCACGCCGATGACGCTCACGTCTTCGGGGACGCGTTTGCCGGCGGCGCGCAGGCCCAGGATCGCGCCGTAGGCCATCTGGTCGTTGGCGGCGTAGATGGCGGTGCAGTCGGGTTCGTGCGCGAGCGCCATGCCGGCCTGATAGCCGGAGTCGGCGTTCCAGTCGCCCAGGTACATGCCGGGGACGGGCGCGCCGAGCTGTTCGAGCGCGTCCCTCCAGCCGCGGGCGCGGCTTTCGGCGGCGCATGAGGAGGCCGGTCCTGCGATGTGGTGGACGGTGCGGTGGCCTTTGCTCATGAGATAGTCCACGATGGCGGTGGAGCAGCCGTACTGGTCGGCGTCGACGGTGGGGCAGTGGTCGGCGGCGCCTTCGCTGACGAGCACGACGGGCAGGTCCTTGGGTGGCTGGTAGCCGGCGAAGTCGGCGAAGCGTTCTTCGAGGATGACGATGACGCCGTCGACGGGCTGGCGTTTCATGCGGTCCACGGCGTTGGTGAGCGTGTGTTCGCCGTTGGAGGGCATGGTCTGCACGGTGACGGTGTAGTCCTCGGCGTTGGCGGCGTCGAGGATGCCGCTGAGGATACGCGAGTTGCCGTAGTTGTTCATGGTGAACAGGATGACGCCGATGTTGCGGAAGTTGCCGTGTTTGAGCGCGCGTGCGGCGTAGTTGGGGCGGTATCCGAGGCGTTGCATGGCGGATTCGACGCGTTGGCGGGTGTCCGCGCGGACGGCGTCGCTGCCGTTGGCCACGCGGGAGACGGTCTGCGGCGATACGCCGGCCTCCTTGGCGACGTCCTGCATGGAGACCTGGATGGTGCGTGGCATGATGACTCTCCTCCGACGGGGTCGCGTCCCTTCCGGCGTATGCCGGGGGGATGCGGCGGGTTGTTCGCGGCGCGCGTCCGACGCGGCGGTTGGTGCCCGAGCGTGTGTTCCCCCGAGATCGGCCTTCGCTGGTCGGCGTTGTGCCGCCGCGCGCGGTGCGTGCGATGGGTGCGCGCATGCGGCGGACGGCGTCGCGCGCCTGCGCGCAACGATGTTTTCGTACCCATTATATGACAAAGGAAACGAAACGGCGTCAGGGCGGCGTGAAATGCCGGATTGGACATGTTGCCGAATGGTGGTATTATGGTAACGCAAACATTTTAACGACGGAGTTCCCGTACGTGGTTTCCCGAAGACGGGGGTCCGTCGGTTCCTTCGAGGGAGAGGGGTTGATCATGGTCTCAGCGCAGGCTACGACGTCGCCGACGTCGGCACATGCGCCGGTGCGTGTCAACAAGCATAAGGCCGATTGGCGTGGCTGGAAGTTCATGGGCCCGTTCGCGGTGGTGTTCGTGTTCGTGTTCATCATCCCGATCGTGTACGCGATCTACATCAGCTTCTTCAAGAAGCAGATGATCGGCGGCACGAAGTTCGTGGGCTTCGAGAACTACCTGCGCCTGTTCGGTGACCAGCAGTTCTGGAGCTCGGTGGGCCGCGTGGCCCTGTTCACGTGCGTGCAGGTGCCGATCATGCTGTTCCTGTCGGCCGCGATGGCGCTGGCCCTGGATTCCATGAAGCTGCACGGCTCGAAGTTCTTCCGCATCTCCACGTTCCTGCCGTACGCGGTGCCGGCGGTGGTCTCGACCTTGATCTGGGGCTTCGTGTACGGCGCGAAGTACGGTCTGGTCGGCTCCCTGAACGACCTGCTGGGCACGAACATCGACGTGTTCGCGCCGAGCGTGCTGCTGGCCTCGATCGGCAACATCGTGACGTGGGAGTTCACGGGCTACAACATGCTCATCTTCTACAGCTCGCTGAGCACCATCCCGCATTCGCTGTACGAGGCCGCGTCCATCGACGGCGCCTCGGAGTGGCAGATCGTCAAGTCCATCAAGCTGCCCGAGCTCAAGGGCTCGTTGGCGATCACGGTGATCTTCTCGATCATCGGCTCGTTCCAGCTGTTCAACGAGCCGAGCATCCTGCAGAACATGGTGCCGGGCAACGCGATCACCACGTACTACACGCCGAACATGTACGCGTACAACCTGAGCTTCTCGGGTAACCAGAGCAACTACGCGGCCGCGCTGGCGATCGTGATGGCCGTGATCACCATGGCCATCGCGTACGCGGTGCAGCTCAGGAGCATGAAGGAGCAGATGAAATGAGCGGTGAGATCAGGACCCTGACCCCGGCCGAGCTCAAGGCCCAGGAGAAGGCCGCCAAGCGCGAGGAGCGGGAGCGCCAGAGGAGGGTGGCGCGCGACGAGGCCGCCGAGCGCAGGCGCGCCGCGGCGAGCGGCTTCGCGAACGTGAGCAACCCGAGGCGCTCGACGCTGATGACGGTGGTGTGCGCGGTCTTCGCGGTGTACTGCCTGTTCCCGTTCGTGTACCTGCTCATCAACGCCACGAAGACGCAGGCGGACTTCACGTCCACGTTCGGTCTGGGCTTCGGCCGCAGCTTCGCGCTGTGGGACAACATCGTCACGGTGTTCACGTACCAGGACGGCATCTTCGCGCGCTGGCTGCTGAACACGCTGCTGTACGTGGCGGTGGGCGCCGGCGGCGCCACGCTGCTGGCCATCATGGGCGGCTACGCGCTGGCGAAGTTCCGTTTCCCGGGCCGCAAGGCCGTGTTCGCGGTGATCATCGGCGCGATCAGCGTGCCGGGCATCGCGCTGGCGGTGCCGCAGTTCCTGCTGTTCGCCAAGCTGGGCATCACGAACACGCCGTGGGCCATGATCATCCCGTCGCTGATCAGCCCGTTCGGCCTGTACCTGATGTGGATCTTCAGCGAGCAGGCCGTGCCGCAGGAGCTGTTGGAGGCCGCGCGCGTGGACGGCGCCTCGGAGTTCCGCACGTTCTGGCAGATCAGCCTGCCGCTGTTGGCGCCGGGCATCGTGACCACGGCCCTGTTCACGATCGTGGCGACGTGGAACAACTACTTCCTGCCGTTGATCATGCTCAAGGACGCGGATTGGTATCCGCTGACGATCGGTCTGAACCAGTGGAAGGACCAGGCCTCGACCGCTGGCGGCCAGGCGATCCAGAACCTGGTGATCACGGGTTCGTTGATCACGATCATCCCGTTGGTGATCGCGTTCCTGTGCCTGCAGAAGTACTGGCAGTCCGGTCTGGCCGCGGGCGCCGTCAAGGAATGACGGAACCGCCGCATACGGCCGGGCGCCCGGACCTCATGGACGCATGACGCAACGGGCCCCCTCCTGCGAGGGGGCCCTTCGTCGAACGGCGTGGCCTTCCGAGGAGGGAGGCAAGGGCCGTGCCCCGCCGTCCGACGACTCAAGACAAAAGGATTTCGACATGAACGAACGCAGGACTTTCCAGTGGCCCCAGCCCCTGGAAGGACAGGAGCCGCGCATCTGGTACGGCGGCGACTACAACCCGGACCAGTGGCCCGAGGAGACATGGGACGAGGACATCGTCCTCATGAAGGAGGCCGGGGTCAACCTCGTCTCCGTGGGCATCTTCTCCTGGGCGAAGCTGGAGCCGCGCGAAGGCGAATACGACTTCGACTGGCTCGACCGCGTCATCGACAAGCTCGGCAAGGCCGGCATCGCCGTGGACCTCGCCTCCGCCACCGCATCCCCGCCGATGTGGCTTACGCAGAAGCATCCCGAAGTGCTGTGGAAGGACTACCGCGGCGACGTGTGCCAGCCTGGCGCGCGTCAGCATTGGCGTCCCACCAGCCCCACCTACCGCGAGTACGCGCTGAACCTGTGCCGCCGCATGGCCGAGCACTACAAGGACAACCCGTACGTGGTGGCCTGGCATGTGGGCAACGAGTACGGCTGCCACAACCGCTTCGACTACTCCGAGGACGCCGAACGCGCCTTCCGCCTGTGGTGCGAGGAACGCTACGGCGACATCGACGCGGTGAACGAGGCGTGGGGCACCGCCTTCTGGGCGCAGCGCATGAACGACTTCTCCGAGATCGTGCCGCCCCGCTTCATCGGCGACGGCAACTTCATGAACCCCGGCAAACTGCTCGACTGGAAGCGGTTCAGCTCGGACGCGCTGCTCGACTTCTACAAGGCCGAACGCGACGTGCTCATCGAAGTCACGCCGGAGCGCCCGCAGACCACGAACTTCATGGTCTCCGCCTCCGGCAGCGGCCTCGACTACGACAAGTGGGGCTACGACGTGGACTTCGTGTCCAACGACCACTACTTCACGCCGGGCGAGGCGCATCTGGACGAACTGGCCTACGCCGCCTCCCTGACCGACGGCATCGCGCGCAAGAAGCCGTGGTTCCTCATGGAGCACTCCACGTCCGCGGTGAACTGGCGGCCCATCAACTACCGCTGCGAGCCGGGCGAACTGGTGCGCGACTCGCTGGCCCACCTGGCCATGGGCGCGGACGCGATCTGCTACTTCCAATGGCGCCAGTCCAAGGCCGGCGCGGAGAAATGGCACTCCTCGATGGTGCCTCACGCCGGCGCCGACTCGCAGGTCTTCCGCGACGTGTGCGAACTGGGCGCGGACCTGGGGCTGCTCGCCGACCACGGTCTGCTCGGCACGAAGCTGACACGCTCCAAGGTGGCCGTGGTCTTCGACTACGAGTCGCAGTGGGCCACCGAGCACACCGCCACGCCCAGCCAGCGGGTGCGCCACTGGACCGAGCCGCTGGACTGGTTCCGCGCCCTCGCGGACAACGGCGTGACCGCCGACGTGGTGCCCATGCGCGGCGACTGGGACGAGTACGACATGGTCGTGCTGCCAGCCGTCTACCTGCTGTCCGAAGCGGACTCCGAGCGCGTGCGCGACTACGTGGCCAAGGGCGGACGTCTCGTCGCCACCTACTACACGGGCCTGTCCGACGAACGAGACCACGTGTGGCTGGGCGGCTACCCCGGCTCCATCCGCGACGTGGTCGGCGTGCGTGTGGAGGAGCATGCCCCGATGGGCGACGACTTCCCCGGCGCCATGGACCACCTCGACCTGTCCAACGGCGCCGTGGCGCACGACATAGCGGACGTCATCACGTCCGTGGCGGAGACCGCGCGCGTGCTGGAGACGTTCCAAGCGGACAAGTGGACCGGCCTTGACGGCGCGCCCGCCGTGACCGTCAACGCGTACGGCGACGGCAAGGCCGCGTACGTGGGCGCCAAGCTCGGCCGCGACGGCCTCGCCAAGACCCTGCCCGCGCTGTTCGACGCGCTCGAAGCGGGCGTGGAGACGGGAGATTCCGCCGTGCTGCGCGTGGAGCGCGCCGACGACGCCGGCGAACGCCGCTTCGAGTTCCTGTTCAACCGCACGCACGAGACGGTGACGGTCGACGTGCAGGGCGAGCCGCTGGTCGCCTCGCTCGCGCAGGTCGCGGACGACGGCGCGCACGCGGCCATCAGCCCCAACGGCGTGCTGGTCGTCAAGCGCTGAACCGCGCGCCTTCCGTAAGGCGCGGCGCATCCGAAGCGTCGTGAACAGGCATGGAGGGAACCGTCCGACGGCGGTTCCCTCCCCGCGTATGCGCCGCGGCGGCGTCGGACGGCGTCCGTTGACCCTGGCGTCCGATGGCGGACGGCGCGGGCGGTGGGGTAGTGTGGAGGGCATGTCCGATTCGAGCAGGGCCACGATGGCCGACGTGGCGCGCGACGCGGGGGTGTCGGTCGCGTCGGTGTCCAACTACCTCAACAAACGCCCGTACATGAGCGCCGACATGGCGCGTCGCGTCGCCGCATCCATCGAACGCCTGGGATACCAGGTGAACTCCTCGGCGCGCACCCTGCGCTCCGGGCGCACCGGCCTCATCAAACTCATGATCCCCGACCTGCGCCAGCCCTACTTCTCCGAACTCGCCGAGGACGTGCTCGACCGGGCGCGCGCGCACGGCTACGGCGTCATCGTGGAATCCACCACCAACAGCCGCGAACGGGAGCTCGACGGCATCCGCGCCATGGGCACCAACATGGCCGACGGCCTCATCCTCAGCCCGCTGCTCATGCGCTCCGACGACGTCGCCGTCCTCGACGGCGACTATCCGCTCGTCATGCTCGGCGAACGCCTCTTCGGCGTGGACGCGCCCCACGTCATCATCGGCAACCGCTCCGGCGCCGCCGACGCCACCGCGCACCTGCTCGCCGCCGGAGCCACGCGCATCATGGTCGTCGGCGCCGCCCTCGGGGAGAGAGGGGAGACGTCCTCCGGACTGCTGCGCACCCGCGGCCACCTCGAAGCGCTGCGCGCGCACGGCGTCGCCTCCGATCTGGACCTGCTCGTCGGCACCGAAGGATGGGGCAGCAGGGACGGCGCGCTCGCCGTCGAACGCGCCCTGAACCGTGGGCTGCGCTTCGACGCGGTCCTCGCCCTGAACGACGCGCTCGCCTGGGGCGTGCTGCGCGGACTGCGCGAGCACGGCGTCGACGTGCCCGGCGACGTGCGCGTCGTCGGCTTCGACGACGTGTCGGAATCGTCGTACATGTCGCCGTCGCTGACCACGGTGGATCCGAACCGTCCCGAAGTGGCGCGATTGGCCGTCGAATCCATCGTGCGCCAGATCGAGGCGGGCGGCAGGGCGCCGGCAATGCGCGTCGAGGCCGGGCATGCGCTGCGGACGCGCGAATCGTCGCCCGCGAGCTGAGGGCCGCGCCCTGCCCACGATCCGGCCGGGCCTCCATCGGACCGCGCCGGGCCTCCATCGGGCTTCCATCGCATGGCGACGCGATGAAACGGGGCCGGACATCCGCCATCGGACGTCCGGCCCCGCCCCGTGAGCGAACTGCGGCCTCAGAGCGCGAACTCGACCGCCATCCAACTGACGGCCGGCATGTCGCACGCGAACGAACCATCCCCGCACGCGCGCACGGAAGGCTCGAAGGGCGTGACCTCCATCGGACGCTCCGCCGTATTGCGCCGATGCGGGTCCTCGTCGTGCAGCATCACCGCGCGCCGCACACGCACACCCTCGTCCAAGGCCCCCGGCAGACCGGACAGGTCCACGCGCACCGCATGCGCCTGCGCCACGTCGCGGTTCACGCACAGCAGCAGGCCCGAACGGGACTTCTCATCCCACGTGACCACCGCGTCGAGCGCGTCCACCTCGCCGAACGCCTCCGTGCGCACGCGCGGCGACTCCACATACGGCGCGTACGCCACGCCCCGCGCATGGCGCGCGGCCTCGGCGAACGGATAGAAGGTGGTCTGACGCCATGCCGGACCGCCCTCCTGCGCCATGATCGGCGCGATGACGTTGACCAGCTGCGCGCGCGAGGCGGAACGCACCCGGTCGCAGTGCTTGAGCAGCGTGATCATGAGAGACCCCTCCACCACGGCGTCCGCCACGGTGTAGATGTCCTCCAACAGATGCGGCGCCTTCGGCCACGGCTCGCAATGCAGGCCCTGCGAGGCCGCCGCCTTCCACTGCGCCTCCTGACGGTTCCACACGTCCGAATACCACACGCCCCACTCATCGAAGGACAGGGCGATGTCCTTGTCGCCGTGGTTCGCCTCGCGCGCGTCGTCCGCGCATGCCGCCACCGTGGCGATGAAGCGGATCATATCCTCCGAGGACGCCAGATAGTCCTGCATGGACCGGGCGCCGCGCTCGTAGTAGTAGGCGTGGCAGGAGACGAAGTCGATATGCTCGTAGGCGCGCGTGAGCACCGTGCGCTCCCATCGGACGAACGTGGGCATGTGCGCGCTGGACGAGCCGCACGCCACCAGCTCCAACCCCGACTCGGCGAGCTTCATGGCGTGCGCCGTCTTCTCCACGGCGTCCGCATACTCCTCGGGGCTCATGTGCCCCACCTGCCAGGGGCCGTCCATTTCGTTGCCGATGCACCACATGGACACGCCCATCGGCTCCGGGATGCCGTTCGCCACGCGCCGGTCCGCCCAAGCGGTGCCGGGCGCGCCGTTGACGTACTCCAGCTCCTCCAGGGCGTCGGCCATGCCGCGCGTGCCCATGTTCACCGCGAGCATGATCTCCGTGCCGGCCTTGCGGCTCCAACGGTGGAAGTCGTCGATGCCCATCTCGTTGGTCTCGGTCTGATGCCAGGCCAGATCACGGCGCACGGGGCGGTTCTCGCGCGGGCCGATGCCGTCCTTCCAGTCGTAGTTGGACACGAAGTTGCCGCCCGGATAGCGCACGCACGTCACGCCCAGCTCGCGCACGAGGTCGAGCACGTCGCGGCGGAAGCCGTCCTCGTCCGCCTCGGGATGGTCCGGCTCGTAGATGCCGCCGTACACGCAGCGGCCCACGTGCTCCACGAACGAGCCGAACATGCGCGCCGGCACGTCGGCGACGGGCGCGTCGGCGGGGGAGAGGACGATGCGCCCGTCTTCCGGGGCGGAAGCGACGGGCGTGTCGGCGGGGGAGGGGACGAAGCCCGCGTCCCCGCCGCGCGCGGTCCCGTGTCCGGTCCTGTGCTCCGGTTCTCTTGTCGGTTCGCATGTCGGTTCATGCACCGGTTCACATGCCGGTCCGCGCCCCGTCTCGCGTTCCCCGACGACGTGCGCGCCGCCGTTTTCGCCGCCGTCCCCGATGGTCTGCGGAACGTTCGTCGTCGCCTCGTCCATCGTGTGCCTCCCTTCCTTCCGCGCGACCCGCTTCGGCGTGGTTGCGCAAACATCGTTGTCGTGTTATGCTCTTGAAACGTTACAAGACTTGAATGCGCAAGTCAATCAACGAAGAGAAAGGAACGGGACAATGAAGTTCGGCACCAAGGCGATCGCGCTCCTCGGCGCTGCGGCCATGCTGACCTCCGTGGCAGCCTGCGGCTCCGACACCGCCTCCAAGGGCGGAGACGCCTCCGGCGACGAAAAGATCGAACTGACCGTCTGGTCCTGGGACTCCACCCTGCCGCGCACCGTCGAAGGCTTCGAGAAGGAGAACCCGAACATCACGGTCAAGGTCACCAACGCCGGCACCAACAAGGACGAGTACAACGCGCTCAACAACGCCATCGAAGGCGGCTCCGGAGCCCCGGACATCGCGCAGATCGAATACTACGCGCTCTCCGAGTACGTGATCCGCGGCTACGTGGAGGACCTGTCCGATCTGGGCGCCTCCGACTTCTCCGACTTCTACACCCCGGGCACCTGGTCCTCCGTGAACGTCAACGGCGGCGTCTACGCCCTGCCGATGGACTCCGGCCCGATGGCCTGGTTCTACAACAAGGAGGTCTTCGACAAGGCCGGCGTCGACCCGACCGAGGTGCGCACCTGGGACCAGTTCTACGAGGCCGCCAAGAAGATCCGCGCCACCGGCTCCTACATCACCTCCGACTCCGGCGACGCCGGCTTCTTCGACTCCATGACCTGGCTGGCCGGCGCCAACCCGTTCTCCGTCTCCGAGGACGGCTCCACCGTGGGCGTGGACCTGACCGGCGACGCCAAGGTCTCCTCGTTCGTGGACTTCTGGCAGAAGATGATCGATGAGGACCTCATCGACACCAAGACCGTCGGCTGGACCGACGACTGGAACAAGGGCCTCGACGACGGCTCCCTCGCCTCCCTGCTGACCGGCGCCTGGATGCCGTACAACCTGCTCTCCGGCGCCCCGAACGGCGAAGGCAAGTGGCGCATCGCCCAGATGCCGACCCTCGACGGCTCCGACGTCAACTCCGAGAACGGCGGCTCCTCGCTGGCCATCGTCAAGTCCGACGACAAGGCCCGCGTCGAGGCGGCCTACAAGTTCATGGAGTACGCCTGCCACAACGCCGAGGGCGTCAAGACCCGCGTCGACGGCGGCGCCTTCCCCGCGGACAACGAGACCCTTTCCTCCGAGGACTTCCTGTCCATGACCTCCCTGACCGACTCCGACGGCAACGACCACGAATACTTCGGCGGCCAGGAGTTCAACCGCGAGCTGGCCAAGGCCGCGGCCAACGTCTCCACCGGCTACAACTTCCTGCCCTTCGAGGTCTACGCCCGCGGCAAGTTCGGCGACTTCGTCGGCGACGCCTACACCGGCTCCGGCAAGCTGGCCGACGGCATCGCCGCCTGGCAGAAGGACCTCGTGACCTACGCCGAGGACCAGGGCTACACCGTCAAGTGAGCCTGACGGCCGGAAAGGCCGGTGGCGTCCGTCCCTTCGCGGGGACGGTGCCCGGCCGGCCTTCCGGTTTTCCTCCGGTTTTCCTCCGGTTTTCCTCCGGTTTTCCTCCGGTTTTCCTCCGGTTTTCCTCCGGTCCGTCGGTGCTTTCCGGACCCGATGGTCTCTCATCCGTCGGCGCTCTCCGAATCTGGCGGAACCGCATCCGTCGGCTCCTTTGATTCGACGACCTCCCGACTTTCGGCTCGACCGAATCCCCGCCGCGGCGCATGTCCTCCTCGCGTCGCGGCGGTCTTCCCCAACCGTCGTCCGGTTCCCCCTTCCCCGGACGGCGGTCCGTCGGCGGCCCCGCGTCCTTCCTGCGCGGGGCCGCCGTTTTCGTGTGCGAGGCCGTCCGGTCGGTCGGCTGAGGTCGGTTGGCTGATCGGTGGGTTGGTCGGTCGATGGGTGGGTGGTCGGTAGGTGGCCGATGGCGGAGGAAAGTCGTGGCGTGTCGGGGTCGACGGATGGGCGATCGCGTGTACAATAAAAAATGTTATCGCAACCATACGGATGAGCGGGCTAACGTCGGCCCGCTTCACAGGCCGAAGACGTCCAGTCGAACGTCAGGGATGTTTTCGCTACCATCGCGGGGCAGGAAGACCGCGGAGGCATATGGGAGCGGCGTACAGGTTCGGCCGTCGGACGGCGGTCGAGGAAGGAGTACAGGACGATGAAGTTCACCACCGTCAAGAAGGGCATCGCCCTCACCGGCGCCGTGGCCATGCTGGCCAGCGTCGCCGCCTGCGGTTCCGACAACGCGGCCGACCAGCCCGCCCAGGAGGACAACGTCACCGAGATCACCGTGTGGGCCTGGGAGACGACGCTGACGCAGGTGGCCAAGGACTTCGAGAAGGAGACCGGCATCAAGGTCAACCTCAAGAACGTCGGCACCAACACCAAGGAATACACGCAGCTGGACAACGCCATCGAGGCCGGCTCCGGTGCCCCGGACGTGGCCCAGATCGAGTACTACGCGCTGCCGCAGTACGCCATCAAGGGCAACCTGCTGGACATCACCGACAAGACCGACGGCTTCGAGGACTTCTACACGCCCGGCCCGTGGGCCTCCGTGCAGTTCGCCGGCAAGGTGTACGGCCTGCCGATGGACTCCGGCCCGATGGCCTTCTTCTACAACAAGGAGGTCTTCGACAAGGCCGGCGTCGACGCCGAGCAGATCAAGACCTGGGACGACTACTACGAGGCCGCCAAGAAGATCCACGCCCTCGGCGACGACTACTACATCACCTCCGACACCGGCGACGCCGGCTTCTACGACTCCATGACCTGGCTGGCCGGCGCCACGCCGTTCCAGACCTCCGAAGACGGCTCCGAGGTGACCATCAACCTCACCGGCGACGAGAAGGCCCAGCAGTTCAACGAGTTCTGGCAGAAGATGCTCGACGAGGGCCTGCTCGACATCAAGACCACCGGCTGGTCCGAGGATTGGTTCAAGGGCATGGTCGACGGCACCATCGCCTCCCTGTTCACCGGCGCCTGGATGCCCGCCAACCTCGCCAACTCCGCGGCCGAGGCCGCCGGCAAGTGGCGTGTGACCCAGATGCCGACCGCCGACGGCTCCGCCACCAACGCCGAGAACGGCGGCTCCTCGCTGGCCGTGCTGTCCTCCTCCGCCAAGGCCGACGCCGCCTACCAGTTCATCGAGTACGCCAACCACGGCGACGGCGTGGCCACCCGCGTGGCCGGCGGCGCCTTCCCGGCCGACAAGGCCTCCCTGGAGGAGGATTCCTTCAAGAACGCCACCACCGTCAAGAACGCCGACGGCGAGGACGTGGACTACTTCGGCGGACAGAAGTACAACGAGGTCCTGGCCCAGGCCGCGGAGAACGTCTCCACCGACTACCAGTTCCTTCCGTTCGAGGTCAAGGCCCGCACCATCTTCGGCGACTACGTGGGCAAGTCCTACACGGGCGACCAGAAGCTGTCCGACGGCATCGCCGCCTGGCAGGACGCGCTGAAGGACTACGGCAAGGATCAGGGCTTCACCGTGCAGTGACGGTCCGGACGATGCGATCGGACGCCGCGGGCGCATGGCATATGTGACATGACGGGCCGGGGCGTTCCGGACAACGTAGGGGGCGGCTTTCGCCGGTACTCAGGTACCGACGGGAGCCGCCCCTTTTTCGGCGTCAGGGATGTCCTGGATGGGCCGGCCGGGAAAGGAAACGGACGGTCCCTGCGCGGGACGTGCAGGTCCGGTGTGTACACTGTCCTGCGTATGGCCGGACGGACGAAAGGAGCGTGTATGAGGCTTGGCAGGGGATGGCGGTCGAGGCTTTCGTCCAAGGTCTGCGCGCTGTTGTGCGCGACGGCGGTCCTGTCGCTCGCGGGATGCGGACGTGCGGACACGCGCACGGAGATCGTGGTGTGGTCGTGGGAGCCGAGCATGCCGTCCGTGGCGCGCCGGTTCGAACGCGCCAATCCGGACGTGCGCGTCACCGTGCGCGACATCTCCGGCTATGAGAACCTCAACACCGCCATCCAGGACGGCTACGGCATGCCTGACGTGGCGCAGTTGGAGTATTTCGCACTGCCCCAGTATGCGGTTTCGGGCCAGCTGCTGGACATCACCGACTACATCGGTTCCGACTATGTGAACTTCTACACGCCGGGCACGTGGTCGAGCGTGCAGTTGGCGGGGCGCGTGTACGGTCTGCCGATGGATTCGGGGCCGATGGCGTTCTTCTACAACGAGTCCGTGTTCGAGCAGGTCGGCGTGGACGCCTCGCGGATCCGCACATGGGACGACTTCTATGAGGCGGCCAGGAAACTCAAGGAGGTCGGCGTGTACATCGCGGCCGACGCGGGCGACGCGAGCTTCTACGCGGCGATGATCTGGCTGGCCGGCGGCGAACCGTTCCACACCAGTCCCGACGGCAAGACCGTCACCGTGGATCTGGAGGACGACGAGGGCACGGCGCGCTTCACCGCATTCTGGCAGCGGATGATCGACGAGGGCCTCATCGATACTCGCCGCACCACTTGGTCGGAGGGGTGGAAGCGCGCGTTGGGCACGGGATCCATCGCCTCCGTGTTCTCCGGCGCGTGGATGCCTTCGATGCTGTTGGCCAACGTGCGCGGCGCGTCCGGCCTGTGGCGCGTGGCGCAGATGCCCACCCATGACGGTCTGCCCACGAACGCGGAGAACGGCGGCTCTGCGATGGCGGTGCTGCAGTCCACGCGCAAGCCGGACGCCGCATACCGGTTCGTGGACTACGTGACGCATGAGCGTGAGGGGATAGACACGCGCGTGGCCGGCGGCGCGTTCCCCGCCGATCTGGCCACGTTGGAGGACGAGTCGTTCCTGGACCGCACCACCATCAAGGCGGACAACGGCGTGGACGTCGCCTATTTCGGCGGCCAGCAGTTCAACCGCGTGCTCGCGCAGGCCGCGGAGAACGTGTCCGTGGGCTACCAGTACCTGCCGTTCGAGGTGTACGCGCGCTCCGACTTCCGCAGCGCGGTGGGTCCGGCGTACAAGTGGGCGGGTGCGTGGCAGGCGTATCTCAAACGCACGAGGCTGGTGGAGTCCGGCGCCGTCGACTCCGAAGGCGATCCGTTGGAGCCGTACGAGCGTCCCACGGGCCGCTTCACGCTCAAGGAGGGGCTGGCCGACTGGCAGCGCGACCTGCGCGAGTACGGCGCGAACCAAGGCTTCACCATCGAATAGCGCGAGGGCCCGGCCGCGTTCCGCCGGGGAACGCCGCCGGGCCCTCGCGGGCGGGGGCGCGCTCACACGTTGCGCGAGTAGATGTAGGCCATGCCCTTGAAGATGAGGTCCGGATCGTATACGTCGATGAGGTCGAGGTCGTCCTTGAAGACGCGTCCCAGACCGCCGGTGGCCACCACCTTGAACGGTTCGCCGATCTCCCTGCGGAATTGGGCGATGGTGCGTTCCACGCCGCCGAGGAACGTGTAGTACAGGCCCGCCTGCATGGCGTCCTTGGTGTTGGTGGCGAGGATGGAGCGCGGCCGGGTGATCTCCACCTCTGGCAGTTGCGCGGTCTGGCCCCACAGCGCCTCCGCCGCGGTGCGCACGCCGGTGGTGATGTAGCCGGAGCGGATGGTGCCGGAGCCGTCCACGTAGTTGAACGTGGTGGCCGTGCCGAAGTCCGCGACGAGCACCGGCCCGCCGTACGTGTGGTAGGCGCCCGCGCAGTCGGCGATGCAGTCGGAGCCCATGGTCTTGGGATTGTCCATGCGCACGTTCATGCCGGTCTTGATGCCCGGTCCCACCACCATCGGCTCCAATCGGAGGAATTTGACGATGGAGGAGCGGAACGAGTACATGACCTTCGGCACCACGGAGCAGACGATGACGTCGTCCACGTCGTCGGGCGTGTAGCCGGACAGGGCGAGGAACTGCGTGATCATGAGCCCGTATTCGTCCGACGTGTGCGTCGCCTTCGTGGTGATGCGGTACGTGCCGTTGATGCGGCCGTCCTCCTCCAGGAATCCCATCACGATGTTGGTGTTGCCGATGTCCACCGCCATAAGCATGGGCGGTCCTCCTTTGCAATGTCCGCGTTGTTCGTTGCGTATGCGGCGCGCGTCGCGCCGTTGGTATGGGACGTCCGACGGTGCGGTCAGCCCCGCTTCGCCCGGCGCAGTTCGGCCAGACGCAGCAGCAGCCGCTCCGCCAGGTCCGTCTTGGCCATGAGCTCCCAACGCTCCACCTCGGGTTCGGCCGGATCGGCGCCCGGCGTGAGCACCGTCACCACGTTCGTGTCCGAGGCGAAACCGGCGCCCTCCTCGCGCAGGTCGTTCGCCACCAGCATGTCGCACCGCTTGGCGGAGAGCTTCCTCGCCGCGTTCGCCACCAGATCGCGCGTCTCCATCGCGAAGCCGCACAACGTCTGCGAACCGTCCCGGCGCTTATGCTCCCCCGCCCACGCGAGAATGTCCGGATTGGACACCAATTCCAACGTGAGCGACGCCCGCCCGTTCTTCTTGATCTTGTCCACGGCCACCTCGGCCACACGGAAATCGCCCACCGCGGCGGACATGACCGTCATGTCCGCGTCCGCGAACACGCGCGCCACCGCATCGAACATCTCACACGCCGTCGTGACCCGCACCACCTCGCACCCTTCAGGCGCCTCCAACGCCACCGGACCGGACACGAGCGTGACCCGCGCGCCCAGACGCGCCGCGGCCGCCGCGACCGCATATCCCATCTTGCCCGTCGAATGGTTCGTCAGGAACCGCACCGGATCGATGGGCTCGCGCGTAGGGCCGGCCGTGACCAGCACATGCAGGCCCTCCAACGGACGGGCCGACGTCCCATCGGCCTCCAACAGCGCGCCCACCCTGCGTTCGATCTCCTCCGGCTCGGCCATGCGCCCGCGGCCCTCGTCGCCGCACGCCAGCTTGCCTTCGCCCGGCTCCACCACCAGCCAGCCCAACTCGCGGCAGACGCGCAGATTGCGCCGCGTGGCCGGATTGTCGTACATATGCACGTTCATCGCCGGACACAGCACCTTCGGACCCTCATAGGCGAGGATCGTGGAGGTGAGCGTGTCATCCGCCAGACCGCAGGCGATGCGCGCGATGACGTCCGCGCTCGCCGGCGCCACGACGAGCACGTCCGCCCAGGCGGCGTCCTTGACGTGGTTGATGGTGTGCGGATGCCCGGGGTCGGCCGCCACATCGCCCAAAGGTGCGGGCTCGGCGGGGAACATGGCGGTGCGCGTGGCCTGTCCGGTCAGGGACGTGAAGGTGAGCGGGGTGACGAAGCCCTCGGCGGCCGCGGTCTCGACGACGCGGACCGTATGTCCGGCCTTGGTCCAGTCGGACGCCAGATGACAGGCCTTGAACGCGGCGATGCTGCCGGTGACCCCCAGAAGAATACGTGCCATGGATGTGCCTCCCGTAGTGACGCGCCGCGGCCGTGCGGGATATGCGGCCGTGCATGCGCCGGTCGCCGCGGACCCTCCGTCGGCGCCGCGTCCCAGTATAGCGCCGCACGGCCGGGACATCGCCCGCGGCACGGTTAGAATGGGCGTCGGACGGCGTATGCGCGTCGTCTCGGACGAATGACGGATGACGGATGGGCGAGGGCGCGCGACGCCCGGGCTTCGAGGGAGCGGGTATGGGCGTGAGCGTGTTCGGCAGGACGGCGGATGACGACTTCGACTACGGACTGATCGAATACGGCGACCTGTTCGACGACGACCCCGGATTCCTCGATGACGACGACGCGGCGTCCGTCCGCGGACGGCGGTGGGGACGTCCCGCCGGACGCGCCTCCCGTGCCGATGCCGGGCGTTTCGACATCGGGTCGGCATGCCTGAGGATGATGAACGAACTGCGCGAGGTGACGGACGAAGGCTCGCTGCGCCGGGGCAGAGCCTTGGCGGACAAGGCGGACCTCATGCTGGAGGACCCCTCCTGTGAAACGGACCGGCATCTCGGCGAGATCACCATCGGCGCCGTGGTGCGCGGCACGTCGCCCTCCGCCCGATACGACGTCTCGGTGACGTTCGACATGGAGGACGGCTCCTTGGGCGAATGCGACTGCACCTGCCCGGCCCACCGCCGCGGCTACGAGGTGTGCAAGCACATGGCCGCCGTGGCGATGGCCTTCGACGATACGCCCTCACGCTTCGCCGGATTCGCACCCTCGGACGGCCCCGTCTCCTCGCACGGGCTGAAACGCCTCATGACCTCCCTGGACGCGCGCGAACGGGCGCGGGGCGAGGCCTCCGTCAAAGAGGCGATGCTGCGTTCCGGCACGAGCGACGGCGACGGGAACGCCACGTGGACGGCGCCCGGCAGCGTGCGTCTGACGCCCGTGCTCGGCCGGATTGAGGGCCGGTGGGGCATGCAGCTGCGCATCGGCGCGGGGGAGGAAGGCTCCTACGTGGTCAAATCCATGGACGCGCTCCTCAACGACCTGGACGAGGGCGCGTTCCGCTCCTACGGGAGGAAACTCGCCTTCGCGCACACCCCGGACATGTTCGAGGACCGCTCGCGCCGGCTCCTCGAACTGTTGGAACGTCTCAGGCAGACACGCAGAGCCGCGGACCTGCAGAACGCGAAATACGGACATCTCGGCGAAGCGCTCCTCGAACGGCGGCTGGTCCTCGCACCCGCAGAGGCCGCGCAGGTCCTGGACCTGTACGCCGGGGCGCGGGTGGGCCTCGTCATCGACTCTTGGCACCGCTCCCAGCCGACGTTCGTGGACGTGGCCGACGCGCCCGAGGCGACGCCGCGCGTGGGCATCGAACGCATGGACGGCGGCTATCGGCTGCGAGGCACGCCCCGCGTGGAGGCCACGGCCGCGGGCGAACGCGGCGTATGGCTGCTCGTCGCCCCGGACGAGGACGCGCACGGCGCCGAGGCGACGCGCCGCATCGGACGCCGCTTCGTCCGATGCTCCCGCGACGCGGCCGCATGCGCGGACCTGCTCACCACGGTGTGCGCCGCTTCGGAGGAATCCGCGATCCTCGCCGCCGACGACGCGCCCCTCTTCGCCCGCACCATCCTGCCGCGCCTCATGCGCGGCCGGCTCGTCGGAGAGGACGGCGTGCCCTCCGAACTCAAACTCCTCCTGCCCGCCGACCACGAGGTCGAATACTATCTCGACCGCGACGAGCGAGGCCTGACCTGCGCGCTCAAAGTGCGCTACTCCGGCGCGTGGACCATCAACGTCGTCCCCCGCGCGGCCAACGAACGCGACCTCGCGCCCGGACGGGACATCACCATCGAACAGATGGCGCTGCTGCTCGTACGCCAATACTTCGAAACGGACGCGGACCTCACCTCCTGCCGGATAGCGCGCGACGACACGCGCCGCATCGTGGACCTCTTCGACCATGGCCTCGACCACATGCGCGGCACCGGCACCGTCTACACCACCCCCGCCTTCGACCGGATGCTCTCGCCCAGGCCGCCGAGCGTGAAGGTCGGCCTGTCCGTGCAATCGAACCTTGTGGAGATCTCGCCCATCGCCGACGAAGTGCCGCCGGACGAGGTCGGCGCCCTCCTGGACAGCTACCGCCGCCGCCAACGCTTCCACCGCCTGCGCGACGGACGCCTCCTCGACCTGAGGGCCGCCAACCTCGAAACCCTCGACCGTCTGGCCGAAACCCTCGACCTCGACGCCGAAGCGCTCGCGGCGGGCGCCATCACCATGCCCGGCATGAACGCCTTCCTCCTCGACGGCGAACTCGACGGCGACGACGTGGCCAAGGACGCCTCGTTCGCCGAGTACGTGGACGAGCTGCGCCGCATCGACCCCGAACGATACCGCACGCCCGAACGGCTGCGCGCCGAACTGCGCCCCTACCAGCTCGAAGGCTACCGTTGGCTGCGCACCCTGTGCGACAAAGGGTTCGGCGGCATCCTCGCCGACGAAATGGGACTGGGCAAGACCGTCCAGCTCATCGCCCTCATGCTCGGCCTGCACGAGGATCGGGCGGACGCGGGCAGGCCCTCGCTCATCGTCTGCCCCGCCTCCCTCGTCTACAACTGGGCCGCGGAACTCGCCAAATTCGCTCCCGAAGCGCGCGCCGTCGTCATCGCCGGAAGCAAAACGGCCCGGCGCCTCGCCATCGAACGCGCATTCACGCCGTCTCACGAGCACGGCCAAGGACCCACCGTCGCCGTCACCTCCTACGACCTGCTGCGCCGCGACGCGGACGACTACCGCGGACGCGACTTCGCGCTCATGGCGTTGGACGAGGCGCAGGCCATCAAGAACCACGCCACCAAAACCGCCAAAGCCGTCAAAAGCGTCCAATCCGACCATCGCATCGCCCTGACCGGCACCCCCATCGAAAACCGACTGAGCGAACTGTGGAGCCTCTTCGACTTCCTCATGCCCGGACTGCTCGGCACCTACCGGCGCTTCCATGAACGCTACGAACTGCCCATCGCCGGCGGCCGCGCCGCGGACCCGGACGCACGCGGCCGCGCCGCCGCCGAAGCCAGCCCCGAATCGCTCGCCGCGGCACGCCGCCTGCAGGCGCTCGTCGGCACGTTCATCCTGCGACGCGTCAAACGCGACGTGCTCGCCGACCTGCCGGACAAAATGGAGACCACCGTGCGCGTGCGTCTCGAAGGCGAACAGCGCCGCCTCTACGCCGCGCACGAGCAACGTCTGCGCCGCATGCTCGAACACGGACGCGAAGCAGGCGCGGACGGCTCTTACGGGGAGGCGAAGATCAGGCTGCTGGCGGAAATGACCAAACTGCGCCAACTGTGCTGCGACCCGCGCCTGCTCTACGAGGACGCCAAGGACGCCTCCGCCAAACTCGCCGCGTTGGAGGACCTCGTCGCCGGATGCATGGAGGAAGGCAAGAAAGCGCTCGTGTTCTCCCAGTTCACCGCCTTCCTCGACCTCATCGCCGCACGCCTCGACTCGCGCGGCGTCGGACATCTCACCATCGACGGCTCCACGCCCAAGCGTCGCCGCCTCGAACTCGTCGACCGGTTCAACCACGACGACACGCCGGTCTTCCTCATCTCCCTCAAGGCCGGCAACACGGGTCTGAACCTCGTGGGCGCCAGCGTCGTCATCCACGCCGACCCCTGGTGGAACGCCGCAGCGCAGGATCAGGCCACCGACCGCGCCCACCGCATCGGGCAGACGCGCGACGTGGACGTGTACCGCATCGTGGCCGAGGACACCATCGAGGAGCGCATCCTCGACCTGCAGGAGACCAAGAGCGCGCTGGCCCGCCGCTTCACGGACGCCTCCGCGCTCGCCGAGGCCGCACCCGCCTCCATCGCCTCCCTCAGCCGCGAGGACCTGCTCGCCCTGCTCGGCTGACGCGTGCGCCGCCCGCCGCGGCGAGCCCGCTTCGCAGGATGGTCGCCGGGCGCGGGGGAGCGGGGCGCTGTGGTAGAACGGCAGAGGAACACACGGCGCGCGCTCGCGGCGGCCCGACCGCCCGCGCCGCGCGCCCGGAACCGTACGGAAAGGACGCAAAGCATGATCAAGGTCTCGGTGGTGGGCGCCAAGGGACGCATGGGATCGCATGTGGTGGACGCGGTGAACGCGGCCCCGGACACGCAGCTGGCGCTGACGTTGGACGCGGGCGACGACCTGGCCCTCGTCACACCGGAGAACACGGACGTGGCCGTGGAGTTCACCGTCCCCTCGGTGAGCCTGGACAACGTGCTGGCGCTCGTCGCGCAGGGCGCGGACGTGGTGGTCGGCACCACCGGCTGGACCGAGGAGAAGCTGGAGCGCGTGCGCCGGGCCATCGCCGAAGGCCCCCGCCCCGACGCGCAGAAGGTGTTCATCGCGCCGAACTTCGCCATCTCCGCCGTGCTCGCCGACCACTTCTCCACGCTGGCGGCCAAGTACTTCGAATCCGCGGAGGTCATCGAACTGCATCACCCCAACAAGGTGGACGCGCCCTCCGGCACCGCCATCCACACCGCCCAGGGCATCGCACGGGCGCGCCGCGAGGCCGGCCTCGGCGCCGTGCCGGACGCCACCGAGACCGACGGCGGGTCGCGCGGGCAGATCGTGGACGGCGTCCACGTGCACGCCGTGCGCCTGCGCGGCCTCAACGCGCACGAGGAGGTGCTGTTCGGCAACGCCGGCGAGCAGCTGTCCATCCGCGCCGACAGCTTCGACCGCGGCTCCTTCATGCCGGGCGTGCTGCTCGCCGTGCGCAGGCTCGCCGGCGACGCGCCGGCCGGACTGACCGTCGGCCTCGACCGCTTCCTCGACCTGTGACGACGCACGCGGCGGCCCGTGACGGCCGCCGCGTCCGCCTGAGATCGGAGCGCGACCCGTTGCGCGATTCGTTGCGCAACCCCTGACGAACCCCACAACGAACCCCACAACGAACGGGCGCATGAGGCGTCCACAACGCGAAGTACGGTAGGCAACTATGACTGAGAGCACCATGCACCTGCTGAATCCCGCCCCCTTCGGGCGCATCCTTCCCGCCATGGTCACCCCGATGAAGGCCGGCGGCGAAGTCGATTTCGAAGCCGCGCAGAAGCTCGCCAAGCAGCTGGTGGCGGACGGTGCCGACGGCATCGTCGTCAACGGCACCACGGGCGAATCGCCCGTCACCCACATGGACGAGAAGGTCGATCTCGTCCGCGCCGTCAAGGAGGTCGTGGACGTGCCCGTGATCTCCGGCGCCGGATCCAACGACACCGCGCACACCGTGCGCATGGTGGAGCAGACGCAGGAGGCGGGCGCCGACGCGGTGCTCGTCGTCATGCCCTACTACTCCCGCCCGTCCCAGGCCGGCGTCGTCGGCCACTACAAGGCCGTGGACGAGAACACGGACAAGCCGATCATCGTCTACGACGTGCCCGGACGCACCGGGTTGAAGGTGCAGGTCGAGACCTACGACCGTCTGGCCGAACTGGATCACGTCGTGGCCGTCAAGGACGCCACCGGCGACCTGGCCGCCGCCGTGGAGAAGCAGCAGCGCACCGGACTGGCCTGGTATTCGGGCGACGACGGCCTGTTCCTGCCCTTCCTGTCCATCGGCGCCGTCGGCATCATCTCCGTGGTCGCGCACGCGGCCGCCGGTGAGATGCGCGACCTCGCCGCCGCCTTCGACCGCGGCGACATCCACGAGGCGCAGCGCCTCGCCAACAGGCTCGCGCCCGTCGTGCACGCGCTCAACGGCGACGGCTACCAGGCCGTCATGGCCAAGGCCGCGCTCAAGGTGCGCGGCGTGCTCGACTCCACCTTCATGCGTCTGCCGAACATCGGACCGGACGCCTCCCAGCTTTCCAAGGCCGAGGCGGGCATGCGCGCCTCCGGTCTGCTGTAGGCCGCGTCGCACCTCGCGCGCCCGGAGCCGCACCCATCCATCGAACGCCGGATGTCTTCGGACATGCGTCGCCGCCGGACGGGACGCTCCGGGCGCGCGATGCCGTGTGCGCGCCCACAGCCACACACGTCGCCCCCGCGAGAGCGCGGGGGCACCTACAGTCAGGAAACACAAGAAAGCAATGCCACAGGAAAACAACACCAAGAACACCAAATCCGGCAACACGCGCCGCCGCGGCGCGTCCACCCGCACGCGCGGCGCGCGCGGCGGACGCCAGAACCGCGCCCAGGCCCAGCAGCCGGCCCAGAACGCCGCGCAGAACCCGTCCGTGAACCCGTCCGCGCAGAACGGACCGCAGCAGGGCGGCCTCATCGCCCCGCCGAAATACCGCAAGGGCTCGATGCGCATCGTGCCGCTCGGCGGCCTGGGCGAGATCGGCCGCAACATGAACGTGGTCGAATACAACGGCCACC
>Cebus_capucinus_imitator_PRJNA485217_SSR056__coassemble_666_pt1 | contig 24177 bp, 15 predicted proteins | sample Cebus_capucinus_imitator_PRJNA485217_SSR056__metabat2_high_PE_007 | metagenome-assembled genome bin Cebus_capucinus_imitator_PRJNA485217_SSR056
CAGCCTGATCAGATACCCTTAATAAACCACGTCCAACTTCCGGGGCGCAGTTCAAACCGCACCTCCAATCATCGAATCCGAATTACTTCGGTCCAACAATCGGGGTGCGGTTCAATTCGTTGGAATCCCAAGGCCCCTCAAAGTCAGACGGCCCTTACCGAGTCAGCGAGGGAGCGCACGTTTCGTAATGAGAACCGTTCGCTGCACGCGCCCTGCCTCAGACCTCGGTCTCCTCACGGCCCTCCTCGGCCCACAGCGTGTGGAACACGCCAGGCTTGTCCACGCGCTGATAAGTGTGCGCGCCGAACAGGTCGCGCTGGCCCTGCGTGAGGGCGGTGGGCAGACGCTTGGAGCACAGGCCGTCATAGTAGGCCAGCGAGCTGGAGAACACCGGCGTGGGGATGCCGGCCTCGATGGCGCGGATGATCACGCGGCGCCACGCGTCCTGCGATTCGCCGATGATCTTCTCGAAGTACGGGTCGAACAGCAGCGAGGCCGGTGGATTGTCGCCCTTGAACGCCTCGGTGATGCGGTCGAGGAGGAACTGCGCGCGGATGATGCAGCCGCCACGCCAGATGCGCGCCACCTCGGACAGGTCGATGTCCCAGTCGTACTCCTTCGCGCCGTCCTGGATCTCGTTGAGGCCCTGCGCGTAGGCGACGACCTTGGAGGCGAACAGCGCCTTGCGCACGTCCTCGACGAACGCGGCCTTCTCGTCCTCGGCCAGTTCGATGGTCTTGTGCGGACCGGCGAGCTCCTCGGCCCAGGCGGCCTCGCGCAGCTCACCGTGGGAGGACAGGGCGCGGGCGAACACGGCCTCGCCGATGGCGGGCACGGCGGAGCCGAACTCCAGGCCGGTCTGCACGGTCCAGGTGCCGGTGCCCTTCATGCCGGCATGGTCGAGGACCATATCCACGAACGGCTTGCCGGTGTCGTGGTCGGTGTGGTGGAGCACTTCGGCGGTGATCTCGATGAGGTAGGAGTCCAGGTCGCCCTTGTTCCACTCCTCGAACACGTCGCCGATCTCCTGGGCGCTCATGCCCAGGCCGCGGCGCAGGATGTCGTACGCTTCGCCGATGACCTGCATGTCGGCGTATTCGATGCCGTTGTGCACCATCTTCACGAAGTGGCCGGCGCCGTTCGCGCCGATGTGCGTCACGCACGGTTCGCCGTTGACCTTCGCGGCGATGGATTCGAGGATCGGGCCGAGCGTCTTCCACGATTCCACGGTGCCGCCGGGCATGAGGGACGGGCCCTTGAGCGCGCCCTCCTCGCCGCCGGACACGCCGCAGCCGACGAAGTGGAAGCCCTTGGCGCGCACTTCCTTCTCACGGCGGATGGTGTCCTTGAAGTAGCTGTTGCCGCCGTCGACGATGATGTCGCCCGGTTCGAGCACCTGCTCCAGCTGTTCGATGGTGGCGTCCGTGGGGGCGCCGGCCTTGACCATGAGGATGGCGGTGCGCGGACGCTTGAGGGACGCGACGAACTCCTCCAGGGTCCGGGTCGGCACGAAGTCGCCTTCGTCGCCGTGTTCGGCCATGAGGGTTTCGGTGCGCGCGTAGGAGCGGTTGTACAGGGCCACGGTGTTGCCGTGGTGCGCGAGGTTGCGCGCCAGGTTGGAGCCCATCGCGGCCAATCCGATGACGCCGATATTTGCGGTAGCTTCGGCCATGTGCCTTGCCTTTCAGTCGACTGTTGCTTCCTTCAGCAAGGGTCAGTCTAGTCGCGCGTCCCAACGTGCGTGGGCCGTGGGCCGAATCCCGCACGCTCGGCGTCCCGTTCCGCATCCTGTCCGGCGCCGCGCCCGAGGTCGAGGACGCGGTCGCACCATCGTGCGGCGAGCTCCTCGTCGTGCGTGGCGACGAGGATCGCGGCGCCTTCGCCCGCCAGCCGTCGCAGCAGCGCGCCCACGCGCGTCATGCCCGCCCGGTCCAGTCCGCTGGTCGGCTCGTCCAGGATGATGAGCCGTTTGCCGCACGTCAACGCGGAGGCGATGGCGACGCGCTGTTTCTGCCCGCCGGACAGGCTCATCGGATGGCGGTCGGCGTAGGGCAGCAGGTCCAGCGAGGCGAGCGTCCGCTCCGCGTCGCGGTCCGTGGCGTCCGTGCCGAGCAACGTCTCCGCGAGCACGCTGTCCGCGAACAGTTGGTAGTTGACGTCCTGCATGACGAGATGTCCGATGCGTGTCAGCGCGTCGCGCTTCGCGGGGCGTCCGTCCAGCAGGACATGGCCTTCGACGGGGGCGAGCAGTCCGGTGAGGGTGCGCGCGAGCGTGGTTTTGCCGACGCCGTTCGCGCCGGTCAGCGCGACGGTTTCGCCGGCGTGCAGGTCGAAGTCGGGTATGGTCCGGGTGAAGGGGGCGTCCCGGTCGTTTCGACGCCGGGTGGGGCGCAGACGGTCGAGCCATGTTCCGCGCCGATGCCCGATGGTGAGGTTCCGCACGCCGACGACCGCGGCGTGCGATGATGCGGCCGCGCGCGGCAGTCGCGCGAGCGCGGCGCGGTATGGGGTCGTGTCCGTGGCGCGCAGTCCCAACGATTCCAGACGCGTCTCGTCCATCGCGGCGAGCGCTTCGGCCGTCCATTCCCCCGCGATGGCGCCGTCTCGCATGAGCACGTACCGGTCCGCCACGTCGGCGCACCATGCCAACCGGTGTTCGGCTATGACCACGGCGACGCCCGCGGCCTTCAGTCCGGCGACCATGTCGCGCAGGTCGCGCATCGAGGCGCGGTCGAGGTTGCCGGTCGGCTCGTCCATGACCACCAGACGTGGGCGGGCCATCGTCGCCGCGGCCACGGCCAGACGCTGGCGCTGGCCGCCAGAAAGGTCGAGCACACGCCGGCCGAGGAGGCGTTCCACGCCGAAGCGCCGCGCCGTGAAGGCCACGCGCCGGCGGATCTCCTCCGGCTCCCATCCCAGGTTCTCGCAGGGGAAGGCGAGTTCGGCGGTGGAGTCCGCGTTGAAGTATTGGGTCTTCGGATTCTGGAAGACGCTGCCCACATAGGGCACGAACGCCTCCACCGGGGTCGGCGCGTCCGCGCCGCCGTCCGCCACGGGCAGTCCGCACACCGTCGCCTCCCCTTCGAGGACGCCCGGGAAGAAGCCCGGGACGAGGCCGTTGAGCACGCGCGTGAGCGTGGTCTTGCCGCATCCGCTCGCGCCGCACAGCACCACCGCTTCGCCGGCGCGCACCGTCAGGTCCACATGCCGCAGTCCCTCTCCGCGCGTCCCGTCCGTCCCGACCGTCCCGTCCGACGTGACGGACGCGCCGCCGTCCGTCGCATAGCGGAAGGACAGGCCGCGCAGACGGACCACCGCATCGGATGCATCGCGCGCATCGTGCACATCGTGCACATCGCGCGCATCGCGCGCGCTCACAGCGCGCCTCCCCATGCGAGCGCGAACGGCGCGGCGCACGCCGCCATCGCGATCCAGTCATGCCGGCGCATGCGGATCGGCGTCATGCAGGTGCGTTCGCCGCGTATGCCGAGCCCTTTCGTCAACGCCGCCACGGACAGGTCGCGCGCCACGAACGCGGCGTTCATGAGCAGCGGCGTCAGCACATGCTCCAACGAGGCGACCGGATGCCGCAGCGGCGCGAACCGTCCTCGGGCGATGCCGCGCAGGGCCATCGCCTCGCGGATGCGCCGATAGTCGTGGGCGATGGTCGGAAAGAAGCGGACCACCACCATGCACGGCACGACCACGCTTTCCGGCACGCGCATGCGCCGCATCGCGCACGTGAACTCGCTCACGGACGTCGTGCGGAAGGCGACCGTTCCGGCGATGAGGCACGGCGTCATCATGCGCATGCCGGCGGCGAGCACGCCCACGGCCTGGACGGCGTCGGACGCGGCCGCACCGGCTCCATCGACCGCCATGACGCTTCCGGCCCACCATTCCACCGCCAGCAGCGCCGCGTACAGTCCGCCCAACCGCAGTCCCGTCCGCGTCGCGCCGGACAGGAACAGCGGCGTGAGCAGCAGTGCGGCCATGACGGCTTCGACGCGCACGTCCGCATGGACGACCATGAGCAGGTTCGCGGCCAGCAGCATCGCCAGTTTCGTCCGCGGATCGAACGTGAGGCCGGACGTCCGATGGTGCATGGCCTGCGTCATCGGACCAGTCCGGCCTTGGCGAAATGCTTCGCGCACAGTCGCCGGCCGAACCATCCGCCGAGCACGCCGCACACGGCGATGGCCGCCATCGCGGCGACGAACGATCCGGCATTGATGGGGGCGAACAGGTCCGCGATGTACGCCGCATCCTTGCCGCGCGCCTCCAACGACGCCACGTACGCGTCCTTCATGAACCACAACGGCAGGATGGGACCGGTCAGACCGTAGCCGAACACCACGTACGAGACCAGCAGCAGCGCCCGGTTCCGATAGCGTCCGAGGAGGGCGACGAGGTCCGCGAGGACGGGGAAGACGAGGCTCGTCACGAACGACAGGGCGAAATGTCCCGAGACGAGCAGGAACAGGCCGAGGACCACGCCCATGACCGTGATGCCGCCGAAACGTCCGACGCGCGCGACCATGAGCATGAACACGGGGCCGCTCACGAGCGCGGCCACGGCCGGCAGGAAGACGCTTCCGAATCCGGCCACGACGGCGCAGGCGAACGTGGCGACCGTGACGCACACGAAATACAGGGCGGTGAACACTCCGATGGTGACGAGGTCCGGCACGGACAGGCGCGCGCGCCGGGGCCGGGGCGCGGGCGTGCCGGAGGGATGGGACGCGTCGTTGGTCACGTTGCTGGTCGCGTTGCTGGTCGCGTTGCTGGTCGCGTTGCTGGTCGCGTTGCTGGTCGGGGTCATGCGGGCTCCAATGATCGGCGGAAAACGACGCGCCTCAATCTAACGGCGTCGCACGCGACACGCAATACCTCACACTGAAATATCCTATGCGTGCGGACGATGCGCCCGCCATCGGACGCTTCGGCGACGCGCATGCGGGCCGGAACGCGACGGGCGGACGGCATCCGACGGTGGTTCAATAGGAAAGGATTCGACGGCGCCCGCGAAGGCGCACGTCAGACGACCAAAGGAGCGCCATGATCAACGAACAGTACAAGGCCATGCTGGGCGGCAAATCCGTCATCCGCACCCTCAGCGAATACGCCACGCAACGCGGCGCCGAAATCGGATACGACAACGTGTTCGACTACTCGCTCGGCAACCCGTCCGTCCCCGCCCCCGCAAGCTTCGCCAAAGCGATGGGCGACCTGTACGACCGGGCCGACCCCGTCGCGCTCCACGGCTACTCCCCCTCCCTCGGCATTCCGTCCGTACGCGCCGCCATCGCACGCTCCCTCAACCGACGCTTCGGCATGGACTACACCGCCGACCACATCTTCCCCACCACCGGCGCCGCCGGCGCCCTCTCCCACGCCATGCGCGCCGTCACCAAACCCGGCGACGAGGTCATCACCTTCGCGCCCTACTTCCCCGAATACCAGCCGTACGTCACCGGCACGGGCGCCACGCTCACCGTCGTCCCCGCGGACACGGACACCTTCCAAATCAACTTCGACGCGTTCGAACGGGCCATGAACCCGAACGTCGCCGCCGTACTCATCAACACGCCCAACAACCCCTCCGGCGCGGTCTACTCCGAAGCCACGCTGCGCCGCCTCGCCGCCATCCTGGAGGAGCGGCAGCGCGCATACGGCCACGACATCTTCCTCATCAGCGACGAGCCCTACCGGGAGATCGTGTTCGACGGCGGCGAACAGCCGTACCCGAGCCGCTTCTACGCCAACACGCTCAGCTGCTACTCGTGGTCCAAGTCGCTGAGCCTGCCGGGAGAACGCATCGGCTACGTGGCCGTCAACCCCGCCGCCCACGAGGCGGACATCCTCGTGCCCATGATGGGCCAGATCTCGCGCGGCACCGGACACAACTGCCCCGCCAGCTCCATCCAGCTCGCCGTGGCCGAAGTCGTGGACGAAACCGCCGACCTGAGCGTGTACGAACGCAACATGAACCTGCTGTACGACGCGCTCACCGACATCGGCTTCGACGTGGCGCGCCCCGGCGGCACGTTCTACATCTTCCCCAAAGCGTTGGAGGACGACGCCACCGCCTTCTGCATGAAGGCCAAGGAGTACGACCTCATCCTCGTCCCCTCGGACAGCTTCGGCGTGCCCGGCCACTTCCGCATGGCCTACTGCATCGACACCGACAAGGTCGAGCGCTCCATCCCGGCCCTGTGTCGTTTCGCCCGCGAACAATACGGCCTGTAGCCGGTCCGCATGCCCCGCGTCCAGCCCCTCGGCGCATGCGCCGGGCGTTCCCGCGGCGTATCCGTCCGCGGCGGTGCTGGATGTGGGGCGTCCGACACGCTCCGGGCCGCTCGGCCAAGCCTACGGTCGGCCGCCCCACATCCAGCCCCGCCGCTCCTCGCCCTTCCGATGGATGCGGAATCCAAGCGGGATGGATTTGACCTGTTCAAATACCCGTTATCGCCGATTTACAGCGTCAAATACCCGTTTTACCCCCTGCCAAACGGGTATTTGACGCTGTAGATTCGGGAAAACGGGTATTTGAGCGGGGGAATCGGGGAAGAGCGGGCTCCGACGGCGAGGCTGTAGGATGCGAAGATGTGACGAAGAATGGAGATGACATGACCGCAGACAAGGGACGCGTGCAGACGGAGACGGCCAAGCCGACGGAACCGACGGAGACGGCCAAGCCGACGGAACCGGAAGCGCCGACGGCATCGGCACAGACGGAGCACGGCGGACTGCCGGGCGATGTGAACGGGGACGGCGTCGTCGACATCGACGATCAGCGGCTGCCGTGGGTGACGCGCGCATACGGCGCCGTCCTGCTCGTCCAAGGACTGCTCACCGTGCCGATGATCGTCATCGCCTTCATGCACGCGGTCGGCACCGCGCTCGGCGGAGCGTCCTTCGAACCGGGCGACCTGACCTCCATCCTCAGCTGGATCTCGGCCGTGCTCAGCTCCGTGACCACCGTCGTGCTTATGGTCTTCGGCGCACTGCTCGCCCTGAACAGACGCAAGCACGCCGCCCGCTGGACGTACGTGCTCATTCCCATGACCTTCGCCGAAGGGGTGTTCGCGGTCATGGTGGACGGGTTCGGCCCACACCTGCTGCCCACCGCGGCCCAGATCCTCATCCTCGTGGCCCTGTCGGTCACGGTGGACCCGGCGCTGTTGGAGGAACGACGGCTGCAGCGGGCCCTGAAACGCATGAACGACAAGGAGGCCTACGACGAGGCGGTCAAGGCCGGCATGCTGGGCCGCGACCCGTCCGGCAAGGGATACATCGAGCTGAACTTCTTCAACATCTTCTGGCTGTTCACCGTGGCGTGCGTGTTCGGCCTGATCATCGAGACCGTCTACCATTTCGCGATCTACCATGGCGAACTGCAGGATCGCGCGGGATTGCTGTGGGGACCGTTCTCCCCGATCTACGGCTGCGGCGCCGTGCTGGTCACGGCGGCGTTGAACCGATTGTGGAAGTCGAACCCGTTCCTCGTCTTCTGCGCGTCCGCGGTGATCGGCGGCGCGTTCGAATACGCCACGAGCTGGTTCATGGAGGTCGCGTTCGGCATCACCGCATGGGACTACACCGGCCAGTGGCTGTCCATCGACGGGCGCACGTCCGGCAAGTACATGTTCTTCTGGGGCGTGATCGGCGTGGTGTGGGTGCGCTGGATCCTGCCGCGTATGCTGCGTCTCATCAACCGCATCCCGTGGAAGGTGCGCTATTCGCTGACCGTGGCGTGCGCCGCGCTCATGCTCGTGGACATCGTGTTCACCCTCATGGCGCTCGACTGCTGGTACGGACGTCTCGCCGGCCTGCCTCAGGATTCGCCCGTCGTGCAGTGGTTCGCCGCACACTACGACGACGCGTTCATGGCCGGCCGCTTCCAGACCATGAGCATCGACCCCGCCAAAGCCGGCCGCCTCTGACCCCGCTCTTCCCTGCGGACTTCAAGCCGAATTCAACCGCTTTCAAGGCTTGAAGCCCGCAGAACGGCTCCTTATCTGCGGGCTTCAAACCGCTTTCGCGGGGGTTTGCGGCTGTATGCCCGTCTGCTCCCGCATCTCAGCCGGTGCTCCTGGAATCACGCCCCGTCGAGGCGTTCCAAGGTGATGCGCACCCACCCTCAGGGCATTGCGCGGACGCGGGCAACGGAGCGCGCGTCGGAAACGAGAAATTAGACACATTGACCAACGACACGGCAATTGCTTTCCTTCCTCCATCCCCTGCGACTAAAGTGACGGCGGACAATCGTATTGACGGGCCGTCAACGCACGGGCCGCGCGACGGCACACCCGACGCGCCCCGCCACGCCCGCACGCGCCGCAAGCCGCGCCATCGGACACGCAGGCCACGGCGCACGACACGAACGCAACGCACGGAAACGAAGGAACACACAGGCATGGGCAACGTTCTCGCGATCCTCAAACGCGACATCCTCCGCATGCTGAAGGTGCCGGCCGCATGGGTCATCACCCTCGGACTCATCTTCATCCCGCCGATGTACGCATGGTTCAACATCGCCGGATTCTGGAACCCGTACGGCAACACGCAAGGCATCCAGGTCGTCGTCGCCAACAACGACCGCGGCACCGACAGCGACCTGCTCGGCCAAGCCAACCTCGGCGACCAGATCGTCGACCAACTCAAAGCCAACGACCAACTCGGCTGGACCTTCACCGACCAGGCCGAAGCCATGCGCCGCGTCGAATCCGGCGACGCCTACGCCGCCATCATCATCCCCAAAAACTTCAGCGAACGCATCGCCGGAGTCGTCACCGGCGGCGAACGCCCCGAACTCAACTACTACGTCAACGAAAAAGCCAGCGCCATCGCGCCCAAAATCACCGACATCGGCGCCGGCACCGTCGACAACCAAGTCAACTCCACCTTCGTCTCCACCGTCAGCGAAGTCCTCACCGAAGCCGTCAACAGCGCCACCGACCACATCGACGCCACCGCCGGCAGCATCCAAACCACCACCGTCGACGCACTCGACGGCGCCGCCCAGGACGTCGCCTCCACACGCGCCACCATCGCCGACCTCACCGCCAAACTCAACGACGTACCCAACCAGACCCAGACCGCACGCCAAACCGTCGCCGACCTGCAACGCCTCGCCACCGACGCCGGCAACGGACTCGGCAACGTCTCCACCATCCTCACCAACACCCAAAACGGCCTCAACACGTTCGTCTCAGGCACCTCCGGCGCCCTCGACACCGGTTCCAGCCTCCTGAGCCAAACCGCGCAACAGACCACCGACGGCGTCCACCAGATCGCAGGCGGACTCACCGTCGCCAACGGCGCAGTCGGCGACGCCGTCACCACCCTGCAGAACGTCAACGCGGCCAACGCCACCATCATCGAACGACTCAACGCCATCGCCGGCCAACTGCCCGACAACGCCCTCACCCAAGCCGTCCAAAACGCCGTCGCCAAACTCCAACACCAAAACGACAACACCGCGCAAACCCTCAACGACGCCAAAACCCTCAACACCGACACCGCCAACACCATCGAATCCGTAAGCGCACTGGCCACCAACCTCAACGGCGCAGTCCAAACCACCATCGACAACACCGGCGCCGCACGCAAAACCATCACCGAAGGCGCCCTCCCCCAACTCGGCAACGGACTCAACACCCTCGCCCAAACCACCGGCACCCTCTCCGGCACGCTCACCACCCAGACCACGCTCGTCGCACAGACCAACACCCTGCTCGACCAACTCGACCAAGCCGCCGAAGACGGCATCACCGCGCTCGACGACACCGACCGCGCGCTCGCCGGGCTCCAAACCAAACTCGACACCATCGCCACCGACATCCGCGCCCTCGACACCTCCAACGTGCTGCGCGACCTTCTCGGCGACGACATGCTCGACGCGAACGGCAAACTCGACACCACACGCATCGCCGAATTCATGCTCTCCCCCACCGTGTTGGAAACCAAAACCCTCTACCCCGTCGACTCCTACGGGTCCGGCATGGCGCCCCTCTTCACCAACATGGCCCTCTGGGTCGGGGCCTTCGCGCTCGCCGTGATCGTCAAACTGGAAACCGACGACGAAGGCATCGAAGGCATGACCATCACCCAAGGCTATCTGGGACGCTTCCTCCTCATCGCCATCCTCGCCGCCGCGCAGGGCCTCGCCACCACCATCGGCAACCTCATCATCGGCGTGCAGACCGTCAACGCCGCCGCCTACATCCTCACCGGCGTCATCACCTCGCTCGTCTACGCATCCCTCATCTACGCGCTCTCCAGCACGCTCCTGCACGTCGGCAAAGGCATCTGCGTCGCGCTCATCATCCTCCAGATACCCGGCGCGTCGGGCCTCTACCCCATCGAGATGATGCCCGACTTCTTCCGCGACCTCTACCCGTACTTCCCCTTCACCTACTCCATCGACGCGTTCCGCGAAACCATCGGCGGCTTCTACGGCAACCAGTGGTTCGACAACATAGGACGGCTCCTCGTCTTCGCCGTCGTCGCCTTCGCGTTCGGCATCCTCGTCCGTCCGCTCCTGGCCAACGTCAACCGTCTCTTCGCACGCGAAATCGAGGAAAGCGACATGATCATCGGCGAACCCGTGCGCATGCCCGGCACCGAATACCGGCTCTCCGCCGCCGTGCGCGTCCTCGCCGACCACGACGACTACCGCGCCTCCATCGAACGCCGCGCCGCACGGTTCGCCGAACTCTATCCCAAGCTCAAACTCGGCGCCCTCATCGCAGGCATCGCCGTGCCGGTCGTCCTCGCCGTCACGTTCTCGCTCACGCCGAACACCAAGCTCGAAGCGCTCCTCGCATGGCTCATCTGGATCCTGCTCATCATCGCGTTCCTCATCGCCATCGAATACACGCAGGACAGCCTGCGACGCCAGACCGAACTCGGCAACCTCGACGACGACGCCATCCGACGCGAACTGCATGCGCGCGAGCAGGCCAAGAAACGCGTGCGCGACGCACGCCGACGCAAGGCCAAGGACGGCGTGCGCGCCGTGGCGGCGCCCGCCGTGGCCGCAGGCAACGCATTGGCGGACGCGGTGGGCGCGCTGCCGGCGTTCGCGGGAGCGGGAGCAACGGACGCAGGCGCGAACACGACCACGGGCACGGGCGCTGTCGGCGAGCACGGCGCTTCCGGCATGCACCGTGCCGACGGCACGACCGGCGTGAATCGCGTCCATGGCGCGGCCGACATCGCCGACACCCAGACCATCCCTCCCATCACCGACATGAACGCCATGCCCGACTACCCCGCATGGACCTCCCTCGGCCGCAACGCCGAAACCGGCATCCACGCCGACCGCACCGCCAACGACACCGAAAACAACGACACGCACGAGAAGGGAACCGCACGATGAAAGCCATTTGGCGCCTCTTCACCGGCGACGTACGCCGACTCACCAGCAACATCGTCTCCATCATCATCGTCATCGGACTGACCGTCATCCCCGGCCTGTTCTCCTGGTTCAACATCTGCGCCAGCTGGGACCCGTTCAGCAACCTCAAAAACCTCAAATTCGCCGTCGCAAGCGTGGACGAAGGCTACCAGTCCGACCTCATCCCCGTGAAGATCACCATCGGGGACACCGTCGTCAACTCACTGCGCGCCAACTCCGAACTCGACTGGACCTTCACCGACAAAGCCGACGCCATCGACGGCACCAAATCCGGCGAATACTACGCCGCCATCGTCATCCCCAAAGACTTCAGCCGACGCATGATGACGTTCTTCTCCGCCGACGCCGACCACGTCAGCATCGAATACTACGACAACGAGAAGAAGAACGCCCTCGCCCCCAACCTCACCACCGAAGGCGCCAGCGAAGTCAGCACCCAAGTCAACCAGATGTTCGCCCAAACCCTCATCGGCACCGCGCTCGCCATCGCGGGACAACTCGCCGACGACCTCAACAGCCCGCAGGCGCAGACCGCGCTCGCCCGCTTCAACGCCAACATCAACGACTTCGCCGCCACCCTCACCGACACCTCCGCCACCCTCACCGACTTCGCCACCCTCACCGACAGCGCCGGCAGCCTCCTCACCAATGCCGGAAGCCTCCTCAAGGACATCGGCGACGCCACGGACGGCACCGGCAGCCAACTCACCGAAGCCAAAAACGGCGTCAACGACGTCACCGGCGCCATCGACGCCAGCATCGACGCACTCAGCCAAGCGCTCGAAACCAGCGCCGAAAGCTACGCCGCCGTCGCCGATTCCATCGACGACCTCTACGGCAAAGCCGGCACCCAGGCCGAAGACACCGCCAAAGCCATCGACACCCAATCCAGCCACATCGGCGAACAGATCACCCAATACCAAACCATCCGAGACACCATCGCCTCACTCCAAGGCAAACTCCCCGAAGCGCTCCAAAGCGCCCTCGACCCCATCCTCACCCAACTCGACACCGTCATCGGACTGCAGCGCAACATCCAGACGCGACTCGACGAAGCCGCCGCCTCCATCCGCGGCAAAAACGACGACGCGCAGAACAAGCACCAGCAGATCAAGGACCTCGCCGCGCAGGCCACCGCCAGCATCAGCGGCATCAAAACCGACTTCAACGCCAACATCAAACCCCAACTCAGCCAGCTCAACGGCAGCATCCAAGACGGCGCCGGCATTCTCGACGACGGCGCCGCCACCCTGCGCAACACCCTCACCCAGCTCGACGGCACCACCTCGGAAGCCACCGGAGACCTCGCCAAAGTGAAGGGCACCCTGCAATCCGTCAGCGGCAAACTCGCCGACGCGGGTCGGGAGCTCGCCTCCTTCAACGGCAAACTCGCCGACGCGCTCGCCACGGGCGACACCGACACCATCAAACAAGTGCTCGGCAACGACCCGCAGACCCTCGGCGCCACCCTCGCCGCGCCCGTCAAACTCACCCGCAAGGCCGTGTTCCCCGTCAGCAACTTCGGCTCCTCGCTCGCGCCGCTGTACGTCATCATCCCCCTGTGGGTGGGCGCTCTGCTCATGGCCGTCACGTTGAAGACCACCGTGTCCAGGCGCACGCGCAAGGCGCTCGGCGATCCGAGGCCCCACCAGCTGTTCCTCGGCCACTACGGGGTGTTCGCACTCCTCGGACTGCTGCAAAGCACGTTCTCCGCGGGCGGCGCGCTCCTCTTCCTCCACGTGCAGGCCGTGCACCCCATGCTGTTCATGCTCACCGCATGGCTCAGCTCGCTCGTCTTCACCTTCTTCGCCTACACCATGGTCGCGAGCTTCGGCAACGTGGGCAAGGCCATCGGCGTGCTCATGCTCATCATGCAGATCTCCGGATCCAACGCCGCGTACCCTCTGCAGGTGCTGCCCGACTGGTTGGGCGCCATCAGTCCGTTCCTGCCCATCACGCACTCGGTCACCGCGTTGCGCGCCGCCATCGCCGGCGTCTATGACATGGACTACTGGAAGGCCATCGGGGCGCTGCTGCTGTTCCTGCCGCCGCTGCTGCTCATCGGCCTGCTCCTGCGCAAGCCGCTCGTGCGCTTCAACCAGTGGTATGTGGAAAAGGTGGAAAGCACCAAGGTGCTCGCATAGGCGGATCTCCGCATTCACCCTCGCATTCGACCCACATAAAACCCACATAAGACCGTGCGGTAGCATCCGCACACTCCGCCCGTCGCGGGACCGGCTTGTTCGGCTCCATGGCGGGCGGTTTTGCATGTGCGGAGCAAGCGGGCTGTCTCTCAACACAGAATAACGCGCGAAGGGGCAATCAAAGAAATAAGCCAGCAAATTAGATTCTGATCGTAGCAGATATAAGCAATTGTTATAATAGGGGATATGGAAAAGCGGTAAATTAGAATTCACTAGGAGCGAGAAGAAAAGATGTGTGAAGAATGCTACTCTGACAAAAATAGAATAACCCCATTACTGAACCCCTTGGACTGCTTAGCGAACCACAGGCAATACATTTGTGGAACTTGCGGACGTTGCATCTGTATTGAGCATGACCCAAACAGAGGATCGCAAAGATGGAACTTTCCTTTTAAGTCATTGGAAATTGCAAAACTTTATTTAAGAACGGCCAACCACACAACGGGAAAATCATGCGGCGTTTATGAGATAGAGAACGGCAAAGGCAGAGTATCTTATAAAATATTCGCAGGAAATGAGGAGCTGCATCTTTTCTTGAAGAAGAACAAAGATAAGAAATGCAGACAGACGACACCTGTGTTTACCGTTGGAGAGTATAAGGAATATGCACATACAGAAGTACGAAAATTGACTTTTGAGGAAATAAAACAATATATGAGCGGACGCTAAATTCCAGTTTGGCGATTTCATATCCATACACGCAAAGCGGCTGGCGATCACTATAGCATCGATCGCAATCAGTTTCGGAAGGCGATCGGAAGGCGATCGGAAGGCGATCGGAAGGTGAGAAGAATTTGAAAAAAGCAATATTATATATTCACGGCAAAGGAGGAAGCCATGCGGAAGCCGAGCTGTATCAAAAAAGCTGTGAAGGATTTGATGTTGTGGGAGTTGATTATGATGACTACTTGCCGTGGATTGTGAATAAGCAGATAGAAGCAGCTTATAGTAAAATAAGTGAACAATATGATAAGATATGTGTTCTTGCAAATAGCATAGGAGCGTATTTTGCAATGAATGCGCTACAGAATTATTGTATAGAAGAAGCTCTGTTCATTTCTCCAATACTGGACATGGAAAAGCTTATCCTCACTATGATGAGTTGGGCGAATGTATCTGAAACAGACCTACGGCAACAAAAAGAAATTCCTACGAAATTTGGAGAAACTCTTTCTTGGGAATATCTGTGCTACGTTAGGAACAATCCAATCAATTGGAACATCCCAACCAAAATACTTTATGCTGAAAATGACAATCTTACAGACATTCAGACCGTAAACAGCTTTGTGGACACTCATAACGCTTCGCTTACCGTTATGGAAAACGGCGAACATTGGTTCCACACTCGTGAACAGCTCTTATTTCTCAACGAATGGCTAAAAAAGCAATGTCAAAGCATATGGATGTCTAACCAGTAGGGAATTGATAAGGCAGTGCGCGCGCGGCGCACGACGCACGCCCCCCCCCCCAAAAAAAACGGAGACAAGCCCCACAGTCCCAGCCGGCCCTACGCCTACTTCCCGATGGAGGCTTGCTCACGGCAGACCTTGAGGGCTTCGTTGAAGGCTTCGGAGGTCCAGCTGGCGCCGGCTACCTTGTCCACGGAGAGGTCCTTCAACGGTTTGCCGTCGACTTCGCCGTTGATGGCCTGGGCGAACGCGTCCTGATGCGATTTGGAGATGGATGTGAACGGATGTCCCACGATCTCCACGCTTTCCACGTTCTGGTCTTTGACGGTGACGTGCACGTCGATGGTGTCCTCGCCCACAGGCCCGTATTGGCCGTTGATGGAGTAGGTGCCGTCCGCGTAGTTGCCGGTGTCCTGCTGCTCCCCGTCCGAACCGTCCGAATCGTCCGAACCGTCAGCCCCGTCGGCCGAACCGTCGGCAGATCCATCGGCACCCCCATCAGCCCTGTCCGATTGCTTCGACGCCTCCTCCTGCGACTGCTGCGTTTCACCGGAGTTACCGGCGTATTCGTCGTCCATCGGCGTGGCGGCGGGTTCCCCGCATCCGGCGAGCGCCGCGCCGGCCATGACGAGTCCGACCGCGGCGAGCGCCGCGCTCCTTCGCAGTCCACGTCCGCCGTGCGCCGCCGTCATGCCGCCGAGGTCGTCTTGTTCGCTCTGGTCCGTGGTCTTGACCGTTTCCGTCATTCCGTACGTTCCTTCCTTGTCATGTGCTTCGTTCACGAGGTGAGGCCGTGCCGGCCTCGTGCGATCTTCCAGGCCCGCAGACTCCGCCTTTCGCCCCGCTCTACGAGTTCCCGTTCTACGCTTCCAAGCCCGACGCCTCCCTGCCCGCTGTCCCGACCGCTGTCCCGTCCGTTTCCCCAACCGTTTCCCCGCCGGTTTTGGCGGCTTTGGTGGGGTCGGCGAATCCGATGGGCAGGTCGCCTTCGCGTTGCGCGCCTTCGGCGTGCGAGCCGGTGAAGGCGGCGCGTCCGCCTGCGGCTTCGTAGCGTGCGCGCGCGGCTTCGTCGTTCCATCGTTCGCCGACGAGCACGCCGTGGTTGAGCATGATCTCACGTTCGGCGCATCCGGCGACGAGCGCGTCGTGGGTGACGACGATGATGGTGGTGCCTTGTTCGTGGAGCCGGCGGAACAGGTCGAGTACGATTTTCTCGTTTTTTTCGTCGAGGTTGCCGGTGGGTTCGTCGGCGAGGATGATCTTGGGTCGGTTGATGAGGGCTCGGGCGATGCATACGCGTTGTTGTTCGCCGCCGGAGAGCTGTCCGGGCAGGTGGTGGGCGCGTTCCTTGAGTCCCACGCGTTCGAGCGCTTCGAGCGCTTCGCGTTCGTCGACGACGGAGTGGTAGTACTGTGCGACCATGACGTTTTCGACGGCGGTCAGGTGGGGTACGAGGTAGAACTTCTGGAATACCAGTCCGATGGTGTTTTTGCGCACGTCGGCGAGTTGGGCGGCGTTGAGGTCTTCGAGTCGGCGTCCTTCGAGGGTGACGGAGCCTTGGGAGGGGGTGTCCATGCAGCCGATCATGTTCATGAGGGTGGTTTTGCCGGAGCCGGACGAGCCGACGATGGCGAGCCATTGGCCTTCGGGCACGGTGAGGTTGAGGTCGTCGACGGCGTGGAGGTCGCCGTAGATTTTGCAGATGTGGTCGAGTTCCAGCAGCATGGTCTATTCCTCTCGTAGGACGATTGCGGGGTCGATGCGTGTGGCGCGGCGGACGGGTGGTATGGATGCGATGACGGCGACGAGGATGCTCAGGACGACGGATGTGCAGGCGAGGGGCGCGCTGAATGCGAGCGTGCGGTCGAAGACGGCGGTGCACAGGATGCGTGCGAGCGCGTAGCCGAGCAGCGTGCCGACGAGTCCTCCGACAAGTCCGTAGAGTGCGGATTCGACGAAGAATTCCACGGCGACGGAGGCGGAGGACGCGCCGAGTGCCTTGCGCAGTCCGATTTCGTTGCGTCGTTGGGAGACGATGGAGGCCATGGTGGTGGATACGCCGACGAGGGTGAGGGTGAGGACCACGACGGACACGATCCAGAAGAGGGTGCGCAGCATGGTGATGATGCGCTGGTTGGAGGCGGTCATTTTGGTGACTTGACGCGCCTGGTAGGCGCCGCTCCCGGCTTGGTCGATGGCGTCCACGAGGACGGCGAGGCGGTCGGGCGCGGCTTGGGTGGAGCATTCGATGACGTCGATGCCGCGCGTGCCGGCGAGCGCGTCGACGTCGGCGGCGAGCGCGTAGACGATGTCGTCTTCGGAGCCGCCGGTTTCGACGATGCCGGAGATTTGGAATCGGGTGCCGCTGGTGTCGAGGATGTCGGTGCTGACGCGTCCGTCGCGCATGCCGGTCGTCCCTGCGGACGCCGTGCCGTCGGAAGCGGCATCGGATGTCGTGTCGTCTCCGCCGTACCCGATGGTGATGGTCGAGCCGACTTCCACGCCGAGCGCGTCGGCGACGTCGCGTCCGACGAGCACGCGTCCCGTACTGGGCCAGTCGCCTTCGACGTTCCAATGCCGGTTGAGGTCGCGCACTTGGGCGGGGTCGATGCCGCCGAGCACGTAGGGTGCGGCGTTGATGCGCACGGATTCGTACCGGTAGGTGGCGGTGGCGGCTTCGCCTTCGGCAGCGATGAGGCGTTCCACGTCTGTGACGGCGGCGGCGTCCATGCCGTTGGTGGAGGTGACGATGAGGTTGGCGCCGTAGGCGCGCATCTCGTCGTTCATCTGTTGGGGTACGGCGATGCAGATGGCGGCGAGGCAGAAGAGGGTGGCCGCGCCGACGAGGGATGCGATGACGGCCATCATGGCGCGTGAGCGTCGGCGTAGGACCGCGCCGAGGATCATGGTGCGGAACATGCGCCGGTTGGTCATGGCGCGTCCGGCCGGCGTTGCCGGCGACGCCGGCGCGGCGGGGTTGGTTCGGTTGCGTTCAGCGGCCATGCAGCACCTCCGCGGGGTGGAGTCCGAGTATGGATCGTATGGTGGAGAGCGATGCGACGAGTACGGTGAGTGCGAGCAGTACGGCGACGAGCACGTACACCATGGGTCGCATGGTGATGGATGAGGCGAAGGTGACTTGTCCTATGAGTTGGGCGACGGCGGATCCGAGGCCTGCGCCGACGATGGCGCCGATGAGGGCGATGGCGGCGGTTTCGGCGAGCATGAGGCGGCCTACGGCGCCGTCGGTCGCGCCGAGCGCTTTGAGCAGGGCGAGTTCGGCGCCGCGTTCGTTGATGGACGCGGCCATGAGGTTGGCGACGGCGATGGCGGCGGCGACGAGCGAGAGCGCGGTCATGACGATCATGACGGCGCGTGTTTTGTTCATCACGTCGCCTTGCAGCGCGGAGACCTGGCGGACCTGTTTGGCGACGGCGCCGGGGATGACCTCTTCGATCTGGTAGGCGATGGAGGAGGCGTATGCGGTGCAGTACCAGGTTTCCCAGTCGTCGCGGGAGAGGGCGGCGGGGTTTTTGGCGGCGCGTTCGGCGAGGTCGTTTTCGGGTGTGGTGAGCGCTTTGACTTCGATGCGGTCGATGGCGTCGGGCAGTCCGGCGAGAGTTTGGGCGACGGAGCTGGGCAGGTACATGCTGCCGTTGTCGTCGTCGCCGGAATCGTAGACGCCGGTGATGGTGAGGTCCTGTCGGTGGACGGCGCCGTCGCCGCCGGTGCGCGTGATGGTGACGACGTCGCCGACGCCCGCGTGCAGACCGTCGGCGAGGTCCCGTCCGATGATGGCCTGGGCGGTGTCGTCTTCGGGCCAGTCGCCTTCGACGGTCCACCAGGAGCGCATGCCTTCCATGCCGGCGACGGTGGATTCCCCGGTTTCGAGGTGGAGGGTTTTGGAGAACCAGGTGCCCACGATGGGGAAGGTCACGGTTGCGCCGTCGGCGCCGTTTTCGGCCTGCGCGTGCAGGTCGAGGCGGGGTGCGAAGTCGGTGATGTTGAACGCCCAGAAGATGGTTTTGATGTTGGCCGCGTCGGATTCCTTGAGGAACGACGTGGGTTCGGCGTCCGATGCGTCCGTGCCGGTCGCGTCGGTGGCGTACAGGTCATCCACCACGGCGTCCGATTTGGGTTGGACGGTGATGTTCGAGCCGTAGGCGGACAGTTCGGCGTTGAGTTTGTCGCCCACGTCGAAGACCACGCCGAGCATCGCCACGGACACCGTGGCGGACAGGCATACGGTCAGGGCGATGAGCAGCCGTCGCCGCAGCTGGCGGCTGAACGATCTGACGATCATGCGCAGGAAGAACATGCGCGCTCCTTTCCTCCTCCGGTCACTTGAAGTTGGCGCTCAACGCGTCCAGGTCGGCGGTCTGGATGGTGATGGCGCCGCCGCCGGCCTTGTAGGGGAACGGGATGGGGTTGCATCCGCCCTTGAAGCCGATGGTGGCGAGATTGATGGCCACGTCGCAGCGTTTGCAGATAATCTTGCCGTCCTTTTCGTAGTAGCCGGCGTCGCCGCACGTCTCGCACGCGTCAAGGCCGATGCCGTATGCGCCGCCGTTCTTCTTGATGATGATGAAACGCATGACGGTGCCGTCCTCGGCCGTGTATTCGAAACGGTGCAGGTGGCCGTCCGACACCTGCGCGAAGGTGATGGTGGCCACGCCGTCCTTAAGCGCATACGCCTCCGGTTCGGACAATACCGGCGCCTTGTTGAGTTCGGCCGTGCCCCAGACGAGCGAGACGCCCACGGCGCATACGCATACGAGGCTCCAGAACGCGGAGGCGAGGCGACGGCGGCGGAACGCGATATGCGCGCGCGCCCTGGCGGGATTCTCATCCGCCATGCTCATGCGCATGCCCGCGACGACGGAGGCGACGGCGGGGATGAGGAACACGCACGCCTGCGCCACGACCAGGGCGAGCGTGTTGTTGTGGAACAGGATGAGCGTGCGGAACGCGGCGCCTTCCAATTCCAGGATGAGCATGTTCATGAGCAGCGAGAACAGTTCCGTCAGATGCCGCACGAACGTGAGCAGCACAAGCAGCAGCACGGCCAAGGTGAAGGAACGGCGCACCGCCGGCGTGCGCATGGTGCGGAACACGGCCGCCACGGCCACGGCCGTGCCCACGCCCAGCAGGAAGCCCAACGCGCGCAGCAGCATGTCCGAGGTGAACGGGGAGTCGCCCGGCTCCACGAAGTCCGCAAGCTGCAGGATCACATCGGGCGCCGCATAGAACACGGACAGCGCCACGGCCACGGCGGATACGCCGTCGGCCACGGCCAACGCCGTGCGACGCGCATGCCAGTCGCGCGTCAACCGGCCCGCGCACAGCACCACGGCCACGAGGGCCGCGTCGAAGACGACGCATGCGACCAACGTCGGCAGGTTCACCGTCGAACGCCGGTCAATGAGCGCCGTGAAGCGCAGCGCGGCGAACGCGCATGCGGCCGCCAGACCGACCGTGAAACCCCACGTGCGCCATCGGGCGCCGATCGGACGGTCGCGCCCCTCGCCTACGGTGAGCAGCACGCCCAACCCCATCGCCAGCAGACACGGTCCGAGCATGCCGGACAGCGCCTGCACGTATTGCCCCAACATATTCCGTTTCCTTCCACACACCCCGCATCGGACGGTGCGCGTTCCGCGCCCGGGCTCGAAACGCGCCGAGGGCATCCCGCGCGACGCACGCCGTACGGGATGCCCCCACGCCGCATGCACGTCCCATCGGACGCACGCGGCGCATCGGTCAAGGTCTACCGGCTCACCACTGGTGGACGGTGTAGTTCCAATCGAACGTCGCCTCCAACGGCTCGGTCCAGAAGTGGCCGCTCACGCCGGTCTCCTTGTCCACGTGCAGCATCCAGCCGTTCTCCGCCGGGGAGTGGATCTTGAAGGTCAGCGTGTACTCGCCGTCCTTGTCGAGTTTGAGGTTCGCGCCGTAATGCGGGCCGTCGGACGCGTTCATCTCCATGAACGTGCCCTCCTGCTTGTTGCTCGCGTCGTTCTTGTCCTGGATGACGTAGTCCACGGTCAGCTTCGGAATGAAGTCGCCTTCGGCGTAGCCGAGGTTGTTGTCCGCGAGCGCGTGGATGTCCGCCTCAAGATGGAGGTTCGACTCCGCGGCGGACAGGCCCATGCCGGCCGGTTCCATGTCCACGGGCTGGAAGTAGACGGCGGCCACGTTGAGCGGGCCGACGTGCTGGTCCTCCTTGCCGTCCTCGCCCTTGATCGGGATCTCCTCGAAGCCGGCGGAATCGTCGGCGGAGGAATCCTGGGTGTCCGAGGACTGGGAGGTGGAGGAGTCCTGGGCGTTCGCGGAGTCGGAGGAGTCGTTCGCGTTGCCGCACGCGGACAGTGTGAACGCCATCGCGCCGGACACGAGGAGCGCCAGCAGGGCCGCGAGCTTGTTGTTCTTCTTCATGTGTTTTCCTTCTTGTCTGATAGGTGTTCCGTCCCCGGCCTGCGCCGTGCGGAACGAAATCTTTGCCGAAATCTTTGCCGGAATCTTTACCGGTTCGAGGCCTTGCCCTCGGACGTCGATCCGTCATCGGACGTCTGCTCCAGACGCTGCGCGGGCATGCGGGCCCGGCGCTGTTTGGCGAAACCCACCGCGAACAGGGCGAGCACCGCCACGGCGGCCACCGCCTGCGCGACCAGCGTCTCCACGTACGGATACAGGCCCAGCCAATCGTTCGTGGGCAGACCGTCCACATACATGCCGGGCAGGGCGTCGCCTTCGATGAGCGAGTGCACGCCGCCGCCGGCGAAGACCACCACCAGCACCGACATGAGCACCGACGTGACCAGGAAGAACGGGCCGATAGGAATGCGCACGGACGTGAATCGGATCGTGAGGAACACCGCCACGAGCGCCACCGCCGCGGCGGCGCCGCCCAGCCACATGCCTTGGGCGTCACGCGTCATCGCATAGATGGACTCATAGAAGATGACCGTCTCCGCGCCTTCGCGGAACACCGCGAGGAAGCTCAGCAGCGCGAGCGAGACCATCGTGCCCGCGGTGCCCTGATGCGCGTTCGCGCGCTGCGCCGCGGACTCCACCGCCGCTTCGGTCTTCGTGCGGATGTAGCGGTTCCACGCCTCCACGGAACTTTTGTTGAGCATCCAGTTGCTGGTCCACAGCAGCATCGCCGTGGCAATCAGCGCGCACACGCCCTCCATGATCTCCTGCTGCGGGCCGGAGCCGCCGAACAGGGCCATGAACACCGCGGCCACCACGCCGGAACCGGCCAGACCGGCCAGCACGCCCGCGTAGATCCACTTCACGAAGCGACGGTTGCCGGACTTCATGAGGTAGGCGATGATCGCGGCCACCACGAGCAGCGCCTCCAATCCTTCGCGGATGAGCACGAGGAACGCCTGTCCCACGGAGCTGGTGACGAATTTGGTGAAGCCGTTCACTTCGTCGGCCGCGCCGCCGTCCAGCGTGGCCGCGTCCTGCGTGAGCATGTCCTCAAGGTCCGCGATGAGCGTCGCGGCCTCGTCCGCGCGTCCGTCGGACATGGCATTGCGGGCCTTCTTGAACGTGGATTCCACTTTGGAGACGCGGTCTCCGCCGATGGCGTTCATCACGTTCTTCTCGAAGCCGAGCTTCTCGTAATACTGGTAGTAGGCGTCGTTCACGCCGTCGGAGCCTTGGGAGCCTTTGCCGGCCTTCGCGTCCGCGAGGGCCTGGTCGAGCACGGCGTTCATTTCGCAGGCCACATCGCTCCACGTGCGATCGCCCTTGCCGGCGTTCTTGTGCACCTTGTTCGCGTCCAGCACCTCGCGTTCCGACTGGATGCGCTCGTAACGCTCCCTGCCGTACGTGCGCGGATCCGCGAGGCCTGCGGTCGCGTCGAGGGAGGCGGCCGCGTCCTCGACGTCCGAGGCGAGCGAGGACACCGCCGCGTCCACGTCCGCGCCCTTGCCCTGCTGGTAGGCCAGCCGGGACAGGGACTGGAAGGCCTGCGACTGCGTGTTGTAGCGGTCCTGGCCGAGCGTGTCCGAAACGGCTTTGGCGAAGTTCGAGGCGTTCCACGCCATGTGCTGCGCCTGGCTGAATGCGGACGCCGCTTGGGCGCGGTCGTTGGACGCGTAGGCCGTACGGCCCTGTTCCAGATAGTCAGCCACGTTCGCCGCGATGGCCGACCAGGAGTCGAAGTCGTACTGCGCCGCGTTCGCATCCTCCGTGGAGGTTGCGGAAGTCACGGAAGTAGCGGAAGTAGCGGAGGCTGAGGTAGCGGAGGCTGAGGTAGCGGAGGCTGAGGTAGCGGCGGTTGCGGAGGCGTACGCGGGCATGGCGCCCCAGGGAGTGCATGCCGTCGCGGCGATCGTCAGCAGCAGCGCGGCGAACGCCACAAGGGAGGCGATGCGGGGCCTGACGGTTTTGCCTTCGGCGTCGTTCCGATCACCTGTACACGTTCGGACCATGCCGCGAGAGGCGTGCGGGAACGCGCGTGGAAACATAACGGGACTCCTTCTTCCTTCCAACCATGCACGAGCATAGGAAGAAAATCCCACGAACAACAGTCTTGATTTTCGGACCATCCTGCGCTATGGGCGCATTATGGATGATGCCGCGCGGGCGATGCCGGAAGCTCCGGTTTCCTTCCCTCCACGTTTCCCCCATGCATGCCAAGATCCGCACGATATGCCGAAATCCGCATCATGCCAACGATCCACGAACTTGCGTATGCCATGACGGCAATCCACGTTCCTTGGTCTGCGAGCGGCAGCACCCTCCGGGCCCGTCCTCCCCTTCACCATCTCACATTCCGGTCATACTGGGCTTCATGCCCCTTCGTCCCACAATGCGAACCTCTCCGTTTCCCGACAAGTCCCTTTAATCCCCCACAACGCACACCTTCTCAGCGTCTTTGCATGCCACACTACCCTTCCGATTTTCTCCCGCTGCTCCATCCCACACCATGGCGTCCCGCTGCGGGCATCCAGCCGCTTCCCCACCCCGTTCCCGGCTCCATGCACGCACGGGTACCACACCCCCGCGGGCCTACGGCCGCTTCCCCACCCCGAACACACCAACGACCGGCCCCAAGAGACCGGCCCCCGAAAACAAAAAAGGGGAGACACATCGTGTCTCCCCCAAAAGAATAAGCGGCGGCGTG
>Cebus_capucinus_imitator_PRJNA485217_SSR056__coassemble_667_pt1 | contig 24047 bp, 17 predicted proteins | sample Cebus_capucinus_imitator_PRJNA485217_SSR056__metabat2_high_PE_007 | metagenome-assembled genome bin Cebus_capucinus_imitator_PRJNA485217_SSR056
CGCCGTCGCATACGAGCACGTCGGGCGGCGCGATGCGCGCCATCAGGCACTCCCATGCCGCCGACCGCTCGCTTCTGGCGACATGCCGGCCGATCACGTGCCCGTCGGCCACCGCGATCAGGACCACCGCCTCCCGGTGCAGGTGGATGCCGTCCACCTGCACTGTATTGCTTCAATGTTTGTTGGGCGGTTTCGGCAGTGTTTTTCCGCAGTGTGGGCTGATGGTTTTCCCCGGTGTAGTCATCGTTTCCCGGTGATGTGAGAGGCATCGGTGCCGCCGCCTGTATATTCCCGAGTTGCCAATCGGTTTTGATTCGGCCGGTTGCCGCCGGCCGGTGCTCGGGAAGGAAAGGAACATGGCGATACCGATGCCCATTGTGCAAGATATCAGGAGACTCGACCGGCAGGGAATGTCGCGCGCGCAGACAGCGCGTCGTCTTCACGTCGATCGCGGGACGGTCGCGAAATACGCGGATATGGAGGATTGCTCGCCCAAACCGAAGGTGGATCGCAGGTACGGGTCGAAGATCGATCCGTACGCGCATCTGGTGGACGGGTGGCTGGAGGCGGATCGGACGCTGCCCAGAAAGCAGCGCCACACGATCAGGCGCGTGCACGACCGCCTGCTGGCGGAGACGGACTACGACGGCGAGTATTCGACCACGATGCGTTACGTGCACCGGTGGCGCGAGGCGGACCGCGGCGTGCCGGACCGCGAGGGGTACGTGCGGCTCGAGTGGGCGGCGGGCAGCATGCAGGTCGACTTCGGCATGGCCCGGGCCCGGATCGCGGGCGAGATGGTGGACGTGCATTGCCTGGTGGTCTCGCTGCCGTATTCGAACATGCGGTTGTGCGTGGCGTTGCCGGCGGAGAACGCGGAGTGTTTGCGTCATGGTCTGATGCTTGTGTTCGAGCATATCGGGGGTGTTCCTCCCGTGATCGTGATGGACAACGCGACCGGTGCCGGCCGGCGCAACGCGAAGGGCGAGGTGACGCTCACCCATGTGTTCTCCGCGTTTCTGGCGCATCACCGCATCGAGGCCAGGTTCCGCAACCCGTACTCGGGCAACGAGAAGGGCAGCGTGGAGAACGCCGTCGGTTTCCTGAGGCGCAATCTCATGGTCCCGCCCATGCATGCGGAATCCCACGGACAGCTCAGTCGCCTCATGCTCGAACGGTGCGACGCGCTGGCGGCCTCTTCGTATTGCCCGAGGCTGCTGGACGTGCCCGTGGCCGAGGTGTTCGGCGAGGAGCGGGCGTCGTTGATGCCGTTGCCGTCCACGGTGTTCGACCCGGTGCGCCGGGAAAGCCGGGTGGCGGACAAGTACGGTCTGGTCGACATCGACTCGAACCGGTACCTCGCCGGCCCCGGCATGGCGCGTTCCAAGGTGCTGGCCGCGATCCGGTGGGACACGGTCACGCTCACCTCGCCCGCCACCGGCGAGCTCCTGGCGGAATATCCCAGGCGGTACGGGCGGTCGGGCGATATGGAGGATCCCGCGCTCGTGCTGCCACGGATCGCGGTCAAGCCACGGGCATGGAGGGAGAGCGCGATACGCCCCGACGTGCCCGACGATATCCGTGAGTGGCTCGACTCCATGGACGAGAAGACGTTGAGGGAAAGCCTCGAAGCGATCGGCGACGCGTGCCGGGCGGCCGGGTTCGAGCCCACGATGCAGGCATGCGACGAGATCCTGCGCTCGAACAGGGACATGGGCCTGCACGCGGACTCGCCCGCCCCGATCGCGTTGCGCATGCGCGACGGCGAGTGGGAATACCCCGGCGAGATCGAGGAACCCGACCTGAGCGGCTACGACCGGTTCATCACCGGTACGGACGACGGAAGGGAGGAACGGTGAGCGCCGGACCCGATCCCGTGATCCCGCAGACCCGCCGCAGGCGCGCGTCCACGAGCGAGAAAAGCGAACGGATCCTGAAGATGAGCCGCAGCCTGCCGTTGACGCGCGGCGTGCCCGCGGACGCGCCGGCCGACGCGACACCCAACCAGCTCGACTTCATCGAACGCTGGTTCCGGGCCGAGCTCGACTCGCGGGAACAATCCAAACGCGCACGCCTGCTCAAACAGGCGGGATTCCCGGCCGACAAGACGCTCGACGGATACGACTGGACCAACCTGAGAATGCCCGCCGACTGGGGACGCGCGCAGCTCGAGAGCCTCGAGTTCGTCGACAGGCGCGAGGACCTCGTGCTCTACGGGCCCGTCGGGGTCGGCAAGAGCCACCTGGCCATCGCGATCGGCCGGCTCGCCTGCGAGCGGGGCGTCCCCGTGCGTTTCTTCACCGCGACCGGCCTGCTCATGCGCCTGCGCCGCGCACAACAGGAGAACCGGCTCGACCGGGAGCTCACGGCCATCGGCAAGACCCGTCTCCTGGTCATCGACGAGTTCGGCTACCTGCCCATAGACGAGGAAGGCAGCCGTCTGCTCTTCCAGGTCATCAGCGACAGCTACGAGACAAGGAGCATCATCTACACCACCAACATCGAATTCAGCGGATGGGGACGCGTGCTCGGCGACAAGAACATGGCCGCCGCCCTCATCGACCGCACCGTCCACCACGGACGGCTCATCAGATTCGAGGGCCGCTCCTACAGGAGCCAGCACGCCCTCATGACCAAATAACCAAACAACACAACGCAGACAGGCGGCGGCCGATACCGCATATCCCGCGGAAAACCCGCTGCCTACACTGCGGAAAAACACTGCACAAACAGCAGACCCCAACTTGACAAAACACACACCTGCACCACGTGATGCACCTCGTCCACCATCGGCACGGGAGACCACAGGCTCCACATGAGCTCGCACCTGCGGCGCAGGGTGCGGACCGGCAGTCGGTGCTCGGCCTGCGACTGCTTCGAGAACAGCCGATCCAGACCGCAGCGCAGGTCACGGGCCCTCGTGTCGTACGCGCGCGACATCGAGGAGCCGCATTCCCGGTTCCTGCACCGCCATCGGGTGCGTCCCGCCGACGTCGTTCCATTCCTCTTCATCTCGCCGCCGCATCGCGTGCGTCTGGGTGTTCTCATGCGACCAGTCAAACAGACCACATTCAAACTCCCGGGACGCCTTGCGGCACAAGGCCCCACGCCCCGTTCCGGACACACATTCCGGCCGGCCTTGAAAGTCCCGGCGCGCACATTCAAACCAGCGACACGCCCACCGGCACACGGCCTCACGAACCAACACAGACACACATTTTGGCCTATAACCCGGTATTTTGAGCACGCGGCTAGGTGTTGAGAGCACCTAGCCGCATTCTTTTACCCCGACCCGTATGGCCGAGGCCAGTCCCATCACGGCATCGTAAAGACACACATGAGGGGTAGCCGTGATTATCCCTCACGACCAAGGGGCGGAACCCCGCTTGCAAGACTCACGCCTTGCCCTCAGGCTCCTGAGAGTCCAACAGCTTACGAGGATTAGACACACGAAGCGCATCACAGAATTTCAGCGCCATGTCAAGCGTCATATTGCCGACGTCGCGACGGCCCGCCTCAAAATCGGACACACGTCCGCGTGACATGCCAGGCACCTTTTTTGCAAGCTGCTCTTGTGTCAGTCCTCGTTTTAACCGCAGTTCCCTGAGGCCCATAAAGTCCACCTCCTTCGTTTGCAGTTTGTTTGGCTGGTTCGATTCTACCTTCGCAGCGTGCGTTCCCCCGTATGCGGGAATGATCCCTATCAGTCATGCGTGGTGACGTATTATGCACAGCGGCGCGGGTATGCTGTGGAGGTGTTGCCGAACGCGTCGGGGTCGATGCCGGAGTGTTTGTCGCATGCGACGAACCTCGCGTAGCTGGACCCGAAGATCGGGCGTGCGCCGTGTACGTCACGGTGGAGGGGGTCGTGGGGTATAATCGTGCCCAATGACTGCGCGAGCGTCTGGAAGAAGGTGTCCAGTATAAGAGTGGTCGTGGAGGCCATATCGTGACGAGTAAGAGCGAGGGTGGCGTCATGAGCATCTATGGACCCGCAGATCGATGAGACGATAACCGACGCGGACCGTAGGACCGACCTGGACCTTGTGAGCCGGCACGAGTCAGCGTTGAGGACGTTGAGTCCAGACCATGCGCGTACCGAGCGCTATAAGTGGTACATCGATGGCGGACTTTACGATGAGAGTTCTCTCACGCATTATTTGGAGCGGTCGTCGCCGTGGTATGACGCGAAACCGCTACGCGTGGATGGGATGATGTTCAACCCGGATGTGGTGGGCGAGATTATGAAGGCGGTGGAGCAATGACCGAAGATGATGTGTTGGCGTTCGTCAAGCGTTATGGGTATACGCGGGTGACTCGTGAGGCTGATTGGAAGGGTTACGAGGCGTGGTTTCCAAGTGTGGGCGGGCCTGAGGCTGTGGTGGGGTTGCCGTTACCGGTGTTGGTTCGTGGCGGTCGTATGCGGTTAGTTTCGGTGGATGAATGTTTCGACTGGTTGGACTCGCTACCGAATGAATGACCGTCTAGAACACGCGTAACGGTCCTGTGGAGGGCCGTTCGCCGCCTATAGGCCCCTTGGTAGGGGTTGTTCCGACCGCTGGCGTTCCCCGCGTATGCGGGATGATCCCTAGTGCGTTTACTCTAATTGGTTCTGGTGGTGTCCTTAAGCTGAATGGCGATGAGGACGAGCATGAGGTCGGCCAGGAAGGTCTCGTCGAGCCTGTCGTAGCGGGTGGCGGCCTTGCGGTAGTGCCTCATGCGGTTGAAGACGCGCTCGACCATGTTCCGCCCCTTGTACGCCTCCCCGTCGTACTCCCATGGGATCGTGCGGTTGCGTTTGGGCGGCACGACCGGCCCCGGCCCGAACGACTCCGCGAGCATGTGGGTCGGGTCGCCCTCGTACGTGCGGTCCATGAGCAGATGCGCGCCCATGAACGCGCCGAGCGCGGCCATGGAGCGTCGCCCATGGGCCGCGTCGTGCCCGTCGCCCGGGCTCAGATGGATCTCGACGACCGTGCCCTCGCCGTCGGATACCACGTGAACTTTGGTGTTCCGTCCTCCCCGGGACACCCCGATGGTCCGCCCCCCCCCCTTTTTTCGGCGCCCCGGCGGCATGCCGGTGGACCTTCACGCTCGTGGAGTCCAACGCGAGGACCCCGGCCTCCACGGCGACGATCCGCTCCTCCCGCAAACCACCCAACACCCACAACAACACCAACCACTAACTTAATGACATTGCGCATACGCGGGGATGATACCGGCCCGCAGGTCTTCCACATCTGCGACCCTTCCGCGATTGGTTCATTTTCCGAATCGTCGCGCACGCCGGTATTTGCTCGCGCTGCTCCAACCCGTTCGAGGAACGTCCCTACCCGTCGATTTTTCAGTTCCGGCAGGTCTTTTGATCAGTTCCAATCCTTCGCAGTCTACGGGGATCCAATCGGCATGGTGTATTTTGAAAGCCAGATGTTGCTCATTGCGAGCGGAATACACCATGATCGCCCTGCCGTCCCGGACCATGTCCGTGATGCGAATCCACAGCCGTTCGCGGACTCGCGCGGAGACATGTCCCACGAAAACGCCGGGGGATATTTCCAGTAGCCATCTTGTCAGGTCTCCCCTTAATCCGACGGGGCATGCGGTGAGTACGACGACGATCACGGCGTCCCCGTTTCCTCTGGCCTATCGGCATATGATCTGCCGGCCTCCACTTCCCCGAGCCGTTCGTCCCATAGCCCGACATGATCTGATTCCATGTCCGGAAGCGGTTCCGTTCCTGTTTCCAGCAACGTCTTGATGTCTTTCACCATGCGAAGCATGATGGACAGGTCGTAGACGGCGTCGCGCATGTTCCTGCGTGTTGCGGAACCTATATCCTCGGGATTATCCGCCACCGTCTGAAAAGCCACGGGGATGGACAGTTCCGCCTTGTACAGATCCGCGATGTCGTAGACGAAGGATCGTTCATGGCCGACATGCACGAATCCGAGTCCGGGCGAGCATCCCAATGCCACGATCGCCGAGTGCGCCATGCCGTAGAGGCAGGTGTGCGCCGCGGAAAGCGCCTGATTGATTGCCGTGCCCGCGTTGAAGTCATCGTGGTCGTACGTGCGTTTGTCCCATGGCACTCCGGTCTTTTCCGAACATCGGCGATATACTCTTCGGATTCTGGCTCCTTCTCGACCACGCAGCTGCTGCATGGTCAGACCGCTCACGTCTTCGTCGGGGAAACGCATCTGGTACATTCTTCTGGCGACTGCGAGACGGGATCGTTTGTTGGATACCAGAACGGCCTGACGTTGCAGCAACGCCGCGGAATGGGTCAGCGGTTTGCCGAACGCGTACATGCGCACGCCTCGCTCTCCCACCCAGATGACGGTGGCGCCGTTTTCACCGATGACGGTCATGGCCTGATGCGTCACATTGGTTCCGGGGCCCAGCATGAGCACGCCGATGCTCGCGGCCGGCACGTGGATGGTTCCGGTTTCGTCGACGACGGTGATTGCGTTGTCGTCGCGTCGGATGACGCAATGTTCGAAATACACGAATGACATGCGGTCTTCGGCGCGGACCAGATCCGCCAGTTCCGGCGGCGGAGCTCCAGGGATTGCCCTGCGGGTCTTCGCCGCCGTTTCTGTGACGTCGTTTTCACGCATGATCGGCGTCGTTTCCGCGCATGATCGGCGCCACGGTGAGCAGGCCGCAGCCGAATCCTTTCGCCCGTCCCAGTCCATGGCACAGCACGTGGCGGAACTTGTCGGCGTCGGTCACTTGCAGGCGGCCTTCGTAGACCGCCGTGGTGAGGGTCACCGTCTTGCCGCCGCGGCCGAACCGTTCCTGATGTCGTTGCTTGACGATCACCGATGGCGCGCCGGAATCGTCGGGGATAATCGTGAATCCGTGCTTTTCGCACCGTTTCAGCAGCCATTCCGTCTGATAGTGCACCGTGATATGCCCCTGCAGCTTGCCTACGATCTGGTCGCCGCTCACGTGGGAGTGTTCGCCCCGGTCCTCCCATGCGAGTCGGACCGGGTTGGCTTTCAGCCGGAAGTTCCAGCACTGCCCCACTGCGATGCGTGACAGCAGCGGCCCGTAGTCCTTGCTTTCCCAGGTCATGTGCGTCGGCCATCCGGCCTGTTCGATGAGGTGGGTGAAGTCGGGCGCCTCCGGGCTGACCACGTACAGCCATAGTCCGTGGTTTTGATCGAGCGAGTCCAGTCGCCATAGGATGCGCCCGTCCTCGCCGTCGCGCACCGAGCCGGGCGGGAACGCACCTTCGACCGCCGCATGCATGCGGTAGGGCGATACGATGAGCTGTTGGGCGCTGATTCGTGCCGTGTTCAACGGCATTCTGGATATGAACATGTCGTCTCCTCTGCTCTTCCCCGATTATGCGAAGTTCATCGGATCGTCCGCGCCGGTCGCGTCGAACGATGGAGGCGTGGTGCCGGCGGCTTGCCCACCGTCGTTTCCGCCGCGGTTGCGTCCGGCTCCATCTGCGGTGTCGGGGTTGTCGATGCGGTACCGCAGCACGGACCGTCCGGCATACCGTCGTCCTTGCTGACTGAACGTGAGCGGATTGTCGGCCTGGGTACCTGACGACCCGTCCTGGTCGGCGTCGCATACGATTTCCAGACTTGGCGTCGGGTAACGTCGCCGGTACCATGCCGACGCCCGCCAAGATTCGTGTTCCAGCGCGGCGCGCACGTCATCGTATTCGTCGTGGATGCCCAATGTCAGCGGGAACGACGGCGGGCAGGCCCGACGTCCCAGATACAGCGGCCATCGCGGATTCCGTAGCGCCTCGTCAAGCGTTTCGAGCAGCGTACGGTCGGCGCCCAATGCGACGAGGAATTTCGCGTCCGCCAGATAGTAGCGGTAGGTCAACGGCATGACGTGGTCGTAGTTGCGCGATCCTCGTTTGCGGGTCAGCGATTTTTCGGTCTGCATGTCGGTGATGATGCGGCCGCGTTGTTCGACGCGCACGCCGAACGACAGTCCCAGCAGGTCCTCGATGGGGTCCTCGCGGGTGCGGCCCTGCGCGCAGGCGAGCAGGCCGAGCACGCCGCTTTTCGTGGGTTCCGTACGGGTTTCGCGCCGGACGAAGCGGGAGGAGTCACCCCATGATTGCAACGGTCCGGCCAGTTGCAGCAACAGTACGCTCATGAGCGGCTCCTACGCGGCGGCGAGCGCCTGGGACAGCGCGGTCTTCAGTTCCGTCTGTAGTCCGGGCAGCGTCGTGTTGGCGGCGATGGCGTCGAGTTCCGCGATCGGATGTTCGGTGGTGACGCACCATGCCTGGACTGGCTTGTCGCCGTATACGGTCTGAATTTGGTTCAGCCGGTCGGCGAGGCGGATGGCCGCGAGTCGGGAGACCGGCGTACCGTCTTCGGCGCGTACCGGGTCTTCGAAGGCGTCCACCGCGTTGATGGGCTGTCGGTCGCGCAGCATGACCACACAGGTCTGCGGCAGGGTGCGGTTGGCGAACGTGTTCTGCTTGCCGGTCGGCATGGAGCGGATGAACGCCTCCACGAACGCCACGGCTCCTTCGACGGTGCCGTCGACGTCCTGCAACTGCTCCTGCAGCGCCGTGACGTTGACCGTCGCATACCGGTACAGGGTCGACGAGTTGAAGCCGAGCGTGTCGATCATGGCGGCGCCGGCGTTGTCGTCGGCCACGCAGTCGTCCTTCGCGGTGAAGTAGTCGTATTCCGGTGTGACTTTGTCGACGGAGATGGCGTGGGCGACCTGTGCCGATGCGTCCGTGTTGAGGTCCGGCGCGTCGGCGAGCATGCGGCCGAACAGGGCGATGTCGACGGCCTGCACGCCGTGGAACACTTCCGACACGGCCTTCTTCATAGCCGCCGTCGGCTTGTCCGGATTGACGACTGCGTCCTTCCATCCGATGGCGAGATCGGCGAGCGCCTCGATCTCCCTCGCCGCGATGAAGATCAGATATTCCGTTACGGCACTGCCTTCGTCGGAGCCGGCACGGTCGGATTCCTTGATTTTGAATCCGGCGGCGGTGAGTGCTCCCTTCGCCATCGCTTCGGCGTCTTCCTCATATTCGGGGCGCTTGGCGGTGATGGCTTTGCCGATGAGTTCCACGGCCTTCTTGGTGCGTTTGCCCAGTCGACTGGAGTCGAGCAGATGGGGGAAGCTCTCGCGCATGGCGCGCTTCCATGCCTGGCTGGAGACTCGGGAGCGGAGCGCGCCGCCGTAGTAGGCGACTTTGGGGCTGCCGGTGTCGTCGCGGTTGATGTTGCTCGGCGGCACGTTCTGGATGATGTACAGGTCGATGAACATGATGATTGGTTCCTTTCGTTGTCGCGTCGTCGTGGACGCGGGTTGACGGTTGCGGTCGGCGGGTGTCCGCCGGTGCGGTCATTGTCGTCTCGGTTTGTCGGTGCCGGCGGAGAGGGAGTTCCAGTAGTCGCGGCTCCAGCGTTGGAACACCGTGCTACGGGTTTCGGGGAATTGCATCTGGTACAGGTCGCGGGTCAGTTCCCGGTAGTCGAGCGTGATTGGCTCGATGCCGCTGCCGGGGCGTCGCATCATCATGATGATCGCGCGGATGCCGCGTACCATGCCGTTGAAGTCGGGGCATGCTTCGACGGCCTCCAGTCGGCGGCGTATCGTCTCGGCCTTGGACCGGTCTCGTTCCAGGGTGCTGCATGCTTTGCCGAAGGTCATGTGATTCTTGCCGGCGGAGGGCTTCTGGGCCATGCCTTGCGGCTGTGACTGCTGATGCCATGCGTACAGTTCCAGTGCCGCCTTGACTGCGGTGACTTCCTTGATGCTGTCGTCGTCCAGCGGCACTTCGGATGGCCATCCGACGAATAGGTCGCTGCCGACGGTCATCCATGATGGGGTGACTCCGTCGAAGTCGCGGCGCAGTCGTGCCAGAAAGGCTCGCGACTCAGGGGTGCCGCCAGGCTTCGAGACATACTGGTTCTGGATGAGTTGGATTTTGCCGTCCACGAACTCGGCCAGCTTGTCTGCGGTGTCGCGGGAGAAATAGCGTGCCATCACTGTGCTCCTTCATAGGCTGGTTCCGTTGTCGTATCATCCGCCGCCGGAGAACCCGTCGGCTGGGACAGCCGTCCCAGTATCCGGTTCAGCTGCGCCTGGAAGATTCGCTGCGCCCTCGCGGCCGACATCCAGTCGGATCCGATGCCGCCGTTGGCGTGTTCGCCGAACGCGCGTACGTCAGCGTCGCTCAGGTAGTCGCGTCCGATGTCGAGCAGGATGCGGTGCACGTCGTCCTGCCATTCGTTCCGGTACGATTCGCAGTCGCATTCCGGGCCGAATGCGGCCAGACGGTCGCGGAACACAGCGTCCAAACGCGCGTAGGCCTCCTCTTTGACGCGTTCCTTGACCGTCTTCATACGGTCGCCGCCCGTCTTGTCGCCGGCGGCGACGCGCAGATTGGTGATGAAGACCGACAGTGCCTTCTCCACGGCCTCATCGGTGGCGGACACTACGTCGACCACGGTCGCGATAGCGGGGAAATCCCGACGTATGAAGGCGGTGTTGAGGTCCACCGCATCGTCGATGCCGCTTTCGTACACACTGCTTTGGGTGCCGTAGGTCATGCCTTGGGCGTGTACTTTGATCAACGATAATGTGTGACGGTCTCCATCGATGCAATGTTGTTCCTGCAGTTCTTCGACCCATCTCACCACCGTCGGACGCATGTCCCTTCCGTTGGGGTCGGCGCTGAGGATCGGCGTCAGTCCGCGCCATAATGCCCGGCCGGCCTTGTGGGTCGTCGGCATGAGCGGCGGTGCGCCCAGTCCGAGCTTCTTCTGTTGCGGGATGCTCGCATACCATGCGGTCATGGTCTCGCACGAGTCGGTGTCGTAGGCTGCGATGACGTCTCCGTAGCAGTTGATGACGCCGACAATACGTTCTTGTCGCTCATTTGGCACCAGCAGAATACGTCTGGACTGCATGGTGAGTGCGCCGACGGGACCGGTGAAGGTTGATATCACGTGCAGATCCGCCGTTGGCGCGACGTCATGCTCCCATGGCGGCACGTCGTCGGCGAGACCGAACAGGTCGGCTCCGCCGGGAATGTAGAGGCACCAGTTCAGCATCAGCGTCTCGAATAGGGTGTCGCCTTCGAGCGCGATGGTGCCGATTGTGCCCTGCCATCCGGTACCGGGCAGTCCCTTAGGCGCATACACCTTGCCTTTGTTCACGTGCGTGTTGCCGACGACCGGGCTTTTGATGCCGGCCACGTCGTAGGACTGCGCGAAGATCAGCCAGCGTGCCGCTTGGGCGAGGTCGATGCCGTCGTTCAGGGAGGGCATGCTGCGCATCGCGAACAGGAATTTGTCCGGTTTGGGCACGTCGGCGATTATCTCGCCGATTGAATCCATTGTCTTGTCTCCGGCGTAGGCGAGTCCCGGCGTCTGGTAGAACGGCCGATCGCCGCCAATCAGATGGAACCGGTCGTGGAACGCGTCCAGATACTCGTCGAGGTATCCTTCCGCGAAACGTCCGGACTCCCACATGCTCTTCCACATCAGACGCATGTCCCCGCGACTCATTCCCTCATCCAGGAACGCACGATACATGATGCCCAACAGGAATCGCAGCAACGCCGTCTCCTGCTGTGGCAGGTCTCCGGACAGGGTTCGAATGAACGGGGCGTCCCGGAAGACCGTCCGCAGCGAGACGTCTTTGGCGCGCCCGTCGACGTACACGCATGAGACCCATGGCTCATCCACCAGATTGAAATGCGACTGCATCGCACTGTTCGACTTGGACATCCTCACCTCCTTTCCGCCTTCATTGGCGGTCTCTCTTGCGACGGCATCCACCATAACACCACGGAAAGCAAAAGTCAACGAACATGAACATGTGCGTCATGAATACTCCAAGCACCGGCCAGCAGAGCAAAAAGGGAGGCATAAGTCCCGGCGACAGCCATCCCCGCAGAGGCGGGGAACACCTTATGCCTCCACATATTCATTGGAGCATCCCCGTAAAATCGGGGCGCGTTCATTATCGCGCATGAGGAAGACCGGACCGGACGCAATGCATTCATCCGATGACGGCCACCGTCAGGCCGGCATCCGGATCATACCGCATGTCGAAACCATCGACCGTCGTATGCCAAATCGTCCCTCCATCCCCCGCCTCCTCGTCCAGAATGACCGCCAACCGTCCGGCGAGCCACGGCGACTCCCTCCAGACCCATACATCGTCAAAGCATCCCTGTTCCAGAACGTCGATGAGATGGTCAATCCGATCGGGACGGCACATGGATACGGGCAGACGCACGGCGCATCGGGACACCAGCACGGCCAGATCGTCATCCGGCGCGGCAGCGACAGGAACGCGGGCGCCGGCTTCGATGCCGCGCCGCGCATCCCCGACCCACGGCAGCAGACGCACTTCGCCGTCGATACGGCGCAACAGCAGCACCTCGACGCTCTCCTGAGTGTCGCGTACGGCACGGGGCCCTTTGTCGTCGTCCGTTTCATCGATGCGGGGAGTGAACCATCCCGTCAAGGACTCATGGTTCCGCACAAGCCCCGTCAGCGGCTTCATCAGGCAGGAACCGGCCCGTTTGCGTTTCTCAGCCCATCGATCTTCCCGCAGCCTCGCCGCTTCACCATAGCGGTCTCCCCATTCGGGAACGATCGCCGACCGGACCTGATCCCCATACGCCCGACGCACCGTCCGGGCGATATCCTTGGGCAAACGGATAGCGCAGGCGGACGCATCCCCCGTCAATCCCAATACGCTCAAAGATTCCATCAGGGACGCTTCCGGATAGACGCGAGCCACGCCCTCATCGAATCGCGGCCCGTCATCACGCCATGCGGAGACGCCGCGGATATAGCATCGTGCGCGCCGCAGCATCGCGGGACGATCCGACTCACCTTCGCCGCGACGATGCCTGTGCACGCGTCCCAGTCGCTGCATGATCAGATCGACCGGAGCGATGTCGGTGATCAGCGCGTCGAAATCGATGTCCAGAGACTGTTCCAACACCTGGGTGCCCACCACGATCAGCCGGTGAGGGCGCTTCCCATTGGCCACGGTGCTCTGCGGCCCCAGCAGGTCGCGCAGTTCGGTTTCGTTGGCCATGCGGTCGCAGTCCAGGAACCGCGCGTGCGTCAACTTCACCGTGTCGGCTCCGTATCGTCTCGTCAGCAGGTCGGCGGCGTGCTGGGCACGGTCCACCGTGTCGCAGATGACGCCGATGCATCCGCCGTCCGCGCTCAGACGGTCGACCAGCGATGTCAGCGTCGCATCGTCGTCGGCACACATGCGGCAGCTCACCTGCGATGAACGCCCCGAGGGGGCGACCGGCAGCATGCGGACCGTCGCGCCCTGCGTATAGGTGATGAGCGGGTATGCCGTCACCGCCGATGCGGCCTGCGACGTTCCGTCCGGACCATCGTCCGCCGGAACGATGGAAGCGGGCTTGTGCGCCTTCGTCCTGTTCCAGCGTCCCGGTTTCGGCATCACCGTCCGCTTGGCACCCGGTATCCGGACCGGCGTTCCACCGTTCCGCTCCACAGCGGACCGCCCCTGCAGATAGGCGCCCGTCATGGCACGTCGCTGCGACTCCGGCAACGTCGCGGACAGCAGCACCACCGGCACGCCGAAACCGCCCAGCCATTCGAGGACGCGCTTGAGATACTCCTGCATGTAGGCGTCATAGGCATGGCATTCGTCGATGACGACGACCTTGTTGGCGAGCGCCAGCTGTCGCAGCACCACGTGCTTCATCTCCAACGCGCCCATGAGGACCTGGTCCACGGTGCATACGAGGAAGTTCGCCAGGACGCCTTTCTTCCGTCCCCACATCCAGTCGGACACGATGGTTTCCGCAGGCACGTCGCGCCGACGCCCCAAGGCGCGACGAGCGCCATCGTCCGCGTCCGGTTCCATCGATGGGAATCCCCGTCGGGATGCGGCGATGATGCCATGAAACTCTTCGTTCAGTTGCGCTTTGCCGTGCGAGAGCCAAACGGTTTTGGCGTCGTCCCCATCGTGGGGCAGGGATTCCAGCCACGTGTGGACACGTCCGAACATGGCGTCGGTGGTGGCCATGGTGGGCAGGGCTATGCATACGCCGCCGCGGCCGGTGCGTCGCGCCAGCAGTTCGGCAGCGGCGAGCGCGGCTTCGGTTTTGCCTTCGCCCATAGGCGCTTCGATGATCATGAGTCCGGGATCGTCCACCGTGGCCGCGAGCCTGACCGCTTCGCGCTGCACCGGTCGTGGGATGGCGTGTTCCGGCAGTCGGAATCGGTTGCGGAACCAGGCATCGGATCCGGCGTCGTATGCTGCACGCTCATCGCCCGTCTGTTTCCATGGTTCGCTCAGTCCCACGGAGGTCCAGGCTCGGGATGCGCGTCTCGTCAGTCCCTCCCATGTGCGTAGGTCGTCGCCGTCGTCTTGGATATCGGCGTATGCGGGCACGAGCGGGAACCGGTCGTCGTCGCCGTCGCTGGCGATCCAGTCGGCCATGATGACCAGTCCTGTCAGTATGGCCGCGGCGCACGGGTTCAGGAATCGGGTTGCGAGCCTCGCAAGGTCGTCGTCGCTGAGCCCCACGCGGCGGATGACGAAGTCGATGAGCTCGTATTGCACGTCCAGCCACGCTTGGGAACGCTCGTCATGCCCCAATCGTTCCAGTTTGCCCCGACTGGCTTCCCGAATGACGCCGCCGTCGGAAGGCGTGCCGTGGTGGCCTCCTATGATGCTTGCGTATGAGCGTGCCGTCTGCGCGTCCCATGCGAGCCGTTCGCATAGGTAGCGTTCCATGATGATCTGTCCGGCGATCGGATGCGTCGGCCTGTTCGGATCGGTGAAGTCGTGAACCGGCAACCCGGCTTTTTTCGGAAGCCATGCCATGGACAATTCGTCTGGGTTCATACCGGATGCATATCGGACCGGCTTGATTTGGAAGATGGGGGTCGCCTTGCCGATGTCGTGGACTCCGGCGAGCAGCGCATACGTCTTTTTCGCCAAATCGGCGCCGTCGCTGGCGGACGTATCCGTCCGCGCGTCCGTACCGACGCTTTCGGGACAACCGCCTTCCACGCTGCGACGGATAATCGCTGCGGTGCCGTCGGGCACCCAATGATCCCAGATGCGTTCCGCCATGGCGATGGAATCGGCCATGTGCGCATACAGCGGCAGCCACGATTCACCGTCCTGCCGGTCGGTTTTCCCCCATATCGACATGGCTTGGCGTGACAGCCCTATGTTTCCGCACGGCGTTTCCCGCATCCCGTCGCCTTTCGACACTGCCATCGCCCGCTTCTTCATCGGGCGATGCGCCCATCGTAGTGGAATGTCGTAGGCATCGCCCGTATCGGCGCGCCCGGCTTCTTCGTTCGGATCGGAGCATGCACCGTTCTCCGGAAGCGATGATGCGGGATGCGGCGGAGGCTCTCCCCTCGGCGATGGGAAAGCCTCCGTCACAAGGCCGTGGCCTTAAACGCGCCTACCGCGGCAGCATCATCGGCCTGTGGCTCGCCTTGATGGGCGCGGGCAGTTCGCTGGCCCGCCCTCCGGACAGGTAGCGGTCCACGGCGGCGGCGCAGGAGCGGCCTTCGGCGATGGCCCACACCACGAGGCTTTGTCCGCGTCCGGCGTCGCCGGCGACGAACACGCCATCCTGGGAGGTGGCGAAGTCGTCGTCGCGCGCCACGTTGCCGCGGGCATCGAGTTCGACGGGCAGCTGCGCGTCGAGCGTTTCGGTGTCCGGGTGGAGGAATCCCACGGAGATGAGCACGAGGTCGGCGGGGATGACGCGTTCTGTGCCGTTCTGTCGGGTGAAGGGACCGTTCTCGCCGGGGGCGACGGATACGATGCGCAGTCCGGTCACGTGGCCGTGCTCGTCGGAGACGAATCCTTCGGCGGTGGCGGCGTGTTCCGTGCGCACGCGTGCGTCGCGTGCTTCCGCGCCTCCGGCTGCTTCGCCCGCCTCCCGCTCGGGTCCGGTCGCGCCTTCGAAGTTCACGGAGTCGGTCGAGTAGAGGTATTCGCCGCCTTCGGCCATGGAGGTGGTCTTCTGGTAGAGGCGCGCATAGGTGGGCCAGGGTTGGCTCTCCGGGCGGACGTCGGGTTCCCTGGGCATGATCTGCAGGACGGTGACGCTGGCGGCGCCTTGGCGCAGCGCGGTGCCGAGGCAGTCGGATCCGGTGTCGCCGCCGCCGATGACGACGACGTGCTTGCCGGCCGCGTCGATGCCGTGTTCCAGGGGCGCGCCGGTGAGGCGGCGGGTGGCGTCGGGCAGGTAGTCCATGGCGAAGTGGATGCCTTGGAGGGAACGCCCGGGCAGGTTCATGTCGCGCGGCACGCGCGATCCGATGGCGACGACGACCGCGTCGTATCGGTCGCGCAGATCGTCCCAGGTGATGTCTCGTCCGATTTCCACGCCGGTTTCGAAGCGTGTGCCTTCGGCTTCCATCTGGGCGATGCGGCGGTCGATGAGCGTCTTCTCCAGTTTGAAGTTGGGAATGCCGTAGCGCAGCAGGCCTCCGGGCGCGTCATCCTTTTCGTAGACGACGACGGTGTGTCCGGCTCGGGTGAGCTGTTGGGCGCAGGCGAGGCCGGCGGGGCCTGATCCGACGACGGCGACGGTCTGGTCGGTGAGTCGTTCGGGCGGCATGGGGGTGACGTAGCCGAGCTTCCATGCTTGGTCGATGATGGTGAGCTCGTCGTTCTTGATCATGGTGGGCGGTTGGTGAATGCCGAGCACGCATGCCGATTCGCACAGGGCCGGGCAGATGCGTCCGGTGAATTCGGGGAAGTTGGAGGTCTGCGAGATGCGGTTGTAGGCGTCCTCCCAGCGTTCTTCGGACACGAGGTCGTTGAATTCGGGGATGAGATTGCCCAACGGGCATCCGGTCATGCAGAACGGGGTGCCGCAGTCCATGCAGCGGGCCGCCTGTTCGCGGGTCCACGGCTGCAGGCCGCATTCGGCGTGGACGTCGTTCCAGTCGCGCACTCGTTCGGCGACGGGCCTTTCGGCCAGTTCGCGGCGGGTGCGGACTTTGAGGAATCCTTTCGGGTCGCCCATGTCAGCGCGCTCCTTCCATAACCTGCTCGTACACCTGTTCCCAGACGCCGGGCTCGTTGAAATCGATGTGGTCGGCCTTGGCCTGTTCCATGGCCTTCGTCATGGCGACGTATTGCTTGGGCACCACGTGCGTGATGCGCGTGCGGGTCGTCTCCCAGTCTTCGAGCAGTCCGACGGCGAATGCGGAGCCGGTCTCCTCGACGTGGCGTTCGATGAGCGCGCGCACCACGCGTTCGTGTTCGGCGTCGGCCATGAGCGGTTCGCACAGGAGCGAGCCGGTACGGCGCGCCCCGGGGTTGACCTTGGTCCGCTCGAGGTCGAGCACGTAGGCGTGGCCTCCGGAGAAGCCGGCGCCGAAGTTGCGTCCGGTGGGGCCGAGCACGAGCACGACGCCACCCGTCATGTATTCGCACCCGTGGTCGCCCACGCCCTCCACCACGAACGTGGCGCCGCCGTTGCGTACGGCGAAGCGTTCTCCGGCGCGTCCGGCGACGTACATTTCGCCGGAGGTGGCGCCGAATCCGGTCACGTTGCCGGCGATGACGTTCTCGTGCGGGTCGTAGGCGGCGTCTTCGCAGGCGCGTACGATGACGCGTCCGCCGGACAGGCCCTTGCCTGCGTAGTCGTTGACCTCGCCGATGACGCGCAGGGTTTCGCCGCGCGGTATGAACGCGCCGATGGATTGGCCTCCGGTGCCGCGTAGGGTCAGGTCGATGGTGTCGTCGGGCAGGCCGTCCTTGCCGTATCGGGTGGTGATCTCGTAGCCGAGCATGGTGCCGAGCGTGCGGTGCACGTTGCGGATGGGCAGTTCGGCCCTGACTCGTTCGCCGCGTTCCAACGCGGGCTCGGCGATGGCGATGAGTTCGTTGTCCAGGGCCTTGTCGAGTTCGTGGTCCTGTTCCTCGGTGCGGTGCAGGACGGTGCCGGGCACGGGGCCCGTGCGGCGCAGCACGTCGGTCAGGTCGATGCCTTCGGCCTTCCAACGGGCCACGGCCTTGTCCTGGTCGAGGCATTCGACGTGGCCGACGGCCTCCTCCAGCGTGCGGAAGCCGAGTTCGGCAAGGATCTCGCGCACCTCTTCGGCCACGAACATGAAGAAGTTGACGACGTGTTCGGGCTTGCCGCGGAAGCGGGCGCGCAGTTCGGGGTCCTGCGTGGCGATGCCCTGCGGACAGGTGTTCTTCTGGCAGGCGCGCATCATGACGCAGCCTTCCACGATGAGCGCGGCGGTGGCGAAGCCGAACTCCTCGGCGCCCAACAGCGCGGCGACGACCACGTCACGGCCGGTTTTGAGCTCGCCGTCGCATTGGACGGTGACGCGCGAACGCAGGCCGTTGAGGATGAGCGTCTGCTGCGTTTCGGCCAGGCCGATCTCCCATGGGGTGCCGGCGTGCTTGATGGCGTTGAGGGGAGCCGCTCCGGTGCCTCCGTCGTATCCGGAGACGAGCACGACGTCCGCATGGCATTTGGCCACGCCTGCGGCGATGGTGCCGACGCCGAATTCGGAGACGAGTTTGACGTGGATGCGAGCCTTGGGGTTGGCCATCTTCGCGTCGTTGATGAGCTGTTTGAGGTCTTCGATGGAGTAGATGTCGTGATGCGGCGGCGGGGAGATGAGCTCCACACCGGGGGTGGCGTGGCGCACCTTGGCGATCCACGGCGGGACCTTCGCGCCGGGCAGGTGGCCGCCTTCGCCGGGTTTGGCGCCTTGGGCGAGTTTGATCTGCAGGTCGGTGGCGTGCACGAGGTAGTCGGAGGTGACGCCGAAGCGCGCGGAGGCGATCTGCTTGATGCGGCTGCATCGCAGCGGGTCGTTCATGCGGTCGTCGGATTCGCCGCCTTCGCCCGAGTTGGATCGCGCGCCGATCGTGTTCATCGCGATGGCGAGCGTCTCGTGGGCCTCCTGGGAGATGGAGCCGTAGCTCATCGCGCCGGTGGAGAAGCGTCTGACGATCTCGGATGCGGGTTCGACCTCGTCGATGGGCACGGGCGTGCGGTCGTGGCGGAACGCCATGAGGCCGCGCAGCGTCATGAGACGGTTCGATGTGTCGTCGATGTGGTGCGTGTAGCGCTTGAACATGCCGTAGTCGCCGCGCATCGTGGACTGCTGGAGCAGGAAGATCGCCTCGGGGTCGTTGAGATGGTCCTCGCCGGTGCGGCGCCACTTGTATTCGCCGCCGGTCTCCAGGCCCGTGTGCGGGGTGGCGGTCCACTGGTTCGGGTAGGCGGCCCGGTGGCGGATGGCGACCTCTTCGGCGATCTCGTCGAGTCCGACGCCGCCGATCTGGGAAACGGTGCCGGTGAAGTAGCGGTCGATGGTCTCCTTGTTCAGGCCGACCGCTTCGAACAGCTGGGAGCCGCGGTAGCTCATGATGGTGGACACGCCCATCTTGGCCATGATCTTGAGCACGCCGACGGACAGCGCGTTGACGAGGTTCCTCACGGCGGTGGCCGCATCCACCTTGAGATAGCCGGTGCGGGCGAGGTGCTCGACGGATTCGAACGCCAGATACGGGTTGACGCAGGCCGCGCCGTACGCGATGAGCAGGGCCACGTGGTGGACCTCGCGCACGTCGCCGGCTTCGACGGCCATCGACACCTGGGTGCGCGTGTGGCGGCGCAGCAGGTGGTGCTGGACGGCGCCGGTGAGCAGCAGCGACGGGATCGGCCCCCACGTGTGGTTCGATTCGCGGTCGGACAGGACGATGAAGTTGCATCCCCGTTCGATCGCCTCGTCGACCTCGGTGAAGATCTCGTCGAGCCGCTCGGCGAGCGCCTTGCCGCCGCCGGCGACCTGGTAGAGGCCGCGTACGATGTACGGCTTGTAGTGGCCTTCGAGCTTGGGGGCGCGGTCGAGTCGTTTGAGTCGGGCCATGTCGTCGGAGTCGACGACGGGCAGGGGGATGAGGATCTTGCGTGCGTGGGGCGCACCGTCCTCAAGGAGGTTGGGTTCGGGGCCGATGGCGGATTCGAGGGAGGTGACGACGCGTTCGCGTTCCCAATCGAGCGGCGGGTTGGTGACCTGCGCGAACTTCTGGTGGAAATAGTCGAACAGCATGCGGCTGCGGCGGGAGAGGACGGGCAGCGGATTGTCGTTGCCCATGGAGCCGAGGGGTTCCTTGCCGGTGTCGGCCATGGGGGCGAGCAGGAGGCGCAGGTCCTCTTCGGTGTAGCCGAAGGCGCGTTGGCGACGGATCACGGATTGGCCGGAGTGGTTGACGTGTTCGCGGCGGGGCAGTTCGTCGAGGCTGATGGCGTTGCCTTCGAGCCACTGGCGGTAGGGGTGTTGGGCGGCGAGGTCGTGTTTGATCTCCTCGTCGGGGATGATGCGTCCCTGGGCGGTGTCGACGAGGAACATGCGGCCGGGTTCGAGGCGGCCTTTGGCGACGATGTGCGCGTCGCCCACGTCGGGCAGGACGCCGGTTTCGGAGGCGAGGACGACGCGGCCGTCGTCGGTGAGCTGCCAGCGGCCGGGTCGGAAGCCGTTGCGGTCGAGCAGGGCGCCGACCTGGATGCCGTCGGTGAAGACGATGTGGGCGGGGCCGTCCCAGGGTTCGATGAGCGTGTTGTTGTAGGCGTGGAAGGCGCGCACGTCCGGGTCGAGGGTGTCGTCGTTCTCCCATGCGGGCGGCAGCATCATGCTGATGGCGTGGGGCATGGTGCGGCCGGCGAGGTGGAGCAGTTCGAGACATTCGTCGAAGGTGCCCGAGTCGGAGTAGCCGGGGGTGTCGATGGGCAGGAGCGGCTTGAGTTCGCCCAGGAGCGTGGAGCTGAGCCGGCCTTCACGGGCGGACAGCCAGTTGCGGTTGCCTTGGATGGTGTTGATCTCGCCGTTGTGGGCGAGCTGGCGGAACGGCTGGGCGAGCGGCCAGCTGGGGAACGTGTTGGTGGAGAAGCGCGAGTGGACGATCGCGATGGTCGTGGCCATGTCCGGGTGGGACAGGTCGGGGAAGAAGGGCCGCAGCTGCATGGTGGTGAGCATGCCCTTGTAGGTGATGGTGCGCGATGAGAGGGAGGCGAAGTAGACGCCGACCTCGTGTTCGACGCGTTTGCGGATGCGGAACGCCTTGCGGTCGAGGTCGAGACCGGCGAGCACGGCGTCGGGTGCGGCGATGACGAGCGTCTTGAATCCGGGCATGGAGGCGAGCGCCTGCAGGCCGAGACCGTCGGGGTTGACGGGGACGGGCCGCCAGGCGAGCACGTCGAGCCCCTCCTCGCGTACGATGGCGGCGATGGCCTGCTCCTGGCGGGCTGATGCGGTGAGGTCGCGTTCGAGGAAGGCGATGCCGGCGGCGTACCGGCCGGCCTGAGGCAGGTCGACGCCGATGACGGCGCGCATGAACGCGTCGGGCATGGCCATGAGGATGCCTGCGCCGTCGCCGGTGTTGGCTTCGGCGCCGACGGCGCCGCGGTGGTTGAGATTGACGAGCACGTCGATGGCGTCGTCGACGATTCTGCGCTCCGCGTGGCCGCCGAGCGTGGCGACCATGCCCACGCCGCAGGCGTCATGTTCGGCGCCGGGGTCGTAGAGGCCTTGTCGTTGTTGGTTGCTCAGGTCGAGCGGAGCGTGGAAAGTCACCGAAACCACCTTCGAATCGTTTGTGGCGGCCATGTGAGCCGCGGTTCTTTGGATAATGCGCCTGACAGGGTATCGCCGGCATATGTCGGCCGCGTTTCGGCGTCCGTATACCGAATCGTGCCGTATGTCAAGACCCGGTCGGTGTGGTTTTCGCCATGGTTCCCGCCATGCGGGCATCGGATGAGGCCCGTCGGCCCGCCCACTAGAATGGACGGGTCATGCGTAGCAGTATCGAACGCGAAGGAGCATCATCATGACCCAAGTCGACACGACGTGCGTGCAGGGCGGCTACCGGCCGGGCAACGGCGAGTCGCGCACTCCCCCGATCATCCAGGCCACGACGTTCAAGTACACGTCGAGCGAGCAGATGAGCCGCCTGTTCGACCTGTCCGAATCGGGCTATTTCTACACGCGTCTGCAGAATCCGACCAACGACACGGTCGCGGCGAAGATCTGCGAGCTGGAGGGCGGCGCCGCGGCGATGCTGACCAGCTCGGGCCAGGCGGCGAACTTCTTCGCGCTGTTCAACATCTGCACCAACGGCGACCATATCGTCGCCTCGTCGGCGATCTACGGCGGCACGTTCAACCTGATCAACGTGACGATGGCGAAGATGGGCGTCGAATGCACGTTCGTGGACCCGGATTGCACGCCCGAGGAGCTGGAGGCGGCGTTCCGCCCGAACACGAAGGCCGTGTTCGCCGAGTCGATCTCCAACCCGGCGCTGATTGTGCTCGACTTCGACAAGTTCGTCGCGGCCGCGCACGGCCACGGCGTGCCGCTGATCGTCGACAACACGTTCCCGACGCCGGTCAACTGCCGTCCGTTCGAGTACGGCGTGGACATCGTCACCCATGCGACCACCAAGTACATGGACGGCCACGGCTCGTGCGTGGGCGGCGCGATCGTCGACTCCGGCAACTTCGACTGGATGGCGTATGCGGACAAGTTCCCGGGCTTGACCACGCCGGACGACTCGTACCACGGCGTCACGTACGCGAAGGACTTCGGTCCGGCCGCGTTCATCACGAAGGCGACCGCGCAGCTCATGCGCGACTTCGGCTCCACGCCGGCGCCGATCAGCTCGTGGATCATGGGCATGCACCTGGAGTCGCTGGCCGTGCGCATGGAACGCCACTGCGCGAACGCGCTCAAGGTCGCGCGGTTCCTGGACGCCGACCCGCGCATCTCCTGGGTCAGCTACCCGGGTCTGGAAGGCGACAGGTACCACGAGCGTGCCGAAAGGTACATGCCCAACGGCACGTGCGGCGTGATCTCCTTCGGCGTACCGGGCGGCCGCGAGAAGGTGTCGGCGCTGCTCGACGCGTTCCGTCTCATCTCCATCGCCACGCATGTGGCCGACGCGCGCAGCTGCACACTCTACCCGGCCGGCACCACGCACCGCCAGCTCACCGAACGGCAGCTCGAGGAGGCCGGCGTCGGCATCGACCTGGTGCGTCTGAGCTGCGGCATCGAGAACGCCGACGACATCATCGCCGACCTGAAGCAGGCGATGGACGCCGTGCTCGGCTGACGCGCGTCACTTTCAATCGCCGGACATCATGACGGACGGCCCGCCGCGTCACGTATGCAACGGGCCGTCCCCATATTCCCGTATTCCCGCGGCCCGCCGCCGACCGACCGGCGGGCCGCTTCCCTACTGGCGGTAGTAGCTCAGGAAGTCGGCGAGTTTGTCGGTCGCGTCCCGGAGCACTTCGATGCGCGGCAGGTAGACGATGCGGAAGTGATCCGGCTCGCCCCAGTTGAAGCCGCCGCCGCGCGTGATGAGAATGCGCTTGTCGTGCAGCAGGTCGAGCGCGAACTGCTCGTCGTCGGTGATGTTGAACCGTTTGACATCGAGCTTGGGGAAGATGTAGAAACCGGCCTTGGGTTTGACGGCGCTGACGCCGGGGATCGCGTTGAGCGCCTCGTAGATGAAGTCGCGCTGCTCGTAGACGCGGCCGCCGGGAACGATGTAGTCGTTGACGCTCTGGTGGCCGCCGAGCGCGGTCTGCACGATCGACTGCGCGGGCACGTTCGAGCAGATGCGCATGTTGGTGAGCATGTTGAGGCCTTCGATGTAATCGCGGGCGACGTTCTTGTTGCCGCTCAGGATCATCCAGCCGACGCGGAAGCCGGCGATCATATGCGACTTCGACAGGCCGGAGAACGTCACGCAGAACAGGTCGGGCGCGAGCGAGGCGATCGAGACGTGTTCGAGGCCGTCCATGACGAGACGGTCGTAGATCTCGTCGGAGAAGATCATGAGCTGGTGCTCGCGCGCCAGGTCGACGATTCTCTGGAGCACCTCCCTGGGGTAGAGCGCGCCGGTGGGGTTGTTCGGGTTGATCACGACGATCGCCTTGGTGCGGTCGGTGATCCTGGCGCGCATGTCGTCGATGTCGGGGTTCCATTCGGACTGCTCGTCGCACATATAGTGCACGGGGGTGC
>Cebus_capucinus_imitator_PRJNA485217_SSR056__coassemble_671_pt1 | contig 23112 bp, 16 predicted proteins | sample Cebus_capucinus_imitator_PRJNA485217_SSR056__metabat2_high_PE_007 | metagenome-assembled genome bin Cebus_capucinus_imitator_PRJNA485217_SSR056
TGACGTCCGTGGTCGTGGCGGTCTGCTTCGCCCTGTCCGCGTTCCTGTCCCCGATTGTCTCCGCCGTGCCCTCGTCGGCGACCGCGGGCGTGCTGGTGATCGTCGGCTGCATGATGGCCGCCTCCCTGAAGGACGTCGATTGGACGGACATCACCGAGGCCATCCCGGCGTTCTTCGCCGCCGTGTTCATGGCGTTCTCCTACTCCATCTCCTACGGCATCGCCGGCGGCTTCATCATGTACTGCATCGTGATGACCTGCAAGAAGAAGGCGAACCAGGTGCATCCGGTCATTTGGACCGTGGCGGTCCTGTTCATCCTTGACTTCATCCTCAACGCCGTCCTGTAGCGGCCTGTGCCGGTCCGGCAGCGGCCCCGTAGCGGTTCCTTGGCGGTCCCCGTCCTTTCCGGCGGGGGCCGCCTCGTTTTTTCTGGCGGCCTCGCCGGGCGTCGTGGAGGGCGGACGGTACCGCCTGCGCGGAGCGAATGGGCCCACTATGCGGACGTCCGACCGCTTGTCGGCTCCCGTTCGGTCACACTTGGTCTTCGTCGCAAACGGTGTGCGCCGTCGTCGGCCGGAGGCCGCTCGAATCGGACGTTCGCCGCACCTTCCGGCGTGTCCGCGGGACGTCCGCGAGACGGGCGCGCCGGTGTCCATCACAGGCGGCGCATGATGCCCACGGGCGTTCTCCGTGGGGCGCCGCCGTCGAGCATGAAGGGGAGATTCATGTCCGCAAGCGCATCAGGCGCAACCGCCGCAACCGTGACGGCGTCGGGCCAGACCACCGAACGTCGGGATTCCGTGCCGGAGATCATCGCCGCGTCGATGATTGGCACGGCCATCGAGTTCTACGACAACTACTGTTATTCGATCGCCGCCGCGAGCTATTTCGGCGTGATCTTCTTCACCGACGTGGCCAAGTCGAATCCGGCGCTGGCGACGCTCATGTCGTTCGTCACGTTCGCCGTCTCGTTCCTGGCGCGTCCGTTCGGCTCGCTGCTGTTCGGCCATTTCGGCGACAAGCTGGGCCGTAAGAAGACGCTGGTCGTGGCGCTGCTGACGATGGGCATCTCCACGTTCCTGGTGGGCGTGCTGCCCGGCTACGAGCAGATCGGCGCGTGGGCCGTGGTGATCCTGTGCCTGTGCCGCGCCTGCCAGGGCGTGGGTCTGGCCGGCGAATGGTCGGGGGCGGCGTTGGTAGCCACCGAGAACGCTCCGGCGAACCGAAGGGCGCTGTACGGCGCGTTCCCGAATCTGGGCGCGCCGATCGGCTTCTTCTGCGCCTACGGCATCAACCTGCTGCTGACGAGCCTGCTGAGCCACGAGCAGATGGTCGCGTGGGGATGGCGCGTGCCGTTCCTCATGTCCGCGGTGCTGGTGGTCGTGGGCCTGTATGTGCGCGAACGCATGAGCGAGACGCCGGTGTTCGCCAAGGCGGCGGCGGAGAACCGCACGTCGAAGCAGCCGCTGCGCGACCTGCTGCCGTATTGGAAGGAGGTCGTGCTGGGCACGGTGGCGATGGGTGTGACCTACACGCTGTTCTACATTCTGGGCACGTGGTCGCTCAGCTACGGCGTGGGGTCCCTCGGATTCACCCAGCCGCAGTATCTGGCGATGCAGATGACGTCGGTGGTGTGCTTCGCCGCGTTCATCCTGGTGGGCTGTCTGTCCGCGGACCGTTACGGACGCAAGAAGGTGCTGATCGCGTTCACCGCGGCGACGCTCGTGTTCAGCCTCGTCGCGCCGATGCTGCTGTCTCACAGCGTGGCCGCGATCATGACGTTCCTGTGCGTCGGCTTCGTGCTCATGGGCGGCCTGTTCGGTCCGTCCGGAGCGTATCTGCCGGAGCTGTTCCCGACGCACGTGCGCTATTCCGGAGCCGGATTGAGCTACAATCTGGCGGCCATCTTCGGCGGCGCGTTCGCCCCGTCGCTGGCTACGTGGCTGGTGGAGCGCCACGGCGTGATTTCGGTGGGCTGGTACATGGCCGCGATGGCGGTCGTCGCGCTGGCGGCGCTGCTGCTCATCAAGGAGAGCCGCGACAAGGACTATGCCGCATAGGAATGCGGGCGAAGCGTTCCTGGGGCGTACGGCACGGCGGGCATCCCGCACGCCGTACGCCCCGGGGCGACACGCCCGGATTGCGTGTTGTCGCAATCCGGGCGTATCTTATCTCCTCGTAAACCACAGACCGTTGGTTGGAGCGTGCGAGCGTTCCCGAAGTTTGGTTCGCCAAGCCAACGCAGGTTGAGAGATATAAGCCCGCTTACGGGCTGCCGGAAACGGCCTTATGTTGCTCTGCCTGCGTGCGGGGCTTTTTTGTTGCCCGCGGGCGTGAACCGAGATCAACGGCCGATCTAGGAAGGAACGCCATGAAGAGGCCCGAAAAGGAAGCGGTGGTTGCCCAGCTTACGGCTCAGTTCCGTGACGCTGACGCGATCTACCTCACCGAGTACCGCGGGCTTACCGTTCCGCAGATCTCCGATCTGCGCGAAAAGCTAGGCCGCGATACTTCCTACACCGTGGCTAAGAACACGCTGGCACGCATCGCCGCCAAGGAAGCGGGCATCGAGGGTCTCGACGAGATTCTCGCCGGCCCGACCGCCATCACCTTCGTGAAGGGCGACTTCATCGAGGCTGCGAAGGTCATCCGTGACTTCGCCAAGGAAAACAAAGCGCTCGTCATCAAGGGCGGCTACGCCGACGGCACCGTCTACGACGCCGAAGGCGCGACCAAGCTGGCGGACCTCAAGTCCCGCCCGCAGCTGCTCGCCGAGTTCGCCGGCGACATCAAGGCTACGATGTCCAAGGCCGCGTACCTGTTCAACGCTCTGCCGACCAAGGCCGTGCGTACGATCGATGCGCTGCGCGAGAAGCAGGAGAAGGCCGCCTGATTGCGTCCCGGGCCTTCGGGCTCGCCGCATGACCGGTGGTCATAACTGAAAAGAAACGAGTTTGAGGTGGCGGGTGCCTCTTCAATTTGCCTGCCGCCAAGATTGAAAGGAAGCCATAATGGCTAAGTACACCAACGATGAGCTGCTGGAAGCCTTCGGTGAGATGACCCTCGTCGAGCTCTCCGAGTTCGTGAAGGCCTTCGAGGAGAAGTTCGACGTCGAGGCCGCCGCTCCGGTTGCCGCCGTCGCCGCCGTGGCCGGCCCGGCCGCCGCCGCCGAGGAGGAGAAGGATGAGTTCGACGTCATCCTGTCCGCCGTTGGCGACAAGAAGATCCAGGTCATCAAGGCCGTCCGCGCCATCACCTCCCTGGGCCTGGCCGAGGCCAAGGCTCTCGTCGACGGCGCTCCGAAGCCGGTCCTCGAGAAGGCCAAGAAGGAAGACGCCGAGAAGGCCAAGGCTCAGCTGGAAGAGGCTGGCGCTTCCGTCGAGCTCAAGTGATTCGCGCGGCTTGAAGCCGCCGATCATCGCTCAACACAGCGTGGAGGAACCCCGTGTCCGTTCGTTCGGACGCGGGGTTTCCCGTATTCTGCGCGACCGTACGCCCGCGGCCACGGCGTCGCGCGGCGTACGTGCGACGCCGTGCGCGTGGGGAATGCGCGGGATTGATGGATGATGTCAATTCGTGGCGTGATAATGCGTGGGGTGACTCTCGTTCCATGACAGAATATAAGGAGTGCGTCCTTCGGACGCGGGGATGGCGTGGTTCAACGGTGCAGGAAAGGAAGGCCGACGCGGTGAGTGTCCAGGTGGCGAGCCAGTGGCGTGTGAAGGTACATGGCGGCGATCAGGTGAATGTGCGTCCGGGCGAAGGCGTGGAGATCGGCCGCAAGCCGTTGCGCCCGTTGGCGGATACCGGCGTGGCCCGTCTTGAGGTGGATGACGCCACGAAGTCGATGTCGAAGCGTCACGCGTATTTCCAGGTGACGGAGGACGGTCGTGCCGTGCTGCGCGATCTGAAGTCCACGAACGGTTCGTATGTGGTCAATGAGCGTGCGGAGCTGATGCGTCTGCCCGACGACCGTGATTTCACGTTGCCTTCCTCGCCGATGCGTCTGCAGTTCGGTGACGTGCCGGTGGATTTCGTGCGTATCGAGCCGGATATCCGTCCGTTCCTGAAGGTGCCGGACCTGTTCGATTACGCGACGGCCTCGCCGACGCGCCAGGAGCCGGATGCTGCGGACATGTCGGTGGACGACATTCTGGACCTGCGTGCGGGCGAGCCGACGGCGGTGTTCCGGTCCCAGCAAACGCGTCACGCGGTGTTGGCGGGCACATCGGAGGAGCCGTCCGCGGACGCGTTCGCCGCGTCGTCCGCGGAGGCGTGGCCGGTGGAGCGGGAGGCCATGGCGTCCGATGCGGCCATGCCGGCGGTCGTGACGCCGGCGATACCGGAAGATCCGATGCCGCCCGTTCCGGCGTCGTCCGTCGAGGCGTCCGATGCGGCGCCTTCCGTCACGCCCGAAGCGACCGGAGAGGCAGCGCCGGCCGACGTCGCTGATCTGGCCGACGTGGTCATGACCTCCGCCGGACCGAAAGCGTTCCCGTCCACGGAACCGTCCGTGGAGCCGACGATGGAACCCGTCACGGAACCGTCCGTGGAACCCGTCGTGGAACCGGTTATGGAACCGATGGCGGAACCGGCCGTCGAACCGGCGTCGCTGGCGGCGTCCGTCATGGCGATGTCCCCGGTCACGAACGTGGTGTCCATGTCCGAAGCGGCCGACGACGTCGCCGCATCGATCCCCGACTTCATCCTCGCCTCGCAACCCGCCGGCATGGGCGTGGCGAACGTCGCGACCGCCGTCGAATCCCCGCTGGCGCGGGAACTGGCCGAATCCTCCGACATCGAACCCGTCGCGCCGCTGGCCGCCGAACTGGCCGCCGCCGCGGACGAGGAACCGGCCGAAGCCACGGAACCCTCGACCGACTCCATGCCGCTGCGCATCGTCGAACCCATCAAACCGAGCCTGCCGCGAGACCTGTTCGCCGACGCGAAGGCCGCCCAAGCCGAAATGGAGGCCGCCGCGAGCACGGAACCGGACGCCGTCGGACAGGAGGAGACGGCGCACGCCGACCATGCCGGCCGCATCGACCGCGAACCCGCGCAGGACGGCACCCGTCCCATGACGCAGGGCGCCGCACGCGTCGTCGCCTTCACCCCGTTGTCCGCCGCCGCGGCCGACACCGCCGACGGGACCGCCTCCCCATACGCCGTGCAGGCCGTCGAACCGGACCGCGAAGCCGGCGAATACGCCGTGGCCGGCGCGTTCACGCCCGCCTTCGAACCCGGATCCGTCTTCGAGAAAGTCTCCCGCGGCGAATTCGACAAGCCCGCCGAACCCGCCGTCGTCATCGGCGACATGACCTCGGACGAGGCAAGCCGCACCACCGACATGACCAGACAGTTCGAAATGGCCCGCCACCCGGAACTGCTGCCCTTCCTCGCCATGAACACGTCGCTCTACGACGACCTGTACGCATGGCTCGCGGCCCAGGGCAACCGCGACATCGACGAAGCGCTCGCGCGCAACGCGGGCTACCAGGATTACCGCGCCGCGGTAGGAAAGTGAGCGGACGATGAGTGCACAACCCTCGCTCGACCGTCTTCAGGAATGGCACGACCGCTACCGGTCCTCGCTGGCGCCCTCCCCGCTGGAGGACATCAACCAGCTCGCCGCACAACTCGACCTGACCCACGCGCACCCCTCGGGCATCGCGCAGCTGTTCGCCTCCGGACACGTCACCCTCGACTCGCTGTTCCGAGACAACGGCGTGCTGCGCGCCGCCGAACGCCGCCTCGGCCGCGTCCTCGAAGACCGCGCCGCACGCAAACGCTTCAGCGGCGTGGCCGAACTCTCCCTCGTCGTGGGCGTCGCCACCTGGAAGGGCAACGCGCTGCCCGTGCTGCTCTACCCGGTCGAAGCCGCCGCCGGCGAAAAACCCGGCGAATCCACCATCGTGTTCACCGGCAGCGTTCGTCTCAACGCCTCCTTCGTGGCCGTCATGCGCTCCATCGGCGTCGAACTCGACGAACGCGACCTGTTCGACGGCTCCCACTACGCCTCCGGCACGCCCGAAACGTCCGCCGTGTTCGCGCAGATCACCTCCCGCGTCAAGAACGCCATCGGCGACTTCTCCATCGAACGCCGCATCATCCTAGGATGCTTCATGGAACCCGCCGCCCAGATGCTCGCCGAAACGCAGCGCATCATCGACGATCTCGCCAACGGACCCAGCGGCAACACGCTGCTGGACGCGCTCGCCGGCGACGAACAGTCCGCGAACGCGCTCACCGGCGACGCCATCCCCGACTACAGTCCCTTCGACGCCGACCCGCACACCGAATACGAGGTCGGCGACGTGGACAACACCGTGCGTTACGCGGCGCAGCTCGCCGCCTCCGGCCACTCCATCGTGGTGGACGGCGCGCTCGGCAAGGACACCGCCGAACAGGCCGCGGCCATCGCCTCCCGCTGCATGATGAACGGACGCTCCGTACTGTACGTGCCCGGCGTGGCCGAGCAGAAGCGCCGCTTCCGCCAGGTCGTCCGCGCCAACGAGATGCAGGGTCTCGTGCTGGACGTGGCCGACGAGGACGCGAACGCGAGCATCGACCGCCAGCTCATCGCCGCCGTCGGATTCCAGCCCGGCGTGGCCGCCCAGCATTTCGAACAGCTTGCGGACGAACTCGTCGGCGTGCGCTCCCGTCTCACCCGCTACTTGGGCGACCTGCACGGCGTGAGCGAGAAATGGGGCGTGTCCGCCTACCAGACCATCCAGAACCTCGCCGCCATCTCCGTGGCGCCCACGCACCCCTCCACGCGCGTGCGTCTGAGCGAATCGGCCGCGCGCCGGCTCGGCGGACATCTGGAGGAGTGGATCGAGAAGCTGGAACGCGCCGGCGAGGTCGGCGAATACACCATCGGCCCGGACGACACCGCCTGGTACCAGGCCTCGCTCACCAGCGAGAAGGAGGCCGTGAACGCCTACCAGCGCGTGGTGGACCTGTTGGAGAAGGTCCTGCCGGCCGTGCGCGAACACGTCGCCGCCACCGCCAAGCACTGCGGATTCCCCGTGCCGTCCACCGCGCGCGAATGGGGACGCCAGATCATCGTGCTCAAGAACCTGCGCCGCGTGCTCGACGTGTTCCAGCCGGAGATCTTCGAACGCGACGTGGACTCCATGATCGAGGCGAGCAAACCCAAGGCCGACCGCAAGGCCGAAGGCAGCGACATGGGCTTCTGGGAGCGTCGCCGCCACGTGCGCGAGGCCAAGTCGCTGCTGCGCGCCGGAGCGCAGGTGGAGGACCTGCACGGCGCGCTCGTCGTGGTCAAGAAGCAGGCCGACCAGTGGCATGCGCTCGTGCCGCACGGCGGATGGCCCGTCCTGCCGCCCAAGCTCGACCAGATGATCGCCGTGCAGGAGACCATGTCCGCGGACATGACCGCCCTGGACGCGGTGCTCAACACCACGCCGGCCGGCGGCGAGCTCGAAACGCGCGACCTCAACGAGGTCGAGGATCGGCTCAAGTCCCTGCTTGAGGACCACAAGGCCCTCGACACCCTGCCCGAACGCTGCCGGCTGGAGAACGAACTGCGCGCAGCCGGCCTCGGCGACCTCGTCGCGGACCTCACCAACCGCCGCGTCGAACCCGAGGCCGTGGGCCATGAGCTGCTGCTGGCGTGGTGGACCACCGTGTTCGAGGACATCGTGCGTTCCTCGCCCATCATCTCCAACCAGGACGGCTCCGTGCTCGCCAATGCCACCGACCGTTTCGAGCAGGTGGACGTGGAGCATGTGCGCTCCATCGGCCCCATGGTCACGCATGAGATGACCAAGCGTCTGAGCGACATGCTCTACTCGCGCACTCAGGAGGCGAACCTGCTGCATACGCAGCTCGCCGGCGCCTCGCACGTCTCCCTCGACCGCATCCGCCGAGACCATCCCGAGATCCTCGCCGCCGCCAAGCCGATCCTCATGGCCACGCCGGACACCCTCGCCTCGCTCACCGAGCCGCGCCAGCTCGCCGACGTCGCCATCCTCGACGCGTGCGCGCACGTTCCGGCCATCCAACTGCTCAGCGTGCTCACGCGCGTGCGCCAGATCGTGGTCATCGCACACCGCGGCACCGTCACCTGCGAGGCGCTGACCAGGCTCGCGGGCATGCTGCCCGCCGTGCGGGTGCGTTCGCATCCGGTGCGTCGCCCGGCCCGTCTGGCCGCCTTCCTCGAAGCCGCAGGCTACGGCGACCTGCGCGGCGACGTGTGCACGGACGGTTCGCGCGGGCGCGTCGCCTACCATAAGGTCGAGGCGAACGGCACGCCCGTGTTCGCCACCGGACTGGTCGAATCCAGCCAGCAGGAGATCGACGAGGTGGTGCGCATCATCAAGGAGCGCGCCGCCGGATTCACCATCGTGCCCGCCGGCTACATGCTCACCGTGGTCACGCTGACGGACGCGTTCCGCATCCGTCTGGGCGCCGAGCTCAAGTCGCTCGCCGCGCGCAGCAAGTCGATGAACACGTTCCTGCGCCATGTGCGCATCATGGGCATCCGCGAGGTAGCCGGCGTGCAGGCCACGGACGTGATCGTGGCGATGTGCTATGCGAAGACGGTGCACGGCAGGATGCTCCAGCAGTTCGGGGCCTTGGAGGAGCCGGGCGGACGCGGCATGCTGCTGGACGCGTTGGCGCTGTCCGAACGGCATGTGGATCTGGTGTCCGCGTTCTCCTCGCAGGAGGTGGACGAGACGCGCATCCACTCCGACGGCGTGCGTCTGCTGCGCGAACTGCTGCAGTGGGCCGAAGGCCTGGAGGCCGGGGGATTGGGGCTTGGTCCGGTGCCGGCGGACGCGTCCGGCGGGGCTTCGGGCGAAGCGTCGGTCAAGGACTCCGCCGCGGCTTCGGCCGAGGCGTCCGTGATGCCCTCGTCCGAGGAATACGGTCAGAACACGCTGTTCAACGATTTGGCCGACCGCATCCGCGCCCGCGGTCTGGACGTGGCCGTCAACTACGGCTTCAAGGACGGCCCGACCATTCCGATGGTGGTGGGCGTCCGGGGCGAACCGTACGCGTTGGCCGTGCTCACCGACGACGCCGGCTACATGTCCATCCAGTCCACGCGCGAACGCCACCGCACGTTGGCCGCGAATCTGATGACGCTCGGCTGGTCCGTGATCACCGTGTGGAGCGTCGGCTCGTTCGTGAATCCGGAGAAGGAGGTCGACCGGATCGTGGAGAAGGTCGGCGAACTGTACGGGGAGGGACGATGAGCGAGTATTCGGCCACGCGCCGCACGCCCCGCGGCTCGCATCGGCGCGTGGTGCGTCAGGGCACGGAACTGTTCGACGCGGACGGCGTGAAGCCGGAACCCTCGGACAAGCTCACGGACGGGCAGCGCGCCGCGGACGACGACAAGCGCATCCTCGGCGAGCTGCCGCCGCATTGGGCGGTGTTCTCCGAGCGTTCGTAGGGCGGATATGACGGGGCGGTGAAGTGGGTGCGGAGGGGAGCTTCGTCCACAGGGTCCGTTCCGTCTTGCCCCGGTGGTCGCCATGGCGCACGATGGCGGTATGAGACGGTTCGATGCGCCTTGGGCCCGGCTGACGGCCCCCACCTTGGCCGCGCGGCGGCTGCGCGTGCGGTTGCGGCGCGGCGTATGCGCCTGCGCGGTGGCGGTCGCCGCGCTCACGGCATGGACGGCGGCGGAGGCTCGCACGGCGCGCGTGGACGTGGTGGTCATGACGCGGGACGCGGAGCGCGGCGAGACGCTGCATGACGGCGACGTGCGTGCGGCGTCCGTGCCCGCCTCCGCCGTGTTGGAAGGCGCCATGACATCCGTGGATGCGGTCTCGGGCAAGGTAGCCCAAGCGGATCTGGACCGCGGGCAGCCCCTGTACCCCACGTTGGTGAGAGACGCCCCGGCGGTGCCTCCCGGAAACACGGTGCTGGAGGTGACGGTAGCCAACGACGTGTCATCGCTCGTGGCGGGCGACCGCGTCTCCCTCGTCTCCGCCGTCGGTTGCGACGGCTCCCCGCCTTCGGAAGGCGGCCTCTCCCCATCCGCGCTTGCGATGGAGAGGGGAGAGGCCGGCGGCATGGACACCGAAGACCTTGATGCGCCGCGCCCCGGCGAAGCGGACGATTCCGCCGCCGGACCGACCACGTTCTGCCTGCTGGCCGCCGAAGCCCTGGCCATGGGACGCGCCACGCCCGCGTCGGACGGCGCGACGGGCGGCACGGTCACCCTGGCCCTCAGCCCGGACGAGGCGCTGCGCGTCATGGCCGCGGCCCCTTTGGGCGCCATCGTCACCGTGGAAACGCAATAACGGACGGGAAGGGCATGAAGACAGCGGAACTATGAACAAGGCGGCGGGAGTCCCGCCGCCTCAGCCCCGCCGCGACCACGGCGGATCGGAAACGCTCCGCAAGGAAGGAAAGTCAGCCCTTGGCGCCGTCGGTACGGTAGAAGCCGCTGCCCTTGAACGAAATGGGCACGGCGGAGAACACCTTGCGCACCTGCTCCTCATGGCATTCGGGGCACACGGTGATCGGGTCGTCCTCGAACGACTGGTGCTCGGTGAAATCGTATCCGCAGTTCCTGCAACGGTAATGATAGGTAGGCAACGTAAACCTCCAGAACAAGACGTCATATATGCGTATGCAACCGTTCATATCCTAATCGCCGCCCAGACACCCTCCCATCGCCGGTCGTCCCCGCCCAGGACGCAAACGCGCGTGGCACAATGGAAGCCATGTCGGTTCTGCAGACCATCCGCAACGCGTTCGCCCCCGACGAACCGAACGCCATCGCCACACCCGTGTTCCTCGCCGCACCCTCCGGAGCGCTCCCCATCATCCTGCGCACCATGACCATGGACGACCAGGAGGAATGGAACCGCGTGCGATGGGCCAACGACGAATGGCTCAAACCCTGGGAATCCGGCGACCCGATGCACGGCTCCGGCATCACGTTCAACCAGTGGATGATCAACCAACGCCGCAACGAACGCCGCGGCACCGGCATCACCCTGCTCATCGAACGCGAAACCCGCATCGTGGGGCAGATATCCCTCGGCGCCATCGCCTACGGGGCCATGCGCACCGGCGTCGTCGGATACTGGGTGGACCGCATGCACGCCGGCGAAGGCATCGCCCCCACCGCGCTCGCCATGCTCGCCGACTGGGCCATCGCTGATCCGGAAGGACCGCGCCTGCACCGCATCGAAATCGCCATCCTGCCGGAAAACGAGCGCTCGCTGGCCGTGGCGCGCAAAGTGGGCGCCCGCCACGAAGGGCGGCGGGAACACTACATGTATGTGGCCGGACGCTGGCGCGAACACGAGACGTTCAGCCTCCTCGCCGAGGACATGGGGGAGGGCTTCACCGCCCGTCTGCTCTCCGCGAACGCGCAGGGGAGGGCATGAAACCTCCGCACTCGTTCGCTAGGGGGTTCGGACCGCGCCACCCCTGATGTTTCACGGGCTGTTTTACGGTGTGTTCCGCGGCGTGTCGTACCATCGGAGGCGACACGCAAGGACATCATCCGTGTGTTGTGCCACCCCTCTCCTATTCTTGGTGGGTATGGGTTATGAGTATCTGAGCACGGTCATCGTGCTCATCATCGTACTCATAGGAATCGTGGCATGGCTGCCGGTCAGTACGATCAACAGCATGCGCCACGTGGAGGAGCATCGTGAAGACCGCTATTCCACGTCGCTGCGGCTGATCGACGCCGACAGCGGCACGCGGTTCAGCGACGAACGGAACAACTCGAAAGGGGTATCGATGCAGCCGAACGAGAGGCGCGTGACCACGCTCAGCCCCGCATACGTAGCGCAGGTGCGGCACGAACGCCGCCAGGCGGTCCGTCGTCGCCAGATCATCGTCGCGGCCCTGGTCGTCGTCACCGTCGTCGTCCTCGCGCTCGCCTTCGGACTGCACTACAGCCCGCTGTTCGCGCTCATCCCCGCCGCCATGACCGCGGCCGTGCTCGCCCTCGGCGCGCACGCCGCACGCCAGGCGCGCGAATGGGAACGCAAGGTGTCCGAAGCCAAGGCGCGCAGCCGCAGATCCGCCGCCGCACGCGTGCAGGCCGAGGCCGCACGGCAGGCGTCAGCCACGAACGACGGGGAACGCGCCGACATGGACGATTCCCCCACCTATGAGATGGAACGCAGGGAGATCCGCCGCGTCCTGCGCGAGGCGCAGGCCGAACAGGCGCGCGCCTTGGCCGAACGCGCCCAAGCCGCCGCACGCGAGGCTGCGCCGTCCGTCGAAGCCGAAGCGATTCCCGTCGCCCCGGCCGTCGCATCCCCGTCCACGCCGATCGCCGTCGCGCCGCCCAAGGAAGCGGACGCCGCCGAACGCCGCGTCGGGGACACGGCCGCCGCGCAAACCGAAACGCAGGCCTCCGACTCCACCGCCGAACTGACCGAAGTGCGCCCCGCGCGCGCCCTCGACGCGTTCGACATGGCCACCTCGCCCGAACTCATCTCCTTCTCCCTCGGCGAGGCCCGCAACATCGCCTCCGAGTCGGAAGCGCCCGAAAGCCGCGAAATCAAATCCGCGCGCCAGGTCGCCAAGGCCACGCCCGTCGACACCGCCGAACAGCGTTCCCTGGCCGCCGAAGCCGTCATGGAAACCGAACCGGCCGCCGCCGAAGCGAAGGACAAGGACGCCGAACCGCATGAGAAGACCGCGGGCGATGGGCGCGACGACGACGTCATGGCGCAGACCATGCGCGACGACGTGACCGACGTCGCCTCCTTCCACCAGTCCGAGGAACAGGCCAAGGTCGCCGTGCCCGCCGCCACGTCCGACTCGCTCGGACGAGACCTGCAGGCCATCCTCGCGCGCCGCGGAGCCTGAACCGGCCGCCGTCGAAACGATGCGGACGTCCATACGGGCGTCCGCATCGCGCGTTTACGGGCCGTGATCCTCCGCCTGCGCGCGCAAGGCCGGCACGTTTCACTCACAGCGTTAGCACTCAAGTTGGCAGAGTGCTAAAAATCGCGCTACCATGTGACCTAGTGCTTGGGATCGCGCAAGTGATCGTCAGCCTCTTGGGCAGTCCTGGCGCGGACACATCGAACTACGAGAAATACGAGGTGACCCACAGTGTCGATCAAGCTCACTCCGCTGGAGGATAAGATCATCATCAAGCAGGCCGCGGCCGAGACTCAGACCGCCTCCGGTCTGTACATCCCGGACAACGCCAAGGAGAAGCCGCAGCAGGGCGAAGTCCTGGCCGTCGGCCCGGGCCGCCGTGACGACAAGGGCGAGCGCATCCCGATGGACGTCAAGGTCGGCGACAAGGTCCTGTACTCCAAGTACGGCGGCACCGAAGTCCACTACGAGGGTGAGGACTACCTCATCGTCGGCGCCCGCGACATCCTCGCCATCCTCGGCTGAGCCCATCCGGCGTCACGGCCGCGGTCCGAGGAACGAACCGCGGCCGCATCACCGCAGAAGGCCCCGCGCACCGTATGCGCGGGGCCTTCGCATATCGCCCGTCGCATCGATGCATGACGGAGGAAGAACGATGCGAACGTTCCGGCCATTCCGTCCGTTCCTGCCGTGTCCGTGGATGCAGGATAGGCTCCACAACGCTCATGGCAATCCTCTCATCGAGGAGTGAAACGCCGCGTACGGCGACGGCTCCGCCGGTAGACTGGCCGGTAGGGACTTCGGACGAGGCAGGGGCTGTCCGGACATACGACGAAGCGAGGACGCACATGGACATGCAGCACACGCCGGACGCGAAGCGGGCCTCGTCCGAAGCCGAGCCGCGACGCCGCATCGCATCGCGGCCCTCACCCGTCGTCGCATCCGTGGCATCGACGGACGCCGCGTCTGCCGCGCCCGCCGCGACGGACATGACGCCGGCCGACGCCGCACGCATCGCCATCCGCATCATCGACGAACTGGACGCCGCGCTCGCCTGTCCCCGGAATGTCGTGGAACTGGCCGTGGCCACCTTCATCGCGGGCGGCCACCTCCTGCTCGAAGACGTGCCGGGCGTCGGCAAAACCACGCTGGCGCGCGCCATCGGACGCGCGTTCGATCTGGACGTCTCACGCATCCAATGCACGCCGGACGTCACGCCCGCAGACCTGACCGGCGTGAACGTCTGGTCGCAGGCCGAGGAACGCTTCGTCCTTCATCGCGGACCGTTGTTCGCGGACATCGTCATCGCCGACGAAATCAACCGCACCACGCCCAAAACACAGTCGGCCATGCTTGAGGCGATGAGCGAGGGACGCATCAGCATCGACGGCGTCACCCACACGCTGTCGCACGCCTACTTCGTCATCGCCACACAGAACCCCATCGAACTCGAAGGCACCTACGCGCTGCCCGAAGCGCAACTCGACCGTTTCACGGCCCGCACCGCGTTCGGCTATCCCGACGCGCATACGGAAACCGCCATGCTCACGGCCAAGGACTGGGCGCATCCCCTGGACCGCATCCACCGCGTCTGCACGCGCGACGAAGCCATGACGCTGCGCCGTACCGTACGAAACGTCACCCTCGCCGAACCCGTGGCCGCCTACCTCGTCGCCATCACGACCGCCACACGCGAACGTCGCGGCATCCGCTACGGCGCCTCCCCGCGCGCCTCGCTCCAACTCGCCGCCCTCGCCCGAGCCACGGCCCTCATGGACGGACGCGGCTGGGTGACGCCGGACGATGTGCGCGCCAACGCCGTGGCGGCCCTCGCGCACCGGCTCGTCCTCACGGATTGGGGCATGACGGGAGTCGGCATGACGGGAGTCGGCATGTCCGGTGATGGGGGAGAGTCGGGAACGGACTTCGGCATGGATGGTTTCGACGTCCTCGGCGTTCTCAGCGATGGAGGAAGATACGAGGCCGCGCGTGTCGTGATCGAAGACATCCTCCGCACCACCCCCGCGCCCCGGGCCTAGAACGGTATCCCGCCATGACCGTCCCCAGCCCCGTCCGCGCGCAGCACGCCCCATCGGACAACGTCGCCTGCGGCGGCACCTCCGGCATGAGGCATGAGCGGCGTTCGGGATTCCCCGACGTCGGACGTTCCGCGGCGCGCCGACCCATTCGCGTCACCTCGTGCGCACGCCCCACGGGAACGCTGGCCGGACTGCTGGCGGTCGGCGCCGTGTGCTGTTTGCTGGGGCTGCTGCTCGACGAACGCATGCTCATGGCCGCCGCGGTCATGACGGCGGCCATGAGCATCACGGACCTGCTGGCCTTCCTTGGACAATGGATGGTCGCGCGCGGCGCCGGAACGACGACGTCCGCGATGAAGCGTCTCCTCACACCGGCATACACGGAACGGACCGCGCTGTACGAACGCGTCGACCAGCACGGCGAACACGTCTCCTGGCATGAGGGAGACATCTCGCCGCGGCGAGGCCTCTACATGCCACGCGGCACGCGCGTGCGATGGCGCAGTCCCCTCGGGCTGTTCACGGCCCGGCACATCATCCCCGGCGAAGGGGAGGAGCGCCGGATGCTGCCGGGCCTTACGTCATCCGTGACGCCGCGGGAACGGGGCACGTCCAAGACCATGCCGGGGTTCGGCGGGGAACGCGAAGGCGGGGTGCGCGACTACGTGCCGGGCGACCCGCTGCGCGGCATCTCGTGGAAGCACACCGCGGCACGCGGACGGCTCATGTCATGGGAGACCACGCGTGAACGGGAACCCACACTGCTGCTGGCCCTCAACACCTGCGGCGAATGCGGATTGGACGAGGTCGGCATGGACGCCGAGGTAGCCGCGCTGATGCCGTATCTGCGTCAGGAGCCGCGCTATGGTCTACGTCGCGGTCTGCATGGCGGTTTGGGGCGACGCGTGTTCGTCACCGACGGGCATACGATCCATGAGGGATACGACGCGCTGCGTTTTCTGGCCGCCGTATGCGCCGTCTCCGGGGATTCCTGCATCGTTTCGCCCAACAAGTGCGCTGTTTCGGCCATCACGTGCGCACAGGCCTTGAGTAGAACCGCCTCCACACTGCCCAACCCCGTAACGGTCGTCGTCGCGGATGCCAGTGTTTCCAAGGGTTTGCGCCAAGCCCTGCTCCGCACCCCGCTCGCGCATAAGGCCCGTATACTCAACCCCACCGCGCAGGAAACCCCTCAGAGCGCGCACTTGTTCCCCGAAACAACGCAGGAAACCCCTCAGAGCGCGCACTCGTTCCCCGAAACCGCACAGAAAGCCCATTCTCCAGGGCATACGCTCCCGCGCCTCATCCGCGCGACGGCCCTGACGGGATGCTTCGCCCTGACTCTGCGCGCGCTCGTCGGCCTCGTCGCTCCGAACGGCGTCTGGTTCCCCTTCGCCGTGGCCCTCCTTGCGCTCGCCGTCCTCGACGACGCCTTCCCGCCGCTCCCAAGAAACGGAAAACGGGCGTTCCGGGCGTTCCGGGGAATCTGGGGACGTCTGCGCTATCCGTTGCTGGTCCTCGCCTCCGTCATCCCGGCGATGCTCCTGCGTTTCCGTGGGTTGTACGGCGCATGGCCCATCAGCCCCCGTGTGTGCAGGGTCGGCGGAGTGTCCGGCAGGTGCGTCGAGGCGCTCTTCGATGAGGTCTTCGCCCAATCCGCGTCCGGTCCCTCCGCGTCCGGTCCCTCCGCGTCCGGTCTCTCCGCGTCCGGTCCCGTCAAACGGAGCCTCCTCGGTGCGTTGCGTGAAGGCTTCGACGCGCTGTATCTCCAATTGCCGCCTTTGACGGTGGAGGGAAGCGCCGACCTGTTCCTCGTTCTCGTGGTCGCCGTCGTGGCCCTCGCTGTGCGGGCCGTGGTGGGCGTGCGCGCTCTGTCTTCTTTCGCCGTGGTGTTTCCCGTGGCCGCGCTTTGCGTGAACGCCCTGTTGTTGGGTGAAACGCCGTCGTGGTCGATGGTGTGTCTGACGGTGTGCCTTTGGCCTGCGTTGTTGTGGTCCGTCACTGCCTCCCGGCCCATCCGGATTGCCCGCGTTGCCCATCCGTTCGCGCAACGCCGCGAAACCCCGCGCACCCGGAGCTCGCGTCCCGCCCGGCCCGAGATCTCCCGTTCCCTCCGCACGCCCGACTTCCCCCTCGCCGTCTTGGCCGCGGTATTGGCCGTGGCATTGACGGTGGCATGCGCGCCTGCCGCGGAACGTTGGGCGTACCGTACGCCGTTGACCTTGGACATGCCTGGGCTATCGGGCATATCCGGCGTGTTGGGTGGAAACGGGGGAGCGACGACGTCCGGCCTGTTCTCCTCGAACACCGTTGAGCCGTTGGTGGATCTGCGGCGTTCCCTGTCGGCCGACGCCCTCGCCGAGCGGTCCTCGAGGACCGCGCTCACGTACCGTTCCGATCGCCCGTTGTATCTGCGGCTGACCTCCCTGGACCGGTTCGACGGCGATGTGTGGGGCTATGACCGCGATTTCGCCGTGGATGCGGGCCTGTACGGTTCGGGCCTGCGTTTGGGACTTGACCGTTCCAACACGCTGCGCGACCGTGAGCGCCGGTATGTGAGCCCGTTGCGTGAGGCGTCGTCGTGGGATTCCTCCGGCGTGTGGCCGGAGGAGCTGTCTTCGGTGCTGTACGAGCTGTCCGCCGACGTGGAGGTGAGGGTGGGGTCGCTGCGTTCGCGTTTCCTGCCGGTGCCTTCGGATGTGGGTTCGGTGTCCGGTCTTGGCGGCGACTGGCTGAGCTACCGAGACGGCACGGTGTACCGCCGTGCCGCGGTGGCGGAGGAGGGGACGTCCTATATGGCGTCCGGCGTGGCGTTCGATCCGGTGCGCGGCGTGTCCGGGTTCGCCATGGTGGATGCGGCGCATGGGGCGTTGGAGGATGCGTTGGAGGATGCGTTGGCTGGAACGTCCGGTGCGGATGCGGCGGATGCGGCGGATGCGGCGGATGCGGAGAGCGGCGACTTGGCCGGAGGCGGCGCCGCGCGCCGTGCCGCCGCGGCGGATGACCTGCGCCGCACGGTCGATTCCTCGGACCGTCAGGCGCATGACGAACGCTACCTGTGGCTGCCGGACCGTCTGCCGGAGCATGTGCGCGCCGTGGTGGAGGAGGCGCGGGCGGACGGCGTTTCGTTGGGAGGCGGGGATTATGCGTCGCAGTCGCAGGCGATGCGTTGGCTGGTTTCCTGGTTCACGGCCGCCTCGAACGGGTTCGTCTATGACTTGTCCGCGCCGGACGGCGAGGGCCGCTCGAACTTGCAGGTGGTGGACGATTTCCTGGCGCGGGACGGCCGCCGCGGCTACTGCCAGCACTACGCTTCGGCGTTGGCGGTGTTGGGGCGCGCGATGGGCGTGCCCACGCGCATCGTGTTGGGATACGCGCCCGGACGTTCGCGGGGCGCATCCGCCGACGCCGCCGAACGCCGTTATGTGGTGTCCGAGGGGGATCTGCATACGTGGACGGAGGCGTATCTGGACGGCGTGGGTTGGGTGCCGTTCGACGTGACGCCGTCCTCCGACGCGTCTTCGGAACCGACGTCCGATGGAGGCGGGGACGCCGCGTCCACCGAGGACGGAGCGGACGGCGCGGACGGAGTGGATGGCGCGGACGGCGTGGATGATGCGGGCGTGCCGGAGTTCCGTATCGAGCCTATGCCCCGTCCCTCCGACGATGTTGACGCCGGCGCCGGCGTGACCGACGCGGGGGTGTCCCGTGACGGATTCGTCTCCGTCATACGGAACGGACTGGGCGTCTTCGTCGACCGTTTCCGTGCGATGCCGCTCTGGTGGCGGATGGCCTGGGTCGTGGCCGCGCTCGCCGCCGTGGCGTCGATGGCGGCGTTCGTCCGTCGTGGGCGTCGTGCCGGCGCCGGGCTTCGGGGAGGATATGTCCGATGGCGTCCGATGCGTTGGCTGCGTCGCCGCGCCCGTGGCCGCGTGCTGGCGACGGCGCGGCGTGCGGCCGGCTCGCCCGATGACGGGGATTCGTCGGCTCGGGCGTGGCGTGAGGCGTGGCGGCTGGTGTGTCGTGAGGGCCGGCGTGCCGGCGCGCGATGGGACGCCTCGGCCACGGATGGGATGATCGCCGAGGCTCTGTGGCGTGCGATGGGCTCCGAATCGGACGGTGGGGCGGGGAGCGCCGTCCCGCCTGAAGGTTCGACGTCCGGCGTGCCGGCCGGGGAAGCCGTGGCCGACGCGTTCGGAGCCGGAGCGTCCTCTTCCGACGGCACGCCGGCGGGCGGTTTTGACGTCTCGTCCGACAACGCTTCCCGCGGCGTCCGCGATGCCGGGGGACGCGTGCCGACGCTTCGCGACGATTTGCTCAGGCTTGCGCGAAACGCCGATGCGGCGGCTTTTTCGGGTCGTCCGGAGTCTGCGGAGACGCTGGTAGAGGTGTTGGGGCGTGTTTTCCGCGTGAGTCCGCGTTGATGTGCAGAAAGGCTGATCATCGTTGGAATAGCAGTGTTTTCAGCATGTTGCGCATTGATGCGACACGCCGATGGGGGCCTCGGATTTGCGTAAGGTTCGGATTCATGTTTATATAAGCGAGTTGCCTGACGGGGTCAAGCCCGGAAGGAGACAGACTGGCGGATTTCCCAAGCGGTCAAAGGGAGCTGACTGTAAATCAGCCGCTTCGTGCTTCAGTGGTTCGAATCCACTATCCGCCACGCCCCGATAGCTCAGTGGTAGAGCACTTCCTTGGTAAGGAAGAGGTCGTGAGTCCGATTCTCACTCGGGGCTCTCTGGCGGGGTAGCTCAGCTGGCTAGAGCGTACGACTCATAATCGTAAGGTCAAGAGTTCGAGCCTCTTCCTCGCTACAAATCGCGCCCGCCAAATGGCGGGCGCAACGTTTAGACTACAGAGGTGAATGAACCATGGCTAAGAGCGCCGACATCCGTCCCGGCATCACGCTGGCATGCACCGAGTGCAAGGAGCGTAACTACATCACGACGAAGAACCGTCGCAACACGCCCGATCGCCTCGAACTGAAGAAGTTCTGCTCCCGTTGCGGCAAGCAGACCGCTCACCGCGAGACCCGTTGATTTCACGGCACAAGCTTTGAACCCGGCCCATACGGCCGGGTTTTTTGTTTTAGGATGGCTCGTATGACCAGTTTTGCAGATATCACCACCATCGGCGTGGGCGGCCCCATCGCCCGTTTCCTCGAACCGACCACGCGCGTCGGCGTCATCGAAGCCGTCGAGGAGGCCGACGAACGCGGCCTTCCCCTGTGCGTCATCGGCGGAGGCTCCAACATGCTCGTCTCGGACGAACCGTTCCCGGGCGTGGTGGTGCGCGATTCGCGCCGCCGCATCACCGTCCCGGACGAGGCCGCCCCGGTGGAGGGCACGGACCGCACCGTGCATGTGAACGCGGAATCTGGAGCGAACTGGGACGATTTCGTCGCCTTCACCGTGGATCTGGGCCTGGAGGGCGTGGAGGGCCTGTCCGGCATTCCCGGCACCGTGGGCGCGTCCGTGGTGCAGAACATCGGCGCCTACGGGCAGGAGGTAGCCTCCAGCGTGGAAAGCGTGGAGGTATGGGACCGCGAGACGAAGACCACGCGCGACCTGACGCGCGACGAACTCGCCTTCGGCTACCGTTCCAGCACCCTGAAGAGCAGCATGTACGAGGCTCCGGCCGTCCCGGACGCCAAATACTTCCCCTCGCCGCGCTACGTGGTGCTGTCCGTCACGTTCGCCCTGCGGCACTCGCCCACCGGCACGGTCGGCTTCGGCCAGCTCGCCAAGGCGCTCGGCGTCGAGGTCGGCGACCGCATGGCCGTGACCGCCATCCGCGAGGCGGTGCTGCGCGTGCGCGCCTCCAAGGGCATGTTGGAGGACCCCACCCGCTACACCGTCCTGGACATGACGGACGTCAAACGCGAGACGAACATCCTGGCCGATCTGCGCCGCCTCGCCGCGTCGCGCCCCAACGTCGCCGAAACCGGCGAGCCGTCCCACGCGCCCTCCGGCCTGCCTGAACCGGATTGGGACCGCCACAGCTGCGGCTCCTTCTTCATGAACCCCGTCCTGGACGAGGAAGCCGCCGAAGCCCTTCCCGAGGACGCGCCGCGCTTCCCGGCCCGACTGCCGGACGGCATGCCGGGTGTGAAGACGTCCGCCGCATGGCTCATCGACCATGCCGGATTCCACAAGGGCTACACGCTCGAAGGCCACGAGGAGGCGAGCCTGTCCACGCTGCACACGCTCGCGTTGACGAACCGCGGCCATGCGCGCGCCGAGGACGTCGTCGCCTTGGCGAAGGCCGTCCAACGCGGCGTGAAGGCCGCGTACGGCGTGGACCTCGTTCCCGAACCGGTCTGCATCGGACTGGATCTGCGCCCCTGAGCCGGAAGCCCGGACCTTGAACGTCCGGTCCTCCCGCAACACGCCCGGCCTATACTTGACGCCTGTACCATATGGGAGTCCATCCATACGGAACCAAGCCTTCCCATACGGGCGGGTCCCGCGCGAGGCGGGTGAGCAGGCAGGAGAGCACGAGGGCCGTCATGCAGTTATTCCGAACGAAATCAGTCGAACAGACCATAGCCGAAACCGGCGAGGAAGGTCGGGCGCTGAAGCGCAGCCTGACGTGGTGGGACCTGTCCATCATGGGCGTGGCCGTCGCCGTGGGCGCGGGCATCTTCTCGGTGGGCGCGCAGGCGGCGGCCTTCCATGCGGGTCCCGCCGTGATTCTGAGCTTCATCATCGCGGGCCTCGTGTGCGGCGCGGCGGTCATGTGCTATGCGGAGTTCGCCTCGATGATCCCCGTGGCCGGTTCGGCGTACACGTTCACGTACACCACGGTGGGCGAGGTCGTGGCGTGGATCATCGGCTGGGACCTCATCCTGGAGATGATGATGGCCGGCTCGGTGATCTCGAAGTATTGGGGCGTGTACCTCAACGAGTTCATGCGTCTCATGGGCTGGGACTTCGACACTAATCTCGCGTTGGGCTCGTTCCACGTGGATGTGGCGCCGATCGTCATCGTCGCGTTCTTCACCACGCTGCTCGTGTTCGGCACGAAGATCGGCGCGCGTGTGGACGGCGCGATGACCGTGCTGAAGATCGCCATCGTGTTGTTCGTGGTGGTCGTGGGCTTCTTCTATGTGAAGGCTTCGAACTTCTCCCCGTTCATTCCTCCGGCCGAGCCGGCGTCCGCGGTGGAGGGCAGCGCCGTGGCGGGCGACGTGCTCAACCAGCCGTTGTGGCAGTGGGCGACGGGCATGACGCCGAGCGTGTACGGCGTGCCGGGCATCCTGTCCGGCGCGGCGCTGGTGTTCTTCGCGTTCCTCGGCTTCGATGTGGTAGCCACCGCCTCCGAGGAGACGGTCGACCCGAAGCGCAACGTGCCGCTGGGAATCGGCGTGGGCATGGGCCTCATCGTGGTGATGTACACGCTGGTGGCCATCGTGACGACGGGCATGGTCTCGTATAAGGAATTGGCCAAGCAGTCGAGCCCCTCGTTGGCGACGGCGTTCGAACTGGTCGGCGCGGATTGGGCGGCGCGCATCATCAGCTTCGGCATCGTGCTCGGCCTGGCCACGGTGGTGATGGTGCTGCTGTTGGGGCTGACGCGCATCGTGTTCGCGATGAGCCGCGACGGTCTGCTGCCGCGGGGCCTGTCCCGCACCGGCAGGCACGGCACGCCGGCTGCGCTGCAGATCGGCACGGGCGTGCTGGTCGCGGTGGTCGCGGCCCTGTTCGATGTGGGCGTGCTTTCGGACATGGTGAACATCGGCACGCTGTCCGCGTTCACGCTGGTGGCGGTGTCCGTTCCGATCATGCGCCGCAAGCGTCCGGAGCTGCCTCGCTCGTTCAGGATGCCGGGCAATCCGTGGGTGCCGCTGCTCATCGCGGCGGCGAACGTGTGGCTGATGCTGAACCTGTCCGTGCTGACGTGGGTGCGTTTCGTGGTATGGCTGGCGGTGGGCTTCGCCATCTACTTCGCGTACGGATACCGCCATTCGCGTCTGGGCAACGGCGAATTGGACACGTTGGACGTCTCGGGCGCGACGGGCGCGTGATGAAACCGATGGCAACATGTTGCCGCGGCGTGCGCGCGCCGGTCTACATTTGAGGCAAATGGCGGGACCGTAACCCCTACAAGGTGGCGGGGGAGGGCCGCTCACCGAAGACGATGACGAAAGAGGTAGGTTCCATGTCGCAGGATGCAGCCTTCATGATCGATGGTGTTCGTCCGGGTCGTGTGTTGTTGGTGGGTGAGCCGATGG
>Cebus_capucinus_imitator_PRJNA485217_SSR056__coassemble_677_pt1 | contig 22767 bp, 17 predicted proteins | sample Cebus_capucinus_imitator_PRJNA485217_SSR056__metabat2_high_PE_007 | metagenome-assembled genome bin Cebus_capucinus_imitator_PRJNA485217_SSR056
CTCGATGGGGTGTGGGAGAGTAGCACGCCGCCGCTTATTCTTTTGGGGGAGACACATCGTGTCTCCCCTTTTTTGTTTCCGGAGGCCGGGGCCTTGGCGGGGGTCGGTTTCTTCTTGTAGAAGATATGACGCGCGGGGGAGTGCGGGGGCCGGGGGATGGTCTATAGTCGGATAGGTCACGTTAGTGGCCACCTTATCCGCTGCACGCACGAAAGGTGAGCCGTGTCTACTGAACATGCCTTGGCGTATGAGCCGATGGTCGGAAAAAGCGTCATCACGTTGGATGATCTTTCCATTCCCCAGATTCAGGAACTGCTGCACAAGGGACGTTACATCGAATCCCATCGTAAGGAAGTGGCGCACACCTGCGACGGCAGGGTGCTCGCCACTCTTTTTTACGAGCCGTCCACCCGCACCCGTCTGAGCTTCGAGACTGCCATGCTGCGCCTCGGCGGACAGGTCATCGGCTTTGCGGGCGCTCAGCTGGCCTCCGTGACCAAGGGCGAGTCCATCACCGACACCCTCAAGACGGTGTCCAACTACGTGGACGTCGTCGCCATCCGCCATCCCAAGGAGGGCGCCGCCTTGGTCGCCTCCGACGCGGCGTCCGTGCCGGTCATCAACGCCGGCGACGGCGGCCACATGCATCCGACGCAGACCCTCGCCGACCTGTTCACCATCCAGTCCCGTTTCGGACGCGTGACCGACCTGACCGTGGGCCTGTGCGGCGATCTGACGTTCGGCCGCACCGTCCATTCGCTCATCGAGACGCTGTGCCGTTTCGGCAATGTGCGTTTCGTGCTCATCAGCCCGGACGAGCTGAAGACCCCGCAGTACGTCATCGACCGCATCGAGGCCACGCCGTCCTGCTCCTACACCGAGGTGCGCGACCTGGCGTCCGTGATCGGCGATCTGGACGTGCTGTACATGACCCGCGTGCAGAAGGAACGCTTCTTCAACGAGGACGACTACCTGCGTCTGCGTGACACGTACATCCTCGACGAGGACAAGATGGCCCTCGCCAAGGCGGACATGGCCGTGCTGCATCCGCTGCCGCGCGTCAACGAGATCGCCGTGGAGGTGGATGACGATCCACGCGCCGCGTACTTCGAACAGGTCAAGCGCGGCATGCTCATGCGCATGGCGCTCGAAAGCTCCGTGCTGGGCGACGAACTGCCCGGATACGAACCGCTCGATTCCAAGGAGGTCCAGGCCTGATGGAGGTCACCAGCATCGTCAACGGCATCATCATCGACCACGTGCCGGCCGGCACCGCGCTCAAGGTGCTCGAATATCTGCGCATCGACCCGTCCAAGACGCGTCTGGCGCTCATCATGAACGCGGACAGCCACCTGTACGGCCGCAAGGACATCATCAAGATCGAGGACGAGTCCGGCAAGGACAACCAGCGCATCGACCTGGACGTGCTCGGTCTGGTGGCCCGCACCGCCACCGTGGGCATCGTGCGCGACGGCAGCATCGTGGAGAAGAAGCAGCCCACGCTGCCCGAACACGTGGTGAACATCATCTCCTGCCGCAACCCGCGCTGCGTGACCACCACCGAACGCGGCATCCGCCAGCGTTTCCACTTGGTGCACTCCGACCGCCAGGAGTATCGTTGCGACTACTGCGACGAGGAAGCCAAACTCTGAGCGGTCGACGCAAGGACGCGACGCGACGGAAAGGACAAACGACACCATGCTCATCCTGCGCAACATCAAGGTGTGGGACACCGACGAACTCATCGACCTGGCCGTGCCCGTGGCCGACCATGCCGTCCTTGAGGAGGGCGGACGCCTGTCCGGGAGGGACGGCGACGTCGAGATCGACGCGACCGGGCTGACTCTGGCCCCCGGTCTGGCCGATCCGCACGTGCATTTCCGCGACCCGGGCCAGACGTACAAGGAGTCGATGGTCTCCGGTTGCGCGGCCGCCGCGTCCGGTGGATACACCGACGTGCTCATCATGCCGAACACCGTGCCCGCCATGGACGGCGAAGCCGTCAAGGCGGGAGAGCCGGGCGCCGCCGAAGTGCTCGACGCCGGTTATGGGACCGTCATCGACTACCTGCAGCATTACGAGGCCGTGCACGACGTGAAGCTGCCGGTGCGCTACGACCTGTGCGTGTGCGCGTCCAAGGGCCGCGAAGGCCGTGAGGCCGTGGATCTGGAGCGTTGGCGCACCTACCTGCCTGACCAGGATGCGGGGACGAAGGACGAATACCAGCTCGCCCATCCCGTCACCGCGCTCAGCGACGACGGCTCCGCGGTCACCCCGCAGATCCTGGACGACGTGCTCGCCGTGACGCGCGAATCCGGCCTGTACCTCATCGAACACTGCGAGCACCACGACACGGGCGCCGTCAACGAAGGCCCCGTCTCGCGTGAACTGGGCGTGCCCGGCATCCCGGAGGACACCGAACTGCGCATCGTGGCCCGCGACATCGACAAGGCCCGTGAGACCGGCGTGCACGTCCACTTCCAGCACGTGAGCACCGCCATCTCCTTCGACGCGATCCGCGCCGCCAAAGCCGAAGGCCTGCCCGTGACGTGCGAGACCGCGCCGCACTACCTGTCGCTCAGCGACGAGGCGCTGCTCGAATACGGCACGCTGGCCAAGATGAACCCGCCGCTGCGTTCCGAAGCGGACCGTCTGGCCACCATCGAGGCCATCGCGGACGGCACCGTGGACCTGCTTGCCACCGATCACGCCCCCCACACGCTGGAGGAGAAGGAGCTCGGCTTCCTTGAGGCGCCCAACGGCATCATCGGTCTGGAATGCGCCTACGGCGTATGCCACAAGGTGCTCGTGGACGGCGGACACATCACGGACAGGCGCCTCATCGAACTGATGAGCGTGGAGCCGATGCGCCTCATGGGCCACGAGCCCACGGACGTGACCGCGCTGCTGGACCGTGAGACCGATGCGTCCAAGGAGCCCGAGGCCCGCCGCGTGCTCGACCTGAGCCAGGTCAAGGACGTCCGCGGCATCGGACTGGTCGTGCTCGACACGAACGCCGCATGGGCAGTGGATCCCGAACGTTTCCACTCCACGGCGCGCAACACCCCGTTCGGCGGCTGGGACGTCACCGGCCGTCCGCTCGCCACCATCATCGGCGCCGAAATGGTGTTCAGCCGACTGTGAGACCGTGAGACTGTGAGACCGCGGCCGCACACGATGGCGGCCGCACCATCGAACCAACGCACGGGACCGGGCGCTTGCCCGGTCCCTCAGGAAAGGAACGAACGCATGGATCGTCTGATCGACCTGATCAACGAAACCCAGAACCCGAGCGTCGTGGGACTGGACCCTACCGAGGCGCTGGTGCCGCCGCAGGTGACGGCGAGCTTCGCGGACGAAGTGCGCGACTCCGTCGAAACGCCCGAGGAGGTGCCTGCCGCCCAGCTCGCCGTCGCCTTCTTCGAGTTCAACCGCGCGATCATCGACGCGGTCGCCGGCGTCGTGCCCGCCGTCAAACCGCAGATTGCCATGTACGAGGCGCTCGGCCCGGCCGGCGTGGACGTGTACACCATGACCTGCGAATACGCGCGGCAGCGGGGCCTGTACGTGCTTGCCGACGTCAAACGCGGCGACATCGGCTCCACCGCCGCCGCCTACGCGCGCATGCTCACCGGTGTGGAGGGACACGACCCGTGGCAGGTGGACGCCGTGACCGTCAACCCGTATCTGGGTACGGACGGCATCACCCCGTTCACGGACGCCGCCAAGCAGACCGACAAGGACCTGTTCGTGCTGGTGCGCACCTCCAATCCGTCCTCCAGCGAGCTGCAGATGCTCGACCTGGCCGACGGCAAGAAGGTATACGAGCACGTCGCCGACCTCGTGGAGGGCTGGGGTGCCGACAACATCGGACGCCACGGCTATTCGCGCACCGGCGCCGTGGTGGGCGCCACCCATCCGAAGGAGGGCGCGGCCCTGCGCGAGCGCATGCCGCACACCTTCTTCCTCGTGCCCGGCTACGGCGCGCAGGGCGGCACCGCCGCCGACGTGCGCGGCATGTTCGACCGCGACGGTTCCGGCGCCATCGTCAACTCCTCGCGCGGCATCATCGGCGCGTGGAAGCGCTCCGACCGCTACGAGGAGGGCATGTCCGCCGAATCCGCGCTGGAGCTGGTGGCCGAAACCGCACGCGAGGCCGCGCTGAACATGCGCGACGCTCTGCGCGCGGTGCTGTAGGCCCCATCCGCGGCGTGTCCGGTCGTCCGGTTCTCCGGACCGGAGAACCGGACGACCGGACACGCCGAGCCCACTCCCGCACCACCGCATGCGGCGGCAGTCCGCCGCGTCAGCCGTACCAAGCATTCACCAAGGAGCACCATGACCACCGCATTCACCCCGACCTACGACGTGGTGGACGAGGCCGTGGCGGCCGGATACTTCCCGCCGCGTCACCCCGTCGAGATCACCGACGTCGTCGAACTCGCCGAAGGCGTCATCCGCCTGACGTTCCGCGACGAATACATCGCCGGACACGCGCGTCCCGCGCAGTTCGTGAACCTGTTCTCCAACGACCCGCTCAAGCCCATGCCGCGTCCCTTCGGCGTGAGCGAGACCCGAGGCGACGAGGTCAGCGTGATCTTCGCCGTGGTCGGCAAAGGCACCGACGAGTTCGCCCGCCTGCGCGCCGGCGACGAGATTCAGGTGCTCGGCCCGCTGGGACGCCCGTTCGCCGTGAAGGACCCCGCGCACTACGTGCTCGTGGCCGGCGGTCTCGGCGTGCCCCCGCTGGTCTACGCCGCGCAGCGCCTCGCCGCCGACGAATCCTCCAAAACGACCGCCGTGTTCGGCTACCGCAACGAGCATTTCGGCGACCGCTTCGTGGAACCCTACGCCGACCGCGTCGTCAGCATCGATGAATCCGAAGGCAACGTCGTCACCCTGCTCGACCGTCTCGAAACCGAAGGCGGCCTGCACGCGGACGGTCTGGACACGGTCATCCTGTCCTGCGGACCGCTGCCGATGATGAAGGCCGTGGCCGCATGGGCCGCCAAACGCTCGCTGGCCTGCCAGCTGAGCATGGAGCAGCGCATGGGCTGCGGCTACGGCACCTGCGTGCTGTGCACCGTCGACACCGTCGACGGACGACTCAAGGTCTGCTCCGACGGACCGGTTTTCACGCGCGAACAGCTGGGATGGGGTGAATGAGATGACCGCGAACGAGCAGCACATCAACCTGTACGAGGACCACGAGTGGAAGCATCCCACGAAGGTGGCAGGCGTGCCGTGGAAGAACCCGGTGGGCACCGCCTCCGGCACGTTCCAGTACGCGGCCGTGCGCTGGTTCTACGATGTGAGCCAGTTGGGCGCCGTGTGCACCAAGGGCGTCTCCCCGGTGCCGTGGGAGGGCAACCCCAGCCCGCGCACCGCCGAAGGCCCCGCCTCCAACATCAACGCGGTGGGCCTGCAGAACCCGGGCGTGGACCATTATCTTGAGGACGACCTGCCCAAGCTCAAGGCCATCGGCGCCACCGTCATCGCCAACGTGGCCGGCCACAGCGACGACGACTACGCGCAGGTCGTGGCCAAGCTCGCCGACTCCGCCGCGGACATGCTGGAGATCAACGTGAGCTGTCCGAACGTGACGCACGGCGGCATGAGCGTGGGCACCGACCCGGTGGCCCTGTCGCGTCTGATGGACCGTCTGCGTCCGATGACCGACAAGCCGATGATCGTCAAGCTCACTCCGAACGTGACCAACATCGTCGAACCGGCGCGCGCCGCCGTCGAATCCGGCGCCGACGCGTTGAGCATGATCAACACGCTGCTCGGCATGCGTCTGGACATCCGCACCGGCAAGCCGGTCATCGCCAACGTCACGGGCGGCGTGTCCGGTCCGGCGGTGCTGCCCGTCGGTCTGGCGGCCGTCTACCGCGTGCGCACCGCGCTTCCGGAGATTCCGATCATCGGCATCGGCGGCATTGATTCGGGCGAGAAGGCCCTCGAATACCTGTACGCCGGCGCGAACGCCGTCGAGGTGGGCGCGGCCGCGCTGTTCGACCCGGTCGCCCCGCTGCGCGTGGCGCGCGAGCTCGACGATCTGCTCGACGAGCGTCCCGAACTCGCCGCCAAGCTCGCGGCGGGTGAGACCTGGCGCTGACCTGCGTCCGCCGGGGCCGCGCGACCCGGTCCGTCTCATCGGCCCGCGCGGCCTCTGCGTACACAAGAGACACAAGGCAATACGGAAAAACACGGATAAGGAGAACCCATGACCGAAACCGCTTCGCTCGACGTGCGTTTCACGCGCTTCCTGCTCGAATCCCAGGCGTTGAAGTTCGGCGACTTCACGCTGAAGTCCGGACGCCGCTCCCCGTACTTCATCAACGCGGGCGCGTTCGACGACGGCCGTAAGATCGCCGCGCTCGGCGCGTTCTACGCCGAGAAGATCGCCGCGGAGATCGAGGCAGGCAACTTGCCCGCCGACATCGACACCGTCTTCGGCCCCGCCTACAAGGGCATTCCGCTGGGCGTGTCCACCGCGATCGCGCTGACCGGAGCGCAGGGCATGCCCGTGGGCTACACCTTCGACCGCAAGGAGAAGAAGGACCACGGCGACGGCGGCATGATGGTCGGCACGCAGCTCAGGGACGGCATGAAGGTGCTGCTCGTGGACGACGTGATGACCGCCGGCACTGCCGTGCGCGAGGTCATTCCCAAGCTCAAGGCCGAGGCCGACGTGGAGGTCGTGGGCCTGGTGCTGTCCGTGGACCGTATGGAGAAGACCAAGGATTCCGACATGTCCGCGGTGAAGGCCGTGGAGGCCGAATTCGGCTTCCCGGTGTTCGCCATCGCGAACGTGCGTGAGATCTTCGAGGCCGGCCGCGCCATCGAGGCCGCCGACGGCGCGCCGTACGTGACCGACGAGATCAAGGCTGCCGCCGACGCCTACCTCGAACGCTACGGCGCCTGATCCGCCGAGTTCCGTTCCCGAATACGCCGAGGGGCTGCGCCTTCCGTACGGAAGACGCGGCCCCTCGGCAATGCGTATGGCGTATGTCCGATGGCGCCGGTCTAGTCGATGAGCCGGTATCCGTGGACGGCCACGACCTCCTTGAGTCTGGACAGGTACGTTTCGGCCGCGGTGGAGAGTTTGGCCCGCTCGTTGGTGATCCATCCGACGAGCATGGTCTCGTCGGAGTCGAGCGGCACGGTGACGATCTTCTCGTTGTTGAGGTCGCCGTTGTCGATGCCGGTGCACACGGTGTAGCCGTTGAGGCCGATGATGAAGTTGAGGATGGTGGCGCGGTCGGTGACGTTGATCTGCTTGGGGGAGTAGTCGGGCCAGACGGCCTCCTCCGCGAAGTAGAAGCTGCCGTCCTCGCCCTGCTCGTATTGGATGAACGGGAAGGGGCGCAGGTCCTTCATGGTGACCATCTTCTTGCCGGCGAGGGGGTTGTCGCGCGAGATGAACACGTGCAGCGGGGCACGGAACAGGGGGTGGAATTCGAGGTGCTTCTCGCGCAGGAGCTTGCCGATGACGTCCTTGTTGAAGTCGGAGAGGTAGAGGATGCCCACGTCCGAGCGCATGTTGGCGACGGAGTCGATGATGTCGCGCGTGCGCGTCTCGCGGATGGTGAACTCGTATTCGTCGGAGCGGATGGATCCGATCATCTCCACGAACGCCTCCACGGCGAACATGTAGTGCTGTGTGGAGACGCAGCACAGCTGCTTGCGCGGTTTGGCGTTCTTGTAGCGTTCCTCCAGCAGGGAGGCCTGGTCGAGGACCTGACGGGCGTAGGTGAGGAATTCCGCGCCGTCCACGGTCAGGGCGATGCCTTGGGAGGAGCGGGTGAAGATCTCGATGCCGAGCTCCTTTTCCAGTTCCTTGACGGAGGAGCTGAGGGCCGGCTGGGAGACGAACAGTTCGTGCGAGGCCTCGTTCATGGAGCCGCATTCGACGATTTTGACGATGTATTTGAGTTGCAGAAGCGTCATAACCGCCATTTATAGCAGTGGGCATGGTTGCTAAAGCGGTTTATGGCGCGGCGGTGACCATGCTGTGGACACGGCACATCGCGGCGCATACGCAAGATGAATGTATGACGCGCGGGACGTGCGCCGTGGGCCGTGGCGTCACGGCCCGTCCATGTCACAGGGCCACGCCGAGCGCGGCGAGGTCGCGTCTGGCCTGTGAGGCGTCCGTGAAGCGCAGGCCGTGGATGCCGACGGCTTCGGCGCCGGCCGCGTTCCTCGCGGTGTCGTCAAGGAAGACGCAGCGGTCGGCCTCCAGTCCGAAACGGGAGAGCGTCAGCTCGTAGATGTCCGCGTTCGGCTTGTGCATCTTCTCCACGCCGGACACGACGGTGCCGGCGAGCAGCTCGTCCAGGACGGGGAACTTCTCGAACGCTATGTGGATGGTCTCGTGCGACCAGTTCGTCAGCCCCCACACGCCGTAGCCGTGGGTGTTGAGGTCGCGCAGCAGGTCCTCCATGCCGGGCATCATGCGCGGCAGCGCGTCGCCGTAATGGTCGATGTAGTAGCGGAACACGGAGGCGAGGTAGGCGCCCTGCTCGCGTTCCACGTCGGGCAGGATGCCGGCGAGGTCCTCGCCGGCATCCATGCGGTCCTCGTAGCGGAAGAAGCCGTGCGGGTCGTCGTCGGCGCAGATCGCGTCCACGACGTCGTTCGGGAAACGGCCCTCCAGACATGCGCGCGTGCGCCAGTCGAGCAGCACGCCGCAGAAATCGAAAATGACGTCGGTGATCATGCGGCCATCATAACGAAACGGCCCGTCCGGGTCGGCGCCGCGCCGTCCTGCGAGACGCCGGGCCCGGCCGCGGGCGGGCCGTTTCGTCATGTCCGAGGTCCGATGGCGCTCAGGCGAGCGCGTCGGACATGGCGACGGGGATGGCTTCGACGACGTCGGAGGCGATGATGGGCCGTCCCTTCGCCTCGAAACGGGGACGCGGCGACGTCATGCCGAACGGTTCCGGCTCCCTCCAGCCGGAACGTTCCGACTCGCAGGCGACGGCGGCGGCCGCGCCGTGCAGATGCGCGGCCGCCGCGGCGACGCGCGCGACCTCGTCCGGCTCCGCCGTCCGCGCGCCGGCCGCGACGGATTGGGCGAGCAGCGCGCCGGCCATGCCGGCGAGCACGTCGCCCGCGCCCGCCGTGCCCAGCCATGCCGGGGCGGCGGCCGCCGCCAGCGTGCGTCGGCCTCCCACCACGATGGTGATGGCCCCCTTGAGCAGCACGGTCGCGCCGGTGCGCTCGTGCAGCATACGCGCGTGGCGCAACGGCGCGTCCAGGACGTCGGCGCGATCCACGCCGCACAGCCGTGCCGCCTCGCCCGCATGGGGCGTGAGGACCACGGTGTGCGGCACGCGCTGCGGCAGCAGGTCCAACGCGCCGGCGTCCACCACGACGGGAGGCATGGCCATCGCGGCGTCGGCGCGCCCGCCGTCCGCATCGTCCGCCGCCTCGGACAGGTCGTAATGGGCGAGCAGCGCGGCGATGGTGCGGCGCTGGAAGTCCTCGCCCTCCGGATCGGAGGCGGCGTCGGGCACTCCCGAACCGACCACCCACGACTGCACGCGTCCCTTGCCCGTCACGGCCTCGGGAAGACGATCCAGCACCATATCGCGGGCGCGTTCGGGACCCATGTAGCGCACCATGCCCACGTTGGAGCGCGCCGCGGCGCGCGCGGTGAGCACCGCCGCGCCCGGATAGCGCGTCGAACCGGTGACCAGTCCCACCACGCCGCGGTCGTATTTCATGTCGGTCGCGCGCGGTTCGCGCACCGCGCGCGCGGCCGCCCCACGGTCCGTCATCTCCACGGACGGCTCGGCCTCGTCCAGGTCGAAACCGAAGTCGACCAGCGTGACCCGTCCGCATGCGAACGCTGCCGGCGGCAGCATCGCGCACGGCTTCATCGCGCCGAACATGACGGTCTCGTCCGCCGGCAGATACGCGCCGGACAACGCGCCGTCGTCCACGCCCACGCCGGAGGGCACGTCCAGGGCGAGCGTCAGCGGCCCTTCGGCGGCGCGCTCCGGCAGCGGCGAATCCCCCTTGCGCACATCCCTGGCAGGCACGCCCAGCAGGGACGCCACGGCGGCCGGCACGCCGCGCAACCCGCCGCGCAGACCGATGCCGGTCATCGCGTCCAACACCAGATGCGCGCCGCGCGCCAGACGCGCCGCGGTCTCCAGACGCCGCGCCGCCTCTCCCGACGTGAACCCGCGGACGCATCCCGGGATCGCCGCGGCCGGATCCAACACCAGCACCTTGCCTCCGGCGCGCGCGAACGCCGCGAAACCGGCCTCATGCAACGAGCGGCCCACGGCCACCGCCGTCACCTGCGCTCCCTCCTCGGCCAACGCGGCCGCCGCGAACAGTCCGTCGCCGCCGTTGTCTCCCGCGCCCGCCAACAGCACGACGCGCGCTTCGGAGAGATCCACGTGCAGGTCGTCCAACATGCGCGCCGCCATCTGCGCGGCCGCGTTCGCCGCCATGCGCATCAACGGCACGCCGCCTTCCAACAGCGGACGCTCCATCGCCCGCACGTCCTCGGCGTCCCACGCCATACGCGTCAGCATACGGCGGCGTTCCTCGTCGTTCACATCCATACCGGCCTCCCTACACGGCGACTGCGTTCCTCCGACCAGTCTAGCCGGGCGCGCTTCGCCGAAGGAGGAAGCGCGCGAGGCTCCGTTCGCCGTTCTTCGGACCGTCGGATATAGTGGTTCATCGGCCTTGGGGCCGATCAGGACACAACCGCATACGAACACACGGAAAGAGACAGGTGAGGCATGGCGATCGAGGCACGGGGGCTGGAGATTCAGATCGGCGCGCGCACCCTGCTGCACCCCACCGACTTCCACGTCTCCAAAGGGGACAAGATCGGCCTGGTGGGACGCAACGGCGCCGGCAAGACCACCCTCACCAGGGTCATCACCGAGGACATGCTGCCCACCGCGGGCAAGGTGCGCGTCTCCGGCAAGCTCGGCTACCTGCCGCAGGACACGCACGCCGCCGACCCGGAGCAGACCGCGCTCGACCGCATGATGAGCGCGCGCGACATCGCGTCCATCATCGCGCGCATCCGCAAGGCCGAGAAGGAGATGACCGATCCGGACCCGGACGTCATGACCCGCGCCATGAACCGCTACGACAAGGCCATGCAGGACTTCGACAAGGCCGGCGGCTACGCCGCCCAGTCCGAGGCCATCACCATGGCCACCTCCCTGGGCCTGCCCCAGGAGGTCATGGAGCAGCGGCTCGGCACCCTCTCCGGCGGCCAGCGCCGACGCATCGAACTGGCCCGCATCCTCTTCTCCGACGCCGACACGCTCATCCTCGACGAGCCCACCAACCACCTCGACGCCGACTCCATCGAATGGCTGCGCGGATACCTGAAGAAATACGAGGGCGGGTTCCTCGTCATCTCCCACTCCACCGAACTGCTCGACGAGGTCGTCAACAAGGTGTGGCACCTCGACGCCCAACGCGGCGCCATCGACATGTACTCGCTCGGATGGAAGGCGTACCTGCACCAGCGCGCCGTGGACGAGGAACGTCGCCGCCGCGAACGCGAGGTCGCCGAGAAGAAGGCCGAACGCCTCATGAAGCAGGGCATCCGCCTGCACGCCAAGGCCACCAAGGCCGTCGCCGCGCAGAACATGATGCGCCGCGCCGAAAAACTCCTCGAAAACACCTCCGAGGCGCAGAAGGCCGAAAAGGTCGCCGACATCCGCTTCCCCGAACCCGCGCCATGCGGACGCACGCCCATCATGGCCAAGGACGTGTCCAAGGCGTACGGCTCCAACATCGTGTTCGCCGGCGTGAACCTCGCCATCGACAAAGGCTCGCGCGTGGTCATCCTCGGCTACAACGGCGCCGGCAAGACCACCACGCTGCGCCTGCTCGCCCATCTGGAGGAGCCGGACACCGGCAGCGTGGACTACGGCCACGGCTGCAAGATCGGCTACTTCGCCCAGGAGCACGACACCCTCGACCTCGACGCCACCGTACTGGAGAACCTCACCCACGTCGCCCCCGAACTCAACGACACGCAGGCGCGCTCCATCCTCGGCTCGTTCCTCTTCTCCGGCGACGACGCGATGAAACCCGCCTCGGTGCTCTCAGGCGGCGAGAAGACCCGACTGGCGCTCGCCACCCTCGTCACCTCACGCGCCAACGTGCTCCTGCTCGACGAGCCCACCAACAACCTCGACCCCGCCTCGCGAGAGGAAATCCTCAAGGCCATCGCCAAATACGAGGGCGCCATCGTGCTCGTCACCCACGACGAGGGCGCCGTCCAGGCGTTGAACCCCGAACGCGTGCTGCTCATGCCCGACGGCGACGAGGACCTCTGGAACGACTCCTATCTCGAACTCGTCGCCGAGGAGTAAAGGCTTTTCGGGGCGTGCGGGCGAACCGCCCGCCCCGAATCCGCGCTCAGTCGAAGAAACCGCTCGCCGCGACCCCCACCCCGGACGAAGCCAGGGAGGCGCAGCGGGCCTCCTCGAACGCCGTCAGACGCCGCCCGCGCCGTTGATACTCGAACACGTCCATCTCACTCGGATCGGGCACCCGTGTCCACTCCATCCCGCCGGACAGCAGCGGATCGCGCTCGTCGATGCGCCGACGCATCCGCTCGATGTCCCTCGACCCCTCACGCAGCGCGTCCGGACCGAGATCGCGCAGCCTGCGCTCCACCCGGTCGAGATACTCGCGCTGCGCGCGCAGCGCCTCATACAACCGCACCTCCTCGCACAACGCCGTGTACAGACGCTCGCCGCGCACCTCGACGCGGGCCTGCCGCTCCGCGCGCTCGCACTCCTCGTCCCTGCGCAGCCGATTGCGCTGGAAACGAATGTCCGCCGCCAAGGCGTCGAACAGGTTCGGCAGACGCGTCTCCAAATGGGAATTGCCGCTGTCCCTGCACACCCTGCGACGACGCGAACCCATGTCGTTGTCCACCGAAACGCTCAGCACGCCGGTCGGCTCGAACTCACGCGAACGCTCCACGATCCACGCCGGCATCGCGCCGAAACCGTCCGGAACCCCGCCGGGAACGTCCTGCGCGTCCGCGGCCCGCGAGGCGACGAACGCGCGCGGCTTGGGCGCGGTGCCCGAGCGCGACGCCTCCGAAAGATGGAACGAGAACATATGGTCGTCCGCGGAACGCACCACCACGTGCGGCCACATCCAACGGCGCTCGCGGGCCATGTCGAACAGCGCGTCCGAAGGTTCGATGACGCGCATGCCGCGCTCGGCGGACTCCGCCACGATGGACAGGATCAGGCCCAGGGCGCGCGGCACCTGAGCGTCCGAAACGTATCTGCGGTCCGCGTCCGCGCTGAAACGGTCCGTCCACGGCCGCGCCATGGCCTCCATGCACCGGGGCTCCCGGCCTTCCTCTACATCCACTGCCATCATGCTCTCCTCTAAGTCGGGACCCTGCGGGTCCGGCGGCCGCCGTGGCCGTCGCCCTCCACGATGCGCCCCGTGCGGCGTCGCACGCAAATCGGGGGACCCTCCGGCGCGGAACGGTGGATAACGCGGTGGAAAAGGCCGCGGCGGCGGTGGAGCAAGTGGGGGAGCGGCACGTGGGGCGCAACACGCCATCGAACAACTGTTCGAATATGGTTGGCGTGTTCGGGTATTCTTGGAGCGTCCGGCGAACGGCCGGGGAGACGACGAAAGGAGCGGCCGGAATGGCGGGCGGAAGAACGTCGAAGAAGGCGGGGAGCGGTTCGGGCAACGGCGAGGTGGTCGTGGAGCGCGTGATGTCCGGTGACACGTTCCTGACGCGGGAGATCCGCCGCGCGCCGCTGCGCGCGCAGGGGGACGGCTCGCTCGCCGCGGACATCTCCCGCATCCCCAACGACCTGAAGATCACCATCCAGGGCGCTCGCGAGCACAACCTGCGCAACGTGGATCTGGAGATCCCGCGCAACCGCATGGTGGTGTTCACCGGCCTGTCCGGCTCTGGCAAATCGTCCCTGGCCTTCGACACCCTGTTCGCCGAAGGCCAGCGCCGCTACGTCGAATCGCTGTCCGCGTACGCGCGCCAGTTCCTCGGCCAGATGGACAAGCCCGACGTGGATTTCATCGAGGGTCTGAGCCCCGCCGTGTCCATCGACCAGAAGACCACCAACCGCAACCCGCGCTCCACCGTCGGCACCATCACCGAGGTGTACGACTATCTGCGCCTGCTGTTCGCACGCGTGGGCGAACCCCACTGCCCGCGCTGCGGCGCGCCCGTCGCCTCGCAGACGCCCCAGCAGATCGTGGACGCGCTCATGGACTATCCCGAACGCACCCGCTTCCAGATCCTCGCGCCCGTGGTGCGCGGACGCAAGGGCGAATTCGCCGACCTGCTGGACCTGCTGCGCTCCGACGGCTACGCGCGCGTCCTCGTGGACGGGAAGATGACGCAGCTGTCCGACGAGATCACGCTCGCCAAACAGAAGAAGCACACCATCGAGGTGGTCGTGGACCGTCTCGTCGTGCGCGACGGGATGCGCCAGCGTCTCACCGACTCCGTCGAGACCGCGCTGCGTCTGGCCGAAGGACGCATCGTCGTCGACTTCGTGGACGAGCCGGAGGACTCCCCGGACCGCCGCCGCCCGTTCAGCGAACACCGAAGCTGCCCCGAAGGCCATACGCTCGAACTCGACGAGGTCGAACCGCGCACCTTCTCCTTCAACGCGCCCTACGGCGCCTGCCCGGCCTGCACCGGACTCGGGTTCAAGCTCGAAATAGACCCCGAACTCGTCGTCTCCGATCCGGACAAATCGCTCGCCGAAGGCGTCATCGAACCGTGGAACGGCACCAAGACCACCGCGCAGTACTACGGGCACGTGCTCGAAGGCCTCGCCGAGGAGATGGGTTTCTCCATGGACACCCCGTGGAAGGACCTGCCCGAGGACGTGCGCGACGCCGTGCTCTACGGGCGCGACTTCAAGGTCAACGTCTCCTACCGCAACCGTTGGGGGCGTCTGCGCGAATACTCCACCGGATTCGAAGGCGTGATCCGCACGCTCATGCGCCGGCACGAGGAGACCGACTCGCAGTCCATGAAGGAATACTACGAGTCATACATGCGCGAGGTGCCCTGCCAGGAATGCCGCGGCCGCAGGCTCAAACCCGAAGTGCTCGCCGTGACCGTGGACGGCATGTCCATCTTCGACGTGTGCGACATGCCCGTGGCGCGCGAACTCGAATGGGTCAACGGCCTCAGGCTTGAAGGCTCCGCGGCCGCCATCGCCGGCGAGGTGCTCAAGGAGATCCGCGCCCGCCTCGGCTTCCTCAACGACGTGGGCCTCGACTACCTCACCCTCTCGCGCGCCGCGGCCACGCTCTCCGGCGGCGAAGCGCAGCGCATCCGTCTCGCCACGCAGATCGGATCCGGCCTCGTGGGCGTCATGTACGTGCTCGACGAACCTTCCATCGGCCTGCACCAAAGGGACAACACGCGTCTCATCGAAACGCTCCACCATCTGCGCGACCTCGGCAACACGCTCATCGTCGTCGAACACGACGAGGACACCATACGCGGCGCCGACTGGCTCGTGGACATCGGACCGGGCGCCGGCGAACACGGCGGCCGCGTCATCTACTCCGGTCCCGCCGACCATCTGACCGAGGCGAAGGCCTCCGTCACCGGCGACTACATCGCCGGTCGCCGCCGGATAGCCGTGCCCGAAACCCGCCGCAAGCCACGCCCCGACGCCAGACTCAAAGTCGTGGGCGCGCGCGAGAACAACCTGAAGAACATCGACGTGTCCTTCCCGCTCGGCGTGTTCACCGTCGTCACCGGCGTATCCGGCTCCGGCAAATCCTCCCTCGTCAACTCCATCCTCTATCCGGTGCTCGCCGACCGGCTCAACGGCGCGCGCATCGTACCCGGCAAACACCGCCGCGTCGAGGGACTCGACCAGGTGCGCAAGGTCATCCATGTCGACCAGAACCCCATCGGACGCACGCCGCGCTCCAACCCCGCCACCTACACCGGCGTATGGGACAAGATCCGCGCCCTGTTCGCCAAAACCCCCGAGGCGCAGGTGCGCGGCTACGGTCCCGGACGCTTCTCCTTCAACGTCAAGGGCGGCCGCTGCGAGGCGTGCCACGGCGACGGCACCCTCAAGATCGAGATGAACTTCCTGCCCGACGTGTACGTGGAATGCGAGACCTGCCACGGCAGACGCTACAACCGCGAGACCCTGGAGGTGACGTACAACGGCAAGACCGTCGCGGACATCCTCGACATGCCCATCGAGGAGGCCGCCGACTTCTTCAAGGCATACACCGGCATCTCGCGCTATCTCAAGACCCTCGTGGACGTCGGCCTCGGCTACATCCGCCTCGGACAGCCCGCGCCCACGCTCTCCGGCGGCGAATCGCAGCGCGTCAAACTCGCCACCGAACTCCAACGCCGCTCCGACGGCCGCACCGTCTACATCCTCGACGAACCCACCACCGGCCTGCACTTCGAGGACGTCAACAAGCTCCTCGGCGTACTGCAGGGCCTCGTGGACAAAGGCAACACCGTCATCGTCATCGAACACAACCTCGACGTCGTCAAATGCGCCGACTGGATCATCGACCTCGGACCCGAAGGCGGTGACGGCGGCGGCGCCCTCGTCACCCAAGGCACGCCCGAACAGGTCGCCCGCTGCGCCGAATCCTGGACCGGACGCTTCCTCAAGGACATGCTGCGGGACCGCCCATGACCAGCGACATCGAACGGCATTCGCCCGAAACATGGCGCCGCACCGCCGCCGCACTGCTCGAAGGGCAGTCGGCGGACGGCGCGGCCGCCGACCCCGCCGGCTCCGGACGCAACCGCAACGGCGCGCCGCTGCTGGGCGACACGCGCGACCTCTTCCGTCCCAAAACCTCCGACATCCCCGCCGCCCCCGGCGTCTACAAATGGCGCGACGGCGAAGGACGCGTCATCTACGTGGGCAAGGCCAAGAACCTGCGCAACCGCCTGTCCAACTACTTCCAACCCCTGCATGCCCTCCACCCGCGCACCCAGACCATGGTCCTGACCGCGCGCAGCCTCGAATGGACCGTCGTCGGCACCGAACTCGAATCCCTCACCCTCGAATACACGTGGATCAAGGAATTCGACCCGCGCTTCAACGTGCAGTTCCGCGACGACAAAACCTACCCCTACCTCGCCGTCTCCACCGGCGAGGCCGTACCCCGCGTCTGGATCACCCGCACCCGCAAACGCCGCGATGCACGCTATTTCGGCCCCTACGCCAAAGCATGGGACCTGCGACAGGCCCTCGACGGCATGCTGCGCGCCTTCCCCGTGCGCACCTGCTCCACCGGCGTCTATCGCAAGGCCGAACGCAGCGGACGCCCCTGCCTGCTCGCCTCCATCGGCAAATGCTCCGCGCCCTGCGTGGGACGCGTCGGCGCCGAGGAACACCGGCGCATGTGCGAACGCCTCGTCGGCGTGATGACCGGACGTCTCGGACGAAGCCACATCGCCGCCCTCACCCGCGACATGAAGGAGGCCAGCGCCGCGCTCGAATTCGAAAAGGCCGCCCGCCTGCGCGACGAGATCGCCGTGCTCGAAACCATGGCCGAACGCAACGCCGTCGTCCTCGACGACCACGTCGACGCCGACGTCTTCGGCTACGCCGGCGACGAACTCGAAGCCGCCGCCCACGCCTTCCACGTGCGCGCCGGCGTCATCCGCGGCGAACGCAACTGGGACGTCGAACGCGTCGAGGACATCGACGACGCCGACGTCATGGCCGACCTGCTGGTGCGCGTCTACGCCGAAGCCGCGGGAACCCCCGGAACATCCGGAAGCGCCGAGACTGGCTGCGCGGGTGCCGGCGCGGCCTCCATCGCCGTCGCGCGAGAGGCCATCGGCCCCACGCAGACCATGAACGCGACCGACGCCGCCGCGCGCTCGCAGGCCACGCGCGCACGCAACGCGCGTCAGGACCTGACCGGACGCGACGATCTGCTCGCGCCCGTCGCGCCGGTGCCGCGCGAGATCCTCACCCCCGTGGAGCCGTCGCGCAAGGCCGAACTGGAGGAGTGGCTGTCCTCGCTGCGCGGCGGCGCGGTCGTCATCCGCGTGCCCGAACGCGGCGACAAGCGCCGGCTCATGGAACGCGCGAACGAGAACGCGGCCCAGGCGCTGCGCCGGCTGAAGGCGAGCCGCGTATCCGACATGGAGTCGCGCACGCGCGCCATGAACGAGGTCGCCGAAGCCTTGGGACTGGACGCGGCGCCGCTGCGCATCGAATGCTACGACGTGTCCAACACGGTCGCGGGCGCCTTCCAGGTCGCCTCGATGGTGGTGTTCGAGGACGGGCTCGCCCGGACGTCCGAATACCGCCGCTTCGCCATCCGGGGCGAGGACGGCGAAGGAGCCGTGGACGACCTGAGCGCCCTGTACGAGACGCTCGTGCGCCGCTTCCGCCACGGTGAGGAGACCCCGTCCGACTCGGACGTGGATGATGCGGGCGCCGGCTCGTCGCGCCCGCGTCGCCGGTTCGCCTACAAGCCGAATCTGGTGGTCGTGGACGGCGGCCGGCCGCAGGTCATGGCCGCGGCCAAGGCCATGCGCGACTGCGGCGTGGACGACGTGGCCGTATGCGGCCTGGCCAAGCGCCTTGAAGAGGTGTGGCTGCCCGACGACGACTATCCCGTCATCCTCAGACGCACTTCGGAGGGCATGTACCTGCTGCAGCGCGTGCGCGACGAATCGCACCGTTTCGCCATCGCCTACCATCGCAAGGTCCGGCGCAAGGGAGCGCTGCGCTCCGCGCTCGACGACGTTCCGGGCATCGGCCCCGCCTACCGCAAACGCCTGCTGGAACGCTTCGGATCGGTGCGCGCGATGCGCGAGGCCACCGTGGAGGAGCTGGAAGGCGTGCGGGGCATAGGACACGCCAAGGCGCAGGCCATCCACGACGCGTTGCGTGCGAAGGACGCGAAGGGCGCGACGTCCGGGGCAAAGCCCGGGGCGGAACCGGAGAGGACGGCCTCGCCGAACGGCTCGGGGTCGCGGGCGTCCGGCATGTGAGTCCGATGGCATGGTTCGAGTAGGATGGACGGGAACGGTCAAGGAGGGCACAAGATGACTATCGCCAATCGATGCGCGGTGCTGGGCAGACCCATCGCGCACTCGCTGTCCCCGGTGCTGCACAACGCGGCCTACCGGGCGTTGGGATTGGACGACTGGGAGTACGGACGCCACGACGTGGGGGAGGAGGACCTCGACGCGTTCCTGCGAGGGCTCGACCCCTCATGGCGCGGCCTGAGCCTTACCATGCCGCTCAAACGCACCATCCAGCCGTACGGCACGCCCTCGAACCTGTGGGCGCGTGAACTGGGCGTGGCCAACACCGCCGTCCTCGACTGGACCTCGCGCGCCGGCGAAGGCCCGTGGGCCGACGGTCCCGCGGTGAAGCTGTACAACACGGACGTCATCGGCATCGTGCTCGCCCAGGACCACGCCGACCGTGAGCTCGGCGCGCCGGCCAGAGCGGCCAGGGACGCGACCGCGCTGGTCATCGGCAACGGCAATACGGCCGCCTCCGCGGTGGCCGCGCTCACCATGCGTCCCGGCGTCGCTCACGTCACCGTGGCCGCGCGCACCCCAGGCAAGAACCCCACCACGCGCCGCGTGGCCGAACGCTTCATCCGCTCCGCCGCCGCATACGACGAGATAACGCTCGACGACGCCGAAGCCCTGCGCGCCCGCGCCGCGGAGGCCTCCTACGTCATCAACACCATCCCCGGCCACGCGGCCGACGGCGTCGCCGACATGCTGGACCATGCGGCGTTCGGCGGGGACGGGCTGCCGGGTCTCCTGCTCGACGTGGTCTACGACCCGCGTCCCACCAAGCTCATGCGCGTATGGCGCGATCGCGGAGGCCACGCCGTCGGCGGCGAGGAGATGCTGCTCTACCAGGCCCTCGTGCAGGTGCTGCTCATGACCGGCGAATGGGACGGCGACCCGCCCTCCGACGCGGAGCGGCGTCTGCTGGACGTGACCACGGACGACGACGGATTGGAGATCGCGATGCGACGCGCATTGGAGGAGGCGCTGTGATGGGAGGGGAAGCGAAGGGCATGGAACGGATCCGGAACGACGCGGGACGCCCCGTCCCGGCGGGCGCGGACGCACCGGCCCCCGCAGACGGCTTCGAGGTGCTGCTCATCACCGGCATGTCCGGCGCGGGCCGCTCGCACGCGGCCAACAGCGTGGAGGACATGGGATGGTACGTGGTGGACAACATCCCGCCGAAGCTGCTCGTGCCGCTCGTGGACATGATGACCAACGCCGGCGAACGCTCGCAGGGCATCCACCGTCTCGCCGCCGTCATCGACGTGCGGTCGCGCGAATACTTCGACGACCTTTCCGCCGTGCTCGGACATCTGGACGATCTGGGCGTGCGCACCCGCGTGCTGTTCCTCGACGCGAGCGACGAGGTGCTCATCAAACGCTACGAGTCCGTGCGTCGCCCGCACCCGCTGCAGCAGGGCAACCGGCTCATCGACGGCATCCGCGAGGAACGCGCGCTGCTCGCCCACCTCAAGGAACGCTCCGACATGGTGGTGGACACGTCCGCGTTGAGCATCCACCAGCTGTCCACCAAACTGTACGAGGCGATGGTCGGTTCCGGAGCGAAGACCGTGTCCGTGCACATCTTCAGCTTCGGATTCAAATACGGCACGCCCACCGACGCGGACTTCGTGGCCGACGTGCGCTTCCTGCCCAACCCGTTCTGGGTGCCCAGTCTGCGCGAGCTGACCGGCCGGGACGCCCCCGTGGCCGACTACGTGCTCTCCAGCCAAGGCGCGACGGAATTCCTCGACGCCTACGAGCGTGCGCTGCTCACCGCCATCGAGGGCTACGCGCAGGAGGACAAGCACTTCGTGACCATCGCCGTGGGATGCACCGGCGGCCAGCACCGTTCCGTGGCGATGAGCGAGGCGCTCGCCTCGCGCCTGCGCGCGCACGGCCTGGACGTGAGCGTCTCGGCGAGGGAGCTGCATCGGCATCGCTGAGCCGGGGTACCGGTGCGTCCGAGGACGGCCCGCGCGACATCGGGTCTTCGGGTGGTTTCGGGCGGCTTCGCACGGTTTCGGGCGGTGCGGGGCATCCGTCCGTTCTCCGTGGACGGAACGCCGTGCGGCCATATAGCGAGATGGTAAGGTTGGATGTGATCGAATCGGCGAATCTTGTCCAAGATGGCCGGTATCACAGAAGGTCGGCGGACTAGCGGGGGATCCGCTCCCGCAACGGGGTCCGATGGCCGTTGAAGAGGGACGAGACGTAGGAGGTTTGGCTCTTGGCTCTTCTGGATGATGTGAAAAGCGAGCTTGCGGAGCTTGAGGACGAGAAGGCCGACGCCAAGAAGGCGCAGGTGACCGCCATGATCCGCTTCGCGGGCGGCTTCATGAACAACGCCCAGAAGCAGATCGTCATGCTCGCCACGTTCGATTCGCTGACGGCCGCGCAGTGGCTGCGCGACAACATCGAGGAACTCTACAACCTTGAGGCGAAGCTTATGACCTCCACGCGCACCACGCCCACCGGCACCCACCAGTACCATGTGGTCAAGGTGGAGCGCGGCGCGGTGAACCTGGCCGTGGCCACGGGCCTCATCGACCGCAACAAGGCCGTGCGCGGCCTGCCCGTCAAGATCGTGCAGGGCAAGATCGCGCAGGTGCGCGCCGCGTGGCGAGGAGCCTTCATGGCTAAGGGCATCCTGTCCGATCTGGGCAAGACCCCGTTCATGGAGATCGTCTGCCCGTGCAACGAGGCCGCGATGGCGCTGGCCGGACTGGCCCGGCGCCTCGGCATCACCGCCAAGCCGCGCCAGCTGAGCAAGTCCTACCGCGTCACACTCACCGACCCGGACTCCATCGAACGCATGCTCAACTCCATGGGCGCCATGCATTCGGCGCGCGACTGGACCGGCAAGCGCTCCGACGGCGAGCCGCGTTCCAAGGCCAACCGTCTGGCCAACTTCGACGACGCCAACATGCGCCGCTCCGCCAAGGCCGCCGCCGAGGCGTGCGAGAAGGTGCGCAAGGCGTTCGAGCTTTTCGACGAGGCCGGCGTGGACGTGCCGGACAACCTGCGCGCCGCGGGCCAGCTGCGTCTGGAGCACGGCGACGCCTCCTTGGAGGAGCTGGGCCGCATCGCCGAGCCGCCGATCTCCAAGGACGCCATCGCCGGACGCATCAGGCGTCTGCTGCAGCTGGCCGAGAAGACCGCGAAGTCCCGCGCCTGACGCGTGGGCCGCGGACGGGGCGCGCCCCGGCAAAGCGGATACGCGCGTGAAGTAAAAACGTAGCTCAGGCCCGCCGCGAGGCGGGCCTGTTGTATTATGCGAAGTGGCAAGAATCGCCGCTTCCCCGCATCGCGCGGGTAGGAAAGGATACACATGAAGACACTCAAGGATCTCGGAGATCTCAAGGGCAAGCGCGTTCTGGTGCGCGCCGATTTCAACGTGCCGCTGGACGGCACCACGATCACCGACGACGGTCGCATCAAGGCCGCCCTGCCGACCATCAAGGCGCTGCGCGAGGAAGGCGCCAAGGTCGTCCTGATGGCCCATCTGGGCCGCCCGAAGGGCAAGGTCGTCCCGGAGCTGTCCCTGGCCCCGGTCGCCGCCCGCCTCGGCGAGCTGCTCGGCATCGAGGTTCCGCTGGCCGCCGACACCTACGGCGAGGACGCCCAGGCCAAGGTCGCCGCGATGGATGACGGCGACGTGGTGCTGCTGCAGAACGTGCGCTTCAACCCGGAGG
>Cebus_capucinus_imitator_PRJNA485217_SSR056__coassemble_680_pt1 | contig 22565 bp, 18 predicted proteins | sample Cebus_capucinus_imitator_PRJNA485217_SSR056__metabat2_high_PE_007 | metagenome-assembled genome bin Cebus_capucinus_imitator_PRJNA485217_SSR056
AGAGCCGTCTACCGCATGAGCAAAGAAGGTCAAGTCGCGCAGCTGCTCCTTGGCTTCCTCTCCGATGATTTTCTGGAAGTCGCGCACCATGGCGGGGAACGGGTGCGGTCCGGCCACGGTGCCCAGCAGGTAGTGCGTGTCCTTGACGTTGGTGACCCAGTCGCGCAGCGCCTCGTTGATGGCGTCCTTGAGGATGCGGTCGCCGAGCGTGACCTCCACCACCTCGGCGCCGAGCATGCGCATGCGCGCCACGTTGAGGGCCTGGCGGCGGGCGTCGATCTGGCCCATGTACACGCGGCACTTGAGGCCCAGCATGGCGCACACCGTGGCCGTGGCCACGCCGTGCTGTCCGGCGCCGGTCTCGGCGATGACGCGCGTCTTGCCCATGCGTTTGACGAGCAGCGCCTGGCCGAGCGCGTTGTTGATCTTGTGCGCGCCGGTATGGTTGAGGTCCTCGCGTTTGAGGAAGACTCGCGCGTCCAGCCCGCTGCGTTCCCTGACGAGGGCGGCGAAGCGCGGCGCCTCGGTGAGGGGGCTGGGACGTCCCACGTAGCGTCGCTGGAGTGTCATGAACTCCTTGATGAACTCGGGGTCTTCGCGGGCTTCGTCGTAGACGCGTTCGAGTTCGTCCAACGCGCTGATGAGCGCTTCGGGCACGTAGCGGCCTCCGAACCGTCCCCAGTAGGGTCCTTGGTGTTCGCTCAGAGGGCCGTGTTCCGAGGCCTTCACGCGTGCGCCGGCCTTGACGAGGCGCTCCACGGCGAGCGTGTGGTCCTCGGCGGTGGCGACGCCTTCGCCCACGAGCACGGCATCCGCGCCGGCGCGTGCGTAGTCCTCCAGCTCCACGGAGCCGAAGACGCCGGATTCGGCGACGCGGATGACGTCCTCGGGCAGGTTCCCGGCGAGTTCGCGGTAGACGTTCACGTCCACTTCGAGGGTTTTGAGATTGCGTGCGTTGATGCCGATGACCTTGGCGCCGGCGTCCACGGCGCGTGCGATCTCCTCGCGCGTGTGGGTCTCCACGAGCGCGGTCATGCCCAGTTCATGCGTGAGGTCGAGCAGGCGCCTGAGTGCGGCGTCGTCCAGGGCGGCCACGATGAGCAGCACGAGGTCGGCACCGTGGGCGCGGGCTTCGAGGATCTGGTATTCGGTGGCGATGAAGTCCTTGCGCAGCACGGGTACGTCCACGGCGGCGCGCACGGCGTCGAGGTCGTCGAGCCCGCCGAGGAAGCGGCGTCCTTCGGTGAGCACGGAGATGGCGCTCGCGCCGCCTCGCGCGTATTCGCGCGCCATCTCGCCCGGATCGTCGATGTCGGTCAGCCGGCCTTTGGACGGGGACGCGCGTTTGATCTCGGCTATCACCGGGATGCCGTCGGTGCGCCTGAGCCATCGGGTCGCGTCGAGCGGGGCCGGGGCCGCCAGCGCGGCTTCCTTGACTGCCTCGAGCGACACGGTGTCCTCGCGGCGGCGCTGGTCCTCAAGCGCGCCCGCGAGCAGTTCATCCAATACCGACATGGCCTCTCCTTATGTTGTGTGGTTGACCATGCGCCACTTTATGACAATATCCACATACCGAAGCACCTCCGTCCTACATTTCGGGCGCTTCGGCGCTTCCCTCAAGTTGCCTTTCGGCTTTCGGCACGCGCTGTTCGTTCTCCCCCAAGGGCTCCAGTCCGGCGATGCGGCGGATGGCGCTGATGGTGCCTGCGGTGCCGGGCGTCGGCGCGCCGAGCGCGCGGTGCAGCGTCGCGCCTTCCACGAACGCATCGACGAGCGCGGCGGTCTCCGGGTCGAAGAAGCGTTCGATGCGTGCGCGCGAGGCGGCCATCCACCGGTCGGTGAGATCGCGGAAGGCCGGGTCTCGCGCCGCGATGGTGTACAGCTCCAGGTTGATGGTCAGGTCGCGCGTGGTGGAGAGCAGGTCGCCTTCGATGTGGCGTGCGATGACCTCGCACGCCTCGCCGGCGTCGCATGCCCCGTCCATGCGTGCGGCGAACAGGTCGATGCTGCGTTGCACGAACAGGTCGAAGGCCTGGTGCATGAGATCGTCGATGCCGTCGAAGTGGTAGGTCATCGACCCGAGCGGCACGTCCGCCGCGGACGCGACGGTGCGGTGCGAGGTCCCGGCCGTCCCTCGCTCGGCGATGACGTCGAGACACGTCTCGATGATGCGGCGCTTGCGTTCCGGGTCGAAACGGCGTCGCGCGCGGTTCTCCTGACTCATATCTGCCGACCTTACCACAGCGCGACACGCGCCCCGCCGCCGTTATGTACGGATGTACGTAACGATGGTAGGCTATATGACATCGCCGTCGGACACGTATTCCCGTCCGACGGCGATCCCATATCAGAAATGATCCCCGCGCCTCACCACGGGACGCTGGACGCGCACGGCTTCAAGCACGAAGGCGTACGGATTGCGGCCGACGCCGCGTCCCGCAACGACGTCGCGCCGAGCATCGTCGGACATAACGGATTCCATGTCGTTGAAAAGCCGGCGGATGCGCTACTCGGTGCGCAGCGCGGTGGCCGGGTCCTGACGGGAGGCCTTCTTCGAGGGGATGAGGCCGCCGATGAGCGTGAGCACCACGCTCAGGACCACCAGCACCACGCCGCCGGACAGCGGCAGGGCCGCGTTGACGCCGTCGTCGCCGATGAAATGATGCAGCACCGCGTTGATCGGCACGTTGAGCGCCACCGTGATGGCCACGCCCAACAGGCCGGAGCACAGGCCGATGATGCCGGTCTCCGCGTTGAACACCTGCGACACGTTGCGCTTGGACGCGCCCATCGCGCGCAGGATGCCGATCTCCTTGGTGCGTTCCAGCACGGAAATGTACGTGATGATGCCGATCATGATGGACGAGACCACCAGCGACACGGACACGAACGCGATGAGCACATAGGAGATCACGTTGATGATGGTGGTCACCGAGCTCATCATGAGACCCACGTAGTCGGTGTACGTGATCTTGTCGTTCTCGTCCTCCACGGTCTCGTTGTAATGGGAGATCGCCTCGGAGACCTTGTCCTTGTCCTCGAAGCTGTCCGTGTAGATGTTGATGGAGCCGGGCGCGTCACGGCTGACCACGCCGAACGCGGACAGGTTGTCGTCATAGCTGCCGGTGGACACGTAGCGGTCGTAGATGGCGACGAGCGCATCATCCCCGGCGGTGGCGATGTACTGGTCGAAACTCGCGGCGAGCTGCTGTTCGTCCATCTGCGCCATTGCGGAGGTCTGCGAAGGGTCGGCGGCGCCCTGGCCATCCTGGCCGGACTGTCCGTCTTGTCCGGACTGCGCCATGAACGACTTGGCCATGGCGGCCTTCTGCGTCACGCCGAGCGTGGCGACGTAGGCGCGCGCGTCGGCCGCCTTGGTGGCGTCGTCGTCCGGAGAGAACGTCATGCCGTTGAGCACGTTGTGCGTTGCGTCGGCCTTCTGATCCGCGACGACGGCGCTGGCGTCGGCACGGTCGATGAGCTCGCCGGTCAGGGCGCGCGTGTAGCCCACGCCGGTGGGCAACGGCGTGGCGTTCGCGTCCTTCTTGGCCTTGACCACGCCCACGACCTTGAGCTTGGTGGCGTCCGCGAGACGCGATTCGATCTCGTCGGCGTCGTCTCCGATGTAGGTGTAGTGTCCGTCCTCGCCCTTGACGTACTGGTCGCAGGCGGGCAGAAGGTAGAGTTCGCGGTCGAGGGCATCGGCGTAGTCGAGCTTGCCCTGCGGTGTGTCGAGTTCGTCGCCGGCGTCGAGCGCGGACATCATCTCGTTGTAGTCGGCGGCGGGCAGCATGCCCAGCTCGTAGAGCGTGGTCAGCGGGATGGAGTTGTTCTCGTCGAGCACGAGCACCACTTCGTCGGCGGTCTTGGGCCAGGAGCCCTCCACCACGCGGTAGTTGTCGGTGACGACCTTGCTGACGAGCCGCGCCTCGTCCGCGCCGGGCATGATCTCGTTGAAGGAGTCGGGAGCGGCGTTCTCGTCGGTCTTGCCGGTGAGCATGGCGATGCGGCTGGACGTGAACGAGGAGGAGGACATGCCGCTGTTGGTGCTGGTAGCCATCGCGGACGCCATGGACGAGGTGCCGGACTCCCCCACGTTGACGCCGTCCGCGCTCACGAGCGTACCGTCCCCGTCATGGGAGAAGACGGAGAACTTCACGTCGTACGTGTACTGGATGCCGGTGTCTCCCACATACTGGTGGATTTCGCTGTCCTCGTCGTCCAGATAGCGTTTGAAGTCGGTGAGATTGTTTTCGGTGATGGAGCTGGTGAGTGTGGATGTGGCCTTGAGGCTGCGGTCGTCAGGGTAGATGCCGTCGGTCTTGTGCGTCACGCCTTCGCCGGCTTCGGAGGATTGACCGGTCATCATCTCGGTCAGGTCGAAGGTCTCCGCGTCGATGGTGATCGGGTAGGCGGTCATCGTGCTGCGTTGGATGTCGTCGATGTACGTGTTCACGCCGGTGGACACGGACAGGATGAGCGCGATGCCTATGATGCCGATGGAGCCGGCGAACGAGGTGAGGAAGGTGCGCGCCTTCTTGGTGCGCAGGTTGTTGAAGCTCAGAGCCAGCGACGTGGCGAACGACATGGAGGCGCGGCCCATGGTGCGGTGTTCGGCCTCTCCGGCCGCGCCCGCCTGAGGCTCGTACGGGTCGGTGTCGGAGCGGATGACGCCGTCGCGCAGATTGACGATGCGCGTGGCGTACTCCTCGGCCAGTTCGGGATTGTGCGTGACCATGACGACGAGCCGGTCACGCGCGACCTCCTGCAGCAGGTTCATGATCTGCACGGACGTGTCCGAGTCGAGCGCGCCGGTCGGCTCGTCGGCGAGCACGATGTCCGGATCGTTGACGAGGGCGCGTGCGATGGCGACGCGCTGCATCTGTCCGCCGGACAGCTGGTTGGGCCGCTTGTCCACATGCTCGCCGAGCCCGACGCGTTCGAGCGCCTTGCGGGCGCGCTCACGACGGTCCGTCTTGGACACGCCCGAGATGGTGAGGGCCAGTTCCACGTTGGACAGGATGCTCTGGTGCGGGATGAGGTTGTAGCTTTGGAACACGAAGCCGATGGTGTGGTTGCGGTACGAATCCCAGTCGCGGTCCTTGTAGCGTTTGGTGGAGGTGCCGTTGATGACGAGATCGCCCGAATCGTAGCGGTCGAGGCCTCCGATGATGTTGAGCAGCGTGGTCTTGCCGGAGCCGGAAGGGCCGAGGATGGCGACGAATTCGTTGTCGCGCAGGTTGAGGCTGACGTCGTCGAGGGCCTTCTGGGTGAATCCTCCGGTGGCGTATTGCTTGGATATCGACTTGATCTGGAGCATGGATGCCTATTCGTCTCGTGCCTTGCAGGTATCCCTCTCACTCTATCGCCGCTTCGGATGATTCGTCTCATCCGGATGCCGCGATGCTCGCTCTCAGCGAACGCCGCGGCATGGATTGCGGCGCATTCGGCGGAGATGTCCGATGTTCCACCCCATCGATCCGTCCGACGTTCCCCTACGGTTTATGCCGGTTCAGTAGGCGCCGGCGATGGCCTGGTCGAGGTCTGCGATCAGATCGTCCGGATCCTCCAATCCGATGGACAGGCGGATGAGGTCGTCGGTGACGCCGGCCGACAGCCGGTATGCGGCGGGCACTTCGCGGTGGGTGATGCGCGCCGGATCCACGATCAGCGATCTCGCGTCGCCGATGTTGGGAATGTAGGAGAAAAGCCGCACGCCGTCGAGGATGCGGCGCACGTTGACTTCGTCACCGTCCACGGCGAACGAAAGAATCTGGCCCACGCCCTGCGGGAAATCGCGTCGCACGAGGTCGCGTTGGACGCTCAGGCCGAGTCCGGAGTAGTTGACGCGGGTCACGTGGGGCACGTCGAGCAGGTGCGCGGCGATGCGTCGGGCGCTTTCGACCTGTCGGGCGACGCGTTGGGGCAACGTTTCGAGGCCGACGAGCGACAGGTAGGCGTTGAACGGGCTGGGCACCGCGCCGAACGTGCGCAGGTATTTGATGCGTATGCGGCGGATGAACGCCTCGTTGCCGTAACGGTCGGCGAAGCTGTGGTCGATGCCGGCGCGCTCGTCGCTGACGACGAGTTCGGGCGTGGTGAACTGCGGGAAGCGTCCGTTGGACCAGTCGAAGCGTCCGGCGTCGACGACCACGCCGCCGACCGCGTTGCCGTGTCCGGTGATGCCTTTGGTGGTCGAGTGGACGACGATGTCCGCACCGTGTTCGATGGGACGGAACAGGTAGGGCGTGGGCACGGTGTTGTCCACGATGAGCGGGATGCCGTGGCGGTGGGCGAGCGATGCGAGGGCGTCGACGTCGGTGACTTCGGTGGAAGGGTTGGCGACGGTTTCGGCGTAGATGGCGCGCGTGTCCGGCCCGATGAGCGATTCGACCCGCGCCAGGTCGTTGACGTCGCTCACGAAGTCGGTATGGACGCCGAATGAGGGGAAGAAGCTTTCCATGGCATCGACGGAGGCGCCGTACAGGTTGGTCGGCGAGATGATGCGTCCGCCTCCTTCGGCCGCGCACAGCAGCGCGAAGGACACCGCGGCCATGCCAGAGGCGACGGCCACGGCGCCGGAGCCGCCTTCAAGCGCGGCGATGCGCCGTTCCAACGCGTCGACGGTGGGGTTGGCGACGCGCGAGTAGGAGAATCCTTCGGCGGTGCCGGCGGATAGCGCGTCGCCGTGTTCGGCGCTGTCCATGTCGAAGGCGGCGGAGGCGTAGATGGGCATGTTCGCGGCCCGCGCGTTCGCGGCGCGATCGTATCCGGCGTGGACGGCGGCGGTGGAGAAGTCGATGGTCATCGGTTTGTTCCTTGCGTGGAGGTGAGGATGGTCGCGTCGGCGCATCGTGCGGCGTGCGCGCCGGATGCGACGGCGAACGCGAATCCGCGGGCGCCGTGTTCGAGCTGTGCGATCTGGCGTTCGAGGAACTCGCGGGTCGGGTTGCCGCTGCGCGCATAATCCCAGCGGGGCATCTCACCCACCGCTCTGAACGTGTACGTGGAAGAATTGTAGATGGGCGGGTTCACGGCGCCGGTGGCGTTGTCGCCGACCGGAAGGCCGTGGACCAGCTGGATGTCGAACCTCGTCATGCGCGCACCTCCTCGGATGTCTCTGCGTGTGGCCGCGGGGGTGCTCTTCCCCGCTGTCTCATGAAGCTACACGCCATCTTCGTGGTGCGCACCGGTCCGGTTATAGGGTCTGCTTATGGGATGCCGTGCACCGTCCGCCGTTTCCGTGCGATCATGCGGCTTCTATGACCCGTCATAGATTTTTCCGATGGGCCGGTCCCGCGGCGCCAACGGGTTCAGTAGGTTTTGACGGCGAGGTCGGCGGCGAGGATGATGCCGGCGACGACCGCGGCGGCGCGCATCGCCTTGGCGGGGACGCGGCGGGTGATGGGCGGGGCGACGTATCCGCCGATGAAGCATCCGGCGCACAGCATGATCGCGGCCGGCCAGTCGACGACGCCCTTGGCGATGAAGACGACGGAGGCGCTGATGTTCGCGCCCATGCCCACGAGCGTCTTCAACGCGTTGATTTTATGGAACGGTCCGATGCGCGCCGCGTCGAGCATGGCCAGTCCCAACGTGCCGGCGCCGGCACCGAAATATCCGCTGTACACGGCCACGGAGCACACGCCGAGCCATACCCACCATGCGTCCTTCGCCAGCGGCTGCACTTGGCCCGGCGCCTTCGTCCTTCCCGAGTCCCCGATACCGTCTGCCGCGCGTTTGGCGTGCATGCGCCCGCGCGGGTTGACGCCGATGAGCGCCGCACTGAGCAGGATGAGCGCGGGCGCGAGGTATTCGAACACCGTGGGGTCGAGGCCGAGCAGCAACAGCGCTCCCGCCACGCCGCCCAAGGCTCCGATGAGGATGTAGACGGCCGCGCGCGGCCCCTGCCCCGCGAGTTCGCGGCGTGCGCCGAGCATGCCGCCCACGCCGGTGCCGATCACACCCACCGTGTTGCTCGCATTGGCCACGACGGGCGGGATGCCGAGCGCCAGCAGAGCCGGATAGGATACGAGAGAGGACGCTCCCACCGCATATCCGACGAATCCGGCGCCGATGCCGGCCAACAGAATCAACGCCAGCGTGGCGAGCGACATTCCGGCGATCACGTTCGTTCCCTGCCTTTCGGTTGACGATCATGTCCCGAGCGAGGATACGCCTTCCGTCTCTCCCCCGCCGCCGCTCCCCTGCCATATGGACATCCCATCGCCTTGTTGCTTCCGGGGACGGGACAGAACGAGAAAGGCCGGCACCATGGAAACGGAACGTTCCACGATGCCGGCCTGATGGTCCATGTCCCGCAATAAGGGAGGAGCGACTACTTGCGCTTCTTCTTTTCGCGGATGTTGACCGAGATCTGAATCGGCGAGCCTTCAAAACCGAACTCTTCACGCAGCGAACGTTCGATGTAGCGGCGGTAGCCGTGCTCCAGGAAGCCGGTGGCGAAGATCACGAAACGCGGCGGACGCGTCGAAGCCTGCGTGGCGAACAGGATGCGCGGCTGCTTGCCGCCCCTGAGCGGATGCGGATGCGCGGCCTGCAACTGTCCGAGGAACGCGTTGAGCTTGCCTGTGGGGATGCGCTTGTCCCAGGATTCCAACGCCTCACGCATGGCCTTGGCCAGACGGTTCGTGTGCCAGCCGGTCTTGGCGGACAGGTTCACGCGCTGCGCCCAGGTGACGCGGTCGAATTCGGTGACCCACAGACGTTCCAGACGCTGACGGTCGAACTCGTCCATCTTGTCCCACTTGTTGAACACCAGCACGATGGCGCGGCCCGCATCCACGGCGGAGCTCATCACCTTGAGGTCCTGATCGGAGATCGGCACGGACGAGTCGAACAGTACGAGCGCGAGCTCGGCGCGTTCGATGGCGGCCTGCGTACGCAGCGAGGAATAGTATTCCGCGCCGCGCAGCTTGTGCTGACGGCGTTTGATGCCGGCAGTGTCGATGAACAGCCAATCCTCGCCGTCCACGCGCACGACCTCGTCGACCGGATCGCGCGTGGTTCCGGCCAGATCGTTCACCACGGAACGCTCCTCGCGCGCCAGCTTGTTCAGCAGCGACGACTTGCCCACGTTCGGACGGCCCACCAGAGCCACGCGGCGCAGTCCGTCCGGGGTGAGATAGCCGGAGGTCTTCTCGGCCTTGCGCAGTGAATCGAGGGCCGCGTCGAGCAGATCGCCCACTCCCCTGCCGTGCATGGCGGAGATGGCGTAGGGCTCACCCAATCCGAGCTTCCAGAATTCGGCGGACAGGTATTCGCTTTCGCGGTCGTCGATCTTGTTGACCGCAAGCGTGACCGGCTTGCCGGAGCCGCGCAGCATGCGCACGATGCGTTCGTCCGTGTCGGTCATGCCGACCTGGCCGTCCACCACGAGCACGACGGCGTCGGCGAGGTTCACCGCGACCTCGGCCTGCGAGGCGATGGCCGAGTCGATGCCTTCGACGTCGACCTCCCAGCCGCCGGTGTCCACGAGTTTGAAGTCGGTGCCGGCCCATTCGGCGTCGTAGCTGACGCGGTCGCGGGTCACGCCGGGCGTATCCTCCACGACGGCGACGCGGCGGCCGAGGATACGGTTGACCAGCGAGGACTTGCCCACGTTGGGACGACCCACTACGGCCAGCACGCCCACCTGCTTGGGGCCGGGCTTGGACGCGTTCGCCATGTCGCCGTAGCCGCCGATGAGCGCCTCGTCCTCCTCGTCCAGCTCGTAGCCTTCGAGGTTGGCCGCGTAGCGCGCGTACTCCTGCTCCTCGATGGCGCCGTCCACGAGCTCCACAAGGGCGTCGAGCGTCTGCTCGAACGTCAGGTCGGAGTTGTCGAGCGTGGTCACGCCGTCCGCGGCCACGGTGAAGTTCGTGACCTTGGAGTCCATGCGGTCGCGCGCGGACACGTCCTCCATGCCGGCGCCGGCCTGGACGGCCTGTCCGCTGCGGCGGGCCTGACGGACCTCCTCTCGCGCGGTCAGCAGCACGCGCACCTCGGCGTCCGCGGCCACCACGGTGGTGATGTCGCGCCCCTCGACCACGATGCCCAGGCCGTTGGAGAAGGAGTCCTTAGCCGCCTCGCGCGCGATGTAGGCGCGCTGGGCGGCGATGAGCACGTTGCGTACCGGAATCACATTCGAGACCTTGGAGACATGCGAGGAGACCTCGGAGGAGCGGATCAGCTCGGAGATGTCCTCACCGTCGGCGGTCACGACGGGCGCGTCCGGATCCACGGCGATGTCGAAATGGTCCTCGGTGAAGAACTCCGCCACCGTTTCGGTGACGAGACGCTCATCCACGGTCTCGGCGTCGAGGTCGAGACCCCTGTGCAGGCACCACCAGGCGCAGGCGCGGTACATGGCGCCCGTGTCGAGGTAGGCGAAGCCGTAGTACTTCGCCAGAGCCTTGGATGTGGAGGACTTGCCGACCCCGGCGGGGCCGTCGATGGCGACGCGGATCACAGGCCCACCGCCTTGGACAGGGAGCGGACCTCGGCCTGGCTGAGCACGCGGTAGGAGCCGGACTTGAGCTCGCCGAGCTTGATGGGGCCGATCTGCGTGCGCACCAGACGCTTCACCGGGAAACCGATGGAGCCGAAGATGCGGCGCACGATGCGGTTCTTGCCCGAGTGCAGCACCACCTTGACGATGGTGGTGTCGCGGTTCTGGTCGATGATCGCGCACTTGTCGAGCTTGATCCAGCCGTCGTCCAGCTGCACGCCGGTCTTGACGAGACGGCGGCACACCGTGCCGGACAGTTTGCCCTCCACGGTGGCGATGTACGTCTTCTCCACCTCGTACTTGGGGTGCATGACGTGTTGGCTGAGTTCGCCGTCGTTCGTCATGAGGATGAGGCCCTCGGACTCGTAATCCAGACGGCCCATGTGGAAGATGCGCTCGTACTTGTCGCCCACGATGTCGCTCAGCGTGTAGCGTCCCTTCGGGTCCTCCATGGCGGAGAGCACCTTGCGTGGCTTGTTGAGCGCGAGGGTGATGTGATCGGGGTTGACGCGCACGCGGGAGCCGTCCACGCGGACGTCCTGGTGCTGCGGATCGACGCGCGTGCCGAGCGTGGTGACGAGTTCGCCGTCCACCTCCACGCGTCCGTCGGTGATCATGAGCTCGCACTTGCGGCGGGAACCGAACCCGGCCTGGGCGAGCAGCTTCTGCAGGCGAATGCCTTCCTGATTGTCTTCATGCGCCTTTCTGGCGCGGGAATATGCGTTTGGCATCGTTCTCCCAACGTGGCCTTTTATGGTTTTTCCAACCAGTACATAATACAGTGACCCCTGGGCGACTGTTAGACTGTCAGTCGTTCGGCGGGTTGCGCCCGCGAAGGAACAATGCAGAAGGATTGATATGACAGAGGAAAACGTCATCGAGGAGACCGGCGGACGGGACCAGCCGTGGCCCGTGCGTGTGGCGGCGGAGCTGGCCGGCACGTTCATGGTGTGCTTCGCGCTCTATGTGCTCGCCACGTTCGGCTCCATCATCTTCAGCCTGAATCTGGCGTACATCGCGCTGGGTACGGGCCTGGCCTACGCTGCCGTCACGTTCGCGCTCGGCGGGGTGTCCGGAGGACAGTTCAACCCGGCCGTGACCGTGGCCGCCATGATCACCGGCGCCACCAAGCTGGTGGACGGTCTGCTGTACATCGTGGCCCAGGTGATCGGCGCCTCGCTGGCCGGTCTGCTCACGCGTTTCCTGCTGCCCGTCTCGGACAGCGTGACCGCCAAGATGTGGCTAATGACCGCGGTGAACGGCTTCGACAAGGGCTCCGTGGCCTATTCCACGCTCAACCAGTATGGGCTGAGCTTCTCCTACCAGCAGGCCATCGCCGTGGAGCTGGTCGCCTCGCTCATCGTGGTGGGCGCCGCCATGGCCACCTACGGCAAGCGTTCCTACGCTCCGGCGGTGGGCGTCGCCTACGCGGCGGGCGCCGCCATGACCTTCCCCGTCACCGGCGCCGCGCTCAACCCGGCACGCGCCACCGGCATCGCGCTGGCCGCCCAGGGACAGGGCCTTGAGGTCGAACCCTCCTCCCAGCTGTGGGTGTTCTGGATCTGCCCGGTGCTGGCCGCGGCCCTGGCCACGCTCGCCATCGTGCTCAACCAGATGATCCACTCCCCCAAGGCGAAGGGCGACGATCCGTCCGCCCTCAACGCGTACGACGCGGCCGAAGACGAAGCGGAGACCTCCGTGGACTCCGAAGCCGACGCGACCGCCGAAACCGAGACCGCCGCGGCCTCCGAAACCGAGGGCGAAACCCCGGCCGGCCAAGCCGAGCAGGTAGCGTCAGAAGGCGTAGATACTGGCGTAGGTGACCATCAGGCCGACGCCCAGGCAGATGCCGATGAAGGAGTCGAACGCCGTTGAGCGCACCTTCCACGGACTGCGTTCGCGCAATACCAGCCGGACCAGTCCGCTGACCATGGCCGTCACGGACATCACCGCCGTGGCGGCCATCGTATGTCCGGAGAGGGCCAGCAGACCCGAGACGACGACGAGGACGGCCACGCACCATTCGAACCACGGCTTGCCTTCGTGGTCCTCGGAAACATAGGGATGATTCTTCATAACGGCTTCACCTTACCATGAAGGGCCGTGCCCGGCGGACCTTGCGGTCACGCGGGACACGGCCCTCACGTGTTTCGTTTCGTCGCATACGGCGTCCGATTTCCCCACGCAAGCGGGCGGGAGCGACGGACGCCATGGATCAGTGGAAGAAGTGGCGGGTGCCGGTCAGATACATGGTCACGCCGGCCTGCTTCGCGGCCTCGATGACCTCCTCGTCGCGGATGGAGCCGCCGGGTTGCACGATGGCCTTCACTCCGGCCTTCATGAGCGTCTCGGCACCGTCCGCGAACGGGAAGAACGCGTCGGATGCGGCCACGGAGCCGGTGGCGCGGTCGGTTTCCCCGGCGAGCGTGTTGGCGCGTTCCACGGCCAGATGGCAGGAGTCCACGCGGTTGACCTGACCCATGCCGATGCCGACCGTGGCCTGCTCGTGCGCCAGCAGGATGGCGTTGGACTTCACGCAGCGCACCGCGCGCCAAGCGAACACGAGGTCCTTGAGCGTGGCCTCGTCGGCCGGCTCGCCGGAGACGAGCTTCCAAGAGTTCGGATCGTCGCCGACGGCGTCGATGAGATCCATGTCCTGCACGAGCAGGCCGCCGTCGATCTGACGGAACTGGGTGCGGCCCTTGACCGGTTCGGATACCTTGAGGATGCGCAGGTTCTTCTTCTTGGTGCGCAGCAGCTCCAGGGCCTCGTCATCGTACGCGGGGGCGACGATGACCTCGGTGAAGATGGGGCGCACGCTTTCGGCCATTTCCAGCGTGACGGTGGAGTTGCAGGCGATGACGCCGCCGTAGGCGCTCACCGGATCGCAGGCGTGGGCCTTGCGGTGTGCCTCGGCCGCGGTCACGCCGATTGCCAGACCGCACGGGTTGTTGTGCTTGACGACGGCCACGGCGATGGAGGGCGCCATGTCCCACACGGCGCGCCAGGCGGCGTCCGCGTCCACGTAGTTGTTGTAGCTCATCGGCTTGCCGCCGAGCTGTTCGGCGTGCGCGAAGCCGGTGCGGTCCAGCGGATCGAGGTAGAGGGCGGCCTGCTGGTGGGAGTTCTCGCCGTAGCGCAGCGTGTGCGCGCGGTCCCACGTGCGGGTGAACGCGGCCGGGAACTTCGCTTCGTTCACTTCCTCCTCGCCTTCGGCGATGGTGGATTCCACGGTGGCCGGCTTGGGCCAGTGCCTGGCGGTCCACTCGTTGATGGTGGCGTCGTAGGAGGCGGTGTGGGCGAACGCCTTGCCGGCCAGCCAGCGGCGCTCCTCCAAGGAGAATCCTTCTCCGTTCTCGATGCGGGCGGCCACGAGCGCATAGTCGGCCGGGTCGGTCACGATGGCGACGGTGGCGCTGTTCTTCGCGGCGCCGCGCACCATGGACGGGCCGCCGATGTCGATCTTCTCGATCGTGGCGGCCTCGTCGGCGCCGGAGCGCACGGTGTCGGCGAACGGATACAGGTTGACGACCACCAGGTCGAACGGCCTGATGCCGAACTTCTCCAGCTGGGAGGCGTGGTCGGGGTTGGTCATGTCGGCGAGGATGCCGGCGTGGATGTGCGGGTCGAGGGTCTTGACGCGGCCGTCGAGGCACTCCGGGAAACCGGTGACCTCGCTCACCTCGGTCACGGCGACGCCCAGTTCGGCCAGACGTTTGGCGGTGGAGCCGGTGGACACCACTTCGGTGCCGGCGTTGACGAACGCCTCGGCGAGCACTTCGATGCCCTCCTTGTGGAAGACGGAGACGAGCGCCCTGCGGATCGGGCGGTTAGCTGTTGTCATCGGTTTCCTCCTGTGACGGTGACGTTGGTTCGGATGTGGTCGTCGCGGATCTGACCGTACGGGGTCGGCGCGCGGGTTCCGCGGAGGTTTGGGTTTCGGTGGAATCTGCCGCAGGCGTGGCGCGCGTGGAACGTGCGGAACGCACGGAACGCGCCGAACTCGCCGTACGGGCGGGACGGTCCTCCGGTTCGGAGGACGTGGACGCGACGGACCTCACGGCCCCCGCGCGGCCTTTTCCTTCATCCGCGGATTCCTCGGGCGCGGATTCGGATTCGGCCGATGGCTGGTGGGTGGACTTCGCGGACTTGGCGGAACGCGTCCCGTCGCCGCGTCGTCGCCCGATCAACCAGTGTATCCCGTACACCGCCGCCAGTGACACGACCACGGCGAGCCATGTGCAGGACAGGCCCAGACCGACGCCGCCGGCGAACGCGCGCAGCGACGCCGCGACGTCCACGCCCACATGCGCCAGACGGTACCGGCCGAGCGAACCGCACGACAGGGCGAGCAGCGCCGCCAGACACGCGGCGGCCAATCCGAGCGCGCAGGCGAAGGCGACGGCGTGGCGCAGCATGAGCCACACCGCGTCCGTCACGGACGGATGGTCAACGTGGTCCTTCGTCGGACGCCCGCTCTTGGAAGGCTTCGGTTCCTCCGTCGCCGCACCATCGGAGCTCACGGATGATGCGGCGACGGAGGAACCGGGACGGACCGCGCGCACACGCATCGGACTCGGCAGCAACATGGCCAGCAGGGCCGCGGCCGCGCACAGCGCCGGCACCAGACACAGCAGGGCCAGACGGACGCGGTCGTCGGAGATCGCCTCCGGCAACAGCGCGAACACGGGCAACGCGGGCAATTCGGACGACTGGCCGAGCCACATCGTGAACGTACCCAACTCCCCCACGGCGAAACCCGCGCCGCAGATCCATGACACGGCCCACAGCATGAGGTTCGGCAGCCAGGCCAGCGCAGCCAGGCTCGTCATGATGCGCGAACCCGTCTCCATGCCGTCCAGCTCGAACAAGGTGACCATGCCGTTCCAGCCGCGCACGATCCACATGACGCAGACCACGAAGCCCGTCAACAGCACCGCGACGAGCATCACCGCCGCCAAGGCGAATGCCAACGCCGCCGTCGCCTTGGCGGCGTGGGGCACGCGCTCGCGCGCCAAGCGCCGCACCGCGGCGGCCGCCGTCGAAGCGCGCAGGGACGCCAACAGCACCCCCACGGTCCACACCGCGGCCGACTTGCCGGCGATCGTCAACGGCGAATCATGCAACGACACCCCGGTACCGCCCGAAAACACCAGGTTCAACGCAATCCACGTCAGACCGCCCGAAAGCCAGCCCAACGCCGCCACTTCGGCGCGGCGCGCGCACTGACGCACCAACAGCACCAGCAGCGCGGTCAGCAGCAGCGGCATGATCGTCACCGGCAGCTTGTCCACGCTGAAGCCCACGCCCTGACTGAGCAGGATCACGGCCTCCGTAAGCGACATCGTGAAGGACGGCAGGCTTTCGCCGCCCTCCTCCATCGACACGACCAACAGCAGCAGCGCGATGAAGCAGCCGAGCGACACGGCGTACAAGGCCATCGCGCCCAAGGCGCACAGCGCACCCCTGAGCAGAGAGACGAGACGACGGTTCACTGCAGACCCGCGAGGACCTCGCGCATGATGTCCGCGGCCTGCCCCGGTGTGCGTCCCACGCGGATGCCGGCCGCCTCAAGCGCTTCCTTCTTGTCCTGCGCGGTGCCCTTGCCGCCGGAGACGATGGCGCCCGCATGGCCCATCTGCTTGCCTTCGGGCGCGGTGAAGCCGGCGATGTACGCCACGACCGGCTTCGTCATATGCTCGGCGGCGTGGCGGGCGGCGTCCTGTTCGGCGCTGCCGCCGATCTCGCCGATCATCATCACGGCCTTGGTGGATTCGTCCGCCTCGAACGCCTGCAGGGCCTCCACCAGCGTGGTGCCAACGATGGGATCGCCGCCGGCGCCCAGACAGGCGGTGAAGCCGATGTCGCTCAACTCTCCCATGAGCTGGTAGGTGAGCGTGCCGGACTTCGATACCAGACCGAGCGGGCCGCGTCCCACAATCCCGTCCGGGATGATGCCCAGATTCACGCCGTGCGCGTCCGGCGTGGACGGCAGCGTCATCATGCCCGGGCAGTTCGGTCCCACCACACGCGCGCCGCGGCGCAGCGCCAGCTCCACGAAGTAGGCGGCGTCCGCCACCGGGATGCCCTCGGTGATGACCACGATGAGCTTGATGCCGGCCTCGATGGCCTCCACCACCGCGTCCTTGGCGAAACGCGGCGGCACGAACACCACGGACGCCTGCGCACCGGTCTCCTTGCGGGCCTCGGCGCAGGAGGCGTAGACGCGCACCACGGCGTCGGAGCCCTCGCGCGCGCCGGGGAACGTGACGTCCAGACCGGCCTTGCGGGCGTTCACGCCGCCCACGATGTTGGTGCCCGCCTTGAGCATACGGGCCGTGTGGGTCATGCCCTGATGTCCGGTCATGCCCTGGACGATGACCGGCGCCCCATCCTCGATGAACAACACCATCAGTTGGCCTCCTTCGAGCCGGCGGCCTCGGCCGCGATGCGGGCGGCCAGATGGGCCGCCTCCTCCATGGTTTCGGCGACGTGCACGTTCGGATTGCGCGAGGATGCGAGGATCGCCAGACCCTCGGCCGCGGCGTTGCCGTCGAAGCGCACCACGATGGGCTTGGAACCACCCAGCGTCTCGATGGCCTCCAGCACGCCTTCGGCGACCTGCTCGCACGAGGTGATGCCGCCGTAGACGTTGATGAACACGGACCTGACCTGCGGGTCGGACAGCACGATCTCCAGGCTGGCGGCCATGACCTGCGAGGAGGCGCCGCCGCCGATGTCCAGGAAGTTGGCCGGCCTGACGCCGGTGCCCTGCTCCTCGCCCGCGCCGGACACGGCGTCCAGGGAGCTCATGACCAGTCCCGCGCCGTTGCCGATCACGCCGACCTCGCCATTCAGGTGCACGTAGTGCAGACCGTGCTCCTTGGCGCGGCGCTCGTATTCGTCGTTCGCCATGGGGTCCGCGAAACGCTTCCAACCGTCATGGCGGAAGGCGGCGTTGTCGTCGAGGGAGATCTTCGCGTCCAGCGCACACAGGCTCTTGGAGGACTCGTCCTCGGGATCGCCGATCTTGGCGAGCGGGTTGATCTCCACCAGCGTGGCGTCGTTCTCCTTGAAGCAGCGCCACATCTTCAGCAGGATCTGCGCGGCCTGATCCACGTCCGCATGGTAGAAGCCGATGCTTTCGGCCATGCGCGTGGCCGCTTCGAGGTCGAAGTCCTCCAGCGCCTCGATGTGCAGGCGCTTGACGGACTCCGGATGCTTCCGGGCAATCTCCTCGACCTCGGTGCCGCCGTTGGCGGTGGCGAGCACGTCGTAGTCGCGCGAGGCACGGTCCACGGAGATGGACACGTAGTACTCGTGCAGGATGTTCTTGCCTTCGGCCACGAGCACGCCGTTGACCTTGTGCTTGTGGATGGTCATGGGCAGGATGCGTTCGGCGGCCAGAATGGCCTCGTCGCGGCTGCGGGCGAGCTTGACGCCGCCGGCCTGGCCGCGGTGGCCGATCTTGACCTGCGCTTTGACGACGTTCGGATAGCCGAGCTCCTCGGCGGCCTCGGCCGCCTCATGGGAGTTCTGTGCATAGATTGCCTTCGGCGTGGGGATGCCCTGCTCCTCGAGCAGCTGACGCGCCTGATATTCGTAAAGATCCATGGCTCTTTCGTCCGTGTGTGGGTGTCTTCTGCGCTATGCCGCCGGTCCGTCTGGACGGCTCAGGCCGGCATGGAGACCAAGGTGGAGATCGGCGCGCCGCCGAGTCCCTCGGCGCCGTCCAATCCGTCCAAAGCCATCACGAAGCTGAATCCGGCGACCCTGCCGCCGGCCTTCCGCACCAGATGGGCGCCAGCCTTGGCGGTGCCGCCCGTGGCGATCAGGTCGTCGACGATGAGCACGCGCTCACCGGGCTTGACCGCGTCGGTCTCGATCTCGACGCTGGCCGTGCCGTATTCCAGTTCATAGGACTCCCCGATGGTCTCGGGAGGCAGTTTACCGGCCTTGCGGATGGCGATGAACCCCTTGCCCAGATGCTGGGCGAGGGCGGGGCCGAACAGGAAGCCACGGGATTCGAGGCCGGCGACGGCGTCGAATCCGTCCGCCGCAACGGGCAGCGCGGCCTCGATCGCCCTCATGAGGACGTCGAGGCCGCGCGGGTCCGCCAACACCGGCATGAAATCACGGAAGACGATTCCCTCCTTGGGGAATCCCGGAACGGAACGAATCAGGGAGACGAGGTAGCGTGCGTCCTCCTCCCCCACCTTGCCGAGGTCCCGGATGACGATGTCGTTGGAGACCATGGCTCACTCGGCCTTGCGGGTCTCGGTTTCGGCCTCGGCTGCGGAAGCGGCCTCGGAGACCTCGGAGGTCTCGACGGTCTCGACGTCCATCGGCTCCTGGGCCTGCTCGGTCTCGTCCTGCGGCAGCGGATTGCCGTCCTCGTCCACCTCGTCGTCGGAGACGTAGGCGGGGCGCACGTACTCGCGGGCGATGCCGTTGAAGCCGAAGCGCAGCAGCGTGCCCTCGGAGTCGATGACGATCTCCTCGTACTGCTCGTCCACGGAGACGACCTTGCCGATGATCTGGCCGATGGTGATGACCTCGGTGCCCGGCTGGAGGTTGGCGCGGAAGTCCTTGACCTTCTGCTGCTGCTCCTTGGACTTCTTCGACTGGAACCACATCATGCCGCCCAGCACGACCACCATCACGACGATGAACATCATGTTCGCGTCCATTAGGGGGAATCCTTCCTATAGGGAAAAGGGTTTGCCAAAGTCCTCAGTCTATGAAGCCTTGCTGACATCCTCCGGCGGCGTCAGGCCCAGATGCGCCCACGCCTTGCCCGTGGCGATGCGGCCCTTGGGGGTGCGGATCAGGAAGCCCTCGCGCACCAGATACGGCTCGCACACCGTCTCCACGGTCTCCGACTCCTCGCCCACCATCGCGGAGAGGGTGTTCAATCCCACCGGTCCGCCGCTGAAGTTGCGCACGATGGCCTCCAGCACGGCGATGTCCAGACGGTCCAGGCCCTCCTCGTCGATCTGGTAGAGCGCCAGCGCGTCGCGCACGTCCCTCGCCTGCACGAACTCCAGGTCGTGCACCACGGCCCAGTCGCGCACGCGGCGCAGCAGACGGTTCGCAATGCGTGGAGTGCCGCGCGAACGCAGGGCCAGCTGGTAGGCGGCGCCCTCGCGCAGCATGATGCCGAGCACCGCGGAGGAACGCTCCACCAGCTTCTCCAGCTCCTCCACCGGGTAGAAGTCCAGATGCGCGGTGAAGCCGAAGCGGGCGCGCAGCGGCGAGGGCAGCATGCCCTCGCGCGTGGTCGCGCCGATCATGGTGAACCTTGGCAGGGTGAGCGGGATGGACGAGGCGCCGGGTCCCTTGCCCACCATCACATCCACACGGAAATCCTCCATGGCGATGTACAGCAGCTCCTCGGCCGCGCGCGGCAGACGGTGCACCTCATCCACGAACAGCACCTCGCCCGGCTCCAGCGAGCTCAGGATGGACGCCAAGTCGCCCGCATGCTGGATGGCGGGGCCGGAGGTGACGCGAATCGGCACGCCCAATTCGTTGGCCACGATCATGGCCAACGTGGTCTTGCCCAATCCGGGAGGGCCGGCCAGCAGGATGTGGTCCGGCGGCACCTCGCGTTTGCGGGCCGCGTCGAGGAAGAGCTGCAGCTGCGCCTTGAGCCGAGGCTGTCCGATGAATCCGTCGAGGACATGGGGGCGCAGCTCCTCGTCGCTCACCGGCTCGTTGCCCACCGGCTGCGCGGAGACCATGCGCAGCGACTCCTCGTTCGCCTCCACGTTCGCGTTGCCCAGTTCGTACGCTTCGTTCATCCGTTCACTTTCGTCCGTCGCGCGCTTCGCGCGTCACATCCCGTCACCATCGCAGCCGCCGTCATGCTTATCGGCCGCTCATCGGCACATCCAGACGCCGGCCGGCTCACACGCCGCGGTCCAGCGAGGCCAACGCCAGTCTGAGCACGCGAGGCACGTCCTCATCGCCCAGCGGCGAGGCGATGTCGTTGTCCTCGCATGCGGCCTTCACCGCCTGTTCGGCGTCCTGCTGACGCCAGCCGAGCGACATGAGACCCTCGACCACCTGCACGGCACCCCTGTCCTCGGGCACGGCCGCGGCGGTCTTCGCCCCCGTCTGCTCCAGCTCGTCCAAATCGATGGAGCCCTTCAGCTCCAGAATGATCTTCTGCGCGCCCTTCCGGCCCAGTCCGGGCGCCTTGGCGAGGGCCGCGGCGTCGTTGTCCGCCACCGCGCGCGCCAACTGAGACGGGTTCAGCGTGGACAGCAGCGACAGCGCCACCTTGGGCCCGATGCCGGAGACCTTGAGCAGCCGCAGAAACGTCTTCTTCGCGGCCGGGTCCAGGAATCCGTACAGAGTCACGGCGTCCTGGGATACGTTGAGATACGTGTGCACGCGGACCTCCTGCCCCCCGTGCACACGGGACAGGTCGGCGGAGGGCATACGCACCTCGTAGCCCACTCCCCCGACCTCGACGAGCGCGGACGCGGCGTCCACGGACTCCACCATCCCTCGCAGCGAACCGATCACGGCACCTCCTTCGAACAAGTGTTCGACCAACTGTCCGACCAGTGTACACCATGGGGAAATGCGTGACGACACCGATCGAGGACGCCGCCGCAGGACGACACGTCGGCGGCTACCTCCATGCCGGCGCATGGCCGGCCGCATGCCGCCATACGCCGCCGAGGCCTGCCTTCCGCCGCTACATGCCGCGGTCCGCGTTGAAGCGCCGCTTGGTGGAACGGCGCGCCGCCTCCGCCCACTGGCGCTGCGCGGCGGTCAGATGCTCCTCGCGCTCGCCGCCCTGCAAGGCGCCGGCCGGGCGCAAAGCATGGCAGATGGCCAGAGCCAAGGCGTCGGCGGCGTCGGCGGGCGTGGGCATCGTGTTGAGGTTCAGGATGCGCGTGACCATGCGTTCCACCTGGATCTTCTGCGCCTGTCCGTTGCCGGTGATGGCCATCTTGGCTTCGGTGGGCGTGTGCAGCGCCACGGGGATGCCGCGCTGCGCGGCGGCGAGCATGGCCATGCCGGCCGCCTGCGCGGTGCCCAGCACCGTGTTGCGGTTCGACTGCGCGAACACGCGTTCGATGGACACGGCGTCCGGCGCGTACGTCTCCATCTTCTCGGCGAGGCCGTTGTAGATGGACAGCAGGCGCAGGTCCTGGGACACGTCCGGCGAGGAGCGGACGATATCCACATGGATAAAGGAAAGCCGGCGGTATGCGCCGGCCTCGATCACGCCGACCCCGCAGCGGGTGAGCCCGGGGTCGACGCCTAGGATGATCACTGGGGACTACTCCTCTTCGAGCTGGGCCATGACCTCCTCGGAGGCGGTCCAGTTGGAGTAGATGTTCTGCACGTCGTCCAGATCGTCGAGCTTGTCGATGAGGTTGGAGACCTTGCGGGCGTCCTCAAGGGTCAGCTCGACCTCGTTCTTCGGAGCCATGACCAAATCGGCGGACTCGTACTCGAAGCCGCCGTCCACGAGGGCCTGGCGCACCACGTGCACCTCGGACGGGTCGGTGACCACGGTGAAGAACTCGCCGTCGTCCTGCACGTCCTCGGCGCCGGCCTCGGCGGCCACCTCGAAGAGCTTGTCGAAGTCCACGCCCTCGGACGGGACCGCGATCTGGCCCTTGCGCTCGAAGTTGAAGGACACGGAGCCGGTGGTGGCGAGGGAACCGTTGCCCTTGGACAGGGTGGAGCGGACCTCGGCGGCGGCGCGGTTGCGGTTGTCGGTCAGGCATTCGATGATGAGGCCGACGCCGGCGGGGGCATAGCCCTCGTAGACGATGTCCTCGTAGTTGGCGCCGCCGGCTTCCTCACCGGAGCCGCGCTTGACGGCGCGCTTGATGTTGTCCGCCGGCATGGAGGCCTTCTTGGCCTTGTAGATGGCGTCGTACAGGGACGGGTTGCCGTCCGGGTCGCCGCCGCCCATGCGGGCCGCGATTTCGATGTTCTTGATGAGCTTGGCGAAGAGCTTGCCGCGCTTGGCGTCGATGGCGGCCTTCTTGTGCTTGGTGGTCGCCCACTTGGAATGACCTGACAT
>Cebus_capucinus_imitator_PRJNA485217_SSR056__coassemble_695_pt1 | contig 21259 bp, 14 predicted proteins | sample Cebus_capucinus_imitator_PRJNA485217_SSR056__metabat2_high_PE_007 | metagenome-assembled genome bin Cebus_capucinus_imitator_PRJNA485217_SSR056
TCTTCTGCACGTCGAAGGCGACGTCGTCCTTGCGTGCGAAGGCGTCGTCGAGGGTGAGGGCGGGGATGGCGGAGCGCAGCGCGTCCTCCATGTAGCTGCGCAGCTGCCCGGCGGGGTCGCGCAGCTCATAGTAGGCGGTGGCGACGTTTTCGGGGTTGACGCGGAACTGCGTGGAGGCGACGACGGTGACGAACACGTTGTCCAGCGTCTTGGTCTCCAGCTGCACGTTGAGCTGGCTGACACGCATGTTGGTTTTGGTGGCGATGCGGTCCACGAGCGGGATGCGCATGTGGATGCCGGCGAACTGCACTTTGTGGAATTTGCCGAAGCGTTCGATGATGTACGCCTGCTGCTGCGGCACCACGAAGACGCAGCACAACAGCAGGATGAGGACGATGACGAGGATCATAGTCATCAGGATGAATCCGAATGCGTGGAATGCCATGTCGCTCCCCGCTTTCCTTCCTTGAAGCGGCCGCGGCCTCCGATGGCCGCATGGCCTGACCTTCCACCATCCTACCAGCGCGGCCGGGCCGGTCCCGTTTCGAGGTCCGGTCCGGCCGCGGCCGCCCGTAGGTCAGAGCTGTCCGCCTTCCACGACGATGTCGTCGGGGTCGACCTCGTCGCCGTAGACCGGCTTGAGGGTCTCCTCGAAGTCCTTGTGGAAGAAGTTCTCGTCGGCGAGCTGGTCGATCTCGTCGTTGACGAAGTCGAGCAGCTCCCTGTTGCCCTTCTGCACGGCGGGGGCGATGGTGTCCTCGTCGCCGAGCTTGGTGACGCCCACCTTGAAGCCCTTGTTGGACTTGGCCCAGGCGAGCACCTCGGTGTTGTCGGTGGAGAAGGCGTCGCCGCGGCCGTCGAGCAGCGCGTTGTACGCGTCGGCGTACTGGTCGTACTTCTGGAGCTTCACGTTCGGATAGTTGTTCTCGAAGTACGTTTCGGCGGTGGTGCCCTTGGCGATGATGAGGGTCTTGCCGTCGAGCTGGCTCACGTCGGTGATCTCGGCGTCTTCCGGGGAGACCACGCCGAGCGAGACCTTCATGTACGGCTCGGCGAAGTCGACCTTCTCCTTGCGTTCGTCGGTGACGGTGAAGTTGGCGAGCACGAGGTCGACCTTGTTGGAGGTGAGCACGTCGACGCGCGCCGACGGGTCGACGGACGTGTATTCGACCGTCACGCCCAGGTCCTTGGCGAGGCGTTCGGCGAAGTACACGTCGTAGCCCTGGTAGTCGCCGTCCTTGTCGACATAGCCGAACGGTGCCTTGTCGGAGAACACGGCGACCTTGATGGTGCCGGATTCCTTGATTTCGTCGAGAGTGCGCGCGGTCGCCGACGTGGCCGCGCCCGCGCCGCCGCCGGTCGTGCCGGCTTCGCTGGGCGTCTGCGCGGACGGGCCGCAGGCGGCGATCGACGCGGTCATGATGAGCGCCGCGCCGGCGGCGAGCACGTTGCGGGCGGCCTTGACGAGGCCGGTTCGGGTGATGGTTGCGTTGGTCATGTCGTTCCTCTCTTCCTGTGGTGGATATGACCGTCGGATATGGATGGGTACGGTTCGGGGTTGGGTGCGGGTACGCGCGGGTACAGGCGTGCCCGGATGCGGCGGCCGGGTATGACGGCCCGTCCGCCCGATGCGGATATGACGGGACCGCGGCCGTGCCGTCGGATGGACGGTCGGCCGGGCGGATGCGCCGGGGACGCCGGTCCGTGCGTTCGGCACGGGATCGGCGCGGTTCGCTCAGCGGTGGCGGTCGAATTCGAACGTGTGCAGGAACCGCTGCGCACGTTCGGTCGCCGGGTGCGTGAAGAAGCGTTCCGCGTCGTCGGATTCCTCGACGATGCCGCCGTCCTCCAGCAGGATCACCTTGTCGGCGACGGCGCGGGCGAACTGCATTTCGTGCGTGACGATCATCATCGTCTGGCCCTGATCGGCCAGTTCGATCATCACGTCGAGCACTTCGCGCACCATCTCCGGGTCGAGCGCGGCGGTGACCTCGTCGAACAGCAGGACCTCCGGGTGGAGGATCAGCGCGCGGCAGATCGCGACGCGCTGGCGCTGGCCGCCGGACAGTTCGTGCGGCCAGGCGTCCTTGCGGTCGGCCAGGCCGACGCGCTCGAGCAGGGCGAGCGCCTCCTTCTCGACTTCGGCGCGGTCGCGCTTCTGCACGAGGATCGGCGACATGGTGATGTTGCCGAGTACGGTCCGGTTGGGGAACAGGTCGTAGCTTTGGAACACCATGCCGATGCGGGTGCGCAGTTCGGTGGAGCGCTTCGAACGTCCGGCCTTCTCGGTGCCCGGGCGGCCGGTTTCGATGACCTGCCCGTTGATCGAGATCGTGCCGCCCTGGATGGGTTCGAGACCGGCGACCGTGCGCAATAGCGTCGATTTTCCGGAGCCGGACGGGCCGACGACGACGAGCACCTTGCCGTGCGGCAGGGTGAACGAGATGTCGTCGAGGACCGGACGGTCGGCGTTCGCGTAGCGTTTCGTCAGGTGCGCGATCTCGAAGCCGGAGCATGCGGTACAGGAGGTGGCGGTCGCCTTGTCGCTTGCGGCGACGGCGGGACGCGCGGCGGTTGCCGCGGTGCGGTCGACGATGGTGTTCTCGTCAGTCATGCGACCACCTCTTTTCGAGTCGGCGGGCCACGATGGACAGCGGCCAGCACACGATGAAGTACATGAGGAAGATGGCGCCGTACACCCACAGGGTGCCGGTCGGGTATTGGAATCGATTCGCGTCGATGATCTGCTGGCCGACCTTGATGACCTCGACCACGCCGAGCAGCACGGCCAGCGAGGTGGTCTTCACGATGCGCGTGGCGAGGTTCACGCCCGCGGGCAGCATCCGGCGCACCGCCTGGGGCAGGATGACGCGCGTGAACGTCTGCCACGGCCTCAATCCCAGCACGTAGGCGGCCTCGTACTGCGCTTCGGGGATGGATTGGAGCGCACCTCGCGTCAGGTCGCCGAGTTCGGCGGCGCCCCAGAGCACGAACACGAGCACGCAGGCGCCGGTGGCGTCGAGGTTCCAGTCGAACCAGCGGGCGAACCCGTAGTAGGCGAGGAAGAGGAGCGCCAGTTGGGGCATGATGCGGATGAAGTCGAGGTAGACGCGCAGCACGACGCGCACCACGCGGCTGCGCACGGTCATGAGCCATCCGACGAGCAGTCCCAGCGGCACGGACAGGCCCACGGACACGCCCGCGATCCACACGCTTACCCACAGGCCCTGCAGGAGGCGTCCGAGCACGCCCGGCTGCAGCAGGATCTCAGCGCCTTGCATAGTCGAACCTCCGTTCCAGCCAGGTGCCGAACAGGGAGATCGGCAGGAGTATCACCAGATAGGACGCGACCAGCAGGAACAGCGACTCGTAGGTGCTGTAGTACATGCCGATGAGGTCCTTGGCCATGTACATGACGTCGGCGAGCGCGATGGCGGACACGACGCTGGATTCCTTGATGAGGAAGATGACGTTGGCCACGACGCCGGGCACGGCGGTGGATACGGCCTGCGGCAGGACGACTTTGGTGAGGGTCTGCGCGGGGGTGAGGCCGAGGACGTAGGCGCTCTCGCGCTGCGTTTCGGGTACGGCCTGGAGTCCGGCGCGCATGGCTTCGGCCATGTAGGAGCCGCCGAGGAAGCCGAGTCCCACGACGGCGCAGGTCCGGGCGGACCAGACCACGCCGAGTTTGGGCAGGCCGAAGTAGAGGAAGTAGAGCTGGACGAGAAGCGGGGTGTTGCGGCTGATTTCGATGTAGACGCGTGCGATGCGGCGCGCTACCGGTATGCGTGCGGTTTCGACGGCCGCGCAGGCGGCGCCGACGGCGAGCGCGAGCAGTATGCCGAACGAGGAGATCACCAGTGTGGTGATGGTGCCGTTGATGAAGAACGGCGCGTAGCGTTGCGTGAATTCCCAGTCGAAGGTCATCGTCCCCTCCTTTCTCCGTGTGGCGTGCGGCGCATGGGTGCGCGCCGCGTCCCTCCTGTGCATTGTTGGCGATTGTAGGGTGCGGTCGATGGTGTGGGAAGGGTTTCGCTATAGGCGTTGGTTATGGGAGGTTGCCGATGCGTTGCCTCGCTTGGAACGGCGGGTATGTCCGATAGGCGGACAGGCGGGTCCGCCATCGCGCTTCGTTCCGATATGTGGACATTGGGCGTGCGGGTCTACACTGGTGGGATGGATATCACGAAGGCTTTGACGCGTTTGAACGGTTCGGGCGACGATCCGGTGTTCGTGCTGCTGCACGGCTGGGGAGCTAACGAGTACGACCTGCCGGACCTGTTGGGCTATTGCGGCGCGGGTTCGGCGGATTACGCGAGCCTGCGCGCGCCCATCCCCTACGGCATGGGGTTCACCTGGTTCGGCGATTGGGCGCATGAGGGCGTGCCGGAGGGCGAGTCGTTGGACGAGCAGGCGTATGAGGCGGCCGCGTGCGTGGACCGTTGGGTGCGCTCGCATGTGGAGCGGACGCGTCCGGTGGTGCCGATGGGCTTTTCGCAGGGCGGCCTGCTGGCGGCGCATATGCTGCGTTTCGATCCCACGCGCTACCGTGCGGCGGTCAGTTGGTCGGGATGGACGGCTCCCGGAGCGATGCCGGGCGACAAGGCGTTGGAGGAGTCGCAGCCGCCGGTCTTCTACGGGCACGGCGCGGCGGACGACGTCTTCTCCGATGAGGAGGTGGCCGCCACGGGCGAGTTCTGGCGCGCGCACGGCACGCTCAGCGAGCACATCTATCCGGGCATGGGCCATGCGGTGAACATGGAGGAGATGCGCGACGTGCAGCGTTTCCTGGAACGCCACGGCATCATCCGCCCGCGCATCTGGTAGCGCGGGGCCGGACGGCGGGCGAGGGCGGGACATCCGATGAGGCCTTCGCGCCCCGCCGCGGCGCCTTGGGGCCATGCGGGCGGGCTCAGGGAGGGCATGCGACCCGATTGACGGGTCAGCGCGCCGCGTAGGGCACATGCGCGAATTCGGGGACCTTGTACCATTTGACGGGGTATCCGGCGCCGTGCGCGCAGAACACGGAGTCCGGCGTGTGGTCGAGGTCGCCTTCCGGGTCGTAGGCGACGGCGCGGACGACCTCGCTTTGGTCGTGGCAGGGGCGGTAGCCGCCGAAGGTGGCGCTGAACCGTCCGCGTCCGTGCGTGTACGCGTTGACGTCCATGGCGTAGTCGCGCATCTCGCTCACGGGGGCATGGCCTTCGACGACGGCGTGCGCGCCGTCGTCCTCGGGGGCGTCGAAGTCGCCGCTCATGCGTTGGATGTCCGCCATGGCGCGTCCGACCATGTCCGAGGGCACTTCGAGACGGAACCGGTACCAGGGCTCGAGCAGAAGGCAGTGGCCCGGATCGGCGGCCACGGCCTTCACCATGGCGTCCACGTCCCGAACCTCTTCGCCGCCCGCGGCTCCGGTATCGCCCCTGCCGTGTTCCTCCGGCTCTTCGGGCGGCTCATAGGAGGGCGCGGCGGTGTCCTCGCCGACGGCGGGACGCCCCTTCACGCCTTGGCGCGCCTCCATGAGGCCCTGGCGCACGGCACGGTAGACGGCCTGGCGGAAGTCGCCGCCCTCGGTGTGTTTGAGGTGGGCGCGGCCGGCGACGAGCGTCATGCGGACGTCCGTGAGCGGGGAGCCGGTGAGCACGCCGAGATGCTCGCGCTCCTCAAGATGCGTGAGGACGAGCCGCTGCCAGTTGCGGTCGAGGTCGTTCTCCGGCACGTTCGTGCCCACCGTGACGCCGCTGCCCGGCTCCCCCGGTTCCAGAAGAATGTGCGCTTCGGCGTAGTGGCGCAACGGTTCGAAATGCCCCACGCCTTCGATGGGTTCGGTGATGGTCTCGCGGTAGAGGACGGAGCCGGCGCCGAAGCGCACGGCCAGACCGAAGCGTTCGCGCAGTTCGCGTTGGACGATCTCCAACTGCACCTCGCCCATGAGCTGCACGTGCAGTTCGCGCAGGCGTTCCACCCACGCCACATGCAGGAGCGGATCCTCGTCCTCCAGTTCGCGCAGGGCGGCCACGGCCTTGTGCAGGGCGAGATCGTCGAAGCGGGGGTGCTCCCCGTCCTCGTCCGGCAGGTCCGGCATGACGCTGTAGGTGAGCACCGGCTGCAGGGAGGGCGAGCCGGCGTCCTCCTCCATCCCCAGGCCGCAGCCGGGGAAGGTGCGTTCCAGTCCGGTCACGGCGCATACCGAACCGGCCGGCAGTTCCATGGCGATCTCATGGCGCGCGCCGTTGTAGACGCGCACCTGGTCGATCTTCTCCGTCTCGCCGCGCACCGTCAGCTGGGATTTGGCTTTGAGCGTTCCGCCGGTGACGCGCAGCCAGGTCAGGCGCGCATGGCGTTCGTCGTGCGAGATCTTGAACACGCGCGCGCCGAACTCCTCCGGCCATGCGGGTTCGCGCGTGTAGAGGGCCAGAGCGTCAAGGAACTCGTCCACGCCGTCCAAGCGCAGGGCGGAGCCGAACCATACGGGGAACAGGCGGCGCGAGGCGACCATCCGCCGTACGCGGCCGAGCGTGACGCCGCCATGCGTCAGATATTCCTCCATCGCCTCCTCGTCCAGAACGGCCACGTCCTCCACGTCCTCGCCGAACGGCGCCACGGCGTCCTCCGCGGCGTCCGAATCCATTCCCGGCAGCGGCGTCACCGCCTCGGACAGGCGCGCGCGCAGGTCGGCGAGCGCCGCCTCGCGGTCGAATCCGGCGGCGTCGCATTTGTTGACGAACAGAAGAACCGGCACCCGGTAGCGTTCCAGAAGCCGCCAGAGGGTTTCGGTGTGTCCCTGCACGCCGTCCGTGCCGGAGACGACGAGGACGGCGTAGTCGAGGACGTTCAGGACGCGTTCGGTTTCCGCGGCGAAGTCGACGTGTCCGGGGGTGTCCAGGAGGGTCAGGCGCGTGCCGGCGTGGTCCACGGTGGTCTGATGGGCGAAGACGGTGATGCCGCGTTCCTTCTCCACGCCGGCGGTGTCGAGGAAGGCGTCGCCGTGGTCGACGCGCCCCAGGCGGCGGACGGCGCCGCAACGGTAGAGGAGCGCTTCGGACAGGGTGGTCTTGCCGGCGTCCACATGCGCCACGACGCCCGCCGTGATCCGTTTCATGGATGCTCCTTTCCGCTGTCTTGTCGTGTCACGACTATAGAGGACGCGCCGAAGGTCCGGTACATATGGTCCGGTGCCGCCGTGTCGCCCGTACGATGGTGTCGTGGCGCCGGAACGGTTCCGGCGCGAAGGACGTATCCCGCAGGAGGAACCATGCTCGCTTCGGACACCATCGGATCCGGGGGCGCCGGCAGCGCCCCCAACGCTCCCCTCGGCTTCCCCGCCGATTATGTCGCGCTCGATTTGGAGACGACGGGCTTCTATCCCAACAGCTGCGGCATCACGGAGATCGGCGCCGTGCGCGTGCGCGGCCATGAGATCGTGGACCGGTTCCAGCAGTTGGTGAACCCGCTCACGCCGATTCCGGCCGCGGTCACAAAGCTCACCGGCATCGACGACGCGCTGGTCGAGGATTGCCCCGCCATCGAGGAGACGCTCCCCCGCTTCCTCGACTGGCTGGACGAGGGCGCACAGGACGGCCGTGAGCCGATTGTGGGCCATAACGTGACCTTCGACCTGCATTTCCTTGACTATGAGACCCGGCGTCTGACCGGCGAGCCGTTCCCGGCCCTCGCCGTGGACACCATGCAGATCAGCCGCGCGCTGTATCCCGAGGAGCGCCACCACCGTCTGCTGGATCTCATCCGCCGTTTCAAGATCGCGGACAACGAGGAGCATCGCGCGTTGAGCGACGCCATCCAGACGCAGCAGTGCCTCGAACGGATGCGCCGCCAGACGGACCGCCATGAGGGCCGCGGCTCGTTCGGACACGCCCGGTGGAGCCTCGTGCCGGCCAAACGCAACCCGCACGTGAACTTCCAGCGGCTGGCGCTCGTCTGAGACCCGCGCGCACGCCGTGGGCGAACGCGGCGGCGTTCGTCCTTGTCGGCTAGGCTGGTGGCCATGAGTGAAGCACTGTTGCAGTCCGGGCTGGACCCGGCATCGTTCTCATCCGTCACCGGCCCGGCCAAGGACCTGTTCCGCTACGTCAACGGCCCGTGGATCGACACCTACCGTCTGCCGGACGACCGTTCCCGCTACGGTTCCTTCGACAAGCTCGCCGAGGATGCGGAGAACCGCATCCACGACATCCTCGAGGACGAGGACTGCCCCGCGGCCAAGTCGCGGGCGCTGTACCGTTCCTTCCTGAACGTGGAGGCCATCGAGGAGGCGGGCCTTACCCCCATCCGCCCCGCATTGGACGCCATCGACGCCGCGCAGGACAAGGCGGCGCTCACGCGCGCGCTCGGCGCCGTCAACCCCGTCGGAGGCCCGGACCTGTTCGGTCTGGCGATCTACGGCGATCCGGGAGACCCGGACGTCAACGTGGCGCATGTGGAGCAGGCCGGACTGGGCCTGCCGGACGAGGCGTACTACCGTGAGGACCATTACGCGCCGATCCGCGAGGCGTATAAGACCATGGTCGCCCGCCAGCTCGCCAACGCCGGCTATGCGGCGGACGAGGCGGAGGGCGAGGGCATGGCCCGCCGCCTGCTCGAGGTGGAGACGCGCATCGCCGCCTCGCATTGGGACAACGTGGCCACGCGCGATTCGGTGAAGACGTACAATCCCACCTCCTATGAGGACCTGTCCGCCACGCTCGCGCACTTCGACCTGGACGCGTGGATCAGGGCATGGCAGGAGGCGTACGACGCCACCAGCGCCGCCCAGGCGCAGCCGGTCGACCTGCGCGCCGTGTTCGCGCGCGTCATCGTGCACGAGCCGAGCTTCCTGACCGGGCTCGACGCGTTCTGGGACGACGCCGACCTTGAGGACCTCAAGCTGTGGGCCCGCACGCATCTCATCGTGGGCTTCGCGTCCGCGTTGGGCGAACGCTTCGACAAGACGAACTTCGAGTTCTACGGTTCCACGCTGTCCGGCCAGCGCAGGCAGCGCGCCCGCTGGAAGCGCGCCGTGAGCCTAGTCAACGGCGCATGCGGCGAGGACGTGGGCCGCGAATACGTGCGCCGCCACTTCCCGGAAAGCTCCAAGACGCGCATGGAACGGCTCGTGGCGAACCTCATCGACGCCTACCGCGCGTCCATCGAACGTTCGGACTGGCTGGGCGAACAGACCAAGGCCAAGGCGTTGGAGAAGCTCTCCAAGTTCACGCCGAAGATCGGCTACACGAACCATTGGCGCGACTACACGGCTCTGGACGTGGACGCGGAGCTCCCCCTGGCCTCGAACATGATGGCCGTGTCCCTGTACGAGACCGGCTACCAGCTGGCGAAGGTCGGACGGAACGTGGACCGCGACGAATGGCTCATGAACCCGCAGACCGTGAACGCCTACTATGAGCCCACCATGAACGTCATCGTGTTCCCCGCGGCCATCCTGCAGCCGCCGTTCTTCAACCCGGACGCGGAGGACGCGGCCAACTACGGCGGCATCGGCGCGGTCATCGGCCATGAGATCGGCCACGGCTTCGACGACCAGGGCTCCCAGTACGACGGCGACGGACGCCTGCACGACTGGTGGACCGCCGAGGACAAGGCGAACTTCGAGGCGCGCACCAAGGCGCTCATCGCCCAATACGACGCGTTCGTGCCCGCGCAGCTGGCGGAGAAGTACGCCGACGAGCCGCAACGCGCCCCTCACGTCAACGGCGCGCTCACCATCGGCGAGAACATCGGAGACCTGGGCGGCGTGAACATCGCGCTCAAGGCGTACGCGTTCGCGTTGGACGAGGCCGCCGGCCGCGAACGCGACGCCTCGCCCGAAGGCATCGCGGCGTCCCTGGCCGAAGCGCCCGTACTGGACGGCTTCACCGGCGCGCAGCGCTTCTTCCTGAGCTACGCCTCCATCTGGCGCACGAAGAACCGCGACGAACTGGCCGAACAGTACCTGCAGATCGACCCGCACTCCCCCGCCGAATGCCGCACCAACGGCATCGCACGCAACGTGGACCTGTTCCACCAGGCGTTCGACGTGCACGAGGGCGACCCCATGTGGCTCGCTCCCGCCGAGCGCGTGCGCATCTGGTAACGAGCGTCAGAACTCCGCCCCGTCGAACCCGTCGGAGGCCTCGCCCGCCGCAGGACCGGACGGCCCGGGCGCGGCGGCGCCTCCCGGCGCACCTCCCGCATCCGCAAGGAACGCCGGCACGTTGCCCGTGGCCGCGCCGTCCGCAGGTGCGGCCATAGTCCCGGCGGCTCCGCTCGCCGGCACGGCGGCCGCCCCGCCGACCGTGCCCGCACCGCCATCGGCCGTGATGCCGGACGCCGCCTCGGACATCGTGCCCGGTATCACGGCCGAAGCGATGCCGGGCGTCGCGTCTGCCCCCGTCTGCACGCCGGCCGCACCATCGGACGACTGCACCTCACCGGACGGCGAGAGGGCGGGCTGTTCGCGCCCCACGCGGCGGAACCGGCACGTGCCCTGGCTGAGATCGCAGCCCACGGCGCTCGCCTCCACCACCGGCGTGATGCGGTCCACGCCCTCCTTGCGCCACCGTTCCGTATGGAGCGTGCCCGTCACGATGACCGGATCGCCCTTGTGCAGCGAGCCGAGCACGTTCACCGCCAGCGTGCGGTAGGCGCGCACGCCCACCCATGAGGTCTCGCGGTCCTTCCACGCGCCCTCGCGCGCATCGAAATACCGCGGCGTCACGCCCACCCTGAACGAACAGGCCGGCGAATCGAGGTCCTTGCCGAACGAGACCGGTTCGGCGCCGAGGTTGCCCGTGACCGTCACCTGCATCTGCTGCATACCCATGACCGTTCCTTTCCTACCGTCCGTGCGCCCCTGCGCCGGACGTCCCTGACATGTGGCCCGGAGGAACCGGACCGGCCGCCGGCCCCGCGCCAGCGGCCCGCGGCCGGTCCGTTCCCCGGTGTCTCCAGACTGCACCGCACGCGTCGAACGCCCACGGAAAAACGGGGTATGTGGACGAAGCCCCGCCGCCGGACGTATTGTGGATGGCCTTGTACCTCATCCACCGAAACCGCGCACGAAACACACGCCGGCCCGCCCACCGGCAAAGCGGACGCAGACGGCAAAGATGGAAAGAAACAAAAAAGCGGGGCGTCGGACCGGCGAACCGATCCGACGCCCCGCAATCGCGTCATCTCATCTCAACGACGCACGCCATGGCGCGTGCCGTGACAAGGCAGACGTCAGCCGCGCAGCACTCACAGACGCGCCATGAGCGTGTCGACGGCCTCGGCGGCCGGCACGACCACCTTGTCGCCGCCGTCGCGCCCACGCACCTCGATGGTGCCGTCGTTGACGTAGTCGCGGCCCACCACGGCGATGGTCGGCACGCCGATGAGCTCGGCGTCCTTGAACTTCACGCCCGGGGAGACCTTCCTGCGGTCGTCGTAGATGACCTCCACGCCCTTCGCCTCCAGGTCCGCCACCAGACGTTCGGCGCCATCGAACGCCTGTTCGTCCTTGCCGGTGGCCACCACATGCACCTGCGCGGGCGCGATGATCGAAGGCCACGCCAGACCGCGCTCGTCGTGATGCGTCTCGGCGATGCACGCGAGCACGCGGCTCACGCCGATGCCGTAGCAGCCCATCCACACCGGCACGGTCTTGCCGTTCTGGTCCAGCACCTTCAGATCCAACGCCTTGGAATACTTGAGACCCAGCTGGAACACCTGGCCGATCTCCACGCCGCGCTCGAAGCTCAGCGGGCCGGAACCGTCCGGGCTCATGTCGCCGTGGCGCACCTCGACGGCCTCCACCACGCCGTCGGCCTTAAAGTCGCGGCCGTACACCAGGTCGTAGTAGTCCACTTCGGACTCGTCGGCGCCGGTGAACCATGCGGACCCCTTGGCGACGTGCGCGTCCACGAAGTAGCGCAGCGGCTCGGCCACGCCCGCGGTCTTCGCCTGCGGGCCGAGGACCATCGGTCCGATGTAGCCGGGCACCAGTTCGGGATGGCGCTTGAGGTCCTCCTCGGTGGCCTCCTCCAGTTCGGCGGGAGCGAACTGCGCCTCCAGACGCTTCATGTCCACCTGACGGTCGCCGGGCACGCCCACCACGATGAGCTCGCGCCACGGCTCGTCATGCTCCTCGTCCTCGGCGTGGCGCACGGCCACGACCACGTTCTTGAGGATGTCCGAAGCCTGCCATGCGCGGCCGTCTGCGCGCGGGCACTCGGCGTTGGCGCGTTCGATCATCTTTTCGATGGTCTTGGCGTCCTTGGTAGGCCTCTTGGACGCGGCCGGCGTGGCGGAGCAGTCGACGGGCTCCGGTTCGGGCGTGGTGAGCGCCTCCACGTTCCACGCCTTGCCGGACGGGGCGAGCGCGAACGTGTCCTCGCCGATCGGCATCGGGGCGAGGAACTCCTCGGACGCGGAGCCGCCCATCGGGCCGGACATGGCGAACACGGGCACGTACTTGAGGTCGAGGCGCCGGAAGATGCGCTCGTAGGCGCCGCGCTCGTCCATGTAGGCCTTGCGCATGCCCTCCTCGTCGATGGTGAACGAGTAGGCGTCCTTCATGACGAACTCGCGGCCGCGGATCAGTCCGGCGCGCGGACGGAACTCGTCGCGGTACTTGGTCTGGATCTGGTAGAGCGTGACGGGCAGGTCCTTGTACGAGGAGTACATGTCCTTGACGAGCAGGGTGAACATCTCCTCATGGGTGGGCGCCAGCAGATAGTCGGACTGGTGGCGGTCCTTGAGACGGAAGATGTTGTCGCCGTACTCCTCCCAACGGTGGGTGGCCTCGTAGGGCTCGCGCGGCAGCAGGGCCGGGAAGTGCACCTCCTGGGCGCCGATGCCGTCGATCTCCTCGCGGATGACGGCCTCGATCTTGTTGAGGACCTTCAGGCCGAGCGGCAGCCAGGTCCAGATGCCGGGCGCGGCTTTGCGGATGTAGCCGGCGCGCTGCAGCAGTTTGGCGGAGTCGACGTCAGCGTCCGCGGGGTCTTCGCGCAGGGTGCGCAGGAACATGGTTGACATGCGAAGGGTATTGGAAGTCATAGGTTCCAAGATTATTCACGTCAACCGACAAGCCCGCGGGCGCGCCCGGGCGGTCGCGACGCGCCTCCGCCGTTTCGCGTCAGGCGTCCGTCATGCGCCCGGAGCGCGTCTCTCCCGCTCATCGCACGTCGTTCAGTCCGTAGGCGACCGATCCGGCGCGGATGTCGCCATCCAGGAGCGTGTCCACGGTGACGAGCCGGTAGCCATGCTCCCGCAGCCCCTTGATGATGCCGGGCAGGGCCTTGGCGGTCGCGGCGTTGCCGTCGTGCAGGCAGATGATGGAACCGGCGTAGGCGCCTTCGAGTGTGCGTCGTTCGATTTGCGCGGCGTCGATATCATCCCAATCGCCCGAATCCACGCCCCACAGGATCATCGCCTGTCCGCTGGATTCGGCCTGCGCGCGCAGCGCCTCGCCCCATGCGCCGTCCGGCGGCCGGAACAGGACGACCGGCCGTCCACTGGCCTCGGAGATCACCTCGTCCGTGTCGGCGAACCATTTGACGAGCTGTTCGGAGGACATTTCATGCATTTGCGTATGCCTCCAGGACATGGATCCGATGCTGTGGCCTTCGTCGGCCATGCGCCGCACGAGCTTCACGTTGGAGCCGCTGACGAACTGCCCCTGCAGGAAGAAGGTGGCGGGCGCGCCGGCACGTTCGAGCGCGTCGAGCACCTTCGGCGTGTTGGTTTCGTTCGGCCCGTCGTCGAAGGTAAGGGCCACGCAGTCGGTGAAGTGGCAGTCGAGCGGCATGAGGGCGATGACGGCGGCCGTCGCTTCGCCAATCGGACGGATGCGCTCGTCCACGGCGTCGCTTTCGTCGCTGGGCGTGGCGTCGAGCACGGTCTGCGAGACGTCGATGGCGTTCTTCAACGTGCCGCGCGCCGTTTCGTCCACTTTGCCCGCCGAGCGCTCGTAGGCGAGGCGTGCGCGTGCGATGAGCGCGGTGAGCCGTTCGCGCGCGTCGTGCGCGTCCAGACCGTCCTTCATCTGCCGCAGCACGTCCTCGTCGTAGCGGATGGAGATGAGGCCGTCCTCCATGGCGCTCGACGCTTTGGCGTAACGGTCTGCGAGCGCGGTGAGCGCTTCGGCCTTCATGTCGGCGGCGCAGGTGAGGTCGGCGGGGCCGGTCACGTCGGCGGCGTCCAGATGGTCGATCTGCTGTTGGAGGCGGTCGCGTGTTTCGCTGTGTTCGATGGCGGTGGTGTCGTTCAGGAGGTTTCGGGCTTGGCTGGCGACGGGTGTGTATCCGGCAAGCGTCTTCCTGTATTGCGTGCGTGCGTTCCGGCAGTCGGCGAGCGCCGCGGCGTGGTCGCGCGCGTTGGTTTCGATGATGGACCGTCCGATGGCGGTTCCGGTGAAGACCGCGCCGGCCGCGAACGCGGCGACGAGCGCGATGATGAGCGGTTTGGGCCGGCGTCGTCGCGTCGGTTGCGATTCGGGTGACGCTTCGAGCGCCATCGTGGTTTCAGATGCCGGGTCCGCCATCGCATCGTCATGGCCGAACGCGAGGAACGCATCGTCCGCATATGCGCCCCCGCCGTCGTCCGGCGTCCCGTCCTCCATCGGCCCGCCGCAGCTCCCGTCGTCCGTCATGGCTTCCTCCCGTCTCGCCCTTCCATTATCGGTCACAAGACTTCGCCGCCGCACCGCTTCAGGCGTCTCGTCAACGAATGTGGACACGTTCCGCTCCGCCGCACCGATCCTCCGCCAAAGTGAGGCATCATGGTCCTGACGCCACAGCCGGCGTCGCAACATCGGACACAATGCAGCGAGGGGCCTCATGACCACGAGACTTGCGGGATGTGCCGACACACCGTCAGACACACACCAAAGTCAACATTCCGGCTCCTTCCGGCAGTACGAGTGAAGGCGAGTAACACCTCCCTTCCGATTCCACTGATTCTTAAGGAGGACATCATGGTGGACCAGATGGTATTGCAGACGCAGCGGTGGCTGAACAACACCTACGGGAACGATTCCCGGTTCAATACCGTCGCCGAAAACGGACAGACCGGGTGGGAGACGATTTACGGCCTGACCCGAGCATTGCAGATTGAACTCGGTATTCAATCCACCGCCGATAATTTCGGCCCTTCCACGCAACGCCTGTTCCTGCAGCGGTATCCGAACGGCGTGCGTCAGCAAGCCGACGGAGCCACAGCCTCGTCGAATGTGTATTCGATCATCCAGGGGGCACTCTGGTGTAAAGGATACTCCACCGGCAGCAATATTTCGCAGCATTTCTATGGAGGCACCGGCGCTGCGGTCAAGGAGCTCAAAACCGATATGGGCATTGGCGGCGATTCCAGTGTCGATGTCGAAATCATGGGCGCTTTGCTGTCGATGCAGCAGTTCGTGCTGATGTCGAGTTATGGTGGCACAACCGCCGTCCGCGATGCACAGCAGCAAATCAATCGACAGTATCGTTCCTACACCGGCATCATCCCATCCGACGGTTTGTACGGACGGGAGATGAACACAGCGCTTATCCAGGTGCTGCAGGCGCTCGAGGGATTCACTCCGGATGAGGCAACCGGCAATTTCGGCAATGGCACCCGTTCTCGTCTCATCACCATCACCTCCGACAATGCGCTGGATAACAAGTACTGGCTGTGGCTTGCCAGTGTTGCGCTCGCTTGCAACGGCATCGGGGGAACACCGACTTATGAATGGTCGAGCTCGTTCGGCAATCTGGTGACGACATTCCAGCAACGATATGCACTTCCCGTCACTGGAGTCATCGATTCTTCCACCTGGATGAGTCTTCTGACGTCCAAAGGCGATCCGGATCGTGCATGCCTCGCCTGTGACACGCGCTTTGAGATTACCGACGAACGCCTGGCGATGCTCAAAGCCGATGGCTACCGGATCGTGGGACGTTATCTGACCGAACCCGGACAGGCCGACCTTGATCCTTCGGAGTATTTCAAAGCGATTCGTCCGGGCGAGCTTGAACGCATCACCGCCGGAGGCATGAAGTTCTTCCCCATCTTCCAAGAGTATTCGACCAAGCTCAGCCACTTCAGCGTGGCCAATGGCGCGGCGCACGCGAAAGCGGCTCGGGAAGCGGCGCAACGCCTGGGCATCCCGCCCACGCATATTTATTTCGCGGTGGATTTCGACGCGACAGACGATCAGGTAACCAACACCATCCTGCCATATTTTCGTGCGATTCGCGCCAATCTTAGCGGTGGATACAAAGTCGGCATCTACGCATCGCGCAACATCTGCACGCGCATTATTGAAGATGGATACGCCGGATATGCATTCGTGTCCGACATGTCGACTGGATATTCCGGCAATCTTGGGTTCCCGATTCCCGATGATTGGGTTTATGACCAGTTCGCTGAGATCAGCGACTACAAAGGTCAGGGTTGGGATTTGGACCGCGTCGCCTATTCTGGGCGCATGGAGGCAGTGGCATATGTGAATTCATCCAACGTCGGCGGTTCCACCGTCAAGCAGGATACTGATTACACGAGTCTTTCTCCACTGGATTTGATTTGGCATCTGGAAAAGCGGTTCGATGAGTTACGAGCACAAGGTAAGGTCGGCCAGGATTCAACCGCGACATGGCGGTGCATGTTGAATTATCTCTCCAAGGACTACCTCCGCGACGGAGGAGAAGGGGGCTCACTTCAGTGGACCCTTTCCGCTGAGAGCTTCCGGAGTTCGGACGCCGAAATGCTTGAATCGGATGCTACTGCAAGAGCAATCATCGCTGCGCTTGATCGGTATATTGGTTCATGGCGGCAGTCTATGAAAGATGTAACTGGTGATTACGTGGATCTCGCGCATATGTGTGTCACCACGCTCGGCTACCTCGAAGGACTGATTATTCCTGACGCTTGGACAGGGTGGGCCGGCGATCTTGCATCAGCTATGGGCAATATTCAGAAAATCTCTAACTGGAATCTTGATGCGGATTTAGATTCAATTTGTGAGGCGCTTGTCGGGCAAAGCGATGATTATCTGTCTCACCCGGGCATTGCGAATCTTGTCACAGGCAAATATGTGGATGGCATATGGAAAACCATAGGCAATTCATGCAATCGCGATGATTTGTGCTGTGATGGAGACGCCATCTATTTCTCCAAAGCACTCAGTTCCGGGAATGATTCCACTCACTTACTATCCCAAACGATGCGCAGCTACTATAACGATTCCAGTAAGCTTGCCAATCGCTTCAAACAAATTGCTTGGAGCGTAGGCGCTAGCAGTCAATCCAACGCAGCCACCTCATTCCGGAATGCCGAAGACTGGGCTGGAGGCATGCTGCTATGGTTCCTTAACGGCTACTCTGTTATCAGAGCTGAAATAATCGACGCAGCCTGCTCATCCCTAGCTGATTTTATTTTTAACAATTAGGTTTTCTGTGATGCTGGACATATGCTACAAGCATTCTAATACCCAGCATCACAGAAAAATCACCTATGGGAATCAGAATTCCCCAAAAATATCCAAGAAAACCCGCTTCTAAAAGCATCTTTCGCACAGAATTTATAAAACCTCCATACCTCTGAATATAGCTTGGATCAAGTTGTATCATAATCCAACATTGGAAAACAAATAAGCAGACAAAGGATGCAAAAACAATCAAACAAAACCATGATAATCGTAGATACACTCTAATTGGTAATACAGCCGCCAACACCACGAAAGACGCCACAACACAGCCCGGAAGCACAAAAATAACAGCCGCAAAACTTAAACTCTTACCAAGAAAGACAACAAAACAGTCCCATAGAATTTCCACCACAATAAAAGACACTACGTAATAGCATGCCGATTTCCAATAACTGTCGGATATGATTTTAAAGAAGTCCTCACACATCTTGATTATCTTAAAATCATTTTTATGATGGCGGAAAAAATGGATCATCAAACAAAGTATTGAAACAGAAAATATAACAAAACTAATAAGCAAACTTACTAAAGCCACTAGAACATCACAGGACCACACTGATACCCCCAACACAAAAAGCCCAGATCCTATTCCCACCATGGAATTGCGTCCACCATTCCCACATTTTCGAGCACAATACTTTTCAAATACCGTAATCACTATCCCAACTTTCCTTCTCTGTAACATCATATACATCAGCTAAATAACCACAACGGCCTCGATTTCGGTTTAACGAAGGAGAAGGCCGCATCATGCTGTATGCCGCCGATCCGCCGGACACAGGTCGTCATATACGCTTGGAGACCAAGCTGAGCGCCGTGCACACGTTCCCGCGGTCGTCCGCCATGATTCCCTCCCGTCCTCGCCCTTCCATTATCGTCCACTACCCTCCGCCACCGCACCGCATCGGACGTCTCGTCAACGAACGTGGACACGTTCCGCCCCATCGCACCGTTCCTTCATCAAAGTGAGGCATCATGGTCCTGAGGCCACATCCGGCCTCGAACCATCGAACACAACGCAGTGGAGGAAGATCATGCAAATCACCAAAAGGCGGCGTATCGCATCCGTCCTCATATGTTTAGCATTCGCGATAGGAACTTCCGTCATCACCGATGTGTCGTTTGCCGCGGAAACGATATCTAATGGGTCAATCCAAATCATCGAAAGGGGAATAATTCTCAATCCTGAAGTCCTCGAATACGCTGGAGAAGATTCTGCTGTCTCTGATGTCTCCGATGAAGTTACATTAACGCAGAGTCCAGAAGAATTGCAACTTCAACCAACATGGCAGAATCCATACTACACTCCTGCCGATAAGCCGAACACTAGATCCGTAGTGAAGACAAGCTGCACAAATGACAACTACAAAGTTATATCAAAGGTAGGAGGCGAACCCGGCGGCGGTTATATGTACGACTGTTGGGCCGGCAGCGGCTTCTATTACTCGACAACAGCTTTTTCTACTTATGGTGGTGGCGTAACTGCCGTCTGTCCAGGAAATAATAAAGGTGCAATATATATTCAAGGCGCTTGGAACAACGGCGACAACTGGAACTGGAGCACCTACAGGGGGCCATATCCCAATAACGGCGAATCCTACTGCTTCTATTTCAACAATCTAATGAAGTATCGAGCTGTAATGTTGAATTAGTAGATCGCCATCCGCCATAGCATTAAGGAAAATCATGATTCCCCGTATTGATTCAGCGCTGAGCGGCGTGTGCCGTTCGGCGCTGATGAGGAAGAGGTGGACGCTGCTGGCGGCGTTGATCACGCTGGCATTGTCCCTGCCGAATTGGCGCATCTGCCTCATGTCCATGGACGCGTGGCCGATGGCCAAGGCCATGGCCCAACTCGCCATCATCGCCTTGACGGCCTTGTTCGGACTGGTTCCGTCAGTCGCAAGCGCACTGCTGTTGGCCGCGTACGCCGTCGACGTGTGGATTCCCTACCCGTATCTGGAAGCGAACGGCTGGTGTCTGCTCCTTGCGCTCGGCTATGTCGCGTTCCGCGCCCGGCCCGCCGTCGCCGCCATGGTCTTCGTCTTCCTGTGCGGCATGCAGTACGTCGAATTGGCGAAGATGGGCGTCACGGTCACAATCACCGCCATGACGTCGTTATGCGGGTCGTATGCCGCCGCATTGGCCATCGGCATGCTGCTCCGCCGTCAGCAGGAACTTGAGAGACTGCGCAGACAGGCGCTGCGCATCAGACAGTTCGAACGCAATCTGGATGTGGCGCATCGGCTCCATGATGCGACCAGCGGCGAACTGACCTCGATCAGCCTCACCGCGCAACTGTGCGCGCGCAGGACGGACGACGCGGGACAGCGCGAACTGCTCGACCGCATCATCGGACAATCGAACCGCGCCCTTGACCATGTGCATGACATCATCCGTCTCCTCACGGACGAGCGGGACCGGTCCGCCTCCGAAGCGTCGCCGAACCGGACGGACAAGCCCGCGTCATCGGAGGAACGTCTCTCCCCCGACCCGCATACGCCGGCATGGGACGACATCGACCTGCGCGGTTTCGCCGCACGCATGGACCGCAAACTGCACGAGGCCGGATTCGCGGGGAGCGTCATCGTCGACGATGCGGCGGCCGCGGCCGCGGACCGGCTCGACGGCGACCGCAAGGACCTGCTTGCCGCATTGCTGCGGGAAACCGTCGCCAACATCATCCGTCACGGCGACCGTGCCGACCCACGGTATACGCTGCATATCACGCTGACGGAACGCGGCATCGACGTCATGCAATCCAATCCGGCCTCCTCCCCGCCGCAGGATGCCGCACCGGCCGGCGAACGCTCCGATGCAACGCATCCCCTTCCCGACCACGGTCTAGCCCTGCTGCGGCACCGCATCATCGCCCGTTCCGGCGTCATGGCCACGACCCTGGAGCACGGCGTCTGGCGGCTGCACGCGTCGATACCAACCACGGAACGGAGGTAGCATCGCCATATGAACAGCCGACAGGACGGACCGCAACGGAAACGACGTCCCATCACCATCGCCATCGCGGACAACGACGTCATCACCCTGCAGGCGCTCGCCGCGCTGTTGGAGGACACCGACGGATTCCACGTGACATGGACCGCCGGCTCCGGCAGGCAGGCGCTGACCAACTGCCTCACCGATGAACGATGGCCGGACGTGCTGCTCATCGACGCCGAACTCGGCGACGCGTCCGGCGTCGAACTGTGCCGTCGGTTGCGCGAGGCCAATGGCGTGACCGCGATGCTCGTCATCACCGCCTACCCGCCGGAACATTACCGTAACGAGGCCGCGCTGGCCGGCGCGCAGGGCATTCTCGGCAAAGCGGACTATCCATGGCTGGCCAAGGCGATCCGCATCGTGGGCGAGGGGCGGACGTTCGCCGTGCCGTCCGGCTCCGGCGACCAAGGTGGAACGTCCGAAAACGCGTCCCCTCCACCGTTCGAGCCGGCGCATGCCGCGCACCGGCGTCTGCTCGAAGAGGGACGCGCAAGGGCTCAGGCAAGGGACCACGCAAGGCGGCACGTCCCAAGGCAGCCGGCGGAATCGTTGAGCTACCAGGAGTCGCAGATACTGGACCTGTCCTCGCAAGGGTTCACCCAAGCCGAGATCGCGGATCGCTTGGGCATCACCTCGGCCAGCGTGCGCACCCACTCGTCACGCGCGCGCAGGAAACTCGGCGCGCGCACCTTGGTGCAGGCGGTCGTCGGTTGGCTGTCCGGCGGCGGTCAGAACAGGACGGATTGGGTGAATTCGTCGAGGGGACCGGAAGACGCGTCGGGACCGGAAGACGCGTCGGGACCGGAAGACGCGTCG
>Cebus_capucinus_imitator_PRJNA485217_SSR056__coassemble_704_pt1 | contig 20596 bp, 15 predicted proteins | sample Cebus_capucinus_imitator_PRJNA485217_SSR056__metabat2_high_PE_007 | metagenome-assembled genome bin Cebus_capucinus_imitator_PRJNA485217_SSR056
CACGAGTTCATCTCCTCCGTGGTTCCGGACATCGTCGGCAAGCCGGCCGAGGGTCTCAAGCAGATCGTCCTGCACGTCGGCAACGGCGCCTCCGCCTCCGCCGAGGTGTCCGGCAAGCCGGTCGAGACCTCCATGGGTCTGACCCCGCTTGAGGGCCTCATGATGGGCGGCCGCACCGGCGACATCGACCCGGCCGTGGTCTTCCACCTCATCCGCAACGCCCACATGAACGTGGACGAGCTGGACACCCTGTTCAACAAGCGCTCCGGCATGATGGGCATGACCGGCTTCGGCGATCTGCGCGAGGTCCACCGCGAGATCGAGGAGGGCAACGAGGACGCCAAGCTCGCCCTGGACGTGTACGTGCACCGCATCGTCGGCTACATCGGCAACTACACCGCCCAGATGGGCGGCGTGGACGTCATCACCTTCACCGCCGGCGTCGGCGAGAACGACGACATCGTGCGCCGCATGGTGTGCGAGAAGCTCGCCCCGTTCGGCGTGAAGCTGGACCTGGAGAAGAACGCGACCCGTTCCAAGGAGCCGCGCATCATCTCCACCCCGGATTCCTCCATCATCATCGCCGTCATCCCGACGAACGAGGAGCTGGCCATCGCCCGCAAGTCCGCGGAGATCGCCGAGGCCGGCGAGGATTCCTACGGCAACAAGTTCGCCAAGTGATCCCGGACCGGCCGATGGGCCGGCGGCACCGGCACCGGTCCGACCGGTGACGCCGGTGGTATGAGCAAGGGCACCGTCTTCAAGGCGGTGCCCTTCCTTATTGCCTTCATCGCCTTCATCGAAGGACGCATCCCACGGACGGAAGCATCCCACGGACGGACGCATCTTTCACCGCCGGACGCGGCCGGCGTTCAGCCCAGCATGCCGGTCCACATGCCCACGAAGTCGGGCAGGGTCTTGCGCGTGGTCGCCACGTCCCTGACCTCCACGCCGGGCACGGCCAGGCCGATCATCGCGGCGAAGGTAGCCATACGGTGGTCCGCGTACGATTCCATCACCGCCCCATGCATGCGATCGCGTCCCACGGGCGTGACGGCGATGCCGTCGGGCAGCTCCTCCGCTCCGACGCCCACGCGGCGCAGTTCCGTGACCAACGCCTCCAGACGGTTCGTCTCATGACCGCGCAGATGCCCGATGCCGGTGAGACGCGTGGGGGCGTCCGCGAAGGCGAGCACCGCGGCCAGGGAGGGGGCGATCTCGCCGGCCGCGGTCAGGTCGAAGTCGCCCAGCGCGCGCACATGGCCGTCGCCGCGCACGCGGCAGTGGCGCACGCCGTCCTCTTCGGGGAAGTCGACTTCGGCGCCCATGTCATGCAGGTATCCGGGCAGCAGTCCGCCCGGTTGGGTGGTGTCCCCGGGCCAGTTGGGCACGCGTACCTCGCCGCCGGCGATGAGCGCCGCGCCGAGGAACGGCGCCGCGTTGGACAGGTCGGGTTCCACCACGACGCGTTCGGGCAGCTGCAGCCCGCCCTCCTCGACCCTCCAGACGCGCGCGGCCTCGTCGGCACGGGCGCGGCCTCCGGCGCCGTTGACGTCGGCGACGGTCATGCGGATGTGCGGCAGGCTGGGGGTCCGCTCCCCCGTGTGCGTCAGCCGCAGTCCGCCCGGCAGCCGGGAGCCGACGAGCAGCAGTCCGGAGATGAACTGGGAGGAGCCGGACGAGTCGATGGCCACCTCCATCGGCGTCTGCCGCGTGCCGTCAAGGAATGCCGGAGGCGTGAGCGTGAAGGGCAGACGGCCCGTCTCGCCGTGGTATTCCACGCGCGCGCCGAGCTGTTCGAGGCCGTCCAACACCGGCTTCATGGGGCGGGCGTACGCCTGTTCGTCGCCGTCGAAGCACACCGGGCCGTCCGCGAACAGGGCCAGACCGGGCACGAAGCGCATCACGGTGCCGGCCAGTCCGCAGTACACGTCCGCGTCGCCGCGGAAGCGTCCGTCCGCGGGCGGGGTGACGGTGACGGTGGTCTCCTCGTCCGGGTCGGCCTCGCAGCGCACGCCGAGGGCGGCGAGCGCGCCCATCATGAGCTCGGTGTCGCGTGAGCGCAGCAGTCCGATGAGGGTGACGGGGCGTTGGCCGAGGGCGGCGAGGATGAGGTAGCGGTTGGAGAGGGATTTGCTGCCGGGGATGGTGACGGTGGCGTGGAGCGGGCGTTCGGCTTGCGGCGCGGGCCATGCGGTGGTCTGGTTCGTTTCGTTCATGCGTTCCATGGTATCGGTTCGATGGCGGGCGTATGGGTTCCCGTCCGTTTGCGCGGGGTGGGTGCGGCGGCGCGATAGAGTGGAGGCGTCCGTTCGTTTCGATGTTCGATTGTTGGGTGAGGGGTGGTCATGTCCGTGGCCGATTCGTTCCGTATGTGCGCCGGCGGCGCCGTTTCCGTGCCGGAGCCGTCCGGTCCGTCCGGATCCTCCGACCCGTCCGGGGTGGGGTCTCCGGCGCGTCCGACGCATATCGAGGTGCGCGGCGCGCGCGTGCATAATCTCAAGGATGTGGATGTCGACGTGCCGTTGGGCGAGCTGGTGGCCGTGGCCGGCGTGTCCGGTTCGGGCAAGAGTTCGTTGGCGCTGGGCGTGCTGTACGCGGAGGGTTCGCGCCGGTATCTGGAGGCGTTGTCGACGTATACGCGCCGTAGGCTGACGCAGGCTTCGCGCGCGCAGGTGGACGAGGTGCGGCATGTGCCGGCGGCGTTGGCGCTGCACCAGCGTCCGGCGGTGCCGGGCATCCGTTCCACGTTCGGTACGATGAGCGAGTTGTTGAACGCGCTGCGTCTGCTGTTTTCGCGTGTGGGCGCGCATTCGTGCCCCAAGTGCGGGGCTCGTCAGGAGCCGACGTTGAACGTGGCGGCGGAGCTGCCCATCATATGCGCGGCCTGCGGCGCTTCGTTCCATGGTCCGGGCGCGGAGGATCTGGCGTTCAATTCGGGCGGCGCGTGTCCCGAGTGTTCGGGCACGGGCGTGGTGCGTGAGGTGGATCGTGCGGCGTTGGTGCCGGATGAGTCGAAGTCCATCAACGATGGCGCGGTGCTGCCATGGGGGTCGCTCATGTGGGATCTCATGAAGCAGGTGTGCGGCGCGATGGGCGTGCGTACGGACGTGCCGTTCCGTGAGTTGGATGAGCGGGAGCGTCGGATCGTGTTCGAGGGGCCGGCGGTCAAGAAGCATATCCTGTACCGTCCCAAGAAGGGCGATGATTTCGCCGAGTTGGATTTCACGTACTACAACGCGGTGCACACGGTTGAGAACGCGTTGGCCAAGGCGAAGGACGAGAAGGGGTTGAAGCGTGTGGCGCGGTTTTTGAAGGAGGGGCCGTGCCGTGCGTGCGAGGGCACGCGCCTGTCCTCCAAGGCTCGCGATCCTTTGGTGGCCGGATTGGATCTGGCGCGGGCGACGATGATGACGTTGGACGAGGCGGTCGCGTGGGTGCGTGCCGTGCCGTCCGGACTGCCGGAGGCGATGCGTCCAATGGCGGTCGATATCGGCGAATCGTTCCTCGACGTGGCAAGGCGTCTGTCGGAGCTCGGGTTGGGGTACCTGTCGCTCGACCGTGCGGGCGCGACCCTGTCCACCGGGGAGCGTCAGCGCGTGCAGTTGGCGCGTGCGGTGCGCAATCGGACGACGGGCGTGCTGTACGTGTTGGATGAGCCGTCCATCGGATTGCATCCGGCGAACGTGGACGGTCTGCTGGGCGTGATGCGCGATCTGGTGGCGGACGGCAATTCGGTGGTCGTGGTCGACCATGACGTGCGCGTGCTGGAGGCGGCGGACCATCTCATCGAGATGGGTCCGGTCGCCGGCGCCGGCGGCGGACGCGTGCTCGCGCAGGGCACGGTGGACGCGGTCGCGGCCGCACCGGGCAGCCGTATCGCGCCGTTCCTGCGCCGTTCCGGCACGTCCCGCGCACGTGCTCGCGTCGAGGCGGCGCACATGTTCGAGCATGGGGCCATCACGCTGCAATCCGACGCGTTGCATACGGTGCGTCCGCTGTCCGTGCGGATTCCGCGCGGACGTCTGGTGGCGGTGACGGGCGTGTCCGGTTCGGGCAAGACCACGATGGTATTGGAGACGCTGGTGCCGGCGTTGCGCGCCCAAGCGTCCGACAAGCCCCTCCCCCCGCATGTGCGTTCCCTGGACGCGGCGGGCGTCGTACGCGCGAACCTCATCGACGCGACGCCCATCGGCGCGAACGTGCGTTCCACCGTCGCCACCTACGCGGACATCCACGACGATCTGCGCCGCGCGTTCGCACGCTGCGACGAGGCGAAGGCGGGCGGCTGGAAGGCGGGCGACTTCTCCTACAATACGGGACGACTGCGCTGCCCCACCTGCGACGGCACCGGCTCCATCTGCCTGGACGTGCAGTTCCTGCCCGACGTGGACGTCACCTGCCCCGACTGCCGCGGCTCGCGCTATGCGCCCGAAGCGTCCCGCATCCATCGCACGGACCGCGAAGGCCATACGCTCACCCTGCCGCGGCTCATGGCGATGAGCGTGGACGAGTCGTTGGATGTGACCGGCGACCTGCGCAAGGTGCATGCGCGCCTGACCACCCTGCACGATCTGGGATTGGGCTATCTCACGCTCGGCGAGCCAACGCCCGCGCTGTCCGGAGGAGAAGCGCAGCGGCTCAAACTCGCCGGGGAGATGGGCCGCGCCCAATCGGACGCGCTGTTCGTATTCGACGAACCCACCATCGGACTGCATCCCTCGGACGTACGCGTCCTGCTGGACGTGTTCGACCGACTCGTCCGGGCCGGAGCGACCGTCGTCGTCATCGAACACGACCTCGACATGATCGCCGAAGCCGACTGGGTGGTGGACATGGGGCCGGGCGGAGGCGACGACGGCGGACGCATCGTGGTCTCCGGCACGCCGGACGACATCCGCCGTTGCCCCGCATCCGTCACCGGAGGATACCTGTAGACGGACGTCCGGCCCCCATCGGACGCCATGGCGCCGAAGAGAGCGAACGGGGGCGTGCCTCGAACGCACGCCCCGCAATCCACGGTTTGAAACTACTCGGACTTCGCGTCGTGCCCCTGACGCAGCATGTCGGACAACGCCGTCAACGCGCTCGTCGGATCGGCGTTCGCACGCGCCTGCTGCAACAGGTCCTGGAACTCGTTGGTCGCGCCGTAGGACGCGTCCAAATCCACCAACTGCGCGGACAGGTCCTGCAGACGCTGCGCCTCCTCGCTGGACGAGGCGAAATCGGAGATCGCGCCCAACGCCTGCATCTGCGCCACGACGTCCGCCATCTGATCCAGAAGCGACGACAGCGTGCCGGAGAACTCCTCCGCCACGGCCGCCGGCGCCTGCGCCAACGGTTCCACCGCCGCGCGGCATGACGACACGTACGCCTCGTACTGCGCGTAGAAATCAGAATCGTACATCGTGCCGCTGGGCGCAGCGCCGCATGCGGACGCCATCGCGGACAACGCTTCGGCCGAACCGGCCAGATCGTCCGCCAAGTCGGCGAAATGCTTCGCCTGACGCGTGTACGTGTCATACGCGCCGGACACGGCCTTGTCTCGGTTCGCCTTCAACGCGGCGAACGCGTCCACGGACTTGACGAACTTCGCCGCTTTCCGCTTCAACGTCTCGGACTTCGCCGCATCATAGGAGACGTCCTGCGCGTACAGGAAACCCAACGCGTCGTCGATGGACGCGGACACCGACTCATACTCCGTCTGCAACGCGGCGGCGCTCTTCGACGCCTCCGAATAGTCCGCGGCCGCCACCGAGGAGAACGGACGCGTCAGCGCCAACGTCACGACCAACGCGACGACCAGCACCGCACCCACCACGCCTGACACCACGTAACGCAGCGGCGGACGGCGGTTCGGCAGCTTCACCGGCGCCACGATGTCCGTGAAGTCGGGCGTATACAGCGGGGAATCCGGATTCCGGGGCGTGGCGGAGAGGGATGCGTCCGTATCCTCGGCGGGCTCCCCGGCCACGACCTCCTCCATGGTTTCGCCGTAGAAACCGGACGTCGTCTCATCATCAGGCTCGAAGGGTTCCCTTCCCTGCGGTTCGGTCATACCAATGTCTCCCTACTGTAGGTCACCGGATGGCGGAATACGGGGCCGCAATACGATGCGGGACCGTCAGTCGTCTCACTTCCACGGCCGTTCCACGGACGCCCTCAGCATACTTGGTGCATCCGACCGGGACGGGATGCGCCCCATCGCTACCGGTCCGCGCCGATGCGCGACTCCGGCATACCGCCAGGTTCCGGCGGAAGGCCCGTCTGCGCGCGCACCAGCTCCATCGACACGCGATCGGCCTCTATGGCCGCGATCTGACGCGAGAACACGATGAACCACCCCAGAAACAGCATGCCCGCAAGCGCCTCCACGTTCGTGAGCGTGTTGTGCCCCATCATCATGTTCGCCCACACGCCGGCGCACAGCAGGGCCGCCAGGTCCGAAATCACCATGACCGCCTTGCCGATGCGCGGCGCCAGCCACGGCAGGAGCAGGAACAGGACGAGCATGACGAACGGCAGCCCTTTGGCGCACACGTTGTGCATGAGGTTGTGGGGCGTGTAACGGAACGCGCCGATGCCCACGAACGCCAGTCCGGACAAGGTCAGCAGGACGGTGAGGATGACGGTGCGGGGCATGAAGTGCGCGATGTCGTAGCCGCGGTTGGGATCCTCGCGCGTGCGCTCGTGCATGAGACGCATGAGACGTTCCGTGGTGAGCAGTTCGGACACGGCGAAATAGCTCACGATAATCACGCACACGCCGGCCAGCATGAGCGTGGAGTTGAACATGGTCGCCGCGAACGTGGTGCGGTCTCCCAATTGGGAGAAGTTGTTGTGGTACCAGTACGGGTCGTCCGTGGTCAGGCCGGCCACGCACACGCCGGACACCACGAAGAACGGCAGCAGGGAGGCGAGCGTCTTCGCGCTCATCATCTCCGCCTGCACGAACGTCATATAACCCACCACGCCGGAGAACGCGGCGCATACGGACGGCATGTAGCCGATGAACAGGTTCGCGCCCATCATCTCGTTGATGGCGCCGAGCAGGGCGAACGAGGACAGGAACGTGGTGGCCGCGTACACCACGGACAGGGCGAGCGTTTCAAACAGGCGCCTCAGGGGCGTCAGCCAGCCTTCGCGCAGCGTCAGGGAGCGCGAGTGGATGAGGTAGCCGCAGCAGAACGACAGCACCGCGCATGCCGCCACGATGCCGGAGCAGACGCCGAAGCGGCGCTGCGTGACCTGCCAGATGGCCGGCGCGTATTCCAGGAACAGGTTCATGCCGCCCGCTCCGCAGCAGGCGCACAGCAGGAACGCGATGAGGCCGCCCGTCTCTGCTCTCTGATGACGGCCCATCGTTCCCCTTTCTCATAGCCGGCCTTCCGGGCGCGGCGGTCGGCACGTACGCTGCCTGCGACACGGCACGTACGATGCGCGTCACACGGCACGTGACGTGTGACGCGCACGTGTGACGCGTGGTTCGCCCGCGTGGTCCACATGTATTGTACAATGAGTGTTTGTACCCGATGGCACGACGGGCTGTAGCGCAGTTTGGTAGCGCGCCTGCTTTGGGAGCAGGATGTCGCAGGTTCGAATCCTGTCAGCCCGACAACGAAAGCCCTACTCCCGCTTGGGATGTAGGGCTTCTTCTTTTTTTATCTGCAGGCCACTCGTTAATAGGTCTCTTCGCATTTTGGTGTGTAGGCGTGGCGGTCAGAAATGGGCTTGGGAAGAACGCTCACTCGCTACACTGAGTGTCATGGAGTTCATCGTCCGGGAGTATCGGCCAGCGGATACGGCGGTGACGATGCGCGTGTTCCGCCGGGCCGTCGTCGGATCGGCATCGTGTGATTATTATGCGGTGCAGACGCGCGCATGGCGAGCCATACCGGTTCGCCCGCCGAGTGGAACGCACGTCGGATGGCGGCGCATACGTGGGTCGCCGTGCCGGTCGAAGACGCCTTCGAGGTCGTCCAGGGACGGAACCAGCATTGGTGGCGGCTCGCCGTTGCATGCGGCGTATAATCTCCTCGTATTGGCGCACGATCATCCGCGCGTCCTCGACGAACTCACGGCCGGCCTTGGTCGGCGTGACGCCGCTGCGCGACCGCTCGAACAGCATCAGCCCGTATTCTTTCTCGAAGGTGTTGACCTGTTTGGCCACCGCCGGCGTGGACATGTGCAGCAGACGCCCTGCCTCGGCGAATGAGACGATGACGAGACCGACGGTCATGGCCGATGGATGCGACGGACGCCATCCGACGACATCAGCCGCCGAAGAGTTCCGCATGACTGCCGGTTCGCATGAACACGGCCGTACCGTCATCGCGAATCCAAATCAGCAGGTGATCAGCGGCGTTCCCTACATGGCACTCCAGCACTCCCGCCAAATCACCGGTAAGCGAGTGCGCACGATGACGCCGACGGAGTGTCTCCTTCGATTCGGCGGTGTCTTCAAGCACCAGTCGAATGACCTCCTTCAGCGAGGCCATGTCCGCATGCTTGCGTTTGAGCTTTTTGACATCCCGCTGAAAGGCGGTCGTATATTCCGGCTTGAGCATCAGATTCCCAACGAGTCGAACATCTCACCCGCGTCTTTGAAGCGCGGCACGCCATCCGCCAACATGGTTTTGGCCTCACCCAACGCCTGCATGGTTTCCGCGGGAATGTAGGAAAGCGAAAGCGGAATACGACGTTCCCGGACGATCTGCTTATAGAACGCACGGGTCACGGAGGACAGGTCCAATCCCAATCCCTCCACGATGGAAGCGGCCTGCCGCTTCGTGTTCTCGTCCACTCGTACCGTTACCGACGACATGGTCATGGCGCCTCCATCACACATTCGTAAGACAATCTATGACTATTGTAATACAACTATCTGCGACATTGCTCCATGAATCCGGCCCCCTCACACTGTGAGAGGCCAAGAGGTCCACTATTCAAGGGCGTCGACGGACGCCCTCTCAGACCTCCAGTGCGGGACACGGGTGAGGGCGACGCCGATACATGCTAGCAGACACTCGCATTCCGCGCGTACACGTGCCGCATCGCACGGAAGGCAGTCACCACGATATCAAGACCTCCCGTTCGACCCGTTCTGCCGAATCGCCGCACAACATCGGCGGATTGCCCGTCGTTGCCCAGATAGATATCCGAATCGGGGTCGCACTGGCTCCTGCCGTGCTCCCATCCCGCATCCTGACCGCACACCACCGTCGGGACGGGCATATCTGCCGCCGCAATCGGCGGCATTCCCTCGTTTCAACACATACTGACGGTCGAAATGAAAAATATTCCAGTATCGTACCACCGCAACCAAAAGGAGAATTCCATCATGAACGCCACACCCATCTATCCCGTCCCACGGCGGCCATCGACTCCTTGCACATGCACGACTTCGTACTGCTCATCGTCGGACTGGGCATGTCACTGTTCGCCAACCTCATGCTCCGATTCACCATATCCATGTGGATGCTTGACGAAACCAACTTGGCGGCCGCGTGACCTATCGGCTTTCCATGCGATGCCGAGACCGACGTTCATGCCGTAGCCGAAACCGGGCGTGCGACGATTTCGCCGACACACAGTCCATGCTCGACCGGCTTCGACGCCATTCGGTAAAGCGATTCGAGACGGACGAATCGGGAGCATCACCAGTCCGGATTCACGGTCTGCATGGCCACGCCGTCGGACATGACGCGGAAGCCGTGCCCTTCGTAGAAGGACGCGTTCCTGCTCTCCTCGGGCATGACCTCCACGTAGAAGTAGTCGCGGTACTTGTCCTTGAGCGTTTCGATCATGCGGCCGGCGATGCCGCGCCCCTGATATTCCGGGTCGACCAGCACGTAATGCACGTAGGCGAGCATCGCGCCGTCGTCCAACGCGCGCACCAGACCGACCAGACGGTCGCCGTCCCATGCGGTGATGACCGTCGACGACCCCATCAGCGCCCGATGCAGCCGTTCCGGATATTCGCCGGACACCCAGCCGACGGAGCGGAACAGACGCTGCACCTGCTCCTGCGTGAACGTTCTCTCCTCGGTCAACGTGACGGACATGCCGATTCCCTCCCTGATTCGCTTTTCCTATGCGGACGATGCCGACATCGTAGGACGGCGGGGTCGGGAATCGGAGCCGACGTTTCTCTATACGGACCGGCCCGTCATGCGACGCCGCTGCCCGCGGTCGGATCTGCGGCGTTGGCGGCGACCGGGGCGAGCAGCACGCGGCCCACGCCGCGGTACACGTTCACCAATCCCTCGCCGCTGGCGGCCGAGCCGATGAGCGTCTTGCCGGAACGCTCCACGGTGAACTGCAGGCCGGTCGTCCAGGCGACGGCGAAGTTGCCGTCGATCTTCAGCTCGTCGTTCTCCAGGTCGACGGTGACGAGTTCGCTCGCCGGAACGGGCGATTCGAGCGCGACCGTGCCCTGCCCCTCCAACGCGAGGTTGAACAGGCCCTCGCCTCCGGCTGCCATCGCGCTGGGACGCGACACCATGACCGCCTTCTGCCGGACCGTGGATTCGCAGGCGTAGAACATGCCGTCGTTGACGGTGAGCGAGCCTCCCATCTGCGCCGGGTCGATGAGCAGGATGTGCCGGTAGGTGGGTTCGAGCACGAGCATGCCCGTGCCGACGTATTCGGGTTTGATGGCAGACTCGCTGGTGACCGCTCCGCGCGCGAGCTTGCCGAGGAAGTCGCCCACGCCCTTGACGCCGGTGGTGGCCTGGACGCCGCCGACGGTCCACTGCATGGCGCCGGCCTGCACGGTCACGCCGTTGCGTCCGTCGAGCGTGCAGACCACCTGGCGGCGGCGCACGTTCATTTCGGAGGCGAACCATGCGGCGGCCGCTCCCCCGTACGTAACGGACAGGTCGCGCTTCCATTCGATGACCTGGAACGGGCCCTGACGAGCGATGACCTCGACGTCGTCGTTGTCGGTGAAGTTGTAGATCCTCATGCGAGTCCTTTCTCGGGATAGGGATTGCTCCGAGCGTATACCGACGTGTCTACCGTCGCGTCCACCGACGCATCTACCGCCATGCATACCGTCACGCATACGAAAAGACCCCATGTCTCCACGGGGTCTTGCCGGTGTCCGGGATGGGACTTGAACCCACACGCCTGTATCAAATAGGCACTAGCACCTCAAGCTAGCGCGTCTACCATTCCGCCACCCGGACAGGTCGCTTTGAGGCAACGAGTGGTTACTCTATACCAGAGCGCCACCGAACGCAAACCGGCGACACGCCCAAGCGCCCCGGCACCCAAACGCCCCGGGACGGCCGGGACCGCCCGGGACGAGCGGGACGAACGCTCCCTCGGCGCCTTCGGCTTCCTCAGAACCTGTGCCTACGACGCGGCTCTTCCGCGCTCATGAGCAGCATGAAGCTGCGCGCCTGCGCGGTGATGGCGAATCCGGCCTCGTAGTTGAGCACGGGTCCCTTGGGGTTGTGCGTGTCCACGACGAGCCGCCATTTGCGCCCGTAGTTCTCGTCGGGCAGGGTGAACTGGATGGGCTCGTAGTGGGCGTTGAAGATGAGGATGAAGTCGTTGTCCACCATCGGATTGCCGTAGTAGTCCACTTCGGGGATGTCGGAGCCGTTGAGGTAGACCATCATGGAGAACGCGTGCGTGTTCGACCAGTCGTCCATGTCCATGATGGAGCCGGTGTGGTCGAACCATTCGACCTGCGGCAGGGTGGCCGTGTCGTCGCCCTGTTCGCGTCCGGTGAAGAAGCGGCGGCGGTGCAGCACGGGGTGTTCGAGCCTCAGATGGATGAGTTTGGAGACGAATTCGAACATGTCGCGGCGTTCGTCGCTGAGCTCCCAGTCGGTCCAGGAGATCTCGTTGTCCTGGCAGTAGGCGTTGTTGTTGCCCTGCTGGGAGCGCGCCACCTCGTCGCCGCCGCAGATCATGGGGATGCCCTGGCTGACGAGCAGCGTGGAGAACATGTTGCGCATCTGGCGTCCGCGCAGGTCGTTGACGTCGCGGATGCTGGTGGGGCCTTCCACGCCGCAGTTCCAGGAGCGGTTGTTGTTCTCGCCGTCCCGGTTGCCTTCGCCGTTGGCCTCGTTGTGCTTGTCGTTGTAGCTGACGAGGTCGTTCATGGTGAAGCCGTCGTGCGCGGTGATGAAGTTCACGGAGGCGACGGGCCGGCGCCCGTTCATCTGGTACAGGTCGGAGCTGCCCATGAGGCGCGAGGCGAATTCGGGCAGGGTGGACGGCTGCGAGCGCCAGAAGTCGCGTACGGTGTCGCGGTAGCGTCCGTTCCATTCGGACCAGCTGGAGGGGAAGCCGCCGACCTGGTAGCCGCCGGAACCGAGGTCCCAGGGTTCGGCGATGAGTTTGACGCGGCTGATGACGGGGTCCTGTTGGACGATGTCGAAGAAGGCGGAGAGTTTGTCGACCTCCTGGAATTGGCGTGCGAGGGTGGCGGCGAGGTCGAAGCGGAAGCCGTCCACGTGCATTTCGGTGACCCAGTAGCGCAGGGAGTCGGTGATGAGCTGCAGGGCGTGCGGGGAGCGCATGAGCAGCGAGTTGCCGGTGCCGGTGGTGTCGAAGTAGTGGCGCCGGTCGTTGTCGACGAGACGGTAGTAGGCCTGGTTGTCGATGCCTTTGAAGCTGAGGGTGGGGCCCATGTGGTTGCCTTCGGCGGTGTGGTTGTAGACCACGTCGAGGATGACCTCCATGCCGGCGTTGTGGTAGGCCTTGACCATGGATTTGAATTCGTTGACCTGTTGGCCGCGCGCGCCGGAGGACGAGTAGGCGTTGTGGGGCGCGAAGAATCCGATGGTGTTGTATCCCCAGTAGTTGCTCAGGCCTTTCTCCTGGAGGAAGGAGTCGTTGACGAACTGGTGGATGGGCATGAGTTCGATGGCGGTGACGCCGAGCTTGTTGAGGTATTCGATGACGGTGGGGTATGCGAGGCCCGCGTAGGTGCCGCGGATGTCCGGAGGCACGTCCTTGTTGAGGTTGGTCATGCCGCGCACGTGGGCTTCGTAGATGACGGAGTCGTGGTACGGGATGTAGGGGTGCTGGTCGTTGCCCCAGTCGAAGTAGGGGTTGACGACGACGGATTTCATGGTGTGGGCGGCGGAGTCGGCGGTGTTGACGCGGCCTTCGTCTGCGGGGGTGTCGAAGTGGTAGGAGAAGAGGCTTTCGTCTCCGTCGATGTTGCCTTCGATGGCTTTGGCGTAGGGGTCGAGGAGGAGTTTGGAGGGGTTGCAGCGCAGGCCGCGGCCCGGATCGTAGGGTCCGTGGACGCGGTAGCCGTAGCGCTGGCCCGGCTGGATGCCGGGGATGTAGTTGTGCCAGATGTAGGAGTTCTGCTCCGTCATCTCGATGCGCGTCTCGTGGTCGTTTTCGTCGAACAGACAGAGTTCGACGCTGTCGGCGACTTGGGAGAAGAGCGCGAAGTTGACGCCGGCGCCGTCGTAGCCGGCGCCGAACGGATAGGTGGAGCCCGGTCGTATCTGCATGGTTATCAGTATCTCACTTCGTTGGATGGTACGTGCGTGGCGACCCGCACCGTTTGTGCTTCGGTCCGGTCGGTTTGTGCGTCGGCTGGTGTGGCGTCATGCGCCCGTCCGGTCCGGGCTTCCCTTTCCCCGGTCAGTCGGCGGATGCGTTCGTGTTGGATGGCGATGATGGAGTTGGACGCGGTGACGGGCGTGGCGAGCAGTCCGTTCCAGTCGGTCCATGCCGAGGCGACGTGTTCGTCCGCGTCGGGGCGTTTGGTCGTGGGCCTCCACCCGTCGAGGTGGATGACCATGATGTGCGCCAGTTCGTCGGTCATGCCTTCGGAGGAATAGCAGTCGCCGACGTGGTCGAAGCGGACGGATTCGGGTCCGGCGGGCGCTACGCCGGTCTCTTCGGCCAGTTCGCGCAGGGCGGCGGTTTCGACGTCCTCGCCTTCGTCCATCATGCCGGCGGGGATGCCGTAGGCGTAGCGGCCGCTGCCGACGCGGTATTCGCGTTCGATGAGGTAGCGGTCGGTCTTCTCGTCATGGACGAGCATGACGACGCAGGGCGCGTGGCGCATGACCTGGCGGCGGACGGGGATGGTCCGGCCGTCCCGGCATCGCAGGCCGATGGTCATGTCCTCGACGTGGAAGACGGCGCCGCGGTAGACTTCGCGCCGGTCGATGATCTCGACGGGCGCGTCCATGTCGACGTCGTCGTCCGGATCGTCGACGGCGCGCGGCGCGCCCGCCTCGATGGGGATGCGCTCGCTCATCGTCCCTCCTTTCCCTCGTCCGCGCAGGACGCGTCGGATGCGCCGGACGCGCCGTCCACGATGGCGAAGGTCCACGGATCCGTGTTGCGCCGGATCCAGTTGGTCTCCACGCGTGCGCCGTAGTCGCGTTCCAGCGCGGCGGGGACGTCCTCGACGGCGTAGTGGAACCACATCGATTCGATGGCGGAGTGGGGCGTGTTGATGAAGCAGGGGCGCGTGCGCGCGTCGCCGGAGCCGAGCGGGATGCCAGCGGCACGCATGGACGCCTCATAACGTGCCTGTTCGATGGCGTCGGTGACGGGATGGTGGCGCAGGTCGCTGGTCACGTACACGTCGACGCCGGCGGCGCGCACCTCGTCGAACAGGGAGTCGCCTGAGCCGGGCAGCACGGCCACGGTTTCGACGATCGCGTCCGGCTCGCCGCACACCTGCACGCCGAGCCTGGTGCGCAGGGGCAGCGCGGCGGCCACGCGGCGCGCGAAGGATTCCAGGCCGACCGGTTCGCTCAGCCGTCCCACGCGTCCCAATCCCACGGGGTGGTCGGCCGTGGGGTCGTCGATGGGCACGAGGGGACGCTGGTCCACGAGGCCGAACAGGTCCGCGGCGGCCTGTCCCACGCCGCGGTGAGCGGCGTCCGCGTTGGTGTGCCCCACCCACAGCGCGCATCCGGCGCGGTTGAGCAGGTTGACGATGCCGCCGCGGAATCCTTGTCCGGACACGTGGTGCACGGAGCGGAAGAACAGCGGATGGTGGGTGATGAGCAAGTCGGCGCCCCATTCGACGGCCTCCCGCACGACGGCCATGCTCGGGTCGGCGGCGAACGCGATGCGTCCGACGGGTCTGGTCAGGTCCCCGACGACGAGGCCGGGGTTGTCCCACTGTTCCGCGTAGCGCAGCGGGTAGAGCGTTTCGAGCGTTGCGACGACCTGGTTGAGATTCGCCATCCGTTCCTCCTTGTCCGGGGTGTTTCCCAATGAGCGCGTGTGTGGGGCGCGTCCCGTCCCTCGCGGACGGGACGCGCCTTGGGGCCTCGCTTGAAGGCCCGTGTCTTGGCGGGCGGCGGTCAGTGCGCGGTCAGTGCGCGGCCAGCTGCCAGTCGGGGCCGATGCCGCAGGACACGTCCAGCGGCACGTCGAGCCCCACCGCGTCCTCCATGGCGCCGCGCACGAGGCGTTCCACGGTCTCCGCCTCGCCCGGGGCGACCTCCACGACGAGTTCGTCGTGGATCTGCAGGATGATGCGGCTGGCCAATCCGGCCCCGCGCAGCGCCCCGTCCGCACGCACCATCGCGATCTTCATGATGTCCGCGGCGGTGCCTTGGATGGGCGCGTTGAGCGCGGCTCGTTCGGCGGCGTCGCGCACGTTGCGGTTCGTGGACCTGAGTCCGGGGAAGTAGCGGCGGCGCCCGAACATGGTGCTCGTGTAGCCGCGTTCGCGCGCTTCGGACACGCAGGTCTCCAGGAACTCGTGCACTTTGCCGAACGTGGCGAAGTACTGGCGTTTGAGCCCTTCGGCCTCGCCGGGGCCGATCTTGAGCTGCTGGGCCAGACCGTATGTGCTCAACCCGTAGGCGAGGCCGTAGCTCATGGCCTTCACATGGGAGCGCTGGTCCGCCGTGACCTCGTCGGCGGGGATGCCGTAGACGAGTCCGGCCACGTGACGGTGGAAGTCCGTGCCGCTGCGGAACGCCTCGATGAGCGCCTCGTCGCCGGACAGGTGCGCCATGATGCGCAGCTCCACCTGCGAATAGTCGCAGCTCATGAGCGTCTCGTAGCCTTCGCCGGGCACGAACGCTGAACGGATCTCCCGGCCGGCCGCGGCGCGGTTGGGGATGTTCTGCAGGTTCGGATCCACGGAGCTGAGGCGTCCGGTGGCGGCCACGGTCTGCTCGAACGTGGTGTGGATGCGCCCGTCGGCCGGATTCACGGCCTCGATGAGCGTGGCCACGATCTGCTTGAGCTTGTTGGTCTCCCGGTGCCGCAGCAGCGCGCCGAGGAACGCGCCGGCACGCTCGTCGCCCGCGTTGCGCACGTACAGGGTCTGCAGGGCGTCCGCGTTGGTGGTGTACGAGCCGGATTTGGTACGCCGCGTGGGCTTGAGGCCCATGTCCTCGAAGAGCACCTTGGCGAGCTGCTTGGGGCTTTGCAGGTTGACCTGCGCGCCGGCCGCGTCCCATGCGGTCTCCTGCGCCTGCGAGGCTTCCGCGGCGAACGCGTCGCGCATCTCATGCAGGCGACGCATGTCCACGGCGGAGCCTTCCGCCTCCATGCCGTGCAGGACGCGCGAGACGGGCAGTTCCATGTCCCTCAGCAGCCCGTCCTGGCCGCATGCGCGCAGTTTGGGCATGAGCTCTCGGGACAGCGCGTCCGATATGGCGGCGTGGCGCAGCGCCGCGGCGTCCGGCGAGTCCTGCCCCTCCGCCTCGTCGCCGCCGAGGTCGAGCAGTCCCTGCGTGGCCTCGGCCTCCTCCTCCACGTGCAGGTCGAGGAACTGGGCCGCGGCCTGCTCCAACGTCTCCGCGTGGAAGTCGGGACGCACGAGGTACCCGGCGAGCTTGGCGTCGAAGGCCGGTTCGGGCGCGTCCACGCCGCATGCGCCGAGCAGATGCAGGTGCTCCTTGTATCCGTGCACGTTCATGGAGCCGGCGTTCGCGGCGATCACGTCGCGCAGCGTCGAGGCCGTCTCCTCGTCCAGCGGCGCGTGGAGCACGGCGGCCCTGTCCTTGTACAGGAGCGTGAGCGTGCCGAGCGAGGCGCGGCCCGGACGGGCGTCGCCTTCGGCGTACAGCGTCCACGGGTCCTCGGCGCTGGCGCCTGTGAGACGGGTTTCGGCCCATGCCTTGAGCGAGGCGGCGGATGCGAGGGTCTCCGCCTCGGGCGAGGCGATCGCGCTCTCCTCGCGCGCGGGACGCGCGGAGGGGTTGAGCTGCGGCTTGCGCCCGCCGTTGAACGTCTTGAGCACGCGGCTCTTGGTGCGCGGGCCGAATTCAAGTTCGGTGAACAGCGCATCCACGGCGTCGGCGTCGAGGGCGCCGAAGGTCAGGTCGTCCACGTCCAGTCCGAGGTCGAGGTCACGAACGAGCGCGTTGACGCGGCGGTTGAGCATGACCTGGTCGAGGTGTTCGCGCAGCGCCTCGCCCTTCTTGCCGCCGATCTCGTCGGCGTGTTCGCGGATGCCGTCGAGCGAGCCGTACAGGTTGATCCATTTGGCGGCGAAGCCGTCGCCCACGCCGGGCACGCCGGGGATGTTGTCCGCGGCCTCGCCGCGCAGCGCGGCCAGATCCGGGTATTGGGCGGGCGTCACCTTGTATTTGGCGACGACGGCCTCGGGCGTCATGTGCTTGAGGTCCTTGAAATGGTGTCCCGGGTAGAGCACGGTGACGTCGTCGCCGACGAGCTGGAAGGCGTCGCGGTCGCCGGAGAGCACGAGCGTGTGATAGCCGGCGCGCTCTCCCATGGAGGCGAGCGTGCCGATCACGTCGTCGCCCTCATAGCCGGGCTTTTCGATGTAGGTCACGCCAAGCGCCTTGAGCATGCGCTGAATGAGCGGCAGCTGGGTGAGCAGGTCCTCCGGCGCGGCCTCGCGCGTGCCCTTGTATTGGGGCAGCAGCTCGCTGCGGAAGGTGCCTCCCTTGACGTCGAAGGCGACGGCGAGACGGTCCGGCCGTTCGGCGTCGACGACCTGGGCGAGCATCGAGGCGAAGCCCCACACGGCGTTGGTGGCCTGTCCCGAGGCGGTGGAGAAGCTCTCCACCGGTAGAGCGAAGAACGCGCGGAACGCCAGCGAGTGGCCGTCCACCACCAGCAGCGTTCCGCGCGCGTCAGTGCGGTTGTCCGACATGTCCCTCGGGCTCAGCGCTCGTCCCGTTCGGGCTTCGGATCGCCGTACTTGGCGATGATGGCCATGGCCAGACGCTTCTTGGGGATGCGCTGGTCCATGGAGGTCTTCTGGATCCAGCGGAACGCGCCCTGCTCGGAGAAGTCGGCCTTGTCCATGAGCAGGCCCTTGGCGCGGTCGACGAGCTTGCGCTCCTCCAGCGTGTCCTGGGCCTTCTGCAGGTCGGCCTGGGCCTTGGCGAGGGCCTCCTCGGTCTCCTTGAGCTTGTTTTCGCTGCGCTCCACGTTGTCCAGCAGGTCGTTGATCTCGGCGAAGCGGCCCATGGCTACCTCAAGGGCCGGCAGGAGCTTGGACTCCTCATACGGCTTGGTCACGTAGGCCATGGCGCCGGCGCCGGTGGACTTCTTCACCAGATCGGGCTGGGAGAAGGCGGTGAGCATCACCACGGGGGCGATGTTCTCGTCGCAGATGATGCCGGCGGCGGTGATGCCGTCCATGCGCGGCATCTTGACGTCCATGCACACCACGTCCGGGCGCTTGGCGCGGGTCAGCTCCACGGCCTCCTCGCCGTTGGCGGCCTCGCCCACGACCTCGTAGCCGTTGTCCTCAAGCATGCCCACAAGGTCCATGCGGTTGACCGATTCGTCCTCGGCCACCACCACGGTGGGCTTGCGGTCGTGCTGCTCCTCGCGCTCGGCGGCGGGCTCCACGTCGCCTTGGGCCACGGCCTCGAGCTCCTCGGCGGTAAGCACCGGTTCCATCTCTCCGGTCTGGTCGGCGGTCTTCCTAGCGGCCATGACAATCCCTTCCTGATTCATTGCATGATAAGCTTCCGTAGCCGATTCTAACGCATGGGCAGGCCCGCCGCGGGCGCGTCGTGCGCTCGGATGGTGAAGAGTCGCGCGGGCGGCGTGCGACGTGCCGTTGGCATGTCGGATTCCCACGCGCGCGGATGTTGTGCTATATTGTCACGAGTGCCTTCCCGTAAGGCACGAGATACGCCCCTGTATCCCAATTGGTAGAGGAAGCAGCCTCAAAATCTGCACAGTGTGGGTTCGAGTCCCACCGGGGGCACCTGATGCCGCATGATTCCCGTGATCATGCGGCTTTTTCATATTCATCGCTCCCCCACTCCGACCCGCTGCGTCCGCTTCCCCGCTCTCGTCGTCCTGCCGTCCACGCCCCGCATGACGAGAAAGGCCCCGCCTCCCATCGGAAGGCGGGGCCTTGGCCGTACACCGGTCCTAGCGGACCGGATCGGTCACGCCGTCAGTCGCAGGCGCCGACGGTGTGCACGTAGATGGAGTCGGTGCTGCCCGGCTGACGTTCGCCCTGAGCGGAGCTCAGGATGACGATCTTGTCGCCGTTGACGACCTTGCCGGCGTCGCGCAGGACCTTGTCGGTGAAGATCATGAGGTCCTTGCGGGACTTGTCATGGTAGTCCTCCTCAAGCAGGAACGCCTCGGCGCCCCAGGAGAGGGCCAGCCAGTGGTAGGTGTGCTCGTTGTTGGTGATGCCGTAGATCGGGGTGGCCGGACGCTCGCGGGAGATGCGGTGCACGGTGGAGCCGGTCTGGGTGTAGGCGACGATGGCCTTGGCGTTGAGCTTGTCGGCCAGGTCCACGGCGGCGGAGGAGACCGCGCCGGTGGAGGACATGTCCAGGTTCTTCAGCTCGGGGATGCGGTCGAAGCCGTGCTCGGTGGCGAATCCGGAGATGCGGCCCATGGTCTCCACGGTGACGGCCGGGTACTTGCCCACGGCGGTCTCGTTGGAGGTCATGGTCGCGTCGGCGCCGTCGAGGATGGCGTTGGCGCAGTCGGAGGCCTCGGCGCGGGACGGGACCGGGGAGGCGACCATGGAGCCGAGGACCTCGGTGGCCACGATGACCGGCTTGGCGTACTGGCGGGACAGCTCGATGATGCGCTTGGTGGCCAGCGGGACCTCTTCGAGCGGGCACTCGACGGCCATGTCGCCGCGGGCGGCCATGATGCCGTCGAAGGCCTTGACGATCTCCTCGAGGTTCTCCAGGGCCTGCGGCTTCTCGATCTTGGCGACGACCGGGATGCGGCGGCCCTCCTCGTCCATGATCTCATGGGCGCGGTCGATGTCCGTGGCGAAACGCACGAAGGACATGGCGATGATGTCGGCGCCGGTGCGGATGGCCCAGCGCAGGTCGTCCTCGTCCTTCTCGGTCAGGGCCGGCAGGCTCACGGCCACGCCCGGCAGGTTGATGCCCTTGTGGGAGGACACCGGGCCGGCCACGACGACCTTGGTGTGCACGTTGTTGCCCTCGACCTTGACGACCTCGAGACGGACCTTGCCGTCGTCGATGAGGATCGGGTCGCCCGGGTGGCAGTCGCCCGGCAGGCCCTTGAAGGTGGTGGAGGTGATGTGCTCGTCGCCTTCGATGTCGTCGGTGGTGATGACGAACTCCTGGCCCTCGGTCAGGTAGACCTTGTCCTCGCCCTCGGCGTTCTTCTTGAACCAGCCGCAGCGGATCTTCGGGCCCTGCAG
>Cebus_capucinus_imitator_PRJNA485217_SSR056__coassemble_716_pt1 | contig 19565 bp, 13 predicted proteins | sample Cebus_capucinus_imitator_PRJNA485217_SSR056__metabat2_high_PE_007 | metagenome-assembled genome bin Cebus_capucinus_imitator_PRJNA485217_SSR056
AGGTCTTCAGGGACGATCCGCGGTGGCCGGACGTGCCGAAGGAGACGCGCTGGGCGGGGACGGACGGATCGGGGACGACGTCGTAGTACTTGCCAATGACCTCGTCGACATTGATCAGATCTTCTGGGGTGGCGGGCATGCCCGCGTTGTTAGCTACCATGAGACACCATTGTACGATGCGGATGCGGGGAGACGGGAAGCAACACGGTTCTCACGGACATGTCCTCGCGCCGTTCGCGCGCCGCACGTCTTCCCTCCGCGGCCGCGCCGCCTATCGCAGGTATCCGCGAGCGGGCCGCGAATCTTCCCGACAGATCCCTCCTAAGACAACGACATGCCCCCGTTGTAAGGGTTTGCGGCCTGAGCGTTCCCGTGTTATATTGTCGTCAGTTTCCTAGCAGGGTTGCTACTCCAAGATTTCGAGGCAAGACCTGAGACGTGGACTCGTCGTAGCGTCATACGGACGTTACTATCGGTTCACGGCTCGGGTCTTTTTCGTTTCTTCGGGGACATGGCGGTCCCGCGGGGAGCTCCTTGCATGAAGGAAGAATCAAGGAACGGAGAAAACCACGATGTCGCATCAGGACGATATCAAGGCGATCGTCGCCGCCGTGGGCGGCCCCGCCAACATCAAGTCGCTGACGCACTGCGCCACGCGACTGCGCTTCGAACTCAACGACGCCGGCAAGGTCGACCAGGCCTCGCTCGACGCCAACGGCACCGTGCTGGGCGGCGTGCCCCAGTCCGGCGACCGCTACCAGGTCGTCATCGGTGGCCAGGTAGCCACCGTGTACGACGAGATCATGCATCTGCCCGAAATGGCCTCCATCGGCGCCGGCGCCGTCTCCGACGATGCCGACGGCGAGATGAGCGACGCCGAAGTCAAGGCCGCCGCTCGCTCCAAGGCGCGCGGCAAGGTCGCCTGGCTCGACTCCTTCTTCGAGTATCTGGCCGACTCCTTCCGCCCGATCCTGGGCGTCCTGCTCGGCGCGTCCATCATCATCGCGCTTGTCAACCTCTTCATCTCCATCGGCGTCATCGGCGGCGACGAGGACACCACCTCCCTGATGTTCATCAAGGCCATCTGGAAGGGCGTGTTCTACTTCCTGCCCATCATGGTCGCCTACAACGCCGCCAAGAAGCTCAAGGTCGACCCGTGGCTGGGCGGCGCCATCATGGCCATGCTCATGACCCCGCAGTTCACCTCCTTGTCCGACATCAAGCTGTGGGGCGACGCCGTGAGCTGCACCGAGAACGCCACGCTGGGCACCTCCTCCTGCACCGCCACCGTGTTCGGCCTGCCGATGCAGCTGTCCGACTACTCCGGCAACGTGTTCGTGCCGCTCATGATGGCCGCCGTGCTCGCGTTCGTCTACCACGGTCTGAAGAAGATCGTCCCCGACAGCGTCCAGCTCGTCTTCCTGCCCTTCTTCTCCATGATCATCGTCGGCGCGCTCACCGCCTTCATCCTCGGCCCGCTGGGCGTGTGGGTCGGCAACGGCCTGGGCGTCGGCCTCGCCTGGATGAACGGCCACGCGCCCTTCATCTTCGCCATCGCCATCCCGCTGCTCTATCCGTTCCTCGTGCCGCTCGGCCTGCACTGGCCGCTCAACGCCCTCATGCTGATGAACATCCAGTCCATGGGCTACGACTTCATCCAGGGCCCGATGGGCGTGTGGAACTTCGCCTGCTTCGGCGCCACCGCCGGCGTGCTGTTCCTGTCCATCAAGGACAAGGACGACCAGATGCGCCAGACCTCCATCGGCGCCCTCGCCGCCGGTCTGCTGGGCGGCGTGTCCGAGCCGAGCCTCTACGGCATCCACCTGCGCTACAAGCTCGTCTATTCGCGCATGCTGGTCGGCTGCGGCGTCGGCGGCGTCGTCATCGCCGTCCTCGGCTGGCTGTTCCCGGCCACCGTCGCCTCCGGCGAGACCGTGCACGGCGTGACCACCACCGCGTTCGCCTTCACCTCCCTGCTGACCGTCCCGGTCTTCAACCAGATGTGGGTGTACGGCGTGTCCATCGCCGTGGCGTTCATCGTCTCCATGATGCTCATCATCACCTTCGACTACCGCACCCCGGAGCAGAAGGCCGAGGTCAAGGCCCGTGCCGCCGCCAAGGCCAAGAAGGCCGCCTCGGTCGCGGCCCGGGGCGCCGTCCGGACCGAAGACGCCGCCCCGGCCGTCGTGGCCGAAGCGCCCGCCGAAGCCGCCCCGGCCGAACCCACCCGCGCGGTCTACGCCCCCGTCGACGGCCACGTCGTCTCCCTTGACGACGCCGGCGATCCGGTGTTCGCCTCCCGCGCGCTCGGCGAAGGCGTCGGCGTCCAGCCCACCGCCTCCGTGGTCAAGGCCCCCGTCTCCGGTGAATTGCAGACCGTGGCCGAAACCGGCCACGCCTTCGGTCTGAAGACCGACGACGGCGTCGAAGTGCTCGTGCACGTCGGCATCGACACCGTCAAGATGAACGGCGAAGGCTTCGACGTGGCCGTCGCCAAGGGAGACCGCGTCAACGCCGGCGACACTCTGGTGACCGTCGATTTTGATAAGGTCAGGGAAGCGGGCTACAGCACCACCACCCTGATGACGGTGCTCAACACCGCGCTGCTGAAGACGGTCGCTCCGAAGACGGACGTGGACGTCAAGGCCGGCGACGAGGTCATCGCCGTCGAGAAGTAGTCGAACGGAGGGGATGATGGAAATACTTCGCGTCTTCAACAACAACGTCGTCCTGGCCAAGGACGCCGGACGCGAAGTCATCCTCACCGGTCGGGGACTCGGCTTCAAAGCCAGACCCGGCGACCCGGTGGACCCGGCCAAGGTGGTGCGCGTGTTCGTGCCCGCCGACGGCCGGGACCCCGACCACATGGCCCAGCTTCTGGGCGACATCCCGCCCGAAACCATCCGCCTCGTCTGCCATGCCATGGAGGAGAGCGGACTGGGCGAACAGGCCGCGAAAAGCCCCACGCTCGTCATGGCCCTCGCCGACCACGTCTGCGGAGCCCTGCGCCGTGCCAAAAGCGGCGCCGCCGAAATCCCCTATCCGCTGGCCGCCGAGGTCATGGCGCTCTACGGCGACGAATACCGCCAAGCGCAGGCGCTGCTCGCCTCGCTGAACCGCATGCTGGGCGGCATCCTGCCCGAAAGCGAAGCCACCGCCTTCGCCATGCACCTCGTCAACGCCGGCTTCGCCACCGGCGACCTCTCGCACACGTACGCCATGACCGGCGTCATCCAACAGCTCATCGCCCTCATCGAAGGCGAATACGGCGTCAGGCTGGACGAGCATTCCGTCAACGTGGGACGCTTCATCACACACCTGCGCTACCTCTTCGTACGCGTCCACGAACGCAAACAGCTCGAACGCGAACCGGACGCCATCATCGCGTCCATCGGCTCGTCCTACCCCAAAGCCATGCGGTGCGCCCACGGCATCGCCTCGCTCATCCAACTGCGTCTGGGCGCCGCCCTCACCGAAGACGAAATCGCCTACCTCGCGCTTCACGTGGCCCGCGTCACCGCCGACGCCTGACCCGTCGTCGTCCGGACGAGTGCCGGTCGGCCATGAGACCGAACCCCAACACGGGCGACATCCATCACCACCTCACGAACTCCCTACGCCGCGATCGGCGCCATGACGCCCGTCGCGGAGAAGTCCGGCTCCACTTCCGGCACGCGCACGCACAACGCCTCGCGCTCCACATCGAAACGGATGTGACGGGTCTTGGGCAGCATGTCACCGTCCACCTGTGCCGGCGTCGGCTTCTCCAACACCAATTCGGCGCTCACTCCTTGGATCTGGTCGATGGTGGAGTTCGTGGACAGCGGATTCTGCTCCGCCTTGCCCGTGATCGTCTGATGCACCACGTCACCGAACAGATTCGCCCAGCCCAGAATGCCGCCGGTGGTGTCGATGACCTCGAAATCCAGCAGGCCGTCGTCGTAGGAGGCATTCGGCATGAGCGAGAACACCGGGATCTGACCGCAGTTGCCCGCCATGAACGTGCGGAACGACAGGCCGCGCGTCGAATGCGTGCTGCCGTCCGCGCTCGTGACGGTCACGTTCGCATGGTACTTCGGCGCGAACAGGTTCTTCACGCCGCCCACGAAATACGCCAGCCAGCTGATGTTCTTCTTCAGCTCCGGATCCGTGTCGTCGATCATGGCCGCGTCGAAGCCCACGCCCGCGATGATGAGGAACGCATGGCCGTGATCCTCCTCCGGACGGTCCAGAATCGTCAGACGACCCATGTCCACCGAACGTGAGCCATGCGACGTGGCCACCGTCAGCGCGGCCTCCACGTCGTCCACCGGAATGCCCATATTGCGCGCGAACAGATTGCCCGTGCCTATGGGCACGATGCCCAACGCATGGCCCGTGCCCGAAACGGCGCTCGCCACCGTGCGCACCGTACCGTCGCCTCCCACGGCGACCACCACGTCCGCGCCGTGCTCCAACGCCTCCAAAGCGCACGCGCGGCCGTCCTTGTCCAACTGCGTATCCACGAACTCCACATCCGTCAGCCCCTTCGCCTCGCAGAAGCGTTCGATGCGTCCGCGCACCGCGGCGGCCTGCGGCTTGGACGGGTTGATGACGAACGCGTAACGGACCTGATCGTCGTCGCGCCGCACCAGCGTCTGCGCCAGACGACGGCGGCGACGCGCGCGCAGCAGCAGACACGAGGCCGTGATGACGGCGATGGCGGCGAAGACGACGGCGATGATGATGGCGGCGGTAGGCATGGTTCCCATTGTCGCCGTCGCCGGACCCGACACGCGCCGCGACATGGCCGACGTGAACGAATCCTCTACGAGCGCGGCCCTGAACGGCGCGACGGCGGGCATGAGACGCCGGGCGAGCGTGTCGGCTTACGGCGGTAGGCTGGGGCGCATGCTTGATATTCAATTCATTCGTGAACACGCCGATGTCGTGAAGGAATCCCAGCGCAAGCGCGGCGAGTCCGTGGAACTCGTCGACGAGGTGCTGCGTTCCGACGAGGCCAGGCGCGCCTCCCTCAGGGAATTCGAGGCCGCCCGCGCCCAGCAGAAGGAAATCGGCAAGAAGGTGGCCGCCGCCCCCGCCGAGGAGAAGGCCGCGCTCATCGCCCGGACCAAGGAGCTCGCCGCCAAGGTCGCCGAATACAAGGCCGCCGCGGACGCCGCCACCGGCGAATACACCACCGCCATGTGGAAGCTGTCCAACATCGTCGAGGACGAGGCCCCCGAAGGCGGCGAGGACGACTACGTCGTCGTCAAGAAGGTCGGCCAAATCCGCGACTTCGCCGCCGAAGGCTTCGACCCCAAGGACCACCTGACCCTCGGCGTCGGCGTGGCCGGCATCGACATGCGCCGCGGCGTCAAGGTCTCCGGATCGCGCTTCTATTTCCTGCGCGGCGCCGTCGCACGCATGCAGATCGCCATGCTCACCATGGCCGTGGACCAGGCCGAAGCCAACGGCTTCACCCTCGCCGTCACCCCCACGCTCGTGCGCCCCGAGATCATGCGAGGCACCGGCTTCCTCAACTCCCACGCCGACGAGATCTACCGTCTGCGCGAACCCGACGACCAGTACCTCGTCGGCACCTCCGAAGTGGCGCTCGCCGGCATGCATTCCGACGAGATCCTCGACCTGTCCAACGGCCCGCTGCGCTACAGCGGCTGGTCGTCCTGCTACCGCCGTGAAGCCGGCTCCGCGGGCAAGGACACGGCGGGCATCATCCGCGTCCACCAGTTCGACAAGGTCGAGATGTTCGTCTACTGCAAGCAGGAGGACTCGCGCGCCGAGCACCGGCATCTGCTCGACATGGAGCAGCAGATGCTCGCCAAGGTCGAGGTGCCGTACCGCATCATCGACACCGCCGCCGGCGACCTGGGCTCCTCGGCCGCCCGCAAGTTCGACTGCGAAGCGTGGGTGCCGACCCAGGGCCGCTACCGCGAGCTGACCTCCACCTCGAACTGCACCGAATACCAGGCCCGCCGCCTCAACGTGCGCGAACGCACCGAGGACGGTTCGACCCGCCCGGTCTCCACCCTCAACGGCACGCTGGCCACCACCCGCTGGCTCGTGGCGATCATGGAGAACCACCAGCAGCAGGACGGCTCCATCGTGGTGCCGGCCGCCATGCGCCCGTACATGGGCGGCCGCGAGGTCATCGAACCCACCGCATGGGAGGCCTGATCGGGGTTCACCCGTTCCCATGGTGCGGTAGCCCCTCCTCCCACATCGGCGTCAAGCCGCCGTTTTCGGACACCGCACCATGGGTGTTTCGCCGCACCATGGGCATCTGACGGAGGGATATGTATAATGGGGCGGTGTGCGCGCCGTGGTGTGCGCCGCAGTGAAAGGGTGAGTGTCCGAGCGGTCTAAGGAGACGGTCTTGAAAACCGTTGAAGGGCGACCTTCCGCGAGTTCGAATCTCGCCTCATCCGCAACCCGAAGGGGTCCGGTCGTCATGAACCGGACCCCTTTTCGTATGTTCCGTACGGTCCGTATGGGCGCCGACGGCGTATGTACGGCCGGAAACGTCACGAAACGTAGGTTTCAACGGACGCCTACTTACGTTTCGTGCCGTGCTGCCCCACTGAAACGTCACGAAACGTAAGTCGATGCCGTCGCTGACTTGCGTGTCGTGCCGGTTTATGCGCCGTCATGCCGGTTTATGCGATGTCATGCCGCGCCGCGCGGTTTGCGCCGTTATGCGGGGGAGAGGAAGCCTTATACGATGCGGCGGTCGGTGGCCCAGCGCGCCAATTCGGTGCGGTTGGACAGCTGGAGCTTGCGCAGCACGGCGCTCATGTGCGTCTCCACGGTTTTGATGGAGATGAACAGCTCGCTGGCTACCTCCTTGTACGTGTATCCGCGGGCGATGAGGCGCATGACCTCCTGTTCGCGAGCGGAGAGCAGGTCCAGCTCCTTGTCGTGCGTGGGCGCGCCTTGGAAGGCGGAGAGCACGAAGCCTGCGAGCTTGGGGGAGAAGACCGCGTAGCCTTCATGCACCTGGCGTATGGAGGAGATGAGGTCGTTGCCGGTGATGGTCTTGGTCACGTAGCCGCGCGCGCCGGCGCGGATCACGGACCCCACGTCCTGCGGCGAGTCCGAAACGGACAGCGCCAGGAACGCGGAGGATGGGGAGAGCGCCTGCGCCTTCAGGAGAATCTCCGCGCCGCCGCCTCCCTCGCCGCCGGGCACGTGCACGTCCAGCAGGACCACGTCCGGCCTGGTGGCGGCGATCATGGCCACGGCCCCCTCCACGTCGGCCGCCTGGCCGACGATGTCGAACGCCGAGCGGAGCGTGGCGATGACGCCCGCGCGGAACATCTCATGGTCGTCCACCACGGCCACGCGGATCGGCTTCGCGTCGCCTTCGTCCATCGGACCTCCGTTCATCGGACCGTCCGTCGTCGGACCGCCCGTCATGCCGTTGGCTGGCATGGCTCCTCCATCCATCTCATGTCCGCCCGATGAGGTCGGGCGTTCTTCACGCCGGGTCCCGGAATGGGCCGTCGGCGGTGCCGTCCGTGGAGACGGGCATGTGCATGCGCACCTCCGTGCCCCACCCGGGTCTCGAAACTATCTCTACTGTACCGCCGCGCCGGCGCACGCGCCCGATGATGGATTCGCGGATGCCGAGTCGGTCCGGCGGGATGGCGTCCACGTCGAAGCCTTCGCCGTGGTCGCGCACGAACACCTCGACCTGCATCGCGCCGGCCTCGCAGTAGACGGATACGGGTTCGCCGCCATGCGTGACGGCGTTGACGAGCGCCTGCGCGGTGGCGTCGAGCAGGGCGTCGGTGGCGGCGGAGGGACGCGCGTCGCCCACGGTGACGACCTCCACGGCCTTGCCGTGTTCGTCCTCCACTTTGGCGGCGATCTCCTTGAGTCCGGCGCTGACGGAACGGTCCGAGGTGACGCGAGTCTGGTAGAGCCAGCTGCGCAGTTCGCGTTCCTGTCCGCGCGCGAGCGTGAACACGGTGTCCGGTTCGGCGCTGTGCAGTTGGATGAGGGCGAGGGTCTGCAGGACGCCGTCGTGCAGGTGGGCGGTCATGTCGGCGCGTTCCTCCTCGCGTTCCTTGGACGCGCGTTCCGCGGTGAGCGAGCGCAGCATGGCGTTGGCCCAGGGCAGGATGGCGAGCAGCGTGCAGGCGAGCAGCATGAGTCCCGCGATGATGACGCTTTTGGGGTAGGAGAGCGTGCCGGAGTACATGACGTTGGTGACGAACGACGCGTAGGCCAGGAAGATGAGGACGAGGCCGCCGATCATGGCGGGCAGTTGGCCTTCGTCGGCGTCGAACCGGGACCATGCGACGAGCAGGCCGATGGCGGCGAACAGGGCGGGCATGATGAGTTCGGCGTGGTCCCAGTAGGTGAGGGCGAGGCTGAGCGCGATGAGGATGAATCCGGCGACGGCGAACAGGACGGGTTTGGGCGCGTGTTTGAGCGCTTCGGTGACGGATTCGCTGCCGCCTGCGCGTTGGGCGGCGGTGCGGTCGGCCTGTTCGGCCGCGGTGAGTCCGGTGCGCGGGTCGCGGTTGCCTTGGGCGAGGGGCGCGGCGGCCGGTGTCGTGCCGGCGTCCGCGGACAGGGCGACGGCATGGTAGGGGTCGCCGACGGGGGTGAAGATCCATAGGAACAGGTAGGCGATGAGTCCCGCGCCGCCGGCGAAGATTGTGGCGAGGAAGGCGAGCCGCACCAGACCGACGGGTATGCCGAGGTGCAGGGCCACGCCTTTGCAGACGCCGGTGAGCCATCGTCCGTGGCGTGGGCGCATGAGCGGCAGTCGTGTGTTCGGCAGCGTGTTCGACGGTGCGCCGGGCCCGGCGTACGGCGGCGCGGCGACGGGAGCCGTCCACGGGTTCGGGGCGGATTCGTTTCGGGTCATGGCTCCATTGTGCCTTGTCCGGGGCGCTTCCCGGCGTGCGTGGGTGGGCGTTCAGGGTTGTTTCAGGGTGGTTGCGGGATGGTGGGAGGCGGAAGGATTGCTGTAATTGAGGTATGAACGAGCATGATATGAGAGCGCGGGATCGGTTCTTCGCCTGGATCCGTTCCACGTCCATGATGCGAGGCGACGATCGTTGGATGGGCGGCGTGTGCAGCGGCATCGCGGCGAGCCTTGGCTGGAGCGTGACGTTGGTGCGTGCGCTGGTGCTGGCTTCGACGGTGTTGTTCGGTTTCGGCGCGGCGTTGTACGCGTTGGGTTGGATGTTGCTGCCCGACGCGCGCGACGGGCGGATTCTGGCCGAGGAGCTCATTCTCGGACGATGGGATTGGCTGTGTCTGGTGCCGTTCGCGTTGTTCGCGGTGGCGGTGTGCCTGCCCGGACCGGGTTGGCTGGCCATCGTGTGCGCGATGGTGGCGTTGTGGGCGTTGGCGCAGGGCGCGCTGCGCCGGCTGCAGGGATACGGCGTTCCCCGTCCGCAGGCTCCGGGCGCGCCATACGCCGGGTATGGGGAGTACGGCATGGCGTCCGATGCGTCCGGCCGGGACCCGCGTCCCGCCTGGGGCGCGCCGACCGGCATGCCGGTCGGTTTCCCCGGACCTATCCGGGGAAACGGCTCCTCCCCGATGCCCTATGATGCGCCGGACCCGTCCGCACGCGTGTCCGGCATGGAGGCTCCCGTGACGGCCGCTCCGGCGCCCGCGGCCCCCATGTATGCCGCGCCGTCCGCGCCTTACGACCCCCAAGGGCATGCGGGGTGGAACGCCGCGCCCCAGACGCCGGCTGCGCCACGCCCGCAGACCTCGTCCAAGCCGCGGCGCGTGCGCCGCCGTCCGGCCGGTCCGCTCGTCGTACTGCTGGCGTTGGGGCTGACGTTCCTGTCCGGAGCGGCGGCGATGTTCATGACGGGATTCGCCCCGACCTCCTTGGACGTGTTGGATCAGGTGAATCTGATGACCTTGTGGATCAGCGCGGTCTGCGTGGCGATGGGCGTGCTGCTGGTGGTGCTCGGCGTGCGCGGCAGGCGCGCCGGCGGCATGATCCCGGTGTCCCTGTGCGCCGGGTTCCTCGCCTGCTGCCTGATCCTGGCGAGCGGCATCACCGCATACACCACATATCAGACGGAGCACAACCACAGCAACTACCATGCGGTCACGTTGGGGGAGGGGGACCACCCCGGTTCGGAGAACGAGAACGGTGTGATCTCCCTGCAGGGCCGTCTGGCCTACGCCACGTCCGCGGAGGTGAACGACTACCGTGAGGCGGGCTTCGACACGGACGTGAACTATTGGGTGTCGGATTCGAGCCCGGAGACCTACGACGCGTTGAAGACGGGCGTGGAGTTCAACGGCATGGACTACGACGAGAGCGTGGCGAACGTGGACCTGAGCCAGTTCGGACGTTGGGACCATTCCGCCGCGGACGTGAGCAACTACAACGGCGGCTGTCCGGCCGGGCAGATCCACCTTTCGGTGAACGACGCGCGCGTCTACGTGACGCTGCCGGACGGTTGCCCGTACGCGTTCGGCGGCTATTATTCGGCCTACTACTACGGCATGTCCTCGTTGGGCGGCCGCAACACGGTGGTCGCGGACAACTACGAGGCCGTGTCGTTCATGTCCTCCGGGGAGTCCTCCGAGATCGACGACTCGGGCCGTTCGTATGATTCGTCGAACTACGAGTGGCTGGATTCCGGATGGCTGTCGAACCTGGACCCGGCGAACGAGGAGCGCAACCTGCTGCTCATCGACTTCCGCTCGGGCGTTTCGGGCAAGGTGACGGTGCATTACGCCTCCGAGACGGTCCTGCCCGATTACGTGGCGTATGCGGACAGCGGCATGGTGACCGTGACGAGCGGGACGAGCCGCGAGCATTACGCGGTGCAGTCCGGCGAAAAGAAGCCGGAGGGCGTGCCGGCCCGTCCCGAGGAATCCGATGACGGCGCGCCCTCCGGCCAGTCGGGCGCGTCCGGCGTCGACAAGGACAAGAACGACGAAGCATCGAAGGAGGCGTCCGATGAGTGACGACAAGACCGGTCAGTTCCATGCGCTCGACGACATGTTCGACACGCAGGTCATGGATACGGCGTCCGCGGACACGCAGGTCATGGACGCGCAGGTGTCGGACGGTGGCCGTGCGGACACGCAGGTCCTGAAGACGTTCGACGGCGCGGGCGACGCTCCCACGCGCGCCATGCCGTCCGTTCCGGCCGAAGCGCCGACGGCGGCCATGCCGGCCGCGAAGGCGGCTCCGGCTCCGGCGGAGGCTTCGGAGACCGCGTCCGATGGGGATGCCTTCCCCCGCGCGGACGGCGGGTCCGACGGCATCGCCGATCTGGGGGACGTGCCGTTGCGGGAGCTCGCCGAGCAGGCAGTGCCCGGCATGGAGTCTGCGTACGAGCCGCCGATGTGGGACGCTCCCACGGCGCAGACGCCCACGCCAGGTGCTCCCGGCGTGCAGGAACCGGTCGCCGCCACGGAGTGCGGCCACCGGCCGGTATCCGGCACCACGCAGGGTGCGGAGCCCGCGTCCGCAAACCCGTGGGGGGACGGCCCGATCCCGCCGCTGTGGCAGGCCTCCGAAGCGCGATCCGAAACAAGGCCGGAAGCCGCGGCACCCACCGGCCCCAGCGTGCCCACCATCGTGTTCGGCGTCATCGGCATCCTCGTCGGCATGGTCGGCATCGTCTGCGCGTCCGGCCTGACCTACGGCCTGTTCACGGTGCAGCGCATCAGCGTGCAGCAGATGACCGCCCTGTTCTGCGGCGCGCTCGGCGTCCTCTTCATCGCCATCGCCGTCATCTGGGGTATCAGCCGTGCCGTCTCCAACCGTCGCCGGGCCAAGGCCGGCGGAACGGACGAGTGAGCCGCGGCCGGACCATCCCAAGGCGGAACGACGAATCGGCCCGTGACTCCACGGATAGGGGTCACGGGCCGATTCGTCACTGGGCCGCCTCGGCCTCGTCGAGATCGTGGAAGCCGCCCAATCGGACGGTATTGAGCAGGATCTCGCGCGTGAGATTGCCTCCCCGCGCCCGCAATCCATCCACCATGCGCGCGTAGAGGTCGAAGGTGCTCCGCGAATACGTGCCCAACTCGCCGCGCAGATACGTTTCGAACGAGGTATCCTCAGGCGTGTCCTCCGCGGTGGTGAGCACGCGCATCGCCGCGCCGAGCTTCGGCCAACGCTCGCGGAACGCGTGCGCCCACGCCACCTGCACGCCGATGACCCGCTCCTGCGCCTCGACACGTTCACCGGACAACGCCGGAATGAACGGTTCGATGCGCTCGCGGTATGCTTCGGGCGCAGTGGACGCCATCATGCGCGCGTACTTCTCCGTGACCAGATTGCGTCCCACACGGTCCGCCTCCACCAGATCGCGCTCGTACGAGTCGAGCAGATCCTGCGGCCATGCGAGGAACTGCGCGGTCCTCATCTGCCGGAACACGGGCCAATTGCCCTGACAGGCGGCGCGACCGCCCTCGTTGTTGGTGCGCTGGAACTGGTCCCACTCCAATCGCACGATGCGCATGACCACGCCATCGTCCGCCAACACGTCCTCCATACCTTCTCCTTTCGTGCGTTTCGTCCCACCGAACCGTCGCCGTGCGTCACAGGGAACGCAGGCAGGCGGCTTCGGAACGGATATGCCCCTCCACGTACGGGCGCTGCCATTCCAGGAAACGCTCGTCGCTGGAAGTCAGGCCCTGACGGCGCAGTTCGCGCACCACATCGGCCGCCACCTCGTCCACCTCGTCCAACACGCGGCGCACGGCCGGAGCGGCCCCGCGTCCGCCCTCGCCGAACCCCTGGCCGCCGAAGCAGGCCGCGGACGCCAATCGCATCACCGTCTCCAATCGCGCGCACACGCCCGCCAACCTGGCGAACGGACGCGACGACAGACGCCGCAACGCGGCGAAGCGCCACTTGTAATACGGGGCGTAGCCGGCCACCATCGGAGAGTTCAACAGGAACACCAGCGAAGCGCACGCGTCCACGAACTCGCCCACGCACAGCCATGCGGCAGCCGCGTCGCCGCGTTCCAGACAGCGCGGCAGATTCGACTGGCCCGCCTGCGCCGCCATGCCGAGCCGGCGCGACACCAGCGACAGGCGCACGTCCTCGGGCATGTCCTTGAAATCCTGACGTGCGCGCGAGAACGCGCCGAGCGGGTCGGCGAACACCTCGCCGCCCGTCGCCGTCGCCAACGTCGCCTCATCCAACGACAGCCACACATGCGGCATGTCCGGCGAAGGCGCCGCGGCGCATCCGGTGAGGGACTCGAAGAACGCGCCGATGCGGAACACGCCGTCGCGGCGGAACTCGTCACGCGCGCGCGGCGTGACCACGCCGTCGGCGGAATCCACACGCGCGAACCCGCGGAACACGGCCGGCAGCGCGTCGTACGCGCGCTGCAGATCAGCGCCGATCGCCGCATAGTCGGCGTCGGTGAGCCACATGCAGAAGCGCGGGCCGAAATCATGGTCTCGTGAGATACGGTCGTCGAAGCCCAGACATTCCGAACCGTGGCCGACCAATCCCACGGCGATGCGGCCCACATGGTCGGGGAACTCGCGTTCCAGCATCGGACGGCCGCACTCGCGCCAGTAGGCGCGCGCCAACGCCAATCCGGACAGGGGCTCGTCGGAGGAGACGGACGTTTCGGCGACGGGGGAGGGGATGTCCCCGCGGTCCGTGCCCTCATGCGCGTCCTCATGCGTCGCCGCGTCCTCGGGCTCGTCCGTGCGCGCCTGCGCCAGCTCCTCACGCACCGCGGCGAGATTGGACGCGGTGACGCGATGGTAGTCGTTATCCTCGCCGTAGCATTCCTCGATGACCGCCAACGCGCGCGCATACAGGTCCTCGGCCACATCCAGCCGCCCCTGCGCGTGACGCACCTGCGCCAAGGCCGCAAGCACGGACGCGTAATGCGCCGAATGCTCCAAACCACCCGCCCTATAGATGTCCAACGCCGTTTCGGCATGGCCGGCGGCCTCGTCCACACGTCCCGCGCGCGTCAACAGCAGCGCCAGATTCGCATGGGAGGACGCCACGTCGATGTCCCGGCCCGGATCCACGCTCGCCTCCCGCGCCAGCCGCAGCGCCTCGCGCAGCTCGCGCTCCGCCGCCTGGGGACGGTCCGTCTCGTCATACAGCATGGACAGGTTGTTGTGCAGGGCGGCCAGGCGCCGGTCCGTGGGCTTGAACACGCGTTCGGCGCAATCCAACGCCTGGCGGTACAACTCCTCGGCCTGATCGGGGCAGCCGGCGGCACGCATCGCCGTCGCGCAGTTGATGAGCGTCGTCGTCCACGCCTCCGTGCCCTCCAACCCCATGCGCAGCGCCAACTCCATCGCGCGCTGCACGATCCACTGGTTCTCCCGATGACGCGATTGTGAACGGTAGAACCCCATCGTCTCGTTGAGCACCGTGAGCAGACCGGCGTCGTCGCCCGCGTTCTCGGCGTCCGCCATCGCCTGCTCCAGATACGGCCCGGCCTTCGTCGGCGCGTCATGCGCCTCGAAGATGGCGTCCAGACCGCGCAGGAACCCATGCACGTCGAACACGGCCGGAACCTCGTCCGTCGCATCCGTCGCATCCATCGAACCATTCATCGCAACGTCCATCATCGCCCTTTCCAACGGCATACGCACACCAGTCTAAAACCGCGGCGCGGCTACGGAAAGGGCCCGCGTCGTGACTTCGCGCACAACGCAGGCCCCAAGCCGCGATTCAGGACCGGGCGGAACCGGCCGCGCCCTCGCAGCGGCGCGAATACCACGTGAGCAGCGCCACCGCCAGCAGGCCCAGCGGCATACCGCCCAAACCGGTGAAACGGTAGTCCATCGCGAAGGACGTGAGCATCGCGCCGCCCACCACGGAACCCACCGCATTGCCGAAGTTGAACGCAACCTGCACGGCCGCGCCCGCGATGAGTTCGCCGCCGCCACGGCCCGCCTCGGTCATGAGCAGCTGCTGCGGCGCCGAAATGAAGAACAGGCCGAACGCGATCCAGAACGTGAGCAGCGCCGTCGTGAACAGGTTGCCCGGCAATACGAGCACCATGAGCAGACCGCAGCAGGACACCGCCTGGCCGATGGCCGCCGTGCCCGCCGGACGCCAACGGTCCGTGACGCGGCCGCCCACCAGGCCGCCCACCACCATGCCGAAACCGGCCAGCATCATCAGCAGCGGCACCATCGCGGACGACCATCCGCCCGTCTGCTGCAGCCACGGCGACACGTAGCTCCACCAGCAGAACACGCCCGCGTTGCCCGTGAACACCGCCGCCAGAATCACCCACGGCCCGCGGCGTGTGAGGAAACGGAACTGGCCCAACAGGCCCGCGTCCCTCACCGGCGCCACGAACGGGATCCACGCCAGAGTCAACGCCACCGTCATCGCGGCCCACGCGGCGAGGATGCCGAACGCCAGACGCCACGACAGGAACTCCGCCATCATCGTGCCGGCGGGCACGCCCAACATGTTCGCCACGGTCTGACCCGTGACCATCATGGAGACGGCCTGAGCCTCACGGCCCTTGTCGGCCAGCGTTTTGGCGATGAGCGTGGCCGTGCCGAAGAACGCGCCGTGCGGCAGTCCCGCGATGAAACGCGCCGCCAGCAGCATCGGCGCGTTCAGGGCGAACGCGGACAGCAGGTTGCCGGCGAACGCGATGACCATGAACGCGACCACGAGCGTGCGCGGCGGTACCTTGCGTCCGAACACCAGCATGAGCGTGCCCACGCACACGCCCAAGGCGTATGCGGAGATGTAGTTGCCGGCCGTGGGGATGTCCACGCCGGTGGCGGCCGCCGCCTGGGGCAGGATGCCCATCATCACGAATTCCGCGGCGCCGAGGATGAACGCGCCGGATGCCAGCGCGAGCAGACTCTTCTTCATCGCTTTCGATTCCCCTTGTTCTCTGTGTTCCCTATGTTCTGTTCCGGTAGCTATGTTTGCCGTGTCGCTTGCCGTGTCGCTTGCCGTGTCGTCCGTTTCGGCCGTTGCGGCGTTACGGCGATGGTCGGCGCATCGGCCATCATGACGGCCGGTACCCGTCCGGCACGCTGGCCGTCACGATATGAAAAAAAGGAGCCACCGATTTCTCGATGGCTCCTTGGTTGTCGGGCTGGCGGGATTTGAACCCGCGGCCTCTTCGTCCCGAACGAAGCGCGCTACCAAGCTGCGCTACAGCCCGTTTGGCAACGAGTTGATATATTAGCTGATTCGCTGTGTGAGTCAAACGTCGGCGTGTCGCGTTTCCGGCCGCGACGCGTCCTCACTGTATCGGCTTCTCGCTACACTAGGCGGCTATGTGTGAATCCCAAGAATCCCAAGCAAACGAGAGTGCGGAAGAGGCCGTCCAGGCCCCCGCGATGACCACCGTGGAACGCGCCGAGATGCTGCTCGCGCAGGACGGGGCGATCCGCGCGCGCATCAAGGACGGCGCCACCCTCGACGAGGCCGTGGACCCCTCCAACAAGGAGTTCGGTCCCCTCGCGCACCCCGAGCAGGTGCAGATGCGCGTCGCCAAGCGTGCCATGATGCTCGAAAACGGCATGGATCCGTACCCGGTCACGCTCGACGTGGACCACACCATCGAAGCCGTGCGCGCCGCCTACGACGGCAGGCTCGAAGCCGGCCAGGAGACCGAGGACGTCGTCGGCATCGCCGGACGCGTGCTCTTCGTGCGCAACGCGGGCGGTCTGTGCTTCGTGCAGCTCTCCGCCGGCGACGGCACCAAGATCCAGGGCATGATCTCCAAGAAGGAGGTCGGAGCCGACTCCATCAAGCAGTTCAAGCAGCTCGTCGACCTCGGCGACCACCTGTACCTGCGCGGTCGCGTCATCTCCTCCAAGACCGGCGAACTGTCCGTGTTCGCCACCGAATGGGCCATCGCCGCCAAGGCGCTCCAGCCGCTGCCCGCCCTGCACAAGGAACTCAACGACGACACGCGCACGCGCAAGCCGTACATCGCCATGATCGCCGACGAGAACACCCGCAACATGGTGCGCAACCGTTCCAAGGCCGTCGCCTCCCTGCGCTCCACCTTCGCCTCCCACGACTTCATCGAAGTCGAGACCCCCATGCTGCAGACCGTGCACGGCGGCGCCGCCGCCCGCCCGTTCACCACGCACATGAACGCCTTCGACCTCGACCTCTACCTGCGCATCGCTCCGGAACTGTTCCTCAAGCGCTGCCTCGTCGGCGGCATCGACCGTGTGTTCGAAATCAACCGCGACTTCCGCAACGAAGGCGTCGACGCCACCCACGCCCCCGAATTCACCATGCTTGAGGCGTACCAGGCGTACGGCAACTACGACACCATCGGCCAGCTCGTCAAGGAACTCGTGCAGAAGACCGCCATGGACGTGTTCGGCTCCCACAAGGTCACCCTGCTCGACGGCACCGAATACGACTTCGGCGGCGAATGGAAGTCCATCAGCATGTACGACTCCCTCTCCGAGGCTTTGGGCGAGGAGATCGTCCCCAACGGCGGCCCCGAACACCCCGGCACCTCCGGGGAGCACCTCGGCGCCATCGCCGACAAGCTCGGCGTGGAACGCGACGACGTGGAGAACCACGGCAAGCTCGTCGAGCACCTCTGGGAGCACTTCTACGAGGACAAGCTGTGGGAGCCGACCTTCGTGCGCGACTTCCCGGTCGAAACCTCCCCGCTGGTCAAGGGCCACCGCTCCAAGCCCGGCGTGGTCGAGAAGTGGGACCTGTACGTGCGCGGCTTCGAGCTCGCCACCGGCTACTCCGAACTCAACGACCCGGTCGTGCAGCGTGAACGCTTCGTGGAGCAGGCCAAGGCCGCGCTCGCGGGCGACGAGGAGGCCTGCGACATCGACGAGGACTTCCTGGAGGCCCTCGGCGTGGGCATGCCGCCGGCCGGCGGCACCGGCATGGGCATCGACCGACTGCTCATCGCCCTGACCGGCGCCACGATCCGCGAGACCATCACCTTCCCGCTGGTCAAGCCGCTCATGGCCTGATTCGGGTCCGGGCCGGTCGTCCTCCGTTGCAGGTCCCCGGTCTTCGGTGTTTTGGGCGTCGCTGTGCGGGCGGCGCATGCGGCCTCTTCCGTTCCCTGCGGAAGAGGCCGCTTTCCGTATGGGCGACGGACGCTTCCCGGCGTGCGTCCGAGGGGGGTGTCTGCCGCCGGTCGTCCGATGGGGCGTCTGCCGGCGTCCGACGGTCTCCTGTCAACGGCGTCCGATGGTCCACGGAACCGCCTCCTAAGTCCGGTGGCGTAGCATGGTGGCCATGCATATGGGATTGGGCATGTGGATTCGGGGGATGCGTCCGCGCACGCTGCCGTTGGGGCTCGCGTCAGTGCTGGCCGCCTCTCTGATGATGATCAAACCGGTGTTGCGTGGCGGATTGTCCGACGAGTGGCCGGACTGTCCGTGGATCGGCGGGCGGACTGCGCTTTCCGATGGCGGCACGTATCGACAGTGTCTGACCACGCCGGGCTGGTATGTCGCGGTGGCGCTCCTGTGTGCCGGAACGGCGGTGTTTCTGCAGATCGCCGCCAATTTCGCCAACGACTATTCGGACGGTGTGCGCGGAACCGACGAAGGACGCGTCGGCATCGGTTCATCCGGGGAATCGGCTTCGCGCACCGCTCCGGCCCGTCTGGTCGCATCGGGCGTATCGCCGAAATGCGTGCTCATGGCGGCCGGCGTCCATGCGGCGCTCGCATGCGTGTGCGGATTGGCCGTGACCGTGCTGACCGGCCATTGGTGGTTCATCGCGCTCGGCCTGATCTGTCTGGCTGCCGGATGGGGCTATGTCGGCGGGCGCCGTCCCTACGGGTATCACGGTTGGGGTGAGGTCTCGGTGTTCGTGTTCTTCGGTCTGGTCGCGACATGCGGCACGGCATATGCGTTGGGCGGGACGGTTCCGTTTGCGGTGGTCTGGACGGCCGTTGCGATCGGCTTGCTGGACGTTGCGGTGCTGTGCATCAACAATCTGCGAGATCTCGACGAGGATGGATTGCATGGCAAGCGGACGTGGATGGTGCGTCTGGGGTGGCGGCGCGGCAGCACGGCCGCATCGGTGCTGATGACGTTGCCTCCGCTCATGCTGCTGGTCGCGTTGGTGATGCGCAGGCCGTGGGTGGCCGGTTCGTCGTCGGACGCCGCGGTGTGCGATTATGCTCGGGACGGAGCGGTGTTGCGGTGCGTGACGGCCACGATGTGGTCTCGGCTGGGAGTGTTCGTGGCGGTCGTCGTCTTGCTGGTCGTATCCGCGATGGCCGTTGCCGTGGTCCGGGCGATCGGAAGCCGGGCGTACCGTGCGGCGCTGCCGATGTGTGCGCTGTGCGCGCCGGTTCTTGCCATAGGCTTCGGGTCGCTGACGCTGTTTCCCTGAGTCGCCGTCACGGCCGCGTCGCAGTCGGCATATGGACTTGCGAATCGTGACGCCGCCGGCCTGTGTGGCGTCGCAGTCGGCATATGTCTGCGCATGCGCCTGCGAATCACGACGGAGAACGCGTGCGGGGCGTCGTGATTCGTATATGGCGGCCCATGCCAAAAACGGGACACGGTGCGCGTCGGGGGAGGCGCGGCGGTAGACTGGGGCCTATGACTTACAAACTGGTACTGCTCCGTCATGGACA